>ENA-UOOK01002202-UOOK01002202.1-fermentation-metagenome-genome-assembly--contig:-NODE-2202-length-24382-cov-6.311793_pt1 | contig 24382 bp, 19 predicted proteins | sample MGYA00245777_ERZ724023 | MGnify/ENA primary metagenome ERZ724023 (study PRJEB28704, sample SAMN03018312) | fermentation metagenome | biome: anthropogenic terrestrial biome; feature: soil; material...
TGGCATCAATCAGGTCGATCTGCTCCTCACCTATCTTTCCGGCCTCCATGGGTCCGCCAGAGACAAAAATGGCAGGAATATTCAGTCGCATGGCCGCCATCAGCATTCCCGGCGTGATCTTGTCGCAATTGCTGATGCAGACGAGCGCATCGGCCTTGTGTGCATTGACCATATATTCTATGGAGTCGGCAATCATATCACGCGAAGGCAGCGAATACAACATTCCATCGTGCCCCATCGCAATGCCGTCGTCCACGGCAATGGTGTTGAACTCCGCGGCAAAGCATCCCAGCTTCTCCACCTCCTTTTTTACAAGTTGTCCGATGTCATGCAGATGCACATGACCCGGCACAAACTGCGTGAATGAGTTGGCAATGGCAATGATGGGTTTGCCCATCTGCTCACGGGTCATCCCGTTGGCATGCCACAAAGCCCGTGCACCGGCCATCAGTCGACCCTGTGTACTTGTTGCACTACGCAGGTTCTCTTTCTTCTGTTCCCGCATCGCTTCGGAGTTATTTTGATTATTCATCCTGACAGCTATTTACTGATATATTCCGTAATCCAGCTTCCCACCTCGCTCGTACGATAACTTCTGCCGCCACTGGCAATATCTTCCGTGACGATACCCGCTTCAAGGCTCTCGTTCACCGCCTGGCGGATCAGGGCCCCCTCTTCGTGCAGATTGAATCCATATTCGAACATCAGTGCGGCGGAGAGGATCATGGCCACGGGGTTGGCAATATCTTTTCCTGCAGCCTGGGGATAGGATCCGTGTATCGGCTCAAACAGCGACGTATGCAGGCCCATGGAGGCCGAAGGAAGCAATCCCAGTGAGCCGGTGATCACCGATGCCTCGTCGGTGAGGATATCACCGAACAGGTTCTCGGTCACCAGTACATCGAAGCTTCTGGGCCACTGTATGATACGCATGGCAGCGTTATCCACGAAAAGGTAGTCGGTTTCTATGTCGGGATACCGGGGTGCGATCTCCTGGGCCACCTGGCGCCAGAGACGAGAGGTCGCCAATACGTTGGCCTTGTCGACCACCGTCAGTTTTTTGCGTCGCTGGCCGGCGAACCTGTAGGCCAGATGAAGCACCCGCTCCACCTCCTCACGGGTATAAATACAGGTGTCGTAAGCCGTGTCGCCATCCTCACTCCTGCCTTGCGGACGCCCGAAATAAAGCCCTCCCGTAAGCTCCCGGATACACACGAAGTCGGCTCCCTCTACCAGGTCGGCACGCAGAGGCGACTTGTGGATGAGCGAGGGAAAGGTCATCACAGGACGAATGTTTCCATACAGTCCCAGCTGTTTGCGCATGCGCAGCAATCCCTGCTCGGGACGCACCTTTGCATTAGGGTCATTGTCATATTTGGGATCGCCGATGGCGCCAAACAACACTGCGTCGCTCTGCATGCACAGTTCATGCGTCTCAGCCGGATAGGGATCGCCCGTGGCATCGATGGCTGCTGCACCGGTAACACCTTCTTTGTATGAAAATTCGTGACCAAACCTCCTGCAAACGGCCTGCGTCACCTGCAAAGCCTGCTTCATAATTTCCGGGCCGATTCCGTCTCCCGCCAGTACTGCAATATTTAACTTCATCTGTAAATTTTTTCTGTATTCTATGTTCTAAATTCAAAATTCTCATATCAGCCTTCCTCACCAATCTTTCATATCCAAAGCTGCGAGCTAAAAGCTTTTTTCTTGACCGCTTTCCCTGAAAATATTCCACTGTCCAAGCTGGAAACTGATTGCTGACCGTTAACGGCTTTTTCCAAAACGATGTCCCTCACAACATCTCACTTCCTCAGCTGACGTTGATTTCTACGGCAACGGCAAATAACTCATATTGGGAATATTTCCTTTCTCCAGCATATTCAGCATCTTCATGGTCGCCTTGATGGCTGCCACTGTCTGGTCGATATCAAGTGCCCGTGTCTTGAACACTTTCCCCTCGAACTTCCATGTGATGATGGTCTGCACGTAGGCATTGGTTTTTCCGCCCGGCGGAATCACCACCTCATAGTCGATCAGCTCCGGCACCGGTTTGTTGAGGCTCCTGTAAATCTTGTACATCGCCTTCGAGAAGGCGTGATACTGTCCTTCACCGGCTGCCGTTTCCTGGTAAACTTCTCCTTTTATCGATAATTTTACCGTTGCTGTCGGACGTAATCCGTGACTGACGGTAAGGGAATAGTTCAACATCTCTATATCCTTGTTTTCGATGCCATTTTTCAACACATCCGACACGATGTACGGTAGTTCGTCGAGGTTCACGATCTCCTTCTTGTCGCCCAGTTCAATGATGCGGGCAGTAACCTTGCGGGTGGATTCTTCATCCAGCTCTATGCCCAGTGCTTCCAGATTTTTTACAATGTTGGAGCGGCCTGCGTTCTTTCCGAGTGCATATGCACGGAAGCGGCCGAAGCGCTCGGGCATCAGGTTGTTGAAATAGAGATTTTTCTTTTTATCGCCATCGGCATGAATACCGGCTACCTGGGTAAATACATTGTCGCCGATAATCGGTTTATTATTCGGGATACGCACACCGGAATAACTCTCTACAACCTTGCTTACATTATAAAGTTTGGTCTCGTCCACGTGGGTCTGCAGACCCATATGGTCATGTATGAGTGCAATTACGCTTGTCAGCGGAGCGTTGCCAGCACGTTCGCCCAGTCCGTTCACAGTCACGTGTACGCCCTTCACCCCGGCCTTGATGGCTTCAAAGACGTTGGCTACGGCCAGGTCGTAATCATTGTGGGCATGAAAATCGAAATGCAGCGAAGGATAACGTGCGATCATCTCTCCACAGAACTGTCTTGTTTCATCGGGATTCAGCACACCCAGCGTATCTGGAAGCATAAACCGCTTCACAGGCTCCTCTTTCAGTCCGTCCATCATGTGAAACACATAATCTTTCGAGTCTCGCATGCCGTTGGACCAGTCCTCCAGATAGAGGTTCACCGACAATCCCATGGCACGTGCAGAGGCAATACATTTTTTTATATCTTCCAGATGTTCGTCGGCCGATTTGCGCAGCTGATAGGTACAATGCTTCAGCGACCCCTTGCTAAGCAGGTTCACCACTTTACATCCCGTTTTGGCGATCCATTCGAGGGAGGTCGTTCCATCCACAAACCCCAGTACCTCCAGCCGGTCGATATAGCCATGCGTCTCTGCCCATTGGACAATCTTCTGTACCGACTGGTATTCGCCTTCCGACACACGGGCTGAGGCAATCTCCACTCGGTCCACCTTCAGTTCTTCCAGTAGCAGACGTACCACGCTTACTTTCTCCTGGGCGGCAAAAGAAACACCCGAAGTCTGTTCACCATCGCGTAGCGTGGTATCCATGATCTCTATTCTTCTAACTTCTCCCAAAATGATTCTGCATTAATTAGGTTATTCGTTCACTGTGTTCACGTTATTTGCTTCGTGTTATTCGCTCACAGTGTTCGCATTGTTCGCATTTTGTGCACAGCAATCGAATCAGTAAGCATACGCCCGTTGCTGTTCAAATGCTTCAATTTTATCTTTATTCGACAGCAGGAAATCGATGTCATCCAGTCCTTCGAGGAGGCATGCCTTTTTATAGGCATTTATTTCGAATGATTCGCTGTGGCCGGTTTCGTTGTTTACGATGGTCTGCGTTTCCAGATTCACCGTGACTGTTGCCTGCGAATTTTTATCGGACGAGGCGAACAACTCGCTCAGGAACGCGTCGCTCACCACCACCGGCAGGATGCCGTTGTTGAGGGCATTGTTACGGAAGATGTCGGCAAAGAAGCTCGACACCACCACTTTGAAACCGTATCCGCCAATGGCCCATGCAGCATGTTCGCGGCTGCTGCCACTGCCGAAGTTCTTCCCTGCTACCAGCACCTGGCCGCTATAGACAGGGTTGTTCAACACAAAATCGGCTTTGGGGTTACCCTCCTTGTCGTAACGCCAGTCGGCAAAAAGATTGTCGCCAAACCCTTCCCGGGTGGTCGCTTTCAGAAAACGGGCCGGAATGATCTGGTCGGTGTCCACATTCTCTATCGGAAGTGGCACATATGTAGATGTGATTGTTTGAAACTTTTCCATGTTGTTTTTTCTCTTGTGATCTCTTTTCTATTACCGATTCGTTACGGCTTGGTTATTTTTCCATTTACTGCTGCCGCAGCTGCCACCAGCGGGCCTGCGAGGATGGTGCGTGCACCCGGTCCCTGACGTCCTTCAAAGTTACGGTTTGAAGTAGATACGGCATATTTTCCCGCCGGCACCTTGTCATCGTTCATGGCCAGACAGGCAGAGCATCCGGGCTGGCGCAGGGCAAATCCGGCTTCTTCCAGTATCTTGTCCAGTCCCTCCTCTTCAATCTGCTTGCGCACTTTCCAGCTTCCTGGCACCAGCCATGCGGTGACATTGTCGGCCTTCTTCTTTCCCTTCACATATTCCGTGAAGAGGCGAAAATCCTCAATGCGGCCATTGGTGCAGCTTCCCAGGAATACATAATCGATCTGCTTTCCTTCCAACTTCTCACCTGGTGCAAAGCCCATGTATTTCAGTGATTTCTCGAACGATATCTTGCCCGATTCGTCGATGTCTTCCAGTTGCGGGATGGTGCCATCTATCGGCATACCCATGCCGGGGTTGGTACCGTAGGTAATCATCGGTTTGATCTGCGACACATCGAAGGTCACCTCCTTGTCGAAGGCAGCTCCTTCGTCGGTCTTCAATGTCTGCCAGTAAGCCAGTGCCTTGTCCCACTGTTCCCCTTTGGGCGCGAACTCACGTCCTTTGATGTAGTTGAATGTCGTTTCATCGGGGGCAACCAGTCCGCCGCGGGCGCCCATCTCGATGCTCAGATTGCAGAGTGTCATCCGTTGCTCCATGGTGAGGTTGCGCACCGCTTCTCCGGCGTACTCCACAAAATAACCTGTGGCACCGCCGGTGGTCAGTTGCGAGATCATGTACAAGGCCATATCCTTGGCACTCACGTGCGCATTCAGTTTCCCTTCGAAGTTGATGCGCATGGTTTTGGGCCGTGTTTGCAGGATACATTGCGAGGCAAGCACCATCTCCACTTCGCTGGTACCAATGCCGAAGGCAATGGCGCCGAAAGCACCGTGGGTAGAGGTGTGGCTGTCGCCGCAGACGATGGTCATCCCAGGCTGGGTATAACCGTTCTCCGGACCAATCACATGCACAATCCCATTCTTCGGGTTATTCAGTCCATAATAAATCAATCCAAACTCCTCCGCATTTTTGGCAAGCGTATCTACCTGGAACCGGGATACCTGATCGCGGATGGGTTTGTCCTGCCCCATGGTGGGGATGTTATGATCGGCCGTGAGCGTGGTCCGTTCGGGACGAAATACTTTCAGCCCGCGGGCACGCAGTCCGGCAAAGGCCTGCGGACTGGTTACCTCATGACACAAATGACGATCTATATATAACTGAGTGGGACCATCCTGCACGGTGGTAACCACATGGGCGTCCCAGATTTTATCGAAAAGGGTCTTCATATTTAATTGGTTCGTTAATTTACTAATTCATTTGATTCTGTGACTTGAAAATGATCACACTGTCAAATTATGCTATCATCACATTTTTTACTATTCCACAAACTTATTCACTGCATCGATGAATGCTTCCACAGAAGCTGCCACGATGTCGGTATTCGCAGAGAAACCGTAATAGACCATATCGTTGTGTTCCACCTGCATGTGTACCTTACCTACATCATCGCTACCGTGGTCGATGGCCTGAATCAGGAACTCCTGTATCCTCACCTTCCGGCGGATGATATTTTTTACCGCTTTGATGGCAGCATCCACGGGGCCGTTACCGGTGGCGGTAGCTTCGAAATGCTCACCTGAGATATTCAGGCCGATACTGGCCACATCACGTACTCCAATGCCGCAGACTACCTGTAGGTAATCTACCTTGATGCGGTGCAGACGAGCTTCCTTGCCTACGAGCATCAGGATATCGTCGTCGTTCACATTTTTCTTTTTGTCGGCCAGCTCCAGAAACTGCTGATACACGTTGTCCAGTTCTTCTGTTTCCAGTTTCACGCCCAGCAGCGCGAGGCGGTTCTTCAGCGCGGCACGACCGCTGCGGGCAGTCAGCACGATGGCATTGTCGTCGATGCCCACCTCTTTGGGATCGATGATCTCATAGGTCTCCACATTTTTGAGGACCCCATCCTGGTGAATGCCGGAAGAGTGAGCGAAGGCATTGCGGCCGACGATTGCCTTGTTGGGCTGCACCGGCATGTTCATCAGGCCCGAGACCATGCGGCTGGTCTGATAGATATGCTGTGTATTGATGTTGGTATCGAATCCCCTGTCTTTGTGGCTCTTGAGCGCCATCACCACCTCTTCGAGCGAGGTGTTGCCGGCACGTTCGCCTATGCCGTTGATGGTCACCTCCACCTGGCGGGCGCCATTGATGACACCTGCGAGGGTGTTGGCCGTGGCCATGCCCAGATCCTGGTGACAGTGGGTGGAAAGAATAGCCTGCTTCATATCTACATGGTCGACCAGGTATTTAATTTTCGCACCAAAGTCATCGGGAAAACAGTAGCCTGTGGTGTCGGGGATATTGACTACCGTGGCGCCGGCATTGACGACAGCCTGTACTACACGGGCAAGGTATTCGTTGTCGGTTCGTCCGGCATCTTCGGCATAGAACTCCACATCGTCCACAAAACGACGGGCATATTTCACGGCCTTTACCGCCCGCTCGATGATCTCCTCGCGGTTGGAGTTGAACTTGTGCCGGATGTGGGAATCGGATGTTCCAATGCCGGTATGAATCCGCTTGCGCTTTGCATACTGCAGCGCTTCGGCGGCCACTTCAATATCTTTCTCCACGGCGCGTGTCAGCGCACAGATAGTGGGCCAGGTGACTGCCTTGGAAATCTCCACGACCGACTTAAAGTCACCGGGACTCGACACCGGGAAACCGGCCTCAATCACATCCACACCCAACAGTTCCAGCGCCTGGGCAATCTGTATCTTCTCTATGGTATTTAACTGACAGCCGGGCACCTGCTCGCCATCTCTCAACGTGGTATCAAAAACATAAATTCGCTCCATGATCAACCTGATTATCTTCGTTTCAACATACAATAAAAAAACCCTCCTCACGCGGGTGAGAAAGGTCATCTATATTTTTTTGCAATCGTACATGATGGATATGCCAGTCTCACCCTCTGAAGTCTTCCAGAAGTAGAATAGAAATGACTAGAATATCCTTTTGATGATGCATAACAATCAATAAAAATCTGTTTTACGCGTGCAAAGTAACAGCAAATAATTTTACCAGCAAAATATTTTCAAAAAAATATTCAGAAAAAATTACATTCTGTATTATTTTCAGCACAAATATCTTCAATTCGAAATGGAAGACGCCGTTTTTGAAAAAGTGGCCTGATCACACCGAATTGATGATAATGAAACAAACATAGCTGATAATTGTTCGGGAGATGTTATTTTTGCGGCATGTTTATGCATGGCGACAAATTAAAAGAGAGAATGAACGAAGCGGGCGAGAGGGGAAATCCTTTCCTGTTTGCTGTAGATTTTGAGATGGAGGAGGGCTTTTTCCTGGCCGATCCGTTGCAACAGCAGAAGGCACTGTTCGATATCCGGGGCATCAGCAATGCCCCACTGCTACCGGGAAGGGTACCCCCGCATCACTTCGAAGCTTTTCCCGAAGATTACAATACCTATCGGTTGCGTTTCGAGTCAGTGATGAAAGGGATGAAGCGGGGCGACTCTTATCTCACCAACCTGACCATCAGCACGCCAGTCAGCATGTCGCTCTCATTGCGGGAGATCTTTTTGTATGCACGCTCACCCTACAGACTCTTCCTTCCGGACAGATTTGTCTGTTTTTCTCCGGAATGTTTCGTGCGGATGGAAGAAGGAAAGATCTTTACCTTCCCCATGAAGGGCACCATCGACGCCCGACGCCCCGACGCCCGGCAAACCATACTGAACGACCCCAAGGAGCGTGCAGAACACAACACCATCGTGGACCTGCTGCGCAACGACCTGAGCCGCATTGCTACGGGGGTGACGGTAAACCGCTTTCGCTATATTGAGGAGCTGCAGACCAACAAGGGGCCTATCCTGCAAGTAAGCTCCGAGATTGAAGGCACCTTGCCGCCGAATTATCTTTCACAACTCGGCACCCTCTTCTTCGGGTTGCTTCCTGCCGGCTCCGTGTCGGGAGCGCCCAAGGCTGCGACATTGGCTCTTATTCACGCGGCAGAAAGAGAGAAGCGCGGCTACTACACCGGCGTTGCCGGTTACTTCGATGGCAGCAGGCTCGACACGTTCGTGCTGATACGTTTCATCGAGCAGAAGGATTCACGCCATAGCTTCCGCAGTGGCGGCGGCATCACCGCGCAAAGCGACTGCCGCAAAGAATACAATGAAGCGCTTCAAAAAGTCTATTTACCCTTTTAATCTATCTGAATATGTTTCTGGAGACCATCTGCATCGATCATGGCAATGTGTGTAACCTGGCGGGGCACATCGCCCGTATGCAACAGGCTGCCGCACACTTTCGTTTTCGGGCACCGGCACTGCCAGACCTGCTCCTGTTGCTGCCTGCGGAGTTGCATGATACAAAAGTAAAGTGCCGCATCCGCTACCGGGAAACATTGCTGGAAATCTCATTCGATCAATATGAACCCAAAAGGGTACAGTCTCTGCAAATGGTGGAGGCTTCACCCGATTATTGCTTCAAGTACACCAACAGGGATGAACTGAACCGATTGCTGGAACAAAAAGGAGAAGCCGATGAGATTCTGATTACCTGCAACGGCCTTATCACCGATACCACCTTCAGCAACGTGGTCTTCCGGCAGGGAGATCACCTCTTTACACCGGACAGCTGGCTGCTCAACGGCACCAAACGACAGAAGCTGCTTCGCGAAGGTACCATCACCGTAAGAAAGATCACCCGGGAGACAGTGCAGGCATATGAGTCGGTTCACCTGATCAATGCCATGCTCGATATAGAAGATACTCCCCCCGTACCGGTCAGTTGCATCTTTCCGTAGCATTCCAAAATGGGAAGGTTCGTTACTTTGTTCCATCAAAAAACGGTCCTCCCCAACAGAGAGAACCGTTCATCCTATGTATTTTAAAAAGCTGTTGGTCGCCGATTGCTGAAAGCTTTCTTGTCGACCGTGGCAACTCCATGTTGCTAAAAAGCTGAAAGCATCTTATCCAAAATCGTCGAACATGATCATTTCCTTCGGCACACCCAAGCTGTCGAGCATGCGCTGGGCAGCGTTGGCCATGGGGCCAGGACCGCACATGTAGTATTCGATATCTTCGGGAGCCTCGTGGTCTTTCAGGTAGGTGTCGTAGATCACCTGGTGCACAAAGCCTGTGGTATATTTCACGCCGGCAGCGTCGGCAGCCGGATCGGGACGGTCGAGGGCAAGACGGAAAGTGAAGTTTGGAAATTCTCTTTCCAGCTCGTGGAAGTCTTCCAGGTAGAATGCCTCTACCAGTGCCCTTGCACCATAGAAGTACGTCATCTTCCGGTCGGTAGTCTTCAGCGTCTTGGTCATGTGCATGATCTGCGAACGCAACGGCGCCATACCGGCACCGCCGCCAATCCAGAGCATTTCTCTCTTGCTGTTGAGGATCGGATGGAATTCGCCATAGGGACCCGACATCATCACCTTGTCACCTGGCTTCAGATTGAAGATATAAGAGGAGACAATCCCCGGGTTCACGTTCATCCATCCACCCTTGGCCTTGTCAAATGGCGGGGTAGCTACACGCACGTTCAGCGTGATGATATTTCCTTCGGCAGGATAGTTGGCCATGGAGTAGGCACGGATGGTATCTTCCTCGTTCTTGCAAACCAAATCCCACATTTTAAATTTATCCCAATCTCCTTTATATTCATCGTCGATGATAAAATCGGAATACCTGACGGCATCGAATTTGGGCACCCTGATCTGGCTGTAGGATCCCGGCTTGAAATCGATCTTTTCTCCTTCGGGCAGCTTCACCACGAACTCCTTGATGAATGAGGCCACATTGTGGTTCGAGATAACCTCGCACTCCCACTCTTTGATGCCGAATACTTCATCGGGAACAACAATCGACATATTTTCCTTCACCTTCACCTGACAGCTTAGGCGCCAGTTGTTCAGCTGCTCCTTGCGGCTGAAATGGCCCTTCTCGGTAGGCAGTATCTCTCCACCACCTTCTTCCACCCGGCAACGGCACTGTCCGCAGGTTCCCCCACCGCCGCAGGCCGAGGATAGATAGATATCCTGCGACTGAAGCGTGTTCAACAGGGTACTTCCCATCGGCACATTCAGTTCTTTGTCGTTATTTACGGTAATTTTTACGTTGCCAGACGGCATCAGCTTTGCCTTGGCGATTAGAATGACGACAACCAGGATAAGGATAATCAGCAGAAACACAATCACACTTGCCCATATCGTTAGTCCGCCCACGCTCAATAATACACTCATATCTATGTATTTAATTTATTTGTATACGAAGTTAATGTTTGGGTTAAATATTTATTCCGGAAAAACTCATAAATCCGAGAGCCATCAATGCAGTGATGATAAACGTGATACCCAATCCCTTCAATGGTTTTGGCACATGAGAATACTCCAGTTTCTCCCGAATGGCAGCCATACCCACGATGGCCAACATCCAGCCGATACCCGAACCAAAGCTATAGGCCGTGGCCATGCCGATGTTGGCAAACTCACGCTGTTGCATAAACAACGATCCCCCAAGGATGGCACAGTTTACAGCAATCAACGGAAGAAAGATACCCAGTGAGGCGTAAAGAGCCGGGCTGAACCGCTCGATCACCATCTCCACGAGCTGCACAAACGAAGCAATCACGGCAATAAAGATCAGTAAGCTGAAGACGCTCAGATCAACCGTGGCATATTGTTCACCCAGCCACACCAAGGCACCCGCTTTGAGTACATAGTTTTCCAGTAAATAATTGATAGGCAGTGTCAACACCAGTACAAATGTGACGGCAATACCCAGCCCCAATGCTGTTTTCACGTTCTTCGATACCGCCAGGAAGGAACACATCCCCAGGAAGTAAGCGAAAATCATGTTATCGACGAAGATCGACCGTACAATTAAACTAATTGCATCCATATATCTTTACTATTTTTTCGATTATTAATTGGTTTCCTCCTGCAGCTCCTTGTTGTTCGCCCGGTGAATCCAGATGATACATGCCACCAACAGGATGGCCATGGGTGCGAGCATCATGAGTCCGTTATTTTCATAGCCGGCATCGTAGAACGCCTGCGGAATCACCTGATGTCCCATCAGCGTACCCGAACCCAACAACTCACGGAAGAATCCTACCACTATTAAAATCCAGCCATAGCCCAGTCCGTTGCCTATCCCGTCGAGGAAAGAAGGCCAGGGGCCGTTACCCAGTGCAAAAGCTTCGAGTCGTCCCATCAAAATACAGTTGGTGACTATCAGGCCCACAAATACCGAGAGTTGTTTGTTCACATCGTAGGCGAAAGCTTTCAGCACCTCACTCACAATGGTAACCAGAGCTGCCGCAACCACAAGCTGCACAATGATGCGAATGCGGTTGGGTATAGTCTTGCGCAGCAGCGATATGATCACGTTGGCAAAAGCCACGACAATAGTTACGGAGATAGCCATCACCAGTGAGGGTTCCAGCTTGGAGGTTACCGCCAGTGCCGAGCAGATACCCAGTACCTGCACAATAACGGGGTTGTTTTTATTCAGCGGGCCCAACAAAACCGCTTTTGTTTTACTTGATAAAGCCATTTTCTTACTGTTTTATATCGTCTGTCCCTATTGGGCAGCCTGCAAGTTCATCAAAAAACTCTTGTATTCACCCACGCTTTGAAGCAGCATCTTGTCTACACCCTGACTGGTGATGGTTCCCCCCGAGATGCCGTCCACGTAATCACGGTTGGCGACCGATTTGCCAGGCTTCACCACGGCAATCGACCTGAACTCACCTTCTTTAAAGAGCTCCTTGCCGGTGAACTGGTTCCGGAACGCGAGTGTTACAATTTCTGCACCCAATCCGGGTGTTTCACCGGCATGGCCAAACTCGGATCCGTAGATGGTGCTGCCATCAGCTTCAACGGCCAGGTAGCCCCAGATAGCCCCCCAAAGGCCCGTCCCCCTCATGGGTATGATGTATACGGGTGCTCCCGCAACTTCTGCTTCGTATACCGGCAGGCCCTGCGCTCCTTCGCTGCCCAGCTCTGTAGAAAAGGCAGGATCGTTGGGCGTGATTCCCTCGGTACCCTCCACCTTGTTTCCGTGGCTGTCGATAAGGTAGGCATTTTTCACCAACTCATCGTACTTTGCTTCCGCTTCGGCAGCCTTTGCGTTGATATTGAGCGAACGCAAAATCTGCTGCATTTTGTCAATATTCACGTTGGTCGTCTGCTTCTCGTTCAGCACCTGATGCGTGAATGCGAGCCCCAGCGCCACGAGAATCACCATTACCGCAGCATATATAATTGTGTATCCACTATTTTCTCTGTTCATAGCTATCCTCCTTTATTGTTGTTGTCCCGTTTTTGCTACGGCAGCCCTTTTCATACGTCGTTTGATGTTGCCGTCAATCACATAGAAGTCGATGAGCGGTGCAAACGCGTTCATAAACAGGATGGCAAGCATCATGCCTTCGGGATAACCCGGGTTGAACACGCGGATGGTAATCGCCAGCATCCCGATCAGGAAGCCATAGATCCATTTCCCCTTCTCCGTTCGGGCCGACGTGACCGGGTCTGTAGCCATGAACACGGCGCCAAAAGCAAAGCCGCCCAACAGGAAATGATAATGTACCGGCATCTCCATGATCGCATTCTGAGCGAAGAGATTCACCAGCAACACCGACACAAGTCCGCCCAGGAATACCGAGAGCATGGTTTTCCAACTCCCCACGCCGGTAGCAATCAGCAGCAGGGCACCCAACAGGATGGCAAAGGTGGAAACCTCACCTACGGAACCGGGAATAAATCCGAAGAACATATCACTGATGCTCAAAGGCTGACCGGTGATGCCCTGAAAGGTGAATTCGCCGAAGCTGGCCGCATCGGTGGTGGCAATCTGTCCCAGCGGCGTAGCGCCCGAGTAGGCGTCTATCACGGTTCCCTTGCCCATGCCAAAGGTGTCGGCAGTACGCACCCATACCTGGTCGCCCGACATCTTCGAGGGATAGGAGAAAAACAGGAAAGCACGCGTGATCAACGCCACATTGAATATATTATATCCCGTACCGCCAAAGACCTCTTTAGCAAAGATTACTGCGAAGGCAGTGGCTACGGCAATCATCCACAACGGGGTGTCCACCGGAACAATCATCGGAATAAGAATCCCCGTCACCAGAAATCCTTCGGCCACCTCTTCCTTTCTTACCTGGGCAATGGCAAACTCAATACCCAGCCCCACCACGTAGGAGACCACAATCTGAGGCAGCACAGCCAGGAATCCGTAAATAAATTTCGTTAGGAGGGAAGCCTCCAGTCCCAAGGACATATAATGTTGCAGCCCCACATTGTACATGCCCACCAGGAGGGCGGGCAACAGGGCGATGATCACAACGATCATCGTGCGTTTCGAGTCGCGTGCATCGTGAATATGCACTCCCGATCTCGATGTAGTGTTGGGCACGAAAAGGAATGTCTCAAATGCATCGTACGTTGAATAAAGCCAATGCAGTTTACCGCCTTCCTCGAAATTCGGTTTTATCTTATCAAGATACTTTCTTAACGCTTTCAAAGTGCTATGTTTTAGTAGTTATTATTCAATTATACCGTTGCACCGCTTATTCCATCTCCTTGCGCAGCAAATCCAGCCCGGCGCGTACGATACGTTGCAGCTCCAGCTTCGAAGTATCCACAAACTCGCACAGTGCGAAATCTTCGGGGGCCACTTCATAAATACCCAGCTGCTCCATCTTGTCAATATTAAATGCGATGATGGCTTTGATCAGCTGCTCAGGATAGATATCCATGGGGAAAACCTTGTCGTACTCGTTGGAGACGATGATGGCCCTGGGCCCTCCCATGAGGCGGGCGTCGAGACGGTAATTTTTACGGTGAGAGAAATATGTGGCACCGGCACTGTAACGTTTTGGCGAGAAGGAAGCCCATCCAAAAGCCTCGTGCACGTCGTCCCCTTCGGGAATCACTGTCACCTGCGAGTCGTAGGCCCGCAGCTCCCCATTCGCATCAATCTTCCTTCCTGTGAGCGGGTTTCCGCTGATAAAGCGCAGCGAGATTCCTTCGGTCACGTTCTGTGCAAAGATCGATTTCAGTTCCGTACCGATCACCATATTGTAGTAGCCCGTCTGCTTCACTTCCGAACCGGTGAGTGCCACAGTGCGGGTAAGATCAACGACCCCCTTGTTGAAGAGGCGGCCGATGATGGCTACATCCGGGGCATTGAGCGTCCACACCACCTCTCCCCGGTTCACCGGCTTGATGTGATTGATTTGCACACCCACATTTCCGGCGGGATGTGGCCCTTCGAATTCGGTGATGACCACATTCTTTGCTTCACGCAAACCGTTGAACGAGGTTTTGTTGCTGACAGAGAGGTATACCTTCCCGGGAGTGAGCTTTGCCAGAGCATCAAGCCCAGCCTGGAAGTCGGCCTCCTTCTCCTTCAACAGAAAGTCGTACGAGGGAGCCAGCGGCGCAGAATCGAAGCCGGTCACAAAAATATCGCGGGGTTCTTTATCCGGGAGAGCCACCACATCGTAAGGGCGCTGTTTAATCAGAAACCAGATGCCGGCATCGAGGATTGTTCTTTTCACCTCCTCACCGGAAAGCGAAGCCACTTCCTTTGCTCCAAAGTCTTCGTACTGAGTGCTATCGTCGGCCTTTACAACAATGTGAAGGATACGCCTTTTCTCCCCTCTTTCAATGGCGGTCACCACACCGCTCACGGGCGAAGCAAAGCGCATGTCGGGATGATTCTTCTCGTAGAACAGCGCTGTACCGGCCTTTACGGTATCGTCCACCCTGACGGCTAACTTGGGTGTAATGCCATGAAAATCTTCCGGACAAATGCGTACAAATTCACTCTTTACCGTACCTCTGACGGTCTCTTCTGCGGTACCGAGCAACGGAATTTGCAAGCCTTTCTTAATTTTTATTCGATTAGCCATATAGTTATTATAAATTACCTTTCTTGTAATCTTTTTTATTGAACCTGTTATAAATTAAAAGGTTTCACACAAGTGCGATGTACATAGAGGATATAGTCTTTTAAAAGCGCAAAGATACGTTATTTGCAGCCAATAAAAGAAAATTTTCCGGAAAATAAAGAAAAAATTCCTCAATGGAATGCCGGTGTCTTTTCCCGGGTTATGCAATTTATTTTTCCACGATTCCGGCCATTTCAGGGTCAATCATGATCCGCCCGCAATATTCACAGACAATGATCTTTTTGCCCAGCTTGATGTCCATCTGTTTCTGGGGAGGAATTTTGTTGAAGCATCCCCCGCAGGCACCCCGTTGAATGGGCACCACGCCAAGGCCGTTGCGGGCATTCTTGCGAATACGTTTGAAGGCAGCCAGGAGACGGGGCTCAATGGTATTCTCCGTTTTTTTTGCTTTCTCTCGAATTTTCTCTTCCTGTGCTTTTGTTTCCGAAACAATGTCGTCCAGCTCCTTTTTCTTCATCTCAAGGTCGGCTGTCTTATCCTTCAGCTGCTCGCCCGCAGCTTCAATTTGCTCTTTGATGGATGCGATCTCCTGCGAAAACTCCCGGATATGCTTTTCGGAAAGCTCAATTTCCAGTGTTTCAAATTCAATCTCCTTCGAAAGATGATCGTACTCCTTGCTGTTACGTACGTTGTCGAGCTGCTTGGTATATTTTTCGATCTTTGCCTTGCAGGTTTCTATCTTCCCTTTCTGCAGCTTGGTGTTCTCCTCCAACTGCTTCATTTCAAGCTGAAAATTATTGACACGTGTACCCAGGCCGGCGATCTCGTCGTCGAGATCCGACACCTCGAGCGGAAGCTCCCCGCGCAATGTTTTGATCCGGTCAATTTCCGACAGATACGATTGCAGTTTGAAGAGCGACTTTAGTTTATCCTCTACGGAGACTTCTTTTTCAACGGTTTTTTTTCTTGTTGCCATAATGGTTCGGTTTATGTAATGATGTAATTATTTCAGATCAGGTCGACGCCCATTTTGATCCCTGCACGCTCATCGTTGTTGACGAGGGTGAGTCGCGAAATCAGAAATCCCGGGCCTCGCATACGGGATTGAGCATACAATCGTTGTCGTCCGGAGTCATCCTAATAAAAAATGCAGTAATCAAACGACAACTCCGTCGTTTCATTACCACATTTCTCTGCAACTGCGGGAACAAGTCAGACCGCTTTCTTTCACAGATATTTCACGGGATTCGAGTCGAATGCCGATTTATGCAATGCAAAGGTAGAAAATTTTTTCGAAAGAAGATCGAAAAAAATATCTTTTGTGCAGATCTCCGACTCGTAATGGCCTACTACAGCGAGCAGTATACGCCCTTCCACGTCGTAGAAATCGTTGTACTTCGCCTCGCCCGTCACAAAGGCATCGGCGCCATATGCCACGGCACCGGGGATCAAAAATGATCCTGCCCCACCGCACAGGGCCACATCGCGGATCTCCTTACCATGCATCTTTGAGTGACGAATGGCAGGCAGATTAAAAATGTCTTTCAACAGATAGAGAAATTCCTGCTCCGGCATCGGCTCCGGCAGCACCCCCACCACCCCGCTGCCGCTCTGCGGCCATGTGTTGGCGATCGGGTACAGATCGTATACCGGCTCTTCATACGGATGCACAGCCAGCAGCGCCCGCAGTACCTCTTCCTTCTTCATGAGAGGGATCACGGTCTCTATTCTTACCTCCGGCTCCACATGCAAAGCATTGATCTCTCCAACATGCGGACGGGCACCTTGCCGCGCACGGAAAGTGCCTTCGCCTGTCAGATTATAACTGCAGCTGTCATAATTACCAATATGTCCGGCGCCGGCATTGAACAGCGCATTTCGCACACTATCGGCATGGTGCAAGGGTACCGTGGTAACAAACTTCAACAGGGCATTCTCCTTCGGCTGAAGGATCTTCACGTTCTGCAGCTCCAGCATTTCTGCCAGCTTGTAGTTGACGCCCCCCGGTGCGTTATCCAGGTTGGTATGCGCAGCGTAAATCACGAGATCGTTTTTGATGGCTTGCATTATGCACCGTTCTATGTAGTTCCTTCCTGTCAACGACTTAAAAGGCCTGAAGGCTAAGGGGTGATGGGTGATGATGAGGTTGCACCCCAACGCGAGGGCCTCGTCGATCACGTTCTCGGTCACGTCTATCGCCAGGAGGACGCCCGTCACTTCCCTTCCGGAATCGCCCACCTGTAGCCCGCTATTGTCAAAATCCTCCTGCAATGGCAGGGGGGCAAGTTGTTCAATAACCTGAAGAATTTCTTTGATGCGCATATCAGCTGCTTTAGTAATTGTACAAATATAGGGATTTTTGTAAATTTGCAGTCACCAAAACGTAAAATCATCATTCCGGTATGCAAAAAAAGATTATCCTCCTGCTGTTATGCATCGCAGCCGTCACCCTTCTCCCGGCACAGCGCACAAAACGACCCGTCACCATCAATTTGTTCCCGGAAATGCCCGTTTGTTTTAATCCCGCGGAATATCCAAATGGCGTCGTAGAAAAAGAGGGCATGATCTATCTTGGAAACGGGCGGATTGTGCTGAAAAAGATACAACTTCCCAAATTCACAAAATACACCGGGGCTTCGCTCACCCTATCGCTGGTTTCAAACGGCGATCCCTGGGACAAATCGGGATCCTGCTTCGTGATTCCGGCCTCCGCCGGGACGACCATGCTGGATATAGCCGCCGGACGTGCCGCCTACCCCCGGCAAGACAGTGGACGCTACGAGCAGCTTGCCGGTATTGTACAAGGAGAAAATTACCGGCCCGCGATAGAGTTGATGCGGTTTATGACTCCGTTTGGCGTAGGCCATTTCAGTAGCGACGATGATTCCGTATCGGCACGCCGCCGCCCGGTCTATGTAGATGGATGGGCCAAAGAGGTGACCTGGACACAGGACATCACCGATCTGCTTTCCCTTTTCGAAGAGGAGGCATACATAGGTATCTTCATCGACACATGGACCAAAGAGGGGTACAAGGTGGATGTGCAGCTTTCCTGGACTGAGAGCGCCCTTCCCTGCGACACGATGCCGAAGCTGCATGTGGAGCCGCTGATCAACACCAACTACTATATCGGCCAGAAGCATCCCGATATCTTCTCGCGGCAGGATGTCTCCATTCCTTTTACCATTCCGGAAAATGTTCGGAATGTACGTCTGAAATATATAGCCACGGGACATGGCGGCCATTCGGGAGGGGACGAGTTTCGTCCGCAAAAGAACATTCTTTCCGTCGACGGGGAGGTGGTGCTTGATTTTACACCGTGGCGTACCGACTGCGCCTCCTTCCGCAGGTTTAACCCCACCTCTGGCGTGTGGCTTCAGAAGCGAACACAGGCATTTATTGGCAAAGGAGGAAAACGGGAAGTCAAAGAGATCGAGGAGCCGCTGGCATCGTCCGACCTTTCGCGAAGCAACTGGTGTCCAGGCAGTGACGTAACACCCGAGGAGATCAACCTGCAGGGCATCACTCCCGGCAGCCATACACTCACCATCAGCATACCGGAGTCAACCCCCATCGACGAAAACAAGCTAAATCACTGGCTGGTATCCGCCTATCTGGTCTGGGAAGAGTAAAAACCACCCCATTGGATTCTTGGATCAGTCCGTATCCTTCAGGATCAGACGCAGCGAGTTGTTCTTCGTAAAATAGTTCCAGGCCCAGTTGATGAAGACAACCAGCTTGTTGCGGACACTCAGGATCAGCATCAGGTGAAGGAACATCCAGATAAACCAGGCAAAACGGCCTTTGAACTTTACAAAGGGCAGGTCCACCACCGCTTTATTCCGTCCAATGGTAGCCATCGTGCCCAGGTTACGGTACTCGTAGAGTTTCAGTTCCTGATATCCCTTCTCCATCCGCTGCAGGTTGCGCGCCAGGTTCTTTCCCTGTCCAATGGCCACATTGGCCAACTGTGGGTGACCCCTTGGATATTTTTCGGTCTCCATGTAGGCTACATCCCCAATCGCAAACACATTGCGCAGGCCATCCACCCGGTTGAAGCGGTCCACTTTGATTCTGCCCGTGCGCAGCCGGGCCTCTTCCGGAATGCCTTCAATGCTGTTGCCGGTCACGCCGGCCGACCAGATCACGTTCCGGCTATGAATGGTCTCCCCGTTATTCAGGGTGAGGAGTTCCCCGTCGTACTCCTTTACCAGAGTGTTTGTTTTTACGATTACTCCCATGGAGCGAAGCTGCCTCTCTGAGTAGTTCTGTGCGAAGCTGCTCATGGCCGAAAGGGTATGTTCCCCTCCTTCCAGCAGATAAACATGCACCTTGGAAGAATCAATATTGGGATAATCTTTCGGCAGCACCTCTTTCGTCATTTCAGCAAAAGCGCCGGCCAGCTCCACCCCGGTAGCGCCACCACCCACAATCACAATATTGTAGAGGCCTTCCTTCTCATCAGTATACAACAGTTTCTCAAAATTGTGAAGAATAAAATTTCGCACGTTGATGGACTGATAAGTCGATTTCAATCCCAGGGCATGCTTCTCGGTCTGCACATTTCCGTAGAAGTTGGTACGGGTACCGGTCGCAATCACCAGATAGTCGTAATGAAACTGCCCAATCGTGGTATCCACATACTTCTCTGCGTCATTTACCGACAACACCTGTGCCAGACGGATGCGCACATCCCTTCTTTTTTGAAATATTTTCCGGATGGGAAACGAGATGGTAGCCGGCTCAATCTGCGAAGCTGCCACCTGATAAAACAATGGAGGAAACTGATGGTGATTGATCTTGTCAATCACCATGATATCGAAGACTCCCTTTTTAAGATGCCTGATAAACTGCAATCCGCCAAAGCCACAACCTGCCACAACAATCTTTTTCATCCTGTTCTTACGCTATGATTCATCGAAACAAAGAGATGTATCCCGGCTCGTACAATGGGAGCTGCTCCCTTTTCACACCTCCGGGTACCCATGTTAGTATGATAAACATTTCCCAATGCGAAAAAGTTGCAAAAAAGCGAGGTTAAAAGAGGACTCAGAAAATAAATGCGTAGGACACTTTAACAAGGAAGTCATTCTGTGCCTTTGCCTGAACCAGTTCATGAACATAGCCGCCAAAACGGAAAGTACCATCCTCCTCCTGCAGCGTTTTACCCTGCGACCATACCAGGTAGAGCACAGAACCGGGTTTGTATTCCCACCGGTATACCAAATTAGAGCGCAACTGCAAGAAGTGAAAATCAGGATTGTCGTACGAATAATCGTCTATCGGCGTATATCTCTCCGCAAACTTGTCCGCCTGCGGATGCGTCACCGTTTTAAAACCATAATAATCGCCCGAGAAAAGATAGGGCAGTGCATACCACTGCAACGACATATCAGGCGTGATGCCAAAGTTGATACGAATTGACATGGAAGCAATATGCTGATGGATGGACGAGAGAATGTACGCGGGATGATTGCCCTCCACGGTACGCACATACTGCTGATGATCGGTAGATTGCACATACTGCGGGTAAACCGACAGCAAGAGCCGGTTGTTCGGCTTATAGGAGAGGCCGAGCCCGCAGGAAACTGCGGCAGCCGAGTTTTCAAAACCTCTTCTGAAACTCATATCGTATTCGGCCTGAAACTTCTTCCTGTTGTCGGTTTCGATGGAAAACCAGCCATTCATCACACCCGGTGTGCGGATGGAAGGGCCGCCACGCAACAGGGTGGTCGAATTACCGTTGTAATTGATATTCAGCCCTCCTGCAACATCGTAGTAATTGTTGAACTGAATGTATGCAAACGACTCTGTGCCCAACCCTTTCGACATGCCGGAGAAATCCAAAATATGATAGGTAGATCCGTTAAACTCGTACTGGTTTACAAACCCTTTGGGGCGCCATTCCCTGTAGCCTGCCCAGACGCCATTCATGATCTGGTCGGCATTGTGCTTAAAGCCGATGTCGTTAAGCTCCAGTCCCGGGGAGCTCCAGCTCGAGAACAGCAGAAAATTGAAATGTCCCGATATCTTGCCTCCGTTAAAGGACCCCCCCATTCCGCTGAACGTGGTGCGGGACGAGTCGAGCCGAAGGTGATCCGCATCGGGGCGCTGGTAATAGCGTGCCGAGGATTGCTGCAGGCGGGTTATCGCCTGCGGGGCTCCCTGCAGATGGCTGAAGAAGGCGCGTGCGGTGACGTAGTATGATTTCTTCCGCCAGTAACGGGTAAAATTGATTCCTCCCGTGTAGGCTGAGCGCGGTATCTCGCGGAACTGCTCCTCGTCGATCTTACGGTTAACGGCCGTCACGATGCCCCCCACAATCAGGTTGCCGCTGTCAAGATCCTGCTCCACCCTTCCGGTGAAGTAACTAGAGAGCGGCTCAACAGCATAGCCCGCTCTCTCCCCATCGCGGTCTATCTCACTGTACATCTTCTGTGTGACGGCATTCAATATCCCCAGGGAGGTACCTTTGCTCGTTTTTCCGGATATCTTCACTGCCCCCAGAATATTGGTACGACCCGGTGCTCTTACATATTCACCCTCCTCGCTGTCGTAGGAGAATTGGGGTTCTCTTCCCAGCCTGCGGGAGTAGAAGATCTTGTTCCGTTCGTTGTTGGTGATGTCAAAGGGATAATGGTAAATGTTGCTTCCTTCTACAAAAAAAGGCCTCTTTTCGTCGAAATAGGTTTCAAAATTGGTCAGGTTCACGTTCGAAGGGTCTGCTTCCACCTGTCCAAAATCGGGGTTGATCGTAAAATTCAACGTGAGATCATTCGTCAGGCCCACCTTGCCGTCGACGCCCATCGATGCTTTGGCGCTTCGTCCCGTAGCGAACGGGTTTCCGGCTTCTTTCTCCGTCAATGTTAGCTGAGAAAGGGCAAAAGGAACAACCTCCGCCTCTTTTCCGGGTGAAATATCATGAATACCCAGCAGCGTCCCAAAGTGTGCCACAAACTGAGATGAAGCCTTATCGACAGGCTGCCAAAATGAGACCTCCTGCAGGCGATAAATTTGCCGTGCTACTTGTAGCCCCCACCGGTAGGTTTTCTTTTTTCCAAAACGGAGCTGCGAATAGGGAATGCGTATCTCGGCATACCAGCCCTCTGGCTGCAGGGAGGTTTTCGTCTCCCAAACGGGATCCCAGGTATCATCTTGGCCACTGCTCTCCGAGCGACGCACATCGCGTTTGCTTCCCGATGCCGAGACGAAGAACTCAAAAGAGGTCATTTTATCCTCGTAGCTGTCTATTGCTATGGCCACCCAATCGCCGTCGATCGCGTCACGACGCGATATGCGGCGGACAATTTCGGCGGGTATGCTATCCAGGGCTTTAATGGCTACGTACAGGTTGTCGTCATCATACACGATCGCATACAGCGTTTGTTGCGACGGAGGAGCGTGGGGAACCGGCTCGTACTGAATAAAATCACCCGCCCATTCGGTGTGCTGCCAGCACTCGTCGCCCAGGTGCCCATCTATCCGGGGTGCTTCTCCTGCACGCAGGGCAGTGTAACTCTTTGTCTGGCAAAGAGCCACCGTGGGTATTACAAGGTATAAAAAAATAAAAAAAGACTTCATATCCATTCAGACTATTTCATATAGGACAAAAAAGAAGTCAGCGTCGTTACACCTGCAGGACAAAAATATAAAAAAAAGCGCTACGAATCACTCGCGGCGCTTTCTTAATGTTTAACATTTTAAAAATCACAGCTTCACTGCAAATACACCATCGACAGAGGTGTTAGGTCTCCGTCGTAACGACGATGTACCCACAGTGTTTATTGTGAAAGAAGTTTATGCCTTCTCTTCCGGTGCGGCATCGGCTTCCGGAGCGGCAGACTCTTCTTTGTTCTCAACAGTCTCCTCCTGAACGCTCTGTGTCGTTTCCACGTTGCCGGTCTCGGTTTTCACCTCTTCGGCAACCTCTGCTTCTTCCACTGTCTTGGTCTCTTCCACTGCCTTTTCGGCTTGTTTTACCTCCTTGGCTTTCGCGTCTTTCGACTCTTTTTTTGCCTTGGGAGCAGCGGCAGTGGTAGTAGCAGCAGCATCAGACGTAGCTTTTCTGCGTGAACGGCGTGTTTTTGTCTTCTTGGCACCGCCATCAACCAGCATGTTCTCGTTATAGTCGACCAGCTCTATGAAGCACATGGCTGCATTATCACCCAGACGGAATCCGGTTTTGATGATGCGGGTATATCCCCCCGGACGGTCGGCTACCTTCTGCGATACCGACTGAAACAGCTCGGTCACGGCCACCTTGTTCTGCAACAGCCTGAACACTTCCCTTCTCGAGTTGGTACTGTCTTCCTTACTCCGGGTGATGATAGGCTCTACAAATTTCCTCAATTCCTTCGCCTTGGGAACAGTAGTAAAGATGCGCTTGTGCATGATAAGCGAAGTAGCCATGTTGGACAACATCGCCTCCCGATGTGCAGTCTTGCGTCCTAAATGATTGAATTTCTTATTATGTCTCATTGTAATCCTTAGTCTTTATCTAATTTGTATTTCGATGTATCCATGCCAAACTGTAACTTCAGGCCGTCGAGCAGTTCTTCCAGCTCGGTCAGCGATTTCTTTCCGAAGTTACGGAACTTGAGCAGATCGTTCTTGTTGTGTGCCACCAGTTGTCCCAGCGTCTCCACATCGGCAGCCTTCAGGCAGTTGAGTGCCCTCACCGAGAGGTTGAGATCAGACAATTTGCGTTTCAGCAGCTGACGCATATGCAACACCTCTTCGTCGAACTCTTCAATGCTCTCGGCATCGGAAGTCTCGAGCATGATCTTGTTATCGTCAGAGAACAAGACAAAATGCTGAATCAATATTTTAGCAGCTTCCTTCAACGCCTCTTTGGGTTGAATGGATCCATCGGTGGAAATTTCAATAATCAGTTTTTCGTAGTCCGTTTTCTGTTCGATACGGTAATCTTCTATCTCGTATTTTACGTTCCGGATCGGTGTGTAAATGGAGTCAATGGCAATGGTCTGCACATCATCGGAGGCGAGCATCTCCCGATTCTCATCGGCAGACACATAACCTCTTCCCTTGCTGATGGTCAGCTCCATGCGCAGATCGGCCTTCTTGTTCATACGGCAGATCTCGAGCTCGGGATTCAGCACTTCGAAACCGGTCAGTAATTTACCAATATCTCCGGCTTTAAACACTTCCGTTCCCGAAATAGCGATGC
>ENA-UOOK01002203-UOOK01002203.1-fermentation-metagenome-genome-assembly--contig:-NODE-2203-length-24379-cov-4.200995_pt1 | contig 24379 bp, 27 predicted proteins | sample MGYA00245777_ERZ724023 | MGnify/ENA primary metagenome ERZ724023 (study PRJEB28704, sample SAMN03018312) | fermentation metagenome | biome: anthropogenic terrestrial biome; feature: soil; material...
AGCCGGGGCGATCTCGAGGCTCGCGTCGTCGTCGCCGCGGACGGCCCGCTCTCCCGCGTATGCCGCTCGGCCGGGATGGAACGGAGCGCCGTGCTCGCCCCCGCCATAACCTGCCGGGTCGACGGGGAGTTCGGCGACCGTCTGAAGTTCTTCTTCGGGAACCGCATCGCCCCCGGAGGGTATGCATGGGTCTTCCCGAAGCCGGGGTGTGCAAACGTCGGGCTCGGCGTGCAGAAGAGGGGCACCCCGGTCCCGGTTCTCCTGAGATCGTTCCTCGCGAGCAACGGTTTCTCCGCCCGCGACGTCCAGGCCGGGTTCGTGCCTGTCTCCGGGCCCATAAGGGAGACCGTCCGTGGAAACGTCCTCGCCGTCGGCGACGCCGCGGGCCACGTCGTCGCGTCCAACGGTGGAGGGATCGCGACCGCGATGATCTGCGGGCGGCTTGCCGGGCTTGCGGCGGCACGCCACCTGCTCCGCGGCGAACCGCTCGTGGCCTACGAGCGGGAGTGGCGTTCGGCGATAGGCCAGGAGCTTCTCGCCGCCGCAAGGACAAAGAAACTATATTTGCTTTTTTAACAAATGATGGATCTGATTCTTTTGATACATCTCAAATAAAGAGTCTTGAGAAGGTAGGTGAAATGGTCAAAAAAAATGGTGCACACTATATTAAGTACGCAACAATTAACAACATAACAAAGTATTTGAACGAATTGTAAAAGATAATTTAAAGTATCATGAATTGGAAATTAAAGCCTTGTTCTAAACATGCTTTTTGTTTAGCAAGGTTTTTATCTTTCCATTTATCAAAAGTCCATTGTGATTTAACTTCTATGATTGTATTTGTTGACTTTATATAAAAATCAGGATAATACCGACGTTCTTTATCTTCAAAAAAATATTTTATAATTCCGATGTGATTATGAATGTCTTTTATTTTAATTATTATATCATCTTCAGAGTAATTCTGTAAAAGCAGATCTAGTGCATAGGGTTCATAACCTTGCAATTTAACGATATTACCTGATGGTAAAGTATATTTTTTATATTTTGCACATGATTTGAACATATATTCAGCAAAATTTGGATCGTCCCATTTTTCTCGCATTGTTTGAGAAAATTTTTGTTTATAAGATTCTCGCGAATGTATTTCTTTTTGGATTAAGATTATACGTTCACGCAAATCCGTATTTTTATATAAATACTTCATTGCATCTGATTTTGCTTGTTTTACAGATTGCCTATTTGCAATTTCAGAATTTATCTCAGATGCCAATACTTTATATTCAAATGAATTATGATGTTCTTTAATTTTTTCAGAAACATTTTGTTTATAAGTCGGATCTTTCCATCGTTCTATTGCATTATCTGACTGTATTTTTTTACGTTCAGACATATTTTGTATAATTTTATGTGTTTTTGACATTTTTTCTTTAACATCCATACGGTTTGTTATTTCTTTATTCAATGCAGCACGATATTCATAATCGCGCGTCCAAACATATTTAGATCGACAAGAACGTGAACATGTTTTAGTATCCGGATTCTTTGAAACAAATGGAGTATTACATATTTTACATGTTAGATTGAACTTTTTCATTTGAATTGATAAATTTTAATAATTGTTTTTCTATGAATTTTGATTTATTAATACAAAGTTCATTTGCTAATTGATTGAATTTAATAAGAACAGTTTCATCAATTGTGAAAGATACTATTTTCTTTTTCATAAATAAAAATATTATTTATATTATATATTAAAAACTTATTACATAAAATGTATATAAATTAAAAACAAATTTGATTATGGCACGAAACAGAAGGTCAAAAATTATTCGGCTTCCGATAAGCAAACAAATTGATATTAACTATAGAAATTATGCATTGTACGTTTTAGAGAAACGTGGGATTCCGTCATGGAGTGATGGTTTGACAAATGTACAACGTTTAATTCTTCTTAACACGCCATCGTCTTTTAACAAGACATTAACAGTAACAGGTGCATGTATTAAGGATGGATATCATCATGGTGATAGATCGTTAAATGGCGCAATTAATAAATTGGCAAAATCATTCGGTTGTGCTGAACCAATGTTAATTGGTGATGGGTTTTTCGGTTCACCTGTTAATACTGAGGCTGCCGCTGGACGTTATACTGCAATAAAATCAAATCCGACATTTGCAAATATTATCAAAGAAAACCATTTTCTCAATAATAAAAACGACGAGGAAGCATGGAATCCATTATGGGTAAAATACCCAATCGGATTGGTTACATCAATCGTTGGTATTGCGGTAGGTTATAAAACAACTGTATTGCCGAGAAAACTTGAAGATATAAAAGATTATTACGAAGGCAAAATCAAACAGGTACTTCCATATTTTAGAGATTTCACTGGTACGGTTGAACGATATGATAACATGGATAAAACTTGGTTGATAAGTGGGGACGTAACAGTAAATGATAAAAAACAAGAAATCGTTATTAACGATATACCACCGTTAATTAAATATGCATCATTTTTGAAAAAACTTGATAAAATTATTGAAACCTATGGTCGTTGCAAAATTGCAAATAAATCTTCGACGAAGGTTAATATGATTTTAACATTCCAAGGTCATAAACAAGAATGGCCAAAATTTAAAGACTCAATTGTAAAAGCTACAAAAATTCTTGTAACAGAAACTCCTGTTTTTATAAAAGATGGGATTGTTATCCAATATGAAAAAATTGAAGATTATCTTGATGACTTTAAATATCGTCAATCACAACTTGAACTTGAACGAACAAAATATTTCTTAACACAAACAGATTGGGAACTCGAGTTTAATCGAGCAAAAAAAATGTATCTTGAGTTTATGTTAGAGAAAAAACGCAAAGATTCAGAAATTGATACTTTTTTAAATAAATTCCACAAAAACATAAGTACACGTTTGAACGGAATTTTATTGCGACATCTAAGTGCTGAAGAACTCAAAAGAACAATTGACAAAATTAAAGAACTTGAGAAAAAACAAAAAGATTTACAAAAACAAGTTACACGACTTGAAAAATCATTTGCTAAATTGAAAGATATTGCAATGACACGAGGTGTAAAGAATAAGGCATCAAAAGATTTGTTTGACTCGGTTGAAACTATAAACGGAATTGACGTATTTGTCGGTGATGATACCGATGAGGATTTCAATCCTGATGCGTATGAATAATTATTAATGTAAAATATATAAAAAATGACTGAACAAAGAATTATTACATCTAAGGATGTTAAAGGTGGAACTGTGTATGGAAGACAGTATGACAAGGTTCGAGAACGTAACGAGAACCCTGTTTTATCTGAAGATAAACCATATACATATTTAGGAAACATCAAATCTAATACCAAAGTACATGGGTGGCATTTTGTATTTGACAACAAATTTTATGTTGCAACATACCACACCGAATTTGGATGTACATCAGCAATATCAATTTTTGATGCAGATAAAAAAGGAAAATTTGATTGTACAAAAAGTATTAAAACGTATACGCTATATTGTGATATTGAAACAGTAGTTGACATGTTTTGCGCAGAAGAATTAAATAAAAATAATCAAATTTAAAATTAAGTTATGACAGAAAAGAGAATTATTCAAGCAGCAGGGATGGGTTCAAAAGGGATATCACCCCCAAACACAAAAGGAGCTCAAACCTCAAAACCAGGATCGTCTAACATGCGAATATCACGAGATCATATTTGGTTTTATGATGTGATTGACGATGAGACAGCACTCGAGTTTAATCAGGTAATTACAGATTTAGCGCATGAACATACAAAATATATGTTCAATGGTATGTTTGAACAATCACAGCCTGCACCAATTTGGTTACATATCAATTCACCGGGCGGAGTGATAACATCAGCAATGTCAATGGTTGACACGATAAACAGAATAAAGCAAATTGTACCTATCATAACTATTGTTGAAGGTCAAGCTTGTTCAGCCGCAACATTTTTATCAATTGCAGGTTCGCATAGAGTTATTCGTGAAAACTCATATATGTTGATTCACCAATTATCACAAGGCATTTGGGGAAATTACAAAGAAATTAAAGATGCCATAACAAATGCTGATAATTTCATGAAAGACATCAAACGTTTGTATAAAAAATACACAGATCTTCCGATGGATAAGATTGATGAAATATTATCGCATGATTTATATTTCAATGCAAAAATGTGTAAAAAATATAAACTTGTTGACGACGTTATCATTTAAAAAAAAGTAAAACTATTAATCACATATGAATATAAAAAATAAATAAAACTTAATCATTATGCAAAAACTAAATCTTAAAGTTGAAAAATCTCAGAAATTCAATGATTTCTTAAAAAGGTTTTCATCAATAGAAAATTCATTATTGATGGAAGTAGAAAATGGTGTTATTAAAGCAAAAAGTTATACACCGGAAAAAAGTGTTGTAAAGTATTCATCAATTCCTCTTGATGAAATTTTTTCAGAGTACAGTGATATTAACGAACCTGTAAAAATAGGTATCTTAAATCTTGACAAATTAGCATCATCATTAAAATTCTTTGGTGAAGGTGAATTTGAGTTCAATCTTGAATATGAAAAGGTCAATGGCGAAAACGTAGGTACCGGAATTACACTAAAAAACAATTCATTGCAAATTGACTTTCAATGTGCATCACAAAAATTGTTTACATATATCACAGACGATATATTGAACACAATCACAGACACTTCAACAAGTAAAGTTGATTTTCTTTTACCAAAAGAACAACAAGCAAAAATCTCAGCCTTATTCGGAATTGATTCTGATTACTCAAAATTGATTTTTAAGAAATCGGGTAATGAAATTCTTGCAGCCGGTAAAAATTTCAAATTCCAAATAACTGATAATGTTGGAAACAATGACAATGTTGAGTTATCTGTTTTCAAACATCATTATGCATTCCTTGATAGAGAAGATTCAATTGTACACATCGCTGATGAAAAACTGATATTTTTATCAAATGAATCTGACACAAAAATGATTATCGGTGAAGCCGAATAATCATATCCTCCATATGTAATTATTGATATTTTCTTAAATTTATTTTGTCCTGTTTATTTTCCAATTCTTGTGGAGATAGACAGGACATTTTTAATTAAAACAGAAGTAAAAAAATCCAAAAAACATGGGATATAATTTTAAATATGCAAACATATCAGAATCACCAACAATTGAAGAAATTGATAATGAAATAAAAAGGTTGCAAAAATTGTCTAACGATTTCAACAATGAACAAATGGCAATTAAAATCTTTATTAATTCAATATACGGTGCATGCGCAAGTCAATTTTTTGTTGCGTATAATCCACAACTTGCCGAAGCAATTACATTACAAGGACAAGATATTATCAAATTTTCTTCAAAAGTTCTCAATATGTATTTTCATAAATATTGGAAATCTGATAAAGCACTTCATAATCATTTGGGCATTACTGTAATTCCAGATGTTGTAAATGACGTTGCTATTTATGGAGATACTGATTCTGTTTATTGCACATTCAAAGAAGTAGTTGAAGGTTCTGATTTTGAAGGAGACCCTATTGATATGATTCTTAAAATCTATAAATTTAGAGTTAAAGATTATTTGCAAAAAGCATTTGAGCAATATGCAAAAAAATGGAACACAACAAACATACAGGAATTTGAACTTGAAACAATATCTGCGGCTGCAATATTACTCGCAAAAAAGAAATACGTATTGGATATAGCATGGGATGAAGGTATATCATTTGCAAGACAAGAAAAAATTAAAGCAAAAGGTGTTGAAATAGTACAATCATCAACTCCAGTATTTGCTCGAAATAAATTAAAAGAATTATTGAAACATCTATTCAAAGAAAAGAAAGATTTGAATCTTAAAAATTTTGTTGGTGAATTGAAAAAATTAAAAACTGACTTTATGAATTCTGATATAAATGATATCACATTTAGTTCAAGCGTTGGTGATTATGAAAAGGGTATAGGAAATGATGTATCAAAACTTGAAGTATTGCCGCATTGTCCTATTCATGTTAGAGCTTCTGGATATCATAATTATTTAATCAATCAAAATCCAAAATATAAAAAGAAATATTCATTAATCAAATCCGGAGATAAAGTTAAATTTTATCATGCAACTGACGATTTCGGTGAACCTATTGTTTTTGCTTATCTTCCAGGAAATTTTCCATATGAAATAGCACCTGATGTTAATTATGAAATTCAATTTCAGAAAGCTATCATAGATCCGATTAACCGTTTCATCGATGCATTAGGGTTTCAAAAACTTGGGAGCAATTTAATAATAAGTAAACAACTTTTTTAAAGTACCATAAATTCAAAATTAAAACCTTGTTCAATACACGCTTGTTGCTTAGCAAGGTTTTTTTCTTTCCATTTATCAAATGTCCATTGACTTTTAACTTCTATAATTGTATTTGTTGATTTTATATAAAAATCAGGATAATACCGATGCTCTTTCTCATTTTGTGTATATGCAATCTTTCCAATTTCGTTATTGATGTTTGCAACTCCAATAATTATATCAGATTCGGGAAATGATTCTAATAAGATATCTAAGGCTTGTGGTTCATATCCTTGAATACGAACAACACGTCCACTTGGCAGTGAATAATTTTTATATTTGCCATATTGTTCAAACTTAATCATATTTTTTACATTTGACCATCGCTTAAGTTGACCTTTGCTAAATTTCTCACATTGTAATTGTTTATATGCTGCATTTCTCCACAATTCTTTATGGGCTTGCGATATTGCTTCTTTAACAGAATTTCTGTTAGAAATTTCCTTTCGTTGTTCGTGGTACTCTTCTTTATTATCCCTTTGCCATTTTTGTATTCGTTCAACAAATGCTTTTTTCGATTCTTCGCGATTTGAAACTTCCTTTTTTATTTTATGCATTTTTTCTTTGTGTTTTGGATCATTCCACTTGGCTTTTTGCTTATCGGAATTATTTTTTCTCATGTCCGGTTCGTTGAATTTTTCAATCATTTTATTTCTATTTTCTTTCCACATTAATTTATTAGAACATGATTGTGTACAACATCGTTTCTTTTTATTTGATGTTGTAAATGAAGTATTGCATATTTCACAAATTTTATTGTATAACATTTTTATTTTATATATTTATAATGTTAATATATTTATGGATACATTAGGATTCAAAGAAATAAAAACTAAATACTTAATATGTATATAATAGTTAAACAACTTTTTTAAAATAAACTAGTAAAATGGCTAACGTAAAAGAATTTACATTTGTTGAACTCGATAATATGTTATCAAAAATTGATGACCGGGGTTCAATAAGCACAACAAACGCATTCTCACAAATTGATGAATTTATTGATACTGGGAATTATTTGTTGAATGCACAAATATCAGGTTCTTTATTCGGCGGGTATCCAAATTGTAGAACAATTGCACTTGCCGGTGAAACTGGTTGTTTACAAAAGGATGAAACAGTTTTGATATATATATTAAAATCAAAACAAAATGAAACAAAACAAAAAGAAACAAGAAAAGTTATACGAGAAAACGATTTATGATCTTTTTTATATTAAATTAAATAAACGTTATCATTTGCGTGATAATTATGTTAATTTGTCTGATTATGAAAAAAATATTAAAAGTAATGTAAAAAATATAAATATAAATTGTAATGAAAAATTTATAAAAGATAAATATGCATATTATATTAAAATATTTGAACGATTAAAAAATGGTGAAAATATTAGAATTACATTAACGAATATTGGTTTTTATTCAAGATATAATACTAAGAAAGAATATTATATAGATAGAGGATGGGACAATGTTGCAATTGATACTTTTATTAAACAACGTCAATCGAGACAATTATCACAGGAATCGAAAAAAAAATGGACTGAAACCTGGCATAACAATAGAGAAAAAAATATTGTTTCTTTAAAAAAAGGAAATGTAATATGTAAAGATTATTATAAGGAAAAATTTCCAAATATGACTGATAATGAAATTGAACAATGCATATCAAAAGAACAAAGTAATCGTTCACAAAAAATGTATAAACGTTTAAAAGATAACGGAATAAAAAAAATAACTAATACATGTGTTGAATATTGGACAAAACGTGGTTTTACTATTTCTGATGCTATACAAAAAGTATCAGATAGACAAAATACAGTATCACTCGAGAGATATATTGAAAGATATGGTATTGATGTCGGAAAACAAAAATATGATCAACGAATTGCAAAATATAAGTTAACAATGTCTTCAAAAACTGATGAAGAAAAACTTGAAATATTAAAAAAGAAATTATATAGACAAAATTTTTATTCGCGTGCATCATTTAATTTTTTCAAAGAAATAGAAAAAACATTATTAAACAAAGGATTAAATATTAAATGTAAATATGGAGAACGTGAATATTATATTTATGATAATAAAACAAATAGAATTTATTTTTATGACTTTTATATTAAAGAATTAAATTATATTATTGAATATAATGGAAGCATTTGGCACCCAAATAAAGAAAAATTATCAAATAACGAATGGAAAAACTGGCTCAATCCTGTAACAAAAAAAACGGCTGATGAATGTTATTCATTTGATATGCATAAGTTAAGTTTGTTATCTGAACGTAATTTGATATATGATATTGTATGGGATACTGATTGTGTAAATAAAAAAATAAAAGAAATAACATCCAAAATAACAAAATTATATGAATCTAAACAAAAATGAAATTATTAAAGAACTTAAATGTTTTTATGAAAATAATCATGAAATATTTAATAAATCTGAGAAAGAAATAAAAGATTTTTTTACAGAACATGTAAAACATAATTTAAAAAAGGTACGGGCAAAAGATATAGTTAATAATTATGTAAATAATGAAATATTAATTGACACACCCGATGGATTCCAATTGCTTGGTGATTTTTATATAAAGAAGCCAAGACGGATTGTATCTATTAAAACAGTAGATAATTATAAAGCAAAAGTTTCTGAGGATCATTTATTTGAAACAACAAGTGGATGGAAATTATCAATTGATTTAACAAAAAATGATTATTTGATAACGAAGGGTGGACCAAATAAAGTAAATGTCATAAAAGTTACAGATCCGGAAGAAGTATATGATTGGGAGGTTTTACATGAGAACCATAGATATTGGGCAGGAAATGGAATATCATCGCACAACACAGGAAAAACATTCCTTGCATTAAATGGTTGTCGTCAAGCGCAAAAAGAAGGATATCATATTATTTATTGCGATTCCGAAGCTGCGGTTGATGCTGCAACATTTAGAAAGTTTGGAATTGACCCTGATAAAGTAAGATACCAACCTGTAAATACCCCACTTGAATTTAAGTACTTTGTTGCAAATTTAATAAAGGCAATGCAGGATGCAAAGGCAGCAAAAAAACAAGTTCCTAAAATCATGTTAGTACTTGATTCATTAGGCAACCTTGCTACAACAAAAGAACGTAATGATGCAATTACAAAATCCGAGAAAAAGGATATGACAAAACAACAAGAACTTCGTTCGTTGTTCAGAATTATCACAATGGATTTAGCTGGAGCAAAAATTCCGTTTATTATGACTGCACATACATATGCATGTGTTCTCGGTGATACAAATGTTTTAATGAGTGATGGTACATATAAACAAATTTCAGAAATAGAAAAAGGCGAATATGTTATTACATTATCGGGAAACCAAAAAGTTACTGATGTTTTTAAATACGATGTCGATGAAGTAATAGAATTGGAATTTGAAGATGGATTTAAAATATCGTGTACACCAAATCATAAACTTGCTGTTATGGATAATGATAATAACATTATATATAAAACCGTTGATGAATTACAAGAAGGGGACGAAGTTATAAAAATTAAGAGAATGGAAACAATAAAGATTAAAAGAAAAACACATATCAATAAGCCAACAAAAGTTTATGATATTGAAGTAAATAATGAACACCATTATTTTCTGAAGAACGGAATATTATCACATAACTCGGTTGGTTCGTTTATCCCACAGGATGTAATGAGTGGTGGTGGTGGACCTTTATATAATGCATCAGTAATTCTATTCTTATATAAATCTCAATTAAAAGTTGCAAACAAAGAGGCTGATAAAGTAGGATTGAAAAAGACAGGTATTATTGTTAGGTCTGCACCACATAAAAATAGATTTGCTCGTCCAATCACAATTCGTTTTCATATATCATTTTATAAAGGTATGAATCCGTATGTCGGACTTGAACAATTCATCAGCTGGGATGCTTGTGGAATTGAAAAAGGAAATATCTTTGATGAAAAAGAATATTGTTTAGACGCTTTAGATGTGTTGGGTCAGCGATATAAAAAACTTGCGGAAGAAAATAATTGGAAATTTGAACATGACGGTCAAACATTATATTTCTACCCACGTGCAACTGCAAGAAATTTTGTTGTTCGTCACCTTGGTACAACAATACCTGCTGTTGAATTATTCACTCCTCGTGTTTTAACCGAAGAGGTTTTAAGAGAACTCGATGAAACAACAATTAAACCAACGTTCAATTTACCAGAGATTGGTGATATGTATGATATAGAAGGTTATGCCGAAGATCTTGTTGAGACTGAAGAAACTGCAGATGAAGAATCTGTTGAGGATAAATTAGAAAACACTTTAAAATCATAAAAAATGGAAGAAATTATTGTAACACGGAAAATTGACATTATTAACATTGCATACGATGGGTATGAATTTATAACATATTTACCTGAAGGTATGTGCGGTGAACATTGGAAAGAATGGGAATTGGAATATGGCGAGGCATATAAAAATGCAAAAAAAGAAATGAAAGATGAGTATCACCAAAAACTAATTGAGGCTGAAAATCTTAGTGATTCATCAAATTAATAAAGTATGGATTTAGAAGTTGATAGAAATAAATTGAAAATTAAGCATTATCTTAATATTCAAACTGAAACATCTGAATACCCAACCGAGGAAGATTATTTGTACGAATTGACAACTTTTATTGTGGACACGGAATTAGGATTTGAAAATAGTTTTAATGTAACATGGGCAAAACACAGAATTTGTCCTAACATGGATTTAGATTTTCATGTAAAAACATTAGAGAAATTGGAAAAATTAGGATACATTGAAGAAGATAAAAGTGTAAACAGAAAAGTGCCATCGTATAAATTTAAAACACATCCTTGGATAAAAACAAAAAAATAATATGTTACCAAATCATTTAGAGAAAATACTTTATCATAATATTCTAAACAGAAAAGAATTATTGCAATTTACAAAAGATGATTTTTTCGTAACACCAAATTACGCAAAAATATTTTCGGCTGCAAAAGCATTTATTGAAAAGTATGGAAAAGTACCAACACAAGAACAACTTATTGAAGTTATAAAAATCAATGGGTGGGGCGACACAATAAACAGGGAATTTATTGATACATTGTATGATATAAATTTATCTGATTATGATCCTGAATGGATTGAGGAAAGTACGGAATCGTGGATTGAATTTAAGAATCTTGATAAATCTGTAGAGAACCTTGTTACATATCTTAAAACAACAAAGGTAAATACAGAGAATATTAAGAATGTTGTTGAAACAGCAAAAGACATTATTGTAACAGGAAACAACATTGATTTTAAGTTCGATGAAGGTTTGGATTTTTTCAATCCTGAAGCACATAAGCAACCTACACTTGATACATTTTCAACAGGATACGATTATCTTGATACTGTTCTTGGTGGTGGGTGGACAACAAAAGCACTTTATGTTATTGCTGGGGAAAATAAGATCGGCAAATGCGTTTGTGAAAATACAAAAATAAAAATTCGCAACAAGAAAACTGGTGAGATTGCAGAAACAGACATAAAGGGTCTTTATAAAAATGTAAAAAATAACACTTTATTTTCTCCAGCATTGAAATATAAATAAAAATATCAATGGAAAAATTTAAGCATACATCTATTAAAGATCAAATGGAAAAGTTTAATTTAACAGAAGTTGAGGCCAAAGAAAAAATACGGTTGTATAAAGAAAAATTATCAAAGCGTAAGAAACGGCCGAAAGGCAAAGGAAACCCATATTCAATTAAGTATCAAATGGAAAAGTTTAATTTAACAGAAGTTGAGGCCAAAGAAAAAATTGATATTTTAAAAAAGAAAACAGGATCGCATTATAATCTTAAGTATCAAATGGAAAAGTTTAATTTAACAGAAGTTGAGGCTAAAGAAAAAATTGATAATTTAAAAAAGAAAACAGCATCTGGTCATTTAGTATCAAATGTTGAATGGCAAATGGAAAAGTTTAATTTAACAGAAGATGAGGCCAAAGAAAAAATTAATAATGCGTTTGCCAAAAGGAAAGAATCTTATATAAAACTTAAAGAAACCGATGAATTTCGTTGGAGAGCCATCCGTCCTTTTAATAAAGAACATTGGCTAAATAAAGGATACGACGAGGTTGAATCTATTAAAAAAGCCAATGAAATTGCAGAAAACAATAGACAAGCGTTTATTAGAAAAATGAATAATCCTGAATATGCTGAAAAACATTTTAAAAAATGTGTAGGATACAAAAATTATGAAATGCCCTCTGGTAAAATTGTAAAACTGCAAGGATACGAACCACAAGTTTTAGATGAACTTTTACAAACGTATGATGAATGTGATATTATTGTTGGCATAAAAGAAATTATTAATTCAATTGGAATAATACGATACAAATTTAAAAATAATGAACATAGGTATTATCCTGATTTCTATATAAAATCAACAAATACTATAATTGAAGTCAAATCACAATGGACATTTGATAAATGGAGAGAAAAGAATATAGCTAAACAAAAAGCGTGTTTAATGCAAGGGTTTAATTTTAAATTTATGATATATGACTAAATTTCAGAAAATAGATTATTTCTTATCAAAAAAGAGATTGACTTGGGATTCGTGCAATAAAAGGCAAAAAGAAATTTTATTAAAAGAAAACGAAAATTTGTGGGATTTATATGTATGGGATATATCTAATAACACAGAACGTAAATTTATTGAAACTTTTGACATTGATGAATGGGAAATTGAAACTGATACGGGATGGGAAGATATCTCAGCAATAGGAAAGACTATAGAATATGAAAAATGGCATTTAGAAACAGAGAATTGTAAAGTAGAATGTGCTGACGACCATATAGTTTTTGATGATAATTTTAATGAAGTATTTGTAAAAGATTTGGAGGTTGGTGATTTAATACAAACAAAAAACGGAAAAGAAAAAGTAGTATCATTATATTCAACTGGTGAATATGAACATATGTATGATATTGAAGTAAATTCTAATGGACACAGATATTATACAGATGATATATTAAGTCACAATTCAATTTGGTTAGCAAACCTTGCAGCACAAGCGGTCAAGTTAGGTTACAATTCTGCTGTGATATCTTTAGAAATGCGAGACAAACACGTTGTGAAACGTCTTGGCGCAAATATGTTAGGTATTACAATGCAGGAATATGCAAAACTTGCCGAGGATCAGGATTTGATTAAAAAGAAATTATCAAATATTGGGTATGAGGATTTGAAACAACCTGGGAAATTGTGGGTAAAGGAATATCCTACATCGTCTGCATCAACAAAAGATATTGAAAGATGGCTTTTGAAAATGGAACAGTTAAAAGGGATAAAATTTAAAACTGTCTTTATTGATTACATTAACATTTTAATGAACTGGAGAAATCCTAATTCAGAAAACATGTATTTGAAAATCAAACAAATTGCTGAGGATATGCGTGCGATGGGTACACGAAACAATTGGGCTATTATTACATTAACACAAATTAATCGTTGTTTAACATTGGATACAGAACTTGAAACAAAAAATGGCATAATACAGTTGAAAGATGCAAAAGAAGGTATGGAAATTTTAACACCGGAAGGTTTTGCACCAATCACAAAAATTTACCCAGTGGAAAAACAAAAAGTATATAAGATAAAAACAAAATCAGGTAAAGAAATTAAAGTATCCGAACATCATTTAACCCCAAAATCAGATGGTACATTATGTACAATAAATGATCTAAAAATAGGTGATAAAATATTACGGAAAAAATAATTGTGTTAATGTAAATAAATTGTGTTAATGTAAATAAATTGTGTTAATGAATGAATATAAATTAAAACTTGCAAAAGATAATAATTATGATATTTTAATTATATGGGAAAATGATTATAATACTAACAGAGAAGAAACTTTAAATAAATGCATAAATTTTTTAACAGATGAAAAAAGAAACTGAAAATAAATTAGAATTACTTGAAGAAGATGAGATTATTGAAATTGTTGAATGTGATATGGAAAATACTATAGATATTAGTGTAGGAAATGCAACAAGATTGTTTTTCGCAAATGGATTGGTTACACACAATTCAGGCTTTGGTGCATCAGGCGCGTTATCATTATCAAATATTGCAGAATCATCAGGTTTAGGACACACGGTTGACTGGATGGGTGGAATTATCCAAGATGAATTGATGTATGCTGAAAATGAATATATGTTGCAAACAATGTTGAACCGTAATGAAGGTTATAAGAATTCACGAAAAAAATTCAGCATTGATTATTATCACATGCGAATCTTAGAAGATATGAATTCACAAATAATATTAGACACTTTAAACGGATAAATATGAAAAAAGAATCCACATTTGTATATGTTGTATTTAAAGTTCCATGCAAAGAATCTTGGTCTCCGATGGAGGTACAAGCACATTTACATGGCATGTTGCATTATCTTGAGTTTTCAGAACAAGAAGAACAGATATTACACGAAAGCAACACAACAATAAAACAATTAGTTTTACCAACATTTGATGGGAAGACTGATGTTATCGTTATTCATCCACAAGAATTATCACCAGAAATGAGAAAAAAGATGGAAGATAACGTAATGAGATTACAGGACTACATAAAAAAAATTAGATCATGAGTAAAAAACTATTCGACGAGGAAAACGATCATATTGAAGAAGTTGAGAGCGCTTCATCATTTGAAGAATTGGATGTATATCTTGATGATAAACAAGATGACGGATTTGAGTTTCAACAATTTGGCAAATTTGCAGTTGATGCTGATTGGATAGAGAAAAATAACAATGACGTACGAAATCCATATGAGGAATTTGAGTTAAAACAACTTGAAGAAAACTTATATGATATTTACGTAAATGCTCCATTCTTTGATAAATATGAAGGAAATAAAAAAGTACTTAAACACGAATTGGTTCATGTTTATTTATATTTCATAGACAGGATTGAAGATCCATTGCGGTTTTCTCCAGTTGATAAATTCATTGCTATTGCTTCTTTTATGAAAATGAATTTTGAGGTAATGTATAGAGAATTACCCATTGTTTATAAAGAAGAAATCTTAAAAGAATTGAATAAAAAATATAACATGATTTCAAAAGACAAACGATCACATAGATTATTCTAGCATGCGCAAAATCAATATTAAAAGTGCTGAACGGGCATGGATAATTTCAGATATACATTTCGGTGTTCGTTCATCATCACTCGAGTGGTTGGGAATTCATGAAGATTACTTTTATAATTTTTTCATTCCATTAATCAAAAAAGAAAAAAAGGAAAACGATTGTTTATTTATTCTTGGTGATGTATTTGAGTCGAGACAGTCTGTTAATATTTTGGTTCTTAATAAAGCACTTGAAATATTTAAAGAAATATCAAATATTCTTCCAGATGTTATACTTGTAGGAAAATTGTTAAATAAAGAAATGGAAATCATGGAAAATATATAAAATAAAACATGATTTCCAATAATATTTTTTATGTATATGTTTTATTTAAAACGTATACAGATGGTGAGTATAAATATGGTGACTTAAAATTTGCACATGAACCTTTTTATGTAGGAAAAGGATTTACAGATAAAGTAACTGGATATAATAGATTATATAAATCTTTAAGAGGAGGAAATAAACACAAGACAAATATAATAAAAAAACATAAAAATCTCGGTTTAGATATTACATTTAAAATAATGAAAACAAATTTAAGTGAAACTCTGGCGCACGATTATGAAAAAGAATTAATCAAAAAAATAGGAAGGACAATTTATGGGGGTCCATTAACAAATGCAACAGATGGTGGGGAAGGACGATATGGAGAACAACCTGAAAAATTTAAATGCATTTATATGTTTGATGTAAATGGAAAATTTATAAAAAAATACGACGCAATAAAAATTTGTGAAAAGGATATGAATATCCCACAACGTAATATATCTGATTGTTGTTTAGGAAATCGTTACACAGCAGGTGGTTACATTTTTAGATATGCATCTGACTTTAAAGTTATACCAAAAGAAATAGATATTTCTTTCTTAGAAAAAAGAATGCACCAAGGAAATAAAGAAATTGCAGTAGAACAATATGATAAAGAAATGAATCTCATAAATACTTTTAAGTCTGTTAAAGAAGCGGCTAAATATAGTGGAGCTTTGTCCAGTAAAATTGTAGCAGTATGCAAAGGCACTTATGGTGCTAAAACAGCAAAAGGTTTTATATGGAAATACGTAAATATATGAAAATAAAATTGAATGAAATTACACGTGCATGGATGATATCTGACATACACTTCGGAGTCAGGTCTTCCTCACAAGAATGGCTAAGTATACATAAAGATTATTTTTATAATTTCTTTATACCACTCGTAAAGAAAAATTATAAAGATGGTGATTGTTTGTTTGTTCTTGGTGATGTTTTCGAGTCGCGACAAAGTTTAAATATTTTAATTCTAAACGAAGCATTAGAAATATTTAAAGCAATTTCTAATATTTTACCAATTATAATAATTGTCGGCAACCACGATATTTATAGAAAACAGACAAATGAAATTCATTCAACTATAATTTTTAACAATCTGAAAAATATTGACGTAATCACAGACCCGACAATATTAAAAACCAAACATAAATCTATTTTTGCAATGCCATGGGTTGAGGACAAAAATCAAGAAATTGAAATTATCCGCAATCATCCTGCTGATTATATGTTTTGTCATACTGACTTTTTAAACATGAAATATAATAGGAAAATTGCAACAGAGGACGGTTTGGATCCAGAGATTGTTGATAAGTATAAAAAAGTTTTTTCAGGTCACATACACTATTCTCAACATATCAGAAATATCAGAATGATTGGTTGTCCGATGCAATTGACGCGTGGTGACATATTGAATCAAAAGTATGTTTATTTACTTGATATGAAAGAAGATAAAGATATACGATTTATTAATGATCGTTCACCACAATTTTTGAAATTTAAAATTGACGACATTCTTAACATATCAATGGAAGATATGCAAAAACACGTTCATAATAATTTTGTTGATATTATTGTGGATAGTAATTGGACTACACGGTTCCCATTTGCGCAATTTTCCGACGCACTTGATAATCATAGAAAAATAAATTATGTATTATCTTCACTGACAAAAGATTATGAGGATGAAGATTACGATGGTGAAGAAATTGAACTTGAAGATTTAATTCAAATATATGTAAATGATTTACCATATACTGATAAAACAAAAGAAAAACTTCTCGAGGTATCGTTAAAGTTATATAAAAAGGCTGTTAAGTTAACCGAAGAAAAAGAAATCTAAAATTTAATAGAGTTTTAAAATTTTGCATACAGTTTGTAATATATATAAAATTATGAAATTAATATGTGAATATTGCAATCAATCTTTTGAGGCAAAAAATGAAAATAGACGTTTTTGTAGCAGACGATGTATAAATAAAGCAATGTGGTCAAATGCAGAATACAAGAAAAAACTTAAGGAGAAGTTAAAAGAAGCACACAATAGACCCGATGTAATAGAAAGACATAGATGCGCGGCTAAAGACAATTGGAAAAATGAAAATTTTAGAACTTCATTAATAAAAACAATGAATAGTGATGAAACTAAAAATAAAAAGAATGAATCTATGAAAAAAACACTGGCCAAGCCAGATATTTTGCAAAAATATTCAGATTCAAAAAAAATGCTATGGAAACAAGAATCGTATAGAGAAAAACAAATCAATACAATTAAGGAACGATGGGCTGATCCCGAATATAAAAATCGCCAATCGGAATTAATTAAGGAACGATGGGCTGATCCCGAATATGCAGATAAACATATTAAATCATTATATAAATATAAAGACTTTGTTTTGCCTTCAGGAAAAATTATAAAATTACAAGGATATGAACCTTTAGTTTTAATTGAATTATTGAAAAAATATGAAGAAGCAGATATCATAATTGGACCAAAAAATATACATGGCGAAATAGGTAAAATTTTGTATATAGAAAATGGCGTCGAACGATCTTATTATCCTGATTTTTATATAAAGTCAACAAATACAATTTATGAAGTAAAGAGTACTTGGACTTACGAAAAGTGGAAAGAGCGCAATGAATGTAAAAAACAAGCATGCTTAAAAAAAGGACATAATTTTAAATTTATAATTTTAAAAAATGAGAATACAAAGTATAGAATTTAGAAATTTTGCATCATACGGCAATAAGTTGCAGAAAATCGAGTTTGCTGATAATGATGGAATGTTTTACCATGTAATTGGTGAAAATGGCAGTGGCAAATCTACACTTTCTGATGTTATAAAATTCGGAATATATGGAAGGTTGGGAAATAAACGACTTAGAGATATTCCTAACAGATTTAATCAATCAACATATGTTAAAGTTGTACTTGAATCCAAAGGCACAAATGTAGTAATTGAACGCGGTATTTCACCAAACTTTTTAAAATTAAGTATAGATGGAATTGAATATGACCAAGCAGGGAAAAAGAATGCTGAGGAATATATTGTTGACCAAATAGCAGAATTGCCATTTTATGTTTTCAATAATATCATTTCATTATCAATTAATGATTTCAAGTCTTTTTTAAATATGAGTCCGCATGATAAACGAATGATCATCGATAAAATATTCAGTCTTGAAATAATTAACAGCGTAAAGTGGCTTGTGAAAAGTGAAATTAAACGTTTACGTGAATTGACTATTGCATATAAGAAACAAATTGAAACTATAGAACAATCCATAAAAAATTCCGAAACTGAATTAATTGCATTGAAAGAAAAACTAAAATCTGATGCAAAAGCACAAAAGGAAACAATCAATAAACAAATAGTTGATTATAATGAAAAACTTAAAAAAATTGAAAAGGATTTACAAACGGTTGATGCTAAAACAACAGAAGGCAATAATAGGTTAACGGAATTAACAAAAATGCTTCAAACAAATAATGCATCAAAAGCAAATATAGTTGAAAAGAAAACATTATACGAAGCTCAAAAATGTCCGATGTGCGAATCTGATTTAACAACAGAATTTCATAAAACAATGCTTGAGGAAATTCTTGAAACTGAAGTTAAGGTTGATGCTAATATTGAACGATTAACAAAAACCATTAAAACAATTAAAGAAACTCAAGTAAAAATAAGAAATGCAAAAATATCGTATGCAACAAAACAAGCTGAATTTAATACAATCATTTCAAATTATCAAACAAAATTAGATGAACTTGAAAAATCTGAGTCAAAGACACGGGAATCGTCTTCAATAACAAAAATCATTAAAGAAGGTGAAGAACGTAAAAAGAAATATATAAGACAACAAGACCAAGGTGATGCAAAAGTAAATTTCTATAAACTTATAGAAGAAATATTTGGGGATAATGGAGTTAAGCAATTAGCTATTACTAAAATCATGCCCGCATTAAATTCGGAAATCAGACAAGTACTTGCAGAATTGCGCATGGACTATAAAGTTATTTTTGATAAAAACTTTGATGCAAATATACTCCATCTTGGACATGAAGTTGCAATATCACAATTAAGTACAGGTGAGAAAAAGAAAATTGATTTTGCTGCTCTTATTGCAATTATACGTTTAATGAAAATAAAGTATCCTTCTATTAATATATTTTTCTTGGATGAAATCTTTGCTTCGATTGATGGTGACGGGATTCATCATATACTTAAAATTTTACAAAACATAACAAAAAATATGAACATAAATATTTTTGTTGTTAATCATGCACCATTACCTACTGAAGTTTTTGATTACAAAATACACATATCAAAACCGAACAATTTTTCAAGCATAGAAATGGAGAAAGTAAATTAAGATGATTAAATTTGAGGAAGACCAACATTACGGTTATAAAGAAAGAACCATTAAAAATGCATCAGCAGATGTTACCATTGCAATTGCAATTGATTTTAATACAGCCGGAGAACGTTTAACAAAAAATGCTGTTGTCAATCAAAAAAATCTTTATGTTCCTGTTCATATTAAAAAACTTTTAAATAGTGTAGAAGAAACAGTGCGCACAATAAACAGAACAAAGAAGGATTCAATTTCATTAAATATTGCAGGTAATGGAATATACACATTAGTTAAACATTATATGGACCAGGATTACGTTGATGAACTTGTTTATATGTTTCTGCTGAACGTTGTAAATTCTCCAGATTTAAAAGTAAAAATATCCGCAATTCGTACAGGTGGACAAACTGGAATTGATGAAGCTGGTGCAAAGGCCGGAGAACGTTTAGGAATACCTACATCAATATTGGCACCAAAATGCTGGAGATTTAGGAATGAAAAAGGTGAAGACATTTCAGATGAAAGTTTATTCAAGAATCGTTTTATGAATATATAATATAAAATATTGAGTATGTCTTATTTAGAACAGTACAATCACGATAATATTCATGCACGTGCTATAATTGTTGGTTTAATAAATTTGTTAAACCAAGAAGTATTTATCATCAATACGCATTCTAATGAACGGCAGGATATTGTTGAGGTCCCGTTTTATTATTCAACAACAGGTGATGAAAGATTCCTACAAGATTATTTTATGGAATGGCGTGACTGTGTACATCCTAAATATTTAGACGGTTCGTTTGACCCGGTCCCAAGAGGTGTTGTGGCATTAACAGATATGTCAATCAATTCATCAAATCTAACACAACGTTGGATTAGAGGAAACTTCAATAGAATTGTTGATGGCAGAATAGAAACATACAATGCATATCTTAATTCTATTCCGATTGATATGAATTTTGATGTTACTATGAAAGTTGATACAATTACAGAAGCATTTAAAATAGTACAAGCTGTCCTTGAAGTATTTTACAGAAATCAGGTATATAATACAACATTCAAAGGATTAATGATACCATGTCAGGTTGGTTTCCCAGAACAATATACACTTACTAAAAATTTTGAATTTTCATATCCGTCTGACACAAAAATTGAAGTAACTTTTTCTCTTGCTGTTGAAACCTACTTTCCTGTTATTGATGAACCTAATTTAGGTTCAACTAAAGCAATATCAAATGCAAATCCAAATGACACGGTTGTAAATACCACAAATCAAGATCTTGGAAGTAGAATGGGAAATTCCGGTTCCACCTATTTTGTTGGCCGTAGCAGAAGAGAACAAGTAACAGTAAGAAGTGGCAGCAATACAATAAGTATAAATGATAACATGTCAGCAGCAGGCGCATCAGTACGCAAAGCATCAAACAGAATGAATGCTGTTTGTATCACATCAATGAAACCTGCAGGCGATCCTGATGAAACAACAATAAAGTTAATATACCCAAAAACTGGAGATGAATTCTATTCAAATGAATATTTGAACATTAAATGGGATTACGAAGGATTTCTCCACAAAGTTAACTTATACTATTCATTAGATTATGGAAATACATGGTCACCAATAGAAATGCTATATCAAGGTTCCGCAGAATCATACAAATGGTTAATACCTAATTTTTCTGAACTTATAAAAGTTATAGTAATTACACCAGATGGTAAAGGAAAGGGTGCGGACATATATGCGATGGTTGATATTGATGGCGGTATATATGATACAATAATAGTCAATACTGGACATAATTATAATCAAACAGTTTCATTAGATATAGAATCAGAAGAAGGTCATGGCGTTGAACTTATTCCATCTGTAATTGATGGAAAAATTGTTGATGTGCTTGTGCGTAATCCTGGTGAAAACTATAGAATAACAAAACAAGTAGAAGTAAGTTTAAAAATTGAAGGCGTTGGTATTGATGCTGAAGATCATTTGAAAGACAACGATGGAAATGTTGGTGTGATATTGGTTAAATAATCATTTTACAAAAGAAATATATATTAAAATATTAAATGAAAAAAATTCTTCACAATGTTAAAATTAAAAGATAGAATAACAATTTTAAAAGACAGAACGACATCACAAGATGCATTGAATTTAGCTAATGCTGCATTGGATGCATGTAATAAGAACGGATTTATGGATTCAGCCATTGCTGAATCTCTTGTGAAAGATCTTGAGGGCATAGATGATAAAGAAGTTAAAAACTTTATCGCACGCGAGCAACGTTTTGTTGATATTAGCAACCTTGGAGTTAAGGAAGCTTATCAAAATTTATTAAAAGGTGATTTGATGCACTACCCAACAATCAAGCCAATGATTGAGAGTATGAAACATCATATTGATAGTTTACCTGAATATGTAACAGCACCACATTTCATCGGGGCTTTGGAACAATATTCATGGAATACTGATTTAAAAAATGATTTGACTAAAATTGCTGAAGCAATTGAAAAATATCAAGAAGACATAAAATTGACAAATTTCATCCATGAATTTAAAAACAGTTCAGGATACTATTTGTCAAAAATGTTTATGAATGAACTTGATTCATATTTTATTGATAGAACTGAAGCAAACAGAAAAAATGTTTTGGAAAAAATTAATCCTTATCTATTTGATGCTAATATTAAACAACTGCATTCAATTTTATTGGAAACTGAAAATGGTTTTCAAATTGATGCATCTGGCGAAGTATTAATTGAAAAATTATATTCTCCGGTTTTAATAAATGAATCAAGTGATATCTTTTTTGCATCAGGCAGATTTTTACAAAAGACTAATGAAAAGGTGAACATTTTAACAGAGGAAGAATTTAATAGATTGCCTAAAGACTTTGTTAATCTTTGTGTTTTCATGTCACAGCCAAATGTAACAGTATACGAAAACAAAATTACTGTGATGACAGAATCTGGCAACAAAAAAGTTGAAATCATAACTGAAAAGGAAACACCAATTTTGAAATTGAATGATAAAGAAATGTCTTATCAAACATTTACAAAATATTTCATGAACGAAGGTGTATTCAGAAAAAGTGATAATACAGTTTTACAACAGATTGCTATATTATTTGAAAATGTAAATAACATTTATGAAATTGATTATGCAAAACGAATTGTCTCAAAATTAAATAAATCACAATGGATTGATATTTTTAAAACTAATGAAAATATATCAATTGTGAAAGTTGATGAATCTCAAAAAATCAACGAATTCATAACAAATATAAATGCAACTCAAACAAAAGGTATCGTTCTTGAACATTTACGATATGACATATCTGAATCGTTACAAGATTTATTACCTGCTGAAAAAGCAAAATTAGAAAACCTCACAAAACAAAAATCTGAACTAATTGAAGCTATTAAACTTTTAACTGATAAGAAAATTTCTGTTTTAGAACAAATCCAAGCAAATCCTATATTGAAAGCAAGTAAAGAAGTTGCAACACTAATTGAAGCTATTGATATTGAACTTGATAACTTAAAAGAACAAAGCCACGCTGTTAATAATATGATTAAATCATTATCAACGGTAGGAATGTTTTCAAAAGATGAATTAAATCAAGAAGAAGATACTGACAAATTTTGGAAAGTGAAAGAAAATCAAAATAAAACTTTATATTTTGCCCAAGAAGATAATGGAAAATTTGTTATCGGTAAACAAACATTTGAAGGATATAAAAATAATCAATCATGGGATTTGGTTGAACATGATTTAACATCAACTGTTGCAATTGCAAAAGCAAAACAACTTGCTGAAAATGATGAAAACGGACTTTATGTTGAAACTGATGATTCAAAACTTCACGAAGAAAAAGATGCTGATGGCGTAGACAAATTGAATAATCAAAACAAACAAATGCATGTGAATGATGATTCAATCAAAAAAAATGAAGATCTTGAAAATCCTTTAGAATCTGGTGATACTGTTCGACTTAAAAATGGTGGTTTAGGTGTTGTTCAAGGTAACGATGGCAATAATAACACAATCATTGTTATGGAAGATGGTAAATCAGTATCTGTGCCACAAGAATATTTACACGAAATTGAAAT
>ENA-UOOK01002204-UOOK01002204.1-fermentation-metagenome-genome-assembly--contig:-NODE-2204-length-24368-cov-5.006828_pt1 | contig 24368 bp, 23 predicted proteins | sample MGYA00245777_ERZ724023 | MGnify/ENA primary metagenome ERZ724023 (study PRJEB28704, sample SAMN03018312) | fermentation metagenome | biome: anthropogenic terrestrial biome; feature: soil; material...
AAGACACCGCCCTTTCACGGCGGTAACGGGGGTTCGAGTCCCCCAGGGGTCACCATTCAAGGGCGATTAGCTCAGTTGGGAGAGCACCTGCCTTACAAGCAGGGGGTCGGCAGTTCAAGCCTGTCATCGCCCACCATTGAAAGCAAAAAACCGCGAATGTCGCGGTTTTTTTCATTGGGGAAGTTGAATACCAGTGAATGGAATATTTGTAGATATAAAAGCTAAATAGCTAACCCCTCCAAGCGATAAAAATTGAAGAACGAGAGGTAGAAAAGAACAGTAGTTAAGTTTTCTGTTAATGATTATGTTTACATAAACCACCCATAGATAAAGCATAATAATTAAAACTTGACTCTACTGCAAAAACTCTTTTTGCTGCATAGGGTTGCATAAATATGCAAAGCGAGCGTTGGTGTTGCCCATGCGGAGACTGCGAGCGGAATATTTATGCAAGCTGATGCATATTATTACTTTTTGCAGTGGAATCAAACTTATAACTTTGATAGTGAGGTGTAGAAAATGGAAAAGGTTATTGCGATAGAGGATAATCTGACTCCGATAAAAGATTATCTTGAAGCTCGTGGTTGCTTGGTGGTTGATATTGGTTCAGGATGGAATATCCCTGTGGACGCAGTGGTTATATCAGGTCTGGATAAGAACCTGATGGGGATGCAGGATATTGTAACGGTGGCTCCAGTTATTGAGGCCCGGGGAAAAACCCCGGAAGAAGTTTGGGACAGTATTTCGAGGTAACCCGGCACTTAAGCAAAATTATATCTGCTTAACCCAGATAAAGACATGCTTCAGTGCCAGGTCGCAATTAAGGTTGCACCCTGCGGTTGCTATTAAAGGTGGTGGTGTGGGGGGACAGTAAGCAACAAATTTTCCAGGCTTCTTTGAAAACGCAGATTATCTTCGACGCTTCTCTTTCTGGGGCCTTTTGTTCGACCACCAGCCCGGCGTAGTTTAGCCTTGATTTCTCTTTCTTCTAAGAGGAAGTCCATGCTTTCATTACGGTATTCACGGCCAATGGGGGAGAGGCAGCGGGCTCCCTTACCCAGAACCATGGCTGCCAGTCCCCAGTCCTGAGTTATAACTATGTCACCCCGTTGGGTTAAGTTTATTACCTTAAGATCAGCTTCCTGGGAAGCATTTCCTACCACTATGTGGTGGTCAGAGTCAATATGGTGGTTAAAACTGGCTACTGTCCATACGGGAAAATCATACTTGCAACCTAATTCAAGGCAGCTTTGCAGAACCGGTCTGGGGCAGGCATCGGCATCCACTATAATCTTCATTCTTTACTCCTTAAGCTGGTTTCCAAGCTGGATAGCTGCAACAATAGACTATAAATGCTTCTTTCTATATCGAAGCTTTCATATCGTCACCAGCATTGAAGGTATTAACTGCTATTTTATGAATTGGCAGCATATATCTCAATTGTACATGGAAAAATAAGCAAGCGGAAGAGAATATATCACATAAAAAACATAAAATAACCTTTAGAATTAATGAAATATTTTTAAATTTACACCAAAGTCCTATTCAAAATGCGCTTTTAGTAAGAGGATATATTGAAATGCTTGTGTTATTCTAGAATTAAAGAAGCAGGATGCAGGCTAAAGTCGGTATTAAGAACTCCTAAATCAGAGGAGGAATGCTCATGAAGAGAGTTTTTGCGGAAGAACTGGAATCTGGTATGGTAATTGCCCGGACTATAGTTGGAGCAGATGGCCGGGCTCTGCTCACCGAGAATACGCGCTTGAATGAAGCTTATATACAGAGATTGCAACAATTAGGAATCAGTTCAGTTTACATTAAAGATGGTTTAGCTGATATTGAAATACCGGAGATTATTTCTGCCCAGGTACTGACTGCTGTTTCCAGCAATCTAAATAGCATATTTAAAACGTTTTCTTCTAGAAAGACTCTGGATATTAATCAGCTTCGCAAGATGATATCATTGCTACTGGATGATATAGTGACCAATAGGAATGTTATTATCCATCTGGAAGATATTCGAGCCTATGATGACCACCTTTTGTTTCACTCCATTAATGTAGCTGTTCTATCCATGATGACCGGTTTAAGTATGGAATATCCGGAAGCAAAGCTTGTGGACTTGGGATTGGGAGCACTGCTGCATGATATTGGTATGATTATGATTGATTCGGCCATCTTTAATTCAGCACGGGAAAGAGAACTAACTGCCGAAGAGAGAGAAGAAATCCAAAAGCATGCGGAAATCGGTTTCAATATTTTGCGTACTTATAGGGAAGTACCAACCAAAGTAGCCCATATTGCTTACCAACACCACGAAAGATTTGATGGTTCCGGGTATCCACGAAAACTGGACAAAAAACAAATCCTGGAAAATGCTTCTATAGTAGCGGTGGCAGATGTTTTTGATGCCGTTGTTTCAGACCGACCTTTTCGCCGGGGATACTCTTCTACGGAAGCCATGATGATTATAAGAAGGTTGGTTAATACTTACTTTGATTCGGAAGTCGTTGAAGCCTTTGCCACTAACATCGCCATGTATCCGATTGGTTGTCTTGTCAGTCTCAATACTGGTCACGTTGCTGTTGTTACCTCTGTTAGCAGAATAAATTCTCTCTCTCCGGTGGTTTATGTGACCTTGGACCATGAACTGAACTTTATTGAAAAACCCTTCCAGCTCGACCTTCAGGAAATAAGGGGATTCAAGATTCAAAGAAGGTTAAGTTATGAAGAAACTGAAGTTGTTCGTGCCAAAATTGCCGGTCAGAAGATAGAATGCCAAAATAAGAGCCCCAAGATTAATAGCGAAAAGAGTTATGCAGTTTTATAATTTACTCTAATAAAGTTGTTTATATAAAGTAACTGGGCGAAGTAGCTCATATATAACGAGGTGAAATATATCCCCTGCTTCTTTAAGCGGCCGGGTTCCTATTAATAAAACAGCTTGGGATCTAATCCCCCGCCTTGTTGCAGCAGTGTGTTGAAACTGCTCCGCAGTTTCTTCCGATGCTTAAATTCTGTTCATATATTTTAGTGAGAGGGAGGTAAGCGAATATTTTTCGCTTACCTCCCTTAGCTATTTTGAACACTGCATATACTTGAAATGGATAAAAGTCCTGGGGTTGAATTAGGACAAACTTATTTGAATATAAGGTCTTGAGGAAGGACGCTAATCCTAAAAAGGTTAAAAAGTCCCGGACAATTTGGGTCTATAGGCGGACGTAATACTTTTTATTTTAGGTTATTCTATATCAAGGATGTCAAACCAAATCATATAAACAGAAATAATAACATAATTTAACTCAATTTAATTAAGGATAATACTCGATAGCTCATTTACGTTAGAATACGCTAAAAACATGAAGGGATGAGATTCTTATGGCTTAAATACGTAATTGTCCAAAATGTAAGCGTTTATTTACCTATAATTCGAAACAGGTATTATGTCCGGTTTGTGCTGAACTTGTAGAACAGGAATATAGTATTGTCCGCAATTTTATTAGAGACAACCCTGGTGTTAGCCTTATTGATGTGGTCCAAGAAACCGGGGTAAAACAGGAAATAGTTCTTAGTTTCATACGGGAGGGACGATTTGTACATGTAAATATTTAAATTGTTTTTATTACGAAAATGCAAGAAAAGAGAGATATGTATGCTTGTATTTTATTTTTATATGAGGGGGATGCTTTAATGAAAAGGGTGTCAACGGATGAATTGGAACCCGGAATGGTAATAGCCAGGACTGTAATCGGGTCTGATGGGAGGGCTCTGTTAACTGAGAATTCCCAGCTTTCAGAATCATACATTGAAAGATTGCAATCATTGGGTTTTAAATCGGTTTATATCAAAGACGGGTTGGCTGATATTGATATACCCCAGGTAATTTCCAACCAGGTTCTTTCTGCTGTTTCAAGCACCTTGAGCAATTCGATAAAAACTTATTCCACTAAAAAATCTTTGGATTTAAAAAGTTTAAGAATGGTTGTAACCATGTTGCTTGATGATATATTAAGCAACCATAATCTGCTTATTCAATTGGAAGATATTCGAGCCCATGATGATTATTTATTTTTTCATTCAATCAATGTAGCAATATTTTCAATGATGACGGCCATAACTGTGGGATATACGGAAGGAAAAGTGATAGATATCGGCTTAGGTGCTTTACTCCATGATATAGGAATGATTATGATTGACCCGGCTATTATTAATAAAAGTGGTCAACTAACAGAAAGTGAAAGTGCACAAATCAGGAAACATCCCGAAATCGGTTTTAATATTTTAAGAACTTACCAGGAAGTACCGACCAAGGTGGCACATATTGCTTTCCAACATCATGAAAGGATTGATGGTTCTGGATATCCCCGCATGTTGGAGCGAAAGCAAATTTTAGAATACGCCTTAATTGTTGCAGTTGCTGATACTTTTGATGCGGTAGTCTCGGACCGGCCTTTTCGAAAGGGATACTCCACTACTGAAGCTCTTATCATTCTAAGAAAGCTATCTAATAGTTATTACGACCCGGAAATTGTTGAAGCATTTGCATCGAATATAGCCATATACCCGGTTGGCTGCCTTTTGAGTCTTAACACGGGACATATTGCTTTAGTTACATCGGTTACCCGGATTAATTCCACGCGTCCTACGGTGCATGTAATATGTGATCGTGATTACAATTTAATACACCCGCCCTTTGAAATCGACCTGCAAAAAACTACTGAGATTAGTGTTCTTAAGAGACTCAGCAATGAAGAGACAGACATTGTTCGTTCCAAGATTTATATGCAGAGGAATGAAGCGAGGACAGGATCTTGTGCAGGTTGATTTAATCTGAACTTTCTAGCAGTTCAAGCTTTTCAATTTTCCATGATTCGTCAACATAAGAAAGCTGAACCGTGAAAAGATAGGAGTCTTGTTCCGAGTAGCACCCTGAATAAGAGCGCCGAAAAATAATGCTGCTATGGTTTGCTTGATAAAAACTGCATTCATTATAGTCCGCTTGAGTTAAAACAGGGATACCATCGCAGGGGACAATTACCAACTTTTCTATACCAGGAATCCACTGCGTATAAGCCTCAACTATATCTGAAGCCAGCTGGGGCTCAAATCCGGGGGAAAGAAAGCTGATGGCTTCATCTTTATTGTTAGCATGCAGGCTGATTAAATATCCTGAAGAGGAATCTACATCCTCAAGCAGAGAAGAATAGATGGCAAAATCTTTAACCATGGCCACAAAAGCTTGCTGAATTTCATTAGAGCCCTGTTTTACAGGATAAAAAACTGGGGAAATGCTTTCCCCATCCCGTGCCGTAGAATGGGCAAAGGTTAAAACTATAGTTATCACTAGCAAACAAATAATTCTTCTCGGCAATTATCTCCACTCCAGATAATTTTAGTAATCATAGTATAAGGCAAATACCAAAAATTTACAATCACCAAAAGCAATCTGCCGGAGAAAGTTACTAATATTTATTTGCTTGTATAAAATAGCGCTCCGAAATCCTTCCATCTGAATTAACCAGGTACTAAGCCCTAAAGGCCTAAGGCCGCAACCACCGGTGAAAAGTGAGTTAGACGCCTAACGACCATTCCGTCCTCCGTTTTCTGTCTTCCGCCATCCGCCAGCTATACCTCGTGAAAACATACACCGAGCAATCCGGGTCCGGTGTGCACTCCGAGTGCCGGGCTTATATCTGAAGTTATTACTTCCCTGAGATTGGGAAGGTTACGCAGTCTTTCTAATATGGCTTCACATTCCGCTTTGGCACCTCCATGCAGAATAGCCAGGTTAAAGGGTTTGTCCTTCATGGATTGTTCCACCAGTTCAATAAGTTTCTCTATGGATTTTTTTCGTCCTTTAGCTTTACAGAAGGTAAAATATTTTCCTTCTAAATTAACCGAGATGATAGGTTTCAGATGCAAAAATTCTCCCAGCATGCTGGCAACCAGCCCGATTCTTCCACCACGACGCAGGTATTCCAAGGTTTCAATAACATAATAAAGATGCATTTTATTTTGCAGTTTCTTCAGGTTTTCCAGTGTTTTCTCAAAGCTCCATCCATTGGCAATATTGCGGGCAGCATCCAGCACCAACCAGCCGGTTCCCATGGATAGAGTTTTGGTATCAATCACTTCTACTTTCATGTCTTTCATGTCTTTGGTGATAAGCTTCACCGCTTGAAAGGTTCCCGAGAGCCCGCTAGAGATGTGAACAGCCAGCACATGAGTAAAGCCCTCGCTACGAATTCTATCAAAGATCTCTTGGATTTCTTGTAACGGTGGCATAGCAGTTGTAGGGATTTCCTGGGGCATACGGGCATAAACCTCTTCGGGTTGAATATCCACCCGGTCGATGTATTCGTACTGGGGATAGATTACTCTGGCGGAAACAACCTTGATATTAAATTTTTCAATAAAGCCGCGAGGCAGGTCACACATACTATCACATAGCAGGGCTATCTTTTCTTGCAAAATATTCATCTCCCTCATAAATCTGATTTTTTACCAATATAGCCTGTCCACAAGCTCTAAGCTCTTATGAAGAAGCTTGTTGCCGGAGGAAACTAAAGCATTCAGCAAAAGTAAGCTAATTATCTTAACTATAAAAGAATACTAAGCATATTGTAGATGATTTTTAGTAGTTTGGGCAAAAAAATATAACGAGGCGAAATATTCCCCCGCATCCACAATAGTGAGCGAAGCGAACATCAGTGGTGCCCGCAGGGTGCTTCTTTAAGCTGCCGGGCTTCAATAAATAAAGAAAACAGGCGGCGGGTTCTAATCCCCCGCCTCGTTGCAGCGCTGTGTTGAAACTGCTCCGCAGTTTCTTCCGATGCTTAAACGAATATTTGACATCAGCATAAAATATAAGTAATATTGTTGTGTAAAGCAATTTCCCTTTACGAAGGAGAAGAGTTGCTATGCTGGAGAAAACAGAACATATGATTATGCTTAAAGATTTTTATGGACCTTTGCTGACCTTAAAACAGCAGGAGCTTATCAGTCTTTATTATGAAGATGACTGGTCTTTATCAGAGATTGCAGAAAACAGGGGAACCAGTCGTCAGGCGGTTTATGATGTGCTTAAAAGGGCTGAAACTGCGCTACAGGAATACGAAGAACGACTGGGACTGGTTGATAAATTCGTACTTACCCGCCGGGGATTGGAAGAGGCCAATACTTTATTGAAAAAGACAGGCTGTTTGGGGCAGAAAGAAATAGAAAAGGCAATTGAAATCCTCCAGGGAATAATGGAATCGGTATAACGAGGTGAAATATGTCCCCCGCTAAGCGGTCGGGTTCTTATTAACAAAACAGGCGGCGGCTTCTAATCCCCCGCCTCGTTGCAGCGCTGTGTTGAAACTGCTTAAGCAGTTTCTTCCGATGCTTAAAAGGAGCGATACCGTGGCATTTGAAGGTTTATCAGATCGATTGCAGGATATTTTCAAAAAGCTTCGAGGAAAAGGCAAAATAGGTGAAGAAGATGTAAAGACCGCTATGCGGGAAGTACGGCTGGCTCTCCTGGAGGCAGATGTTAATTTTAAAGTGGTCAAGGATTTTGTGGAGCGGGTTCGGCAGAGGGCTGTAGGGCAAGAGGTACTGCAGAGCCTGACTCCGGGGCAGCAAATTATCAAGGTTGTTCACGATGAAATGACGGCTTTGATGGGGGGAAGCGAAAGTAAATTAAACCTTGCTGCCAAACCCCCTTCAATATATATGCTGGTGGGACTGCAAGGAGCTGGGAAAACCACTACGGTGGCTAAACTTGGGCGCAATTTGCTTAAACAAGGAAGAAGGCCGGTACTGGTTGCCGGTGATATCTATCGCCCGGCAGCTATTAAACAGTTGCAGGTTTTAGGTGAGCAGGTGGGAATACCCGTTTTTTCCATGGGCCAATCAAATCCGGTGGATATTGCCCGGGCTTCTCTGGAATATGCCCATAGCCAAAATCGGGACATAGTTATTTTAGATACTGCCGGAAGGCTGCATATCAATGAAGAACTGATGGATGAACTAAAGCAGATAAAATCGGCGATTAACCCCCATGAGATTCTGCTGGTGGTTGATGCCATGACCGGGCAGGATGCCGTCAATGTGGCCGAGTCCTTCAACCGGGACTTGGGATTGACCGGAGTAATACTAACCAAGCTCGATGGAGATACCAGAGGTGGGGCTGCTCTTTCCGTCAAAGCGGTTACGGGTTGCCCTATAAAATATGTAGGTATGGGGGAGAAACTTGATGCCTTGGAGACCTTTTTCCCCGACCGAATGGCATCCCGTATACTGGGTATGGGTGATATCCTGAGCCTGGTGGAGAAAGCCCAGGCCAATATTGATCAGGAAAAAGCCCGGGAAATGGAACGGAAAATTCGCAAACAGGAGTTTACTCTGGAGGATTTCTTGGAACAGATGCAACAGGTAAGATCAATGGGGCCTCTGGATGAATTGTTGGGAATGATTCCTGGGATTGGGAAACAGATGAAGGGTTTCAAAGGAGAGTTTGATGAAAGAGAGATCCTAAGAATTGAAGCCATAATAAAATCCATGACTCTGCAGGAAAGAAGAGACACCTCTATCATTAATGGAAGCAGAAAGAAAAGAATTGCCCGGGGGAGTGGAACCAAGGTTCAGGAGGTAAATCGTCTATTAAAGCAGTTTGAAGAATCCAGGAAATTGATGAAACAATTTGCTGACCTTGGCGGGAAAAAAGGAAAACGAGGGGGAATGCCCCCTATAAGATTTCCGTTTTAATCCCGATGAACGAAGGCCAGTGCAGTGGTGATTTCAGGTCAATTTAAGGAGGTGAATACGTGGCAACAAGAATCAGACTGAGGAGAATGGGAGCCAAGAAGAGTCCTTTTTACCGGTTGGTCGTAGCCGATTCAAGATACCCCAGAGATGGCAGATTTATTGAAGAATTGGGATATTATAATCCTTCCACCACTCCGGCGACAGTAAAGATTGATGAAGAAAAAGCACTTAAATGGTTGGCCAGTGGAGCTAAACCTTCTGATACAGCCAGGTCGCTTTTGCAAAAACAGGGAATTATGGCCCGCTTCGCGGAAATTCGCAAGTAATATAAGAGCCAGGCAGGGGGGAAATTTAGTGAAAGAACTGGTGGAACATATTGCCAAATCCCTGGTAGACAATCCGGAGCAGGTTGAGGTCAGAGAAAGCGAAGGGGAAAGATCCATAGTGCTGGAACTTAAGGTGGCCGCCGATGATATGGGAAAGGTTATTGGAAAACAGGGCAAGATCGCCAAGGCCATTCGTACTCTGACTAAAGCAACAGCAGCCAAAGAAGGGAAAAGGGTAGCAGTAGAAATAGTAAAGGAGGGCTAATTTATTAGCCCTTTTTATTTGATATTATGCGGATTCTAATCCCCATCTCGTTGCAGCGCTGTATTGAAATTGCTTAAGCATCTTTCGATGCTTAAAAGCTTTTTGGGGAATAATAATGCCCGGGAGGCGATGACTTGAATAGTGATAAGTTGGTGGCTATTGGGAAAATCGCCGGAACTTATGGTTATGCAGGATGGCTTAAGGTGATTTCCCTCACTGATTTCCCGGAACGCTTTTTTAAGCTGGATAAGGTTACTCTAAATCAGGGAGGAAAGCTGGAGACATTCCTTATTGATGGGGTTAAGGCTCATAAAAACTACTATTTATTCAAGTTTAGTGGAATAGATACAGTGGAAGTTGCCCGGGGCTTTCAAAATGTGATTCTGCAGATTGATGAGAGTGAACTCTATCCCTTACCCGAAGGTTACTTCTATCACTTCCAACTCCGGGGTCTTTCTGTATATGATGAAAAAAAGGGTCTGCTGGGGGAGTTGAAGGATATAATTGAAACCGGTGCCAATGATGTCTATGTAGTGGATTCTCCCCAATATGGAGAAATACTTATTCCCGCAATAAAAGAGGTTATTCTGGCGGTAAAGCTGGAAGAAAAGCGCATGGAAATTAAGCTTTTACCGGGATTGATTGAAGATTGAGGTAATTATGAAGATAGATATTTTAACCTTATTTCCCGAGATGTTTGTCTCTCCCTTTAATGAGAGCATGATTAAAAGAGCCCGGGAACAGGGAATTATCACTATCAACATTACAAATATCCGGGATTTTGCTCAGGATCGGCAGCAACAGGTAGATGATTACCCTTATGGTGGGGGAGCGGGCATGGTTTTGAAAGCTAATGTCCTGGGAACTGCTATAGAAAAGGTGAAAGGCCCCGATTCCTGGGTGGTGTATATGTCTCCCCAGGGCAAGCCGCTTGACCAGTCCAGAGTGTGGGAATTGGCCGGAAGGAAGGATTTGCTCATTGTCTGTGGTCATTATGAAGGAATAGACGAGAGAGTTATGGCCACGGTAAATGAGGAAATCTCCATAGGTGATTATATACTAACCGGAGGTGAACTTCCGGCTATGGTTTTGGTCGATGCTATAGCTAGATTGATACCTGGAGTTTTGGGCGATGAGAATTCAGCTATGGAAGAATCCTTTAGTTGCTCACTGCTGGAATATCCGCAGTACACCAGACCGGCTAGCTATGGTGAGCAGGAAGTTCCGGAAGTGCTTCTTTCCGGGCACCATGAAAATATCCGGCGTTGGAGAAAAAAACAGAGTCTTTTGCGCACTCTCTTGAAACGCCCCGATCTTTTATTGAAGAAAGACTTTGATGAAGAAGAAAAAAGCTTGTTGGAGGAAATACTATTCCACAGGGAGAATTAGCGTTGAGAAAAGCGAAAGTATACATAGCTCTGTTACATTATCCCATGTATAATAAGCGTATGGAAATAATAACCACCTCTATCACCAACCTGGATTTGCATGATATCTCCCGGGTAGCACGTACCTATGATGTAGATGCGTTTTTTCTGGTCCATCCTTCCCCCAACCAACAGGAATTGATAAGAGATATTATTTCTTACTGGCAGGATGGTTATGGGGGCCAATACAACCCTGACCGGAAAGAGGCTTTCAATATCATAAAAAGTGCTGAAACTTTGGAAGAAGTGCAAGAATACCTGGAGAGTATTAATGGAGAAAAGGTTTTTACGGTGGCTACGGATGCCCGATTATATTCCAATACCATTAGCTATAGCCAGCTGAAAAAAATGGTCTTTAATGAAGAGAAATCATTTTTACTTCTCTTTGGTACCGGTTGGGGAATACAAAAGGAAATAATGGAGAGTTGCGACTATATATTACAACCCATTGAAGCGAAGCGGAACTATAATCACCTGTCGGTGCGCAGCGCTGTATCTATAATTTTGGATCGCTTGTTAGGAGAATACTGGTTTAAACTATAGTTTTTTCTTGAGATTATGGGTATCCTGTGATAAAATATTTTTGTTCTGTGTAAAAAAGGTGGTCCGCTGCATTATACTAAAATGTATGAACACCTTCTGGAAGGAGGTTGGATGATGCAAAACATAATCAAGTCTATCGAAGAGGAATACTATAAGAAAGACCTGCCTCGCTTCGGCCCCGGCGATACCGTCAAGGTTCATGTCAAGGTGGTGGAGGGTACCCGGGAAAGGCTTCAGGTTTTTGAAGGAACGGTAATAAAGATTAGAGGCACTGGTTTGTCCCAAACCTTTACCGTAAGGAGAACCACATCTGGGGTAGGAGTAGAAAGGACATTTCCTCTGCACTCTCCCAAAATTGCTCGAATCGAAGTGACCAGAAGGGGCAAGGTTCGCAGGGGACGCCTGTACTATCTCCGCCAACTAACGGGCAAGAAGGCCCGGGTAAAAGAAAAAGGCAGGTATTAAGATTAATAATGACGAAGGAGAATACCAGGCAGGTATTCTCCTTTTTCTTAAGTTGATAATAATGTTTTCAACTTAAGAAAAAGGAGGAAGTAGCTTGACTATTAACTGGTTCCCAGGCCACATGGTAAAGGCCAGGAGAGAAATAGAAAAGAACATAAAACTGGTTGACGTTGCTTTGATACTGCTCGATGCCCGGGCTCCTTTTTCCTGCCGGAATAGCGATTTAGAGAAAATAGCCCGGAATAAAAAAATTGTAATGGTATTAAACAAGGCTGATCTGGCCTCGCCGGAAGCCATCCGTCGTTATATGCAAACTCTTGAGCAGGAGGGTTTTCTGGTAGCTGCTATGGATTCTCTCAGCGGTAAGGGCCGTCAAGCAGTTTTAAGAATGGCAAAATCCGCCTTCCGGGAGAAGGCGGAGGAATTGCAAAGAAAAGGCAGAAGACCAAGAGCTATCCGAGCGATGGTAATGGGGGTTCCCAATATTGGGAAATCTACTTTTTTGAACTGTCTGGTGGGGCAGAAAATTGCCCAGACCGGAGCCAAACCGGGGGTAACCAGAGGTAAACAATGGGTGCGGCTGCGTGAAGATATCGAATTGCTGGACACACCAGGCCTGATGTGGCCCCGGGTTGAAAGTGAGGAACAGGGATTAAAACTTGCTCTTTTGGATATAGTGGGGGAGAATGCTTACAGCGAGTATGAGGTAGGGCTTTACTTGCTCTCTATTTTAAAAGATAAACACCCGCAAATTCTCCTGGAGAAGCTGGGATTGGATGCAGGAAATCAACTTGAAGAAGAGATGCTGGCGGCTATAGCCAGAAAGAGAGGATACCTGCTTAAAGGTGGAGTACCCGATCTGGATAAAACCTGCCAGGTCTTGCTGCAGGAATTCCGGCGGGGAAAACTGGGAACTATCAGCCTGGACTAAAGCAGGCAAAAGAACCGTCCCCATGCCTGCCTATTGATTTGTTTGGAGTGAGCCTGATGTTAAGACGATTTGCTATAGTATTTATATTTATCAGCCTGGGCAGTTTGGCCTCATATTATATATACCAGGCTACAATTGGCCAGCAGGAACCTGCGGAGCAGTGTACGGCTTCGCCGGTTTCAAGGATTAAAAATACCCCCACCCCGAAGAAGGCGACTATTACCCTTACTGCAGCTGGTGATTGTTTGATGCACAATACTCAGATATGGTCCGGGCTGCAAGCCGATGGCTCTTACTGTTTTGACAGCTTCTTTCCTGAGGTAAGAGAGCTGATTATGGAAGGAGACTACAGTTCAATCAATTTTGAGGCGGCTATGGCCGGTCCGGATTCCGCTTATACCGGTTACCCTCTCTTCAATAGTCCTGATGCTATGGCGCAAACTCTGAAGGAAGCTGGTTTTGACCTGGTGGCAACAGCCAATAACCACTGCCTGGATCGCGGAGTAAAAGGAGCCATTCGCACCCTGAAGGTTTTAGAACAGGCAGGTCTGGATACTCTGGGAACATATAAAAGTGAAGAAGACAGCCATACTTACTTGATAAAGGATATCAAGGGTGTAAAAGTGGCTTACCTGGCCTATACTTATGGTACCAATGGCATACCGCTGCCGGATGAATACTCTTTTCTGATAAATTTCCTGGATGAAAAAGAAATTTTGGCCGATATCAAGGCAGTCAGGCCCCAGGTAGATGTTTTGGTGTTGGTTTTGCACTGGGGACTGGAATATAATCCCCGGCCATCTGACATGCAGAAGAGGCAGGCTTATAGCTTTCTGGAAGCTGGCGCGGATGTGATATTGGGCAGTCATCCCCATGTTATTCAGACCATGGAAAAGATAAGAATCGCGGAGAAGGATAAATTTGTAATCTACTCCATGGGCAACTTCATCAGCCATCAGATTGGACAGGAACGCAATAGCGGCATAGTCCTGAAAATGAAATTCACCAAAGATTTCTCCAGCGGAAATACCCTTTTGGATGAAGTCTCATATACCCCAACCTTCTCCCATTCCTATCAAGAAGCAGGCAAAATGAAATTCCGGGTAGTTCCGGTAGAAAAGACCATAGAAAAAATTGAAAAAGGTGAAGAGAGAATTTTAAGTAAAAACCACCTCCCGCTGCTCCAAGCAGTACTGGCTTCAACCAGGTCCCAACTGGGCGAAGGTTTTAGCAGGAAGTAGAGCTAATACCGCTATTTACCAGGGTTAAGTGCGGGGTTTAGTCTTTATTGGGGGACGTGATTATTGTAAAATAGATGATAATGATAGCAGTATAAAGAGCAGAATAATATGAAGCAATTAGAGGAGGTTTATTGGATGCAGGACTTATATTGGGAGTGCAAAGTTTGTGAAGCATGTGGGGTATGTGGAAAAAGTGAGGAGGAATGCAGATTATACGATGAGTATTATGGTTTCGGAAAATCTCCGGGGGCTGGAAAAGCTGAAAGAGGTTCTTTGGCTGTTCTGGAAAGGGACGCCAGGAAGCTTAATCAGGCCAATCAAGGTGTTATTAACCGTTTAAACGGTCGCATCGTTAAAGTTATTGAAGGAGAATCCACGGCTCTTTTGACTATTGCAATGGGAGAGCATTACATAAGCTCCATGATGCCTTTGAGCAGATTCAGGGAGAGTGGAAAAAAGATCGGAGACCTGCTTGCGGTGGCATTTAAGTCGATTGATGTAAAAGTTATGAATTAGCTCCCTTGAGGACATGCTAATAAAAATGGGGATAGCCAGAACCAGAAATATGCGCTGATTTGTCCCTCAATTAATATCTCTAAAGTCTATTACCAATCATTGTTCTTGTACCAGGTCAAAGGCCTTGGAATTATCCAAGGTCTTTTTTTTTGCATAGGATACAGCAAAATTTATGAGGATATGGTATGTTTAGGGTGAGGTGGTCAGAATGAACTTAGGCGAAATAATGAGCCCCAACCCTGTTTTACTAAGACCGGAACAATCAATCCGCGAAACCGTAACCCTTTTCCTGGAGCGGAATATTGATGGAGCTCCGGTGGTGGATGAGAATAATCAAATTATCGGACTTTTTACCAAGACCCATGTTTATCGAGCGATAAAAGAGAGCATGGATATGCTTCAACCCATAGAAAACATAATGAAGCGCGATATTATTATTGGACACCCGGACGAAGAGATTGAAGATGTGCTATATCCCGGCCTGGGAAGATTGCCCATAGCAGATGAAACAGGGATTGTGGGCATGATTACCCGGACTGATCTGGCTCGGGTTTTCCTGGAGTCATATAGGAATATATCCAGTGAACTGGATGCCATTATCAACTCTACTCATAATATGATTGTTTCTGTGGACAAGCAATCCAGAATCAGGGTATTCAACCGGGCCGCGGAAAAACTTTTAAAACAAAAAGCGGAGAATGTAAAAGGCAAGCTTATCGATGATGTATACCCTACCAGCCGTCTTACCAATATAATCAAGTCGGGGCACGTGGAGACGGTGGTAAGGATATATCGGGGGTAAAGTACCGGGAATAGTACATTTGTGATGCTGGAAATTATGTTACCTCAGACGGAAAATAGGGGTAGGGTTGTGTGGGGGAACATGGAAACAAGGATGCGATTACTCATAATCCAATACCAGCAAAAATAAGCTCCAAATCCTCTTCTGGTGTCGTACCATTCTCGAGGACATTGTTTTCTATTGCATCCAGCATGATCTGCTCTTTTTCCTTTAGTCGAAGATAGATTTTTTCATCCAAGGAATACGCGTCTCCATCCTTAGTTGTATATATTCCTTGCAGAAAATAATATTGGGTATACTGATCACTCGCTAACCCCAGTCGATGGATACGATCTTTTGATTGCAGGAGATGCACAAGATTGTAGCTGTATTCAAAATATATTGCATCATGGCAAATACTGTGCAAAGAAACAGACTCCGCCAAGGTATGTGGGTTAGTAATCAGGAAATCAAAATCACCTTTGCGAAATGCGGATAGAATCACCTGACGATCTTCCATACTGACCGCCCCATAGATGCAAGCGACCCGTGCTCCAGTAGATTCCAAAGTGCTCTTTATGCGCAGTATAGAATCAACAAAAATGCACCAAATAACAGCTTGTTTACGTTCTCTATGCAATTGAATGGCAGTTTCTATACAAGTATCAAATTTTTTAGTAGTTTTGATTTTATGAATGAGTGAAATCACATCATCAGAAAAATCAACATAATCGAATTGGTCTACTTCACCGGATATATCCAGTATGTCTGAAAACTCCGACAGGTCAAGTGAATTTAGTAGCATTTCAGGATTAGATTCCAGCTGTAATAGACGAATGATTAACGCAAGTTTATTCTTTGCGTATTTGAGCAGAAGTATATGAAATATCTCATTTTCCGGATTGCTTGCTGCTACTTGAATTAGTATATCCGGGTTTGCAGCAGGCACTTTCAATTGCTGTTTTGTTGTTCGGCAAAAAAATGGCTGTAGTTTTTGGTTAATAACTGAAATATCCTCTTGGTTTGGATATCTCAACTGCGGAATAGTAAATCCAAAAAATTCATCATACTCATCGTGATAAAGGATATCTAACAAGTTTCGGATGTCGGTGTACGAGTTAGGAATAGGGGTTCCTGTAAGCGCAATTGTGTAGACGGCACTTTTGGCTATTTCCAGTGCATTAGAAGCGCGGCAACCATTCAATGCCTTCAATTTATGTACTTCGTCAAATACCAACAGTGAGTCTGAAGTGATCAGCTTTATAATTTCAGTCAGGTGAGTCCCCAAACTTTCATAGTTAAACAAAAGGAGATTCTTGTTCCCGGTGTCATAAAGGATTGCCTGCTGCTTTTCTTTTGTGGAGCGATAACACGGATCTTGTATGCTAAACAGCCGTAAACTTTGTTTTTCACCGAAGCAGATATTGAATTCATCAGTCCAAGAGCCAAAAGAACTCTTGGGACCAACCATCACAATTCTTTTGACCAGTCCCATTGTCTGTAGGTACGCATATACCCCTAAAACAGAGGCGGTTTTTCCTGATCCGGGTACTGAAAAATTGCTGGATTTTCTCATGGCACACATGAAAAAAGAATCCCACATTTGCTTATCTCGAAGCTGTCGTGAAAAAGCGTTATCAACAACGGTTTTATAGTCATCAAATGAGTCTTGTACGATAGAATCTTGCCGCTTTATAGCAAGCCCAACGTTAGCGCGTTTCTCGATATACATCTCTCTGCTGGCGATATAATCACGGAGTCGCTGAGTAGTGAAAAACCGGTAGCCTCGTTTTTTAGCATCTTGCTCCAGAATATAAATGATCTTCTTATAAACCGGATAAGTTAAATGGTTATGAAAGCGTATCATAAATTCACCGCTCCGTGCAGGATCAACATATCGTTTAAGTCTCAACTTGTAGACGGCATTTTTCAAAAGGAAAGAAGGCTCAACTTTGATATCAAGTCGCAGACCACCATCATAATCTAATAAAATACAATCCGGTTCAAGCTGTGCAGTATCAACAATTACCATTTCTCTGTTGTGAGATAGAATCTCTTGATAAAGAACCTGACTCATGTCGCACACGAGAACATTATCAGCTGCATTATTCCATAGCTTTTCAAAGGTTTCTTTGCTTTTCGTAATCTTCGAATAATCAAAGGCAGATGACTGCCAGCTACAGGTAATGTCAAACGCTTCATAGTTTGCACTGAACGCTGCCTCAGTTTCATTATTTGAGCCGCGAAAACAAATAACATCACCAACCTCATCTTCCATAATCCCAAATTTATCATGGAAAATACCTTCGCGCGTAAAGGCGATTCTGATATCGATGATGCCAAGCGAAATCAAATAGGCAAGATTTGAGATATTTCTTTCTTCTTCAAGCGAGAGATTTTCTCTTAACTTCTTTAGCAAATCATGATTGACAGACTCTCGCAGTTGATATCCTGCAAGTATCTGCTCATAATCATTCTGTGACAATTGTGCCGAGACGATCATTCGGCAGTGATTCCCTTTGTGTGCAAATTCCTCCAGTCCTTTTGCGTAGTTGCTCAGGGCTTTTGCTGAAAAGTAGGCAGTAGCCCTATCATAGCGGACGCACTCACGCAGAGTTGGCGTATAAAAGGAAGCGCCAACATCATCTTCGTAAGAGGAATATGTTGCTTTTAACGAAAGCGCCTTAAACATCGAGTTCGTCCCTAATGCTATCTATTATTTGTTGAATCAAATCAAGCTTCTTACGGATATCGTCTTTTTGTATATCTGACATTTTTTTGAAGATATTTGTGTCAATGGTATCCAACATTTCATAGGCCTTTTCAGCCAGATGTGCAGGGCGATTTCGACTGGTATCGCCGTCTGCTTTGCTTACCCACTTTTCAGTAGAATGGGAAAAGTTATCCTGTAATTCTTTCTGCGCCCGAATTTGTTCATTAATAACCCGCTCGGTAGTAACTGGGTAATGTTCAACAATGTCACAAACTTTTTCTACCAGCTGTGATTGCTCAGAAAGATAATCATCCAGGAGTCTGGTGTTTGAAGCAATTTTTCCGATTTTTCTTATGTATCGGTTCGTATCGCCAACAGGTGCCATGATTAATTGAGCAAATACATTGTTTTTCAAATCCTCCCTTATGTCATCATCTTTAACTTTATTCAGCATACTGTACAAGTCTTTAAGTGACTCAGAAAGGTTCATGGTGCGAGCCAAATAAAACTGTTTAGGTGCATTAATGAACTCCAAAAACTCCACCATGAGCTTTGCTTTTTCTACTTCGCGTTGGATATCTGCCTCTGATTGCGTTTTGTTTATGCTGATATAATATTCTCTTACTGTAAGAAGCTTATTTTCTACAATATCATTATAAATGCCCACCAATCGATCAATCGGATTATAATCTACCGCCTTATCCACTCCGTGTTGAAGCCATAACTCCATTTTTTTAATCTCTTTAACATTGTGAGCGATGTCATGTTCCAGAATCACAGCATCAAAATAATGCGTCTGTTCAGTTTTCTGTTCTAGATTGCGTAGACAGGCAAAGCGTCGGTTGCCATCAATGATCCTGCCATCCGCTAAAACGACCCCCGGCTCTTGCTGACCAATAAGTTCAATATTATTTTGTGTTTTCTTTAGAGCCTCTGGGTTGCTATCGGTAATAAAACTCTGAATAGTTCGGTTGTATTGCTCCTTATTATCGATGTCAAGGCGATCAATCCCATTTTCCGCCTTGTACTGACTAATCCAAGTAGCAATACGATCATTCTGGTCATTGTAGTACAGCTGATCTAGCCGAATTTTATATATCGTATAAGTTTGTGTGTGATTGTCGATGGATAATTTTTTTGTTAACGTTGTTGCCAAAACGCATTTATTGTCGATTCCTTCTTTAAGTAAGTCCATTAGGGAATACCTCCTTATTGTTATCACATAATATCGCACCAATAGATACTGAACTCAGATTTCTTCAAAGTATACATCGTAGTCCGCATAAAGCTTTTCGGTGATTGCATCATAGTACAATGCGCTGCCTTTAATCATCTCGACTATTTTATACCATTCAAGAATTATATTGTAATCGCTTGATAGCTTCTCAGTTAAATCATGAATATCAATAGAAAGCGACTCACAGGAATATAAAAGCCATTCCAGAAAATCGGTCAGACGCACTTTTTCATTTCCGCGCCGGAAAAGCTTGTTTTTTCCCATCCGTCGACAAGAAAAATGGTCTTTGTATTCTGAAAGCAGGGAAGCATAAAACCACTCGTCAAAGCCAAGGTCATCAAGCGCATGAGCGAATCCGCTTTTTCGCAAAGAGCAGATAGTGAAATACGGGGCATGAGCCGCTTGATAGGCTTCCTGACAATAGTCTCTCAGCGTTTCCTTTTCTACACCAACATGTTTCAGACGACGGATATTGACATACTTTAGCGGCGCATATTCCAATATATCGTACGTTGCCTTTAATTTGTAAACTTCCGATGTATATGCAATCGTGTTCAGTAGCTCTCGGTGGAATAACTGCGCATCGACTATATCCTCTGTAGTAAGAATCGTACGGAAGTATTCCACAGCAGATGGATATTTATCCTTAATTGCATAATTAGAATAAACTCGGAATCCAAGTGACTTTAGCGTGTATGGATTAAGCAGCTTTGGGTCAGCCTGTGGAAATTCGTGCACATATAAATTTTTGATATCGGACAAAAGGTAAAATTCGCCGGACAATATTTGTTTCATCCGGATAAGCATTATTTCAGATAGCATCGGCGCATCTACTTTGTAAACACCAGCGTAGAAATATTGATCGAAGTTTTTCATGTAGTTGGCTAATACAGTTTGAGACAATACGCCGTACTCGTGCTCGTATGCTGCGGCAAAATCTGTGTTTGTAATTGGGGCAAGAGCCAGCAATAACTCCATAACTTGACCGTCTCGATCTGCTGAACCGAATTCAATGTTTGGCATCCGTTTAAAGTGTATCTGCGGGTAATCTTCATTCGTGCATATTTTTTTCAGCAGATTGTGCAACTCATATTCGTCTTGAATATCATAATCATTCATTAATTCGGAGTTTTCTCGGAAGAATTTTAGTGTTGAAAATTCCACATTATTATATTGGTTTAAATTGAGGCCATCAAGCAAATCTGTGTAGTCATAAGAATGAATATTGTAATATCGAAGCTTTTGACCATATTTCCAAAGCACATGATCGCTGGATGCTAATTTATTTGAGTAACCCCGATCCATTACAGAAAACCTCGGATTGTCCTGTAAACTTAAATCTTCCAACAACATCTGGTAATATTGAGAAAATTCATCAAAGGTAAGGCCATCGATGCCTGCTGTGCGTAATATGTATTCACTGAGTTCAGCTCGACTGCAAAGGACTCGCTCGCCACTAAGCACAACATAGTTTTTATAAATTACTCGTTCTGCGGCCTTTCTGAATTCATCTGGAAAATCAGGATCTGTAGCTAAGTCATCTATTAGGTGTTCGCCTTTTTTATAAGCCCTTAAAAGGTAATTGTATGTTATCTCTGGTTCTCTAAATCCCAAAAGAAAGTCCTCTTTAGATATGTTGTATTTTTGAAAAACAAACGCATACCGATCTTCCCGGAGAACGGGTGCCTTACGTAGGCACTTTGATTCTATTTGCCGCACACGTTCTCTCGTAAGGTTAACTTCCTTACCAATCTCCTCCAATGTCTTGTCAAAAAGCCGCCCAGTTAAAACAGCACAATCCTGCGGTTTGCTTAAAGACGCAGCATATTCGAGAGCAGTCGGATATTTCCGTTCATACATCTTATCATGGGAACACAGCAAATCACCGTCCTGTACCATTTCTGATAACATCTCGTCTATCAACGCTTCGCTATGTAAAAATTGAGGCAAGCATTTAATTAGATCTGCCCAATCGAGGCCATAGCGATTGGATTCCAGATGATTTAACAAAGACTCTTTGATTGCGCATCTCAATAGCGGCAATGCATAAAGCTCTTTTACTAAAGACACGTCTGTTTCGGTGGCAACTGACAAAGGGGTACCCATTTCGGCACAGCTTTCACAAAATGGCAAAATTGCCTCGTAAAGTTGACCTGCATGGACACTAATCATCTTAACAATGTCCTGCACAACGCGACGGCAAAACTCACCGATTCCAGAATCCGAAGTGTCTGTGGACGAACTCTGTGTGGCAGACACAGTCTGCAAAATGATTTGGTTTCTGGCTTCAATAATTTCCGCCACACTTTTTACGCCCATATTGGGGATTGCATATAGATCTGTCTCTGTCTTATCAAATAATTTTGAAATATAGTCGATTCCTACTCCTTTTAAACAATTAAATGATCTTCTTGATAGTCTAATATCTTCTATGGGAAAGTCTCTATATATCTGACCATCTTTCCCAATAAACTTCGCTGACACCTCATTTTCTGCATTTTGACCGGCGTCGATCACAAAATTTTCAATCTGAACGATTGCTTCTGTGATTTCCGTTATACTCTTAACTCCCACATTTTTAAGCCCCAGAAAATTTTCTTTTGGGAAATCTAATAGGTCACCTACGGTATTTATGTCTGCCCTACGAAGGGCGTTACACGCTCTTGCGGACAGATCCAATTTCTCAATAGGATCTATTCGCGTTAAGTGCTTCACTGCGCATCCCTCGTTTCGGAAATAGAATGATAATAAATATGGTTGCACGGTTACTCTACTGTACTGATATCCTTTTGTATCGTCCGTGGATCAGTTGGCTTTTCGGCACCCGGTGGTAAAAACCAAGTTTTCCCGATCTTCACAACATCAGGAATCCGACCCTGTGCACAGAGAATGGCGACTCGCCGTGGAGAGATTCCCCACAGTTCAGCTGCCTGTCTTGTCGTCAAAAAATTCATCTTTATACCTCGTACTGGTATTAGATTCTATAAAATACAGTATATTCTTTTATCTGAATAGAAGCAAGGTGTTTCAAGTGTGGGCTACGAAGGATACCGGCGGCAGAAAATTTGATCCGGAGTATTTTTATCTTAATGAAGTAAACCGGGCGTTAAGTAAAATTAACTAAACACAAAGCCGAAGCACTGACTTCGGTCTTTTTTTATAACATACCAAACCCAGAATAACCCAGTATAGTGTTTTGTAGTATAATTTAACATGTTGAGCTGCATAATGCTCGATAAAGCTCATGAAGGGTTGTGAATTTCATGCGAAATCTTAAAAATTTTATTCAGGCACTTGGCTCTTTCTCATCATCTAATGTGTATAATCCATGGCGGGATTTCGATGGAGTTTATGATATCGGTGAAGAAGCGCCTAAAATAAGATGTACACAGTTAGAAAATTATCTTGAACTCAGAGTCCCGCATGCAAAATACATTTTTGTGGGAGAGGCTTTAGGATTTCAAGGCGGTCATTTTTCAGGTATAGCCATGACCTCTGAGCGAATTTTATTAGGCAATCATAAAAATAAAAATATTCAACCTTCTTTAGTGATTAACTGCCAAGCTCGCCGCACAAGCAATCCAACACATATTGGTATTAAGAAAACACAATCCATAAAAGGATATAATGAGCCCACTGCAACAATAGTTTGGGAGTCAATAATTGACAATAAAAAATCTCCTACCGATGTGATTCTGTGGAATATATTTCCCTTCCATCCTTATAAGACAGACTTATTAACAAACCGAACTCCATCAGATTCTGAATTAGGGGAAGGCATAAGATACTTGAATATGCTGCGTGGCCTAGTTCAGAATACAAAGATAATTACTATAGGCTTGAAGTCACACGATACCTTATCATATTTTGGAATCAACCACTACTCAGTGCCACATCCAGCTAATGGTGGTGCTAATGATTATCGAAAGCAAATAGCAAAACTACTTTAATATAATGGGGTTTTATGCCGGAGAAAGAAAATGTTACTGATATAATCAAATAGAAAGTTTTCGAACTAAAAGCCAATCTTCAGTTCTTTTAAATATACGGGGGACTAAGCAAATGAAGCAAAAACAAATTAGAATGTATAGCTTTGGAAGATCAAACATTAAAGATAGGATAATAACCTCGGAAAACCTGGAAGATAATGAAATAATAATAACCGAAAACTTTCTTACGCTCGCTCTCGGATGTTACAAAAATATAAAAATCGAAAACGGCCATCTTATAGAAGAGATAATAAAAGTGATGCTCCCCAATACAGAGAAAGAAGCAAAAGATGAATGGAACAATGGCTTAATCTTTAATAACAATAAGTATGTTGCTTGGTTTGCGACCACAGGCGGCATGAAGCAAGAGATGGCAAGGGGTAAGTGTGAAACATTTTTTATCAAGGATGATTTTAAAACATTTGCAGATGAATTTGAAGAACTAATAAGCCTGGGTAAATTTAAGGAGATAGAAGACAGTCAAGCCGAAATATGTATCAACAAGGATGTACTCAGCAGGCTTTCTCTTGGGACAAGCACTTGTTATATGGCAGGTAATATGCCGGATTTAATAGTGCTGCCGCAACCGACATTTCATATTATCAAGGATTATAAAACTATAGAAAAGTTCACGGAGCAAGTCAAAGATAAGAACGGTGATATGAAAGACCAAGTGAATTATAACTTGGTTGATTACCATTTTGATGATGATATTGACGTGTTCGATGGAGGAGCAATTGCCACTCCCAGGGTGTTTAATCAAATACAAAATGAACTTGGACTAGATTATCCGGTTGAGTTTGCAATTATCAGAGGTTATGGAATCGGCATTAAAGGCATGATCACGAAGTTCAACATTATTAAATACCTGGATGTTTTCTATAAAGGGGATACCGATTACTGTAAAAAAGTTGATGATCAATTTTATCTGCTGGATATGTGGAATGAGTGGCAACCGGTAACTCAAAATATAATGCTTTTAAATGAGTCAATGGTTAAATTGGCTAAGTATTATAAAACTGAAAATGATGAAAATATGGGTACTTATAAGCAAAGGCTTGCCGGTGTAGATCCCAAATATAAAGACATAATTAGCAAGCTCTACGTCACCAAGATAAATAAAAGCGATGAGGATATTGAGGACTACAGAAGATTAAACTACCAATTGCTCACCGCCCTCGCC
>ENA-UOOK01002206-UOOK01002206.1-fermentation-metagenome-genome-assembly--contig:-NODE-2206-length-24356-cov-4.435003_pt1 | contig 24356 bp, 11 predicted proteins | sample MGYA00245777_ERZ724023 | MGnify/ENA primary metagenome ERZ724023 (study PRJEB28704, sample SAMN03018312) | fermentation metagenome | biome: anthropogenic terrestrial biome; feature: soil; material...
AAGTGACTGGAGTTCAGTCGTGTGCTCTTCCGATCTCGATTCCGGGATAAAGACTGCGATAAAATTCGCCTGTTGCCATATCGCAGTTAAAAGTGGCCTTTTCTTCCCCTTTCAGGGTGAAAATCTGCGCGAAAATCCGAGCTGGGCCATGCAAGGATTTTACTTTAACTATTGTGAAATCCGGCCCAAACGGATAATCCAAAAATGCTCCGAATTTCGTAAGGCAATATTTAATTACTTGGCTTTGCGTCATAAAAACACCTCATTATTTAGTATTATAACACAGTAACAGGACATAAGTATGTCCTGTTTGTTATTTGTTCTGGAAATTACGTCTTTATTTCCGGGCTGGTTTCTTTTTCGTCTTGAGAACAAGTGTGTTTACAGTACAAAACATGTAACATTCGAGGTCATACAAAATAAAACCATGGAACAGGATTGCTAGGCTATCCTGTTCCATGGTTTACGCTGATTCTCCCGTATGAGTCAAAAAAAGGTCAAGCCGTAAAATTGGGGATTTGAAAATACGGAGATTTCCTGCCATGGGTCAGAATATGGGTCAAGCTGATGTCACCTCGAGACATAAAAATAGCACCGGGCCCCAAACTTAATCATTTTGTGTAAACATAAAAAGCTGGTACGTATTGCACCGGTTTTTTTGCCTATCCAGATAATTAAAATCTTAGCCTGTCTTAAGATATTCATAAATTTTTCAGCTTAAACGAATCTTAAAGATTTGGCGGCTTGGTTTTTAATAAACTATCCGTTACAATAAAGGCAAGAGGGGGATGGCAATGTATAATATCATGATCTGCGACGACGAAAAAGATATCGTGTCCGCGCTAAAAATTTACCTGGTTGCTGAAGGCTATAAAACATTAGAGGCCTATAACGGCAGGGAAGCTCTGCGCCTGATCGGCAGCACGGAGGTTCATCTGGTCCTTATGGATATTATGATGCCGGAAATAGACGGAATCGCTGCGACAGCCCGGCTGCGGCAGGAATACAATATTCCGGTGATTCTGCTTACGGCCAAAAGTGAGGACACGGATAAGGTTCTGGGGCTTACCATAGGGGCCGACGACTACATAACCAAGCCGTTTAACCCGGTGGAGCTGATTGCCCGCGTTAAGGCCCAGCTTCGGAGGTATACTCATCTGGGCGGGATGCCAAAGAAAGATGAGGTTCTGCGCATCGCCGGAATAGAGCTTGACAACCGGGAGAAAAAGGTGCTGTCAGACGGGCGGCCGGTGTCCCTTACGCCAACGGAGTATGACATTCTGATGCTTTTGATGGAGAATCCGGGAAAGGTTTTTTCTTCCTCCGAAATTTACAACCGTGTCTGGTGCGACAGTGCTTACAAAGCGGAAGGAACCGTTGCGGTTCACATCAGGCATCTTCGTGAAAAGCTGGAAATCAATCCGGCGGAGCCCAGATATTTAAAAGTGGTGTGGGGACAAGGGTATAAAATGGAAGGCTAAAGGCTGCATTTATTAATTTTCTGAAAGGCGGCAGAATACAATGAAAAAACTGAAATACAGTCTGGCTGCAAAAATTACGGCGATTATTCTTTTCTTTTTATTTATTACGGCAGCTTTTGGCTGCTCCATAGGCATTTATTACATGGCTCGGGACGAGTATTACAGCGTGTCCGGCTTTTCCTTTTATGATTCGGATTTGTGTTTTGGAACGACATGGGATAAGGCTAAGGAGATTTGCAGGGATTATTTGCCTCTTTCTCAGCTCAAAACGCCTTCCGACGGAGAAGACTACCGGTTGAAGAACTATCGGGAGATTTACGCAAAAGAAAATACTAATTTGTTTTTTTCCCTAGCCGATGAAAAAGGAAATGTTCTTCTTTCAAACTATGAAAAGCAGGAATACGGACAATTTTATTCCTACGCTTTTCCCTCCGAGGACGGCAAAACCCACTATACGGTAAACTGCTATGTAAAGGATCCCATATCAGCAGATGACGGGTATCTTCCTGTGTATAAGTTGTTTACCTTTCTCTATTCTATACGCTATGCTGCCATCGTGGTCGCCGTTCTTTCTGTCCTGCTGTCTGTAGCGGCGCTTTCTTTCCTTCTTGGCGCGGTGGGGCACAGGAAGGACAGCGAAGAAATCGTGGTTGGCGGCTTTGATAAAATCCCTTTTGACCTATTTGTGTCCGGTATCCTGCTTCTCTCTTTTTTTTCGTGGAATGAATTCGAGGAAAACCTGTTTACTCTAGACAGCGATATCGGAAACATTCTTCTGCTTTATTCCGCCGTATTGATTGGAGCCGTTTTGCTTCTGGCTGTCTGCATGACGATTGCTGCGAGACTTAAAAAGGGTAAATGGTGGGAGAATACGGTTTTATTCCGGCTGTTTAAGCTGCTGCGCAAAGCACTTATTCTTTCAATCAAAGGGATCGGTCATCTTTTTTCCTGTATTCCAATGTTGTGGAAGGGTATCCTGCTCTTTTTGGGCTATCTTTCGGTGAACACATTGCTTACCTCTTTTGTCGCTTATCATATTGTTTACGGAGAAATGTTTTTCCCGGTTATATGGCTGCTGTTCAATCTTGCCGTGCTTGCCGGAGGATGCTTTGTCATGCTTCAGATGTTAAAGCTCAGAAAAGGCGGAGAAAAAATAGCGGCCGGGGATTACACTTTTAAAACAGATATAAGTTACATGTTCTGGGATATTCGGCAGCATGCCGAAAATTTGAATAATATCGGAGCGGGAATGTCGCTTGCGGTGGAAGAAAGACTGAAAAGCGAGCGCCTGAAAACGGAATTGATCACCAACGTTTCTCATGATATTAAAACGCCGCTTACCTCTATCGTCAACTACGTGGACCTTTTGAAAAAAGAAACATTTGAAGACGAGCGTATACGGGAATATATCGCGGTTCTGGATCGCCAGTCCGCCAGACTTAAAAAGCTTACGGAGGATCTGGTGGAAGCGTCCAAGGCGTCAACTGGAAATATTGAAGTGCATTTTGAACAAACCAATATACCGGAATTTATCAGCCAGTCCATTGGCGAATACGAAGAAAGGTTCGCAGCGGCCAATCTTGAGACTGTGATAGAGCTTCCGGAAGAACAGGCGACCATCCGTGCCGACGGCAGGCTGTTGTGGAGGGTTTTTGACAATCTTATGAATAACATCTGCAAATATTCCCAGCCGCATACCAGAGTATATATAGATGTCTGCGTCAATAAACAGGAGTGTATGATCGTACTGAAAAATATCAGCAGATACCGTCTGAATATTTCATCCGGCGAGCTTCTGGAACGGTTTTCCCGCGGGGACAGTTCCCGCAGTACGGAGGGAAGCGGGTTGGGCCTGTCTATCGCCAAAAGTCTTGTGGAGCTTCAGAAAGGAACCCTCCAGCTGTCCGTTGACGGTGATCTTTTTAAGGTAACCCTGAGATTTGACAATACCTCAGAGCAAACAAGTAAAAAGGATGCTCCTGTTTTGGCAGAGGGTTACTGCTCATATTAAGCACAAAATACGCAAACAGCAGGTATAAAAGAATATATTCGACTCAAAACTCCCAGCATGCCGGCTTACTATATGCCCTTGGGGCATCGGTTTTGTATGGCTGCTCGCCGGTAATGGGGCGGGGCTGTTTTACAGCCCCGCCCCACGAATATATATTGCCTGTATTGCCTTGATTCCCATGTGTTTTACAAATGCAGGTGCTTCAATATCTCTCCCAGTGAAAGCGGCCGGTTTCGTCGCAGTGGTCAATTGCTTTAAAAACGCAATAAATCGGCTTTGGGGCCTCGAGCCCGGGCTTATCCTTGTTACGCCTCCAGAGTCCGAGGTTCAGGCTGCCGCCCTCGCCCGCGTTGTCGCAGTGGGCGTGATAAATAAAGCTGTCTATTTCCGGTATTTCCATAACGGCACGATAAGCTCTTCCATATGCGCAGGCCTGCAAAATTTCGCTTTCTGGCGTCCAGTGCGAACTGAAACCCTGCTCAGAAAGGATTATGCGGCGGCGTTTACCTTTATAGAGATTTTTTTCACAATAAAGGAAGTCCCGCAGAACCCCAAGGTTCTTAAAAGTAACACGGCAGGTATCGTTGCCTTCTGTCGCGGTTTTGTCATTCCAGAAATCCGGGAAGCTGAGGTTCTCCGGATAGGGATGAAACGCTATGTTCCAGGGAAAATCTCCCTCGGCATTTGCGTTTTTAATCACATTTTCAAGCAGATAACGAGAGCCGGTATACCTGTCCTTTTCCTCGAAATTTAGGGATCCTGCCCAAAAATGATCCAGCGAAGCATAGACGCGCATATTTTTATATACCGGTACGGATGCCTGGCAGGCCACACGTAGAGCGGTGGTATATTCGCGTGCAAGTTCTTCGACGCTTTTGTGCCCGGAATTATTCCAAATCCAGTGCGAATTGACTTCGTTCGATATGATCATTCCAACCGCACGGCCGTGTTTCTGTGACGGATCGGTATACCGGTGGGCAAGAAATGCGATGAAAGCGGCATAATGACGGATTCCTTCGTCCGTCATAACGTTAAAGCCGCTGAGAAGCCCGCCGCCGTTTTCACGGTCATTGATATAATCGGGATGCAGCAGCGCTCCAAACATCTCTCCGGGTGGGGTTACGGGCCAATTCTGCGTGCAGAGCAAAATCAGCGTTACGATAATTCCCGCATCCGACATCTGTTTGATACTGTGGTCACAAACGGCTACGGCTTCCGAGTCAAAGTAGTAATCACGGCCATCGTGATGAAATACAATGCAGCCTTCCGGAAGAGGTCGCATCAGGTTGCCGATGCAGACGTTATGCGCGCAATGCTTTACCCCAATTGAAATTGCGTCGTCAATCATAGTGGAATTGATCTGAAGCCCCTTTTTTGTATCCGCCACCGGATAAGGACAGTCATTTTCGGATGTCATGCCGAATTCGTCGGCGTAGCGGATTCCATCCAGCTTTTCACCGTTGCAGCTAAGCTCATATGCAAGATAGAGACCGTCGCGCCCCAACGTGTTTCTGGGGATATATGCCCGGCAGTTTTTGGTCTGAGCAGTATATATACCAAGCGGCGTATGCTCTCTGACCGCAGGTGAAAACGCTTTTATTGTTATTTTGGGGCTGTCCTTGTCGAGTTCGAAACAGATCCGGTCATTTTCAACAGAGATTTTTCTTACGGTCATAAACGAAATCCTCCTAAAAACGGTATATAGACGGATGTGCGGCCTTGGGCTTCATTATCCTTTGATTGCTCCGATCATGACACCCTTTACAAAGTACTTCTGCACAAATGGATAGAAACACAAAACCGGTACCGACGCGACGATCATGACTCCGTATTTGATTGTCTGGGCCAGCCGCTGCTTTGCCTCAGCCTGCGCCGTGTCAAGCCCCATCATATTCAGGTCGACTTTGTTCTGGATCAAAATATCTCTTAAAAACATTTGCAGAGGATATTTTTCTGTGTCCTGCAGATAGATCAGGGCGTCAAAGTAGCTGTTCCAGTGTCCCACCCCGTAATAAAGCGCCATAACGGCAAGAATAGGGGTTGAAAGCGGCAGAACAACATAGATCAGAAACTGTGCGCTGTTGGCTCCGTCAAGCTCAGCCGCTTCCTGCAGCGACTCCGGAATGCTGCTTTGAAAATAGGTTCTGGTAATGATCACATTAAAAATAGAGACCGCGCCTGGAATCACCATGGCCCATACGGTATTCAGCAATGCAAGCTTCTGTACCACAAGGTATGTCGGAATCAGTCCGCCGCCGAAGTACATGGTAAAGACAAACATCCCCGTAAAGAAATTCCGCAATGCAAAGTCTTTTCTGGAAAGCGGATAGGCGGCGCAGACGGTCATAATCAGATTTACGATAGTCCCCAATACGGTATACAGAATCGTGTTTCCGTAACCGATCCATATGTTTTTGTAGTGAAGGATTTCTTTATAGCACTCTATATTAAATCCAACGGGGATAAGCCACATTTCCCCGTTCCATACTGCGTTTGGATCGCTGAACGAGGCGCTTAAAACAAACAATAAAGGCCATAAAAACAATATAAAAAGGATAGCCATCATGATGATATTGATAATGTCAAATACGTTGTCATGCCATGACTGATGGATTTTTGCTGCTTTCAAAGTACCCTTTGTCATACAGATCCTCCTTTACCATAGACTTGTAGACGAGAATTTTTTTGCAATGGAATTTACGACTACGAGCAGTCCGGCATTAATAACGGAATTGAACAGCCCGATTGCAGTGGAATAACTGTAATCGCTGTCAATTAGGCCAACACGGTAAACATAAGTAGCAATAACGTCGGAAGACGACATATTGAGAGAGTTCTGCAGCAGGTACACCTTTTCAAAGCCTACGCCCATAATAGAGCCAAGGGATAAGATTAAAAGAATAATCATAGTAGGGGCTATGGAAGGAATATCGATATGAATGATTCTCTGAAATTTGGTGGCCCCGTCAATAATGGCGGCTTCATGCAGCTGATAATCCACACCCGACAATGCGGAGATATAAATGATGGAGCTGAATCCCATGCCCTGCCAGATGCCGGACCAAACATAAATGGATTTGAAATATTCCGGAACAGAGAGAAAAGATACGGAGCTGCCTCCAAACACGGCTATAATCTGGTTGATAATCCCCGTATTCGGCGCAAGGAATATGGTAATCATACCGCACATGACAACAGTAGAAATAAAATGTGGCGCGTAGGATACCATTTGAATACTTTTTCTGAACCATTTTCCCGGCAGATAATTTAACAACAGCGCAAATATAATAGGGATCGGGAATCCGGCGACAAGTCCGTATACACTGATTTCCAGCGTATTGAGCAGCAGATTCTTAAAATTGTAGCTGTTTAGAAACCGTAAAAAATGTTCAAATCCAACCCATGGGCTTCCCATAAAGCCGAGTTTTGGAATAAAGTCTTTAAACGCGATTTGTATGCCGTACATAGGCACATAGGCGAAAATAATGTAGTATGCGACAACAGGCAGAATCATCAGATAAAGAATATAATTCTTTTTTATATTTTTCCATAGACTGACAAAGCAGCTGATTTTCTTTTTCGCAGTCATTTCCGTATAAGTAATCTCTGTTTGCACCTGCATGGAACGCCTTCCTTTCTCCCTGGTTATGAAAAGTAATCGGGCGGTCTTCTTGTAAAAAGCGGGCAGGCATTTGGAAATCGCCTGCCCACAATCGTACGGAAGATATTCTTTACTTTGTGGCTTCTTCGTAAGCGTTTGTATAAATCGTCATTAACTGCTCAAGTCCCATCTTTTTTAGTGTCGTAATATAGGTATCCCAGCTTGCGTTTAGCTCCTGCTGGCCTGTAACCACCTGCGCGATATACTGCTCGACATACGGGTCGATGTCGGCCGTTATGCTGGCAATCGTTTTATTGTCTTCGTCAGAGCAATGCAGGGTGGGGAACGGTTTTGCGCCGGCGGCCGCGATGCTTGTCCTGTCGTTGTTCACCTTTGCTTCATTTGGGTCGGACATGTTTTTCATCCACAGATCAGGCTGAACCGATGGATGAGTGGCCGACCCCTGTATTCCAGCATTGGCACGGAGCGTTCCTATATCGCCGTACTCGCCTACAATCCAATCCCAGGAACCGTCGGTGTTGATCTTGTAAGTTTCATTTTCAACGCCCATCCAGGCGAGCCTGCCGCCTTCTTCGGAATACCACTGATCCGCCCATGCTATGGCAATATCGGGATATTTACATGCGTCTGTAATCGCAAAGGTTCCAATGCTGCAGCCGGTGCTGGTTGGAAAAATGCCCTCTTCAAAAGGCATCACGGCAGGGAAGCCCGCGTCTCTGTCTCTGCCTACCGTAAGAAACGCTCCGGCGTCAAAAAAGCATCCCAGAGTATCGCCGGAAGCGCCGATTGCCTTTTGCTGATCAAGCTCAAGGGTAAAACAATCTTCATTCAAAAGGCCGTCTTTATAGAGCTTTCTGCAATACTGCAGGAAATCCTTAAAATTATCAGAAGCTGTCAGATACTGGAGTTCTCCGTCAATCAGAGTTAAATTACCAAAATTGCTTATTCCAAAATACGGATAAAATTGTGTTAGCGTCCAACTGGTGTTTATAAACGGAATTTCGTCGGCTTTGCTGTTACCGTTGGGATCCCCGGTTTTGAACGCTGAAAGAACATCATAAAATTCATCAATGCTGGTTGGCATTTTCAGACCCAGCTTATCGAGCCATCCCTGGTTAATAAACAGAGGAGTGCTTCCAACAGAAGGCATGTCAATTTCAGGAAGCGCATAAATATTTCCATCGCTTGAGGTAATCGCCTGTTTCACCCCATCCCTTTCGCCAAGAAGCTTCGTCAGGTTGGGGGCATAGCTTTCTATCAGATCATTCAAAGCAACAAAGGTTCCCTGACGGCCATACTTGTCAAGGGTTCCCTGATCCAGCCAAGCTTTCATAAACGCGTCGGGATACTGGTTGCTGGCGAGAAGAAGGTTTCTTTTTTCTGTCAGATCTGAACTTGCCACTGTCTGAATATCCCATTTTAAATTGGTCAATTCTTGCATTTTTTTCATGGCAATCGTATCGTCCAAGTTTATATCGCTATTGGGAATCGCCATCAGCGACATGGTTACGGATTCGGAAAGAGGAAATTCAATTTGTTTCGGAGCGTCGGCCTCCGACGAAGCGTTTTTGGATTCTCCTTCTGACAACTGGGAGATACTGCTGCCGGTTGGTCCGGAGCAGGCCGTGGCGCCTATGCAAATCGCCGCCGCTAAAAACAAAACAACAGCCCTTTTCAATATTTTCATGTTATCCTCCTGATACAGTCATAGAAATTTTAATGAATGCATTTGTTTGGGTTTTCAAATCAACAGCGCTGTTTTCTGGTGTTTGAACTTGCTGATGCCATTATTTCAAAATTATGCATAAAATTCAAGAAACAATTATTTATATTTTGTATAAAATTATTGAGCGGTAGCGTTTCCCGTGAAAAAGCTATTTTTTCAAAGGCTTATCGCTCATTTTTTGCACTAAACGCATTAAAACATGTATGCTTTTTTTCATCCGTATTGGTTGTATATATTATATAAAACATGGTACAATTTTATATAATATATAGTAAATTATTGCAAATGCGGATAGGGGAAATGTAAAAATGAAATGGAAGAATTTTTTCAGATCCACAATTATAAAATACATATTTTCTTATGTTACTATTTTAGTCACCATTGTCTTAGGCTTGTACTTTATCATTAATTATCAACTGAGACAGGAATACCTGAGAATGTATGTGCAGGAAAGTCAGGATCAGATTTCCAACGCCGCGGATAGGATTTCAAAAGGGTTCCTTGAAATTGAAAAGACAAATCTGGCTTTATCCTCGGATATAAACATTATAAGTGCAAGATACAGCAGCAATACCGATTACTCACGTTATCAGATCATTAAAGAGCTGGAAAAATACTGTTCCCGCAATATTTTTTCTCAGGATATCATTTATCTTGACAGAAAAAAAGGCGTCGCCTATTCAACGACCCGCCAGTGTAAAATTTCGGAAGATTCAATTAATATCACCATGTATGGGAAAAACGACACACTGATTCCCAAAAGCTATTATGATTCCGAAGGCTCATTTAATGAAATCTATGCCGTTTCCGGTGGAACAGGTACGCAACTGCTTTATTCTCCCCAAAATTATTCAGAGGATTTTCGCGTTATATATGTGCTGGATCAAGATGAAATAAACTCTATTTTGGATAGTTGTCTTTCAAAAGGGATCTGCGGGGTTGAGCTTGCGGATTTGCTGGGCAGTACTATTCTTTCAAACGGGACCGATCTTTCTTTTGATACAAGCAGCACACTGCATTCCTCGGAAGATATTTTTACATTAAAAATTAACTACCCGGCACTTATGCTTCACGCGGTATTTGATAAAAACTTTTTACAATCCTCTACGGACGCGATATTTATGAATGCATATTTAATGATTGGCTTTTTGGTTGTTGTTGGAATCATCATTATATTTTTTTCCATGAAAATGACTTATTTTCCGTTATACGAGCTGAAAAAACAGATTACCAACAGTAAGGGCCATTTTACGAATGATATTATATTACTTAACAGCACTTATCAGGCGTCCGAAGAATCCAATATGTTTTTGAAAAAAAGCCTGAACAATTACAAAACGGTCATACACCAAAGTATCTTGAACTCAAATATTTTTTTTCGGAGGATTCCTAACGCTGCGCTTGATAATATTGACAAGCTATTTGTTTCAGGTAATAAACTGATTTTGTCGGTAGTCAAAATTCTGTTTACGGATCCTCCGGAAGGGGATACCATCGAACTCATTTTATCCCATTTTAACAATGCGTTTACCTCTTTTGTTTTAGAAGCCGATAAGAAGAGGGTTTCCTTATTGATTGCATGGGAAGATGAAAAAAATAAGGATGAGCTTATTCTGAACCGGCCTTTAAAGAGTCTTCTTTATCAGATCCCCTGTATGATCGCTTTCAGCAATTACTCCACTAATCCGCTTGACATTGCTCGTTTATACAGTAATGCAACAACAGCGGAAGGCTTTTTAAATTTTGACTGCCGCATTATCGGCTATGATGATATTTCAGAATATCCTGATAATTATGAGAAAAATTATTCCTATACATTGTTCGATTATTTTGTATCTTCTCTTGAACAAATGGATTCAGAAAACAGCTTCTGCCTGATAAAGGAATTGTTTGAATCACTTAGCCTGGAAAATGATTCTGAAATGTTCATACGGTGTATTTTGATTGACACCACCACGGTAATCGGTACTTATATGAGCCGTAATTCTGTAAAATATGAGAAATACAGCTCTGTGTTTACCCAGACGCTTGACCTGTGCAGAAAAAGCAATTATCATCAGACAGGAAAAAAGATTTTAGAAAATTTCAATACAATGCTAAACATTCTGTTTTCTGAAGCTTCCAATTCCAATATTTCCTTGGCCCAAATTGAAGCTTTTGTTAAGGAGAACTTTTGTCAGCCTGATTTTTCAATCACCGTACTTGCCAATCACTTTAACGTCAGTATTGCCTATATGAGCTTTCTTTTTAAAAAAATTTTCAATATTAATTTTTCAAACTATGTATGGGATCTTCGCTATAAGAAATCTCAATTGTTGTTATCCACAACAGACTATTCGATTGAGAAAATCGGAATACTTGTCGGTTACGACAATGCTTCAAGCTTCAGGCGGAAGTTCAAAGACGAAATTGGGATTTCGCCATCGCAATATAGAAAAGATGCCAAAAAAGTCCTGCAAAATTAATCAGGCCCATACTGAAGTGATACTATAAAAGTGTGGAAATCAAACACACCCAGTCATAGTACCCTGCGCGTTTTGCTCACCGCAGGTGTGGAGTTGGAGAATGGATTCGAACCCTTTACCCTCTGATTGCAAATAGATGAGAGATTGAAATGCGGCAATTTTCTGTCCTTTGAGAATTGTTTTGTCGGTTTGCGTTGCTTTTGAGAGCTGATGTGCGCAACCGATACACACTATGATTTCCTGTTATGGTTCAGAATATGGATCAAACCGATGTCAGACCGATATTGCCTCAATTCCAGTAAAGATGGTACCCTTTTTGCCATTTTGTACAATTTCTAAAATCATACGAATAGCCTTCGATTTTCAAGACTATTAAAATTTAAACATACCCGATGCCTGTCGCTCTGGAGCCGCCAGAGCGGCTTTTTTAACATATTTGCGCCAATAAAAAAATTCAATATAAACTGACAGTTTTTAAAATACGATAGTAAAAAATTATTATTGAAAGTTGACATTTATTTAGGTGAATAATAAGATATAAATATGCAAATTGCATAAATATGTTAAATAATTACAGCCATACAGAAACAAGGACAGGTTCCGGACGGATAATAGGAGCTTTTTTCGGGTGCACAGAAGAAAGATTTCCCTTATAATAACCCCAGAAATATATATGTATGGAGGATGAGAGAGGAAAAATGAAAAGTAAGTTTAAGAAGCATTGTGTCAAAGTTTTGTCTTTCACGCTGGCCTGCGCAATGGCGCTGATGGTTTTGCCCGTCGAAATCATCGCAAGCGCTGCCGAGGGAACAGATGAGACCACTTCCCATTCGTTACGGGTGGGAACCGTTGAGCCGGAATTGGCACTGAGCACATCTCGCTACGCCCAAGCCCAAAAGACTATTCAGGTAACTGCGGATGAATACGTGATCAGTTTTGATTACTGTGCCGGCAACGTTTTGGAAACATCCTATGTTATTTTTCAGGGGTTTGCGGGAGGAAACGCCGTGGCTCCCAAGCTGCAGCGCAGAGGGAGTCAGCTTCGGCTGTATGAAGGCAGCAGCATGCTGGCAGGCTATGACGGCGTGTTTTCAGCAAGCGGCTGGGTGCATTTCGATGTATATGTGAAGAACGGGAAAATGAGTTTTTACAAGGACGGAGTCCCTCTGTCTGTTTCGGGCAAAACGTATGAATACCAAATGGCTGAAGGCACCAAGATTGATCAGATCGGCTGGTTTGGAGACACTTCCAGCGGCTGGTATGACGCCTGGGGGTATTATGACAACTTTGCCGTGGCGGACGGCGGAGTTTTAACGTATTTCGACAGCTTTGATGAAGGAGAAAACACCGATACCCTGGCAGCGGATAAAGGATGGAGTTTTGGCAGGAGCTCTGAGGCGGGCCAGGATGAGGACGCTTTCGGCCTGGACGGGGAAAACTGCGAGCCGGGCGAGCTGGACAGCGTGGAGCTTGCCATGGAACAGGACAGCTTTGTGGTAAATGAGGTGCGTCTGGCAAGAGAACTGTTTTCGGCAAGCGCTGTATTAACAAGCGGAGACTCCGCCCTCAGCGCCGCGCTTGGCATTACGGTGCAGTCCTCCGATGAAAGCGTCGTTCGGGTGGACGACGGCGGGTATCTGCATTTTGAAGGAAGCGGGACCTGTGATCTGGAGGCTACGGTAAGCTATTTGTCTTCCACTTATACCGAGACGTTTTCCGTAACGGTGCTGGCGGGCAACTCGATCAGTCTGGGAGGCGGTGAAAGCGGCGGCTATGCCGAACGAAGCCTTTCGGGTGCCGGGACGCTGGGGGACGATTTTTACCTGGTGTACGACTATTTGTACGAAGCGGGAAACGATGCCAGCCAAAGCATTGTGTTCCAGTTGCAGGATCAAAGCGGCGCTTTGACGGGACCGAAGGTTTATAACGACGCCGATTATTTGTATATCGCGCAGGAGGGTGCCGAAATCAAGTCCCTGGCCTGTGATTTCAGCACGTGGCACAAAATAACCGCCCATATCAGCGGGCAGGAATTTGCCCTGTATATTGACGGCGAGCTGTGGGAGGACAGCACAGGCTATACGGTGGACCGCAGCGGGATCATGTCCGCCTTTGGCGCTGTGGGAATCGAAGTGGCTTCCGACAGCATGGCGTATCTGGATAACTTTACGGTTGTGCAGGACGGCGAAGTATTGGTTTATGACGATATGGACGACCAGACGGCCGCTTTGGAGGATTTGGGATGGACGCTTTACGGCCAGACAGGCTATGCCGACCCGATCTCCAACGCTCCCGTTTTAAAGCTCGATTCTTTGAGCGCAGCGGAAAAATATGTGTTTTTCAATCCGGAAACTCAAGTTTCTCTTGAAGACGCGTTTGACATCCGCTTGCTTTTGAAAGGCGGCTCCGAGCTGCCGATGGGAGTGGCCGATATAAGTATCGAATCTTCCGATGACAGCGTTGTTGCCGTTGAAACCGATGAGGGGATACAGACGCTTTCATTTAAAAAAGAGGGAAGCGCCAGCATGACGGTTTCTGCTTCCTATTTGGGGCAGGAGCAGAGCGCAACGGTTCCCGTTAAAGTGAGTGCCGGCGGAAGCGTGCAGACCGGCACTCCTACATCGGTATACGGGGAGATGTGGCGTGTTCTGGCCGATGACGAAATGCCGTCGTCGGACGACTACTACATAAGCTTTGATTATATGCCGCAGCAGGCCACCTACCTATATATTTGGCAAGGGGCGGATAAAAACGGCAAAGCCGTGGGCCTTACCATGCAGCAGATCAACAACGATCTTCAGATAAACATTTCGGGGTATCCCAAGCTTATGGGAGTATTGACCTATAACAAATGGCACAATATCACGATGCATATCCATGGGCTGGAAGTGGAACTTTATCTGGACGGAATCCGTCAGAAGATAGGAAGCAGCGACACGTATACGATGGCCGCCGGTACCGGAAGGCTTGCAAAAATCGGGCCCGTGGGAGACACTTCTTCCAGCGGAAACAACAAAAATGCCATTTACGACAACATTTCCATTATGGAAAGCAACGCGGTTGTTTTCTGCGAGAACTTTAATTCGGGAAAATCCCTTGCCGACCTGGGATGGGTTGCCAAGGGAGAAACGGCTTATACCAATCCCCTGAAGAATCAGCCGGTTGGAACGTTGGACAGCATCAGCCTCACGACGGTAAACACCCTGTTTTCCGCATCTGCCGGCGAGGTGGCGCTGAGTGATGTCTTTGAACTCACGGCCACCCTGAGCAACGGCGAGGCCCTTGTCCCCCAAATGGGAAAAACAACTATAACGTCTTCCGCTGCCCAGGTTGTGCAGGCAGAGGAAAAAGACGGCGGTTATGTTTTGAACATAGGGCAGGAGGGTACCGCAGTTTTAAGTGTCACTCTTGATTATCTGGGGGTTTCCCGGACCAGACAGCTGATCCTCTATGTGGGAGGCGGTTCTTCCGGAAGCCAGATAGGGATAGGCAACGCAAGCACAACCTTAAGTGTGGGCGATTCGACCCAGCTGCAATTTGTACGCCAATATACCAATGGGGCCACTTCGGTTATTTCGGCGGACAGCATTGCCGATCTGACCGTTACAAGCAGTGATACCGGTGTTTTGCAGATTGAGAAAAATAACGGAATTTACTATCTGAAGCCGGTAAGCGCCGGTATGGCAAAAGTGGCCGTCTCCTATACCGAGGACGGAGCCGCCAAGGCCATTGAGAAATGGTTCCACGTGCGGGGCGGCGCTTTGCAGACCGGCGACGGCCGCGGCAACACGAACGGTCAGGCCAGGCGGGTACTGAAAGGCACCTCGGAGGAAATACTGAGCGCCGATGAGTACTTTATCAGCTTCGATTATATGTATCCCGAGTGGGCCACGATGTATAATTACTATACGTGGTACCATTATGACACCCAGTACATCGTTCCGGCTATTCTACAGACAAATCAAACTCTTTCCATGTACTGCGGAACCAACGCCCCCATTATTTTAACCGAAACCCTTGAGCCGGATGTCTGGCACAATATCACCTTCCATTTCAAGGACGGATATATCGCCGCATACCTTGACGGAAAGCAGATACGGCTGACCAGCTCCAACTACTGGCTGAAGCGGCCGGACAACACCATCATTCCCGCGCTCGGCTGGTTCGGCGATACCACCTCTAATGATGTCAGCACGGGCGACGCATATTACGATAATATTATGGTAGTGCAGGTCCCCGAGGAAGGAAAAACCATAACCACCTTGTGCGATTTTAACGACGCGTCCTCCTGGAGCACGGGATGGTCAATGTCGGGTCCCGCCATTACGCGCAATGCTTCCGTGATGGACAGTCCCTTTATGACACTGGACAGCATCGCGGTTTCAGGCCGCACAGGCTATAAGCCCGGGCAGGAATATGACCTGGAAGAGGTGCTGAGCGTTACGGGCACTCTTACCAACGGCAAGGCAGCAGTCATGGCTCTGGGAGACATTTCTTACGAAAGTTCCGACGAAAATTGCGTGGAGATTACCGAAAAAGACGGCAAACAGGTGCTGAAGGCTGGCGCCGAAGGCCGCTGCACCATCACGGTCACCTGCAAACTGTTCGACGTGGAGAAAACGGCTTCCATAGACATTCTGGTAACCGAGGAAGACACGGTCAATCAAATCAGTCTGCAGCTGGAACGCAGCTTTATGGTTGCGGGAGAAACCGTGGAGCCTCTGTTTGCAAGCCAGACTACCGACGGAAATTCGGGGAAGGGCTATTACGAAAGTTATCCCGGCCTTACGGTCACTAGCCTCAACCCGGATATTATCACCGTGGAGGAAAACAACGGAAAGTTGACCCTGAAGGCTCTTAAAAAAGGGACTGCTGTGATCCGGTTGTCTTATGAGGTACTTGGAAAGACGCAAACCTCCGACTTTACCGTCAGCGTTTCCGCCATTGAAAGCCTGACGGCTTCTCTGGCCAAAACACCCTTTTATCAAACAGATACCAATGACGTTGTGATAACGGCTCATTTGGACAACGGAATCTCTCTGACCGATATTGCCTTTGACTCCATAACTTATCAGAATACATTTTCTGATATTATAGAAGTTACAGACGAAGGGCGCCTTTATGCCCAAGGAACCGGAAACAATATTTCCATAGGAGTAGAGGCGGTTTTGGGCGGTAACGTCAACACGGCCACGTTTAGTGCGGATGTTCTTCCCCTTACCCCCGCTAAAGCAAAAAGCTCCTACTATACCGCTGAAAAAGTGGAAAACGCGAAAGAAAATATCGAAACCTATTCCTGGGCAAAGGATACGGCCAACAATGCGACTGCCGAGTCCGACGCTTTCCTGGCGTCGTTCGACTATGAAGAGATGTGGAGCAACATCACGTCCCAAAGTCTGCCCCGTTCCTACGGCGTAAATCAGGAGCACGGCGGAATCCTCTGCGGCAAGGCTATCGATGCTTACGGTTCCTATCCATATAAAATCGATTATTCTAAAATGGAGTGGAAAATCTACTGCCCGGTTTGCAGCGTAAGCACTGATTTCGACGACGGTAAAACGCTTGCCTTCCCGACAAATGATTTCAAGGCTTATTACGAAGGCGGGCTAAACGAGTACGGCGAGTTCGACCCCGCTCTTGCCAAACGTTATAACGATGAGCTGATTATGGCCGGCCAAACGGGAAATCTGGTAAATCTTTATGCCGTCAACAAAAGCCTGAGCGCGGAACAGATCCAGCATCTTCGCGACGTAGACGTTTCTGAGGATGAAATAAACAGGATCCTTACCGACCCCAACTGGGGTGTGGACGACGGCTGGGGCTATGTGGACGAGAAAACCTCGATCAAATATACCTTTGTTGCTTATTACAATCACTGGTATACCTGGCAGGACGGTCCTATCAAACGCGCCCTTACAGATCTTTCGGATGCGTATATGTATACCGGCGAGCAAAAATACGCCGACGCGGCCATTGTGATCCTGGACCGCATGGCGGATCTGTACAAGGATATGGATCTGCGGGACTATAAGGCACAGGACGGCTTCATAAATGGCGTGGACGGCGTAGGAAAAACCGTAAACAGCGTATGGGAAACCTCCTCCATTGCGGCTGCCATCAAAGCTTATGACGCTATCTTCCCCGGAATCGATACCATGGGAGAGGAAGCGAAGGAATTCCTGCAATCTAAAAGCGCTGTGCAGGACAAGACCAATCCCGACCGCATTAAGCTGAATTTTGAAGACAATGTTCTGCGTGTGATTATTCCTGCTTTCAAAGAGGGGCTCATTCACGGCAACGAGGGCATGCATCAAATGACCATGGCCTTGGCCGCCGTTGTGCTTGACCACTACCCTGAAACACAGGATTGGCTGTATACCGTATTCAGAACCGGTGGAAGCCGGGAAGCTGGAAACTTCTACAAAATCCTGGTCGATCAGGTAAGCCATGACGGTCAGGGAGATGAAAGCTCGCCGTTTTATAATGCGGGGTGGCTTTCCAACTGGCTTGGCGTCGCACAAGTTTTAGACGGGTATGAGCTGCCGGAAGGAAAACCTCTTGAGGATAATCTGGAAAGCGATCCCTTTAAGAACGTAAAGTTCAAAAAGATGTTCTACGGCATTTATCCCATGATTGTAAACTCCATTTACACCGCCACGGTGGGAGACAGCGCCCACGCCGCTCAGCCTGACATCTCCATGGTGAACAAGAATGAACTGATCATCGCTTTTGAGAAGTATGGCGATATTGAGCTGGCGCAGCTGGTTCATATGCTTAACGGCTATACCATCGCGGGCATCCACAGCGATATTTTCACAAAGGATCCGGAGGCCGTTGCCGGCAAGATCGAGAAGATCATAGACGAGCACGGATATCTTAATTTGGAATCCGAACAGCTGAGCGGAAACGCGTTTTCCGTTCTGCGTGACGGCACTTCGGTAAAGCCGGACGCCGCCTACTCCTATAACTTCATGGATATGGATATTGTGGAAGGCGGTGCGCTTGTTACCCAAAATTATCCGCCTACCGTTCAGTTCAACGCGACGAAGCGCGGAGATACCATTGCTTTCAGCTTTGATTTTGACGGCGATACATCCAAAGCGTACAACATGAATATCGCCAAATGGACGACCGGTTTCTGGGGCATTTATCAGGTTTCCTTAAACGGCGAGCTGGTTCAGCCGGATATGAGCTTTGTCGGTACCGGCGAAATTTATGAAACGCTGAAGAATATCCATCTGGCAAGCGGAACGAACACCCTCAAGTTTGTGTGCAATGTGGACAGCAACTTTAAAATGGGCGTTCGGACTATGGGCATTACCGAATCGGCCGACGAGGAAACGGAAAAGCCCTTTAAGAGCAACCAGCGTGATGTGTGGACCACCTACGACAAGGACGGAAACCACGATCACAAAGACGCGTTGAGCATCGGAATCAACGCCTATATGCTGGATCTTTCTCCCGATTTGGGCTATCCGCTGCGGGCGGATTCCGGCAACGAGCGGATGCATTGGGTATCCGGTACGCTTAGCCACGATACCGTTTTGGTGGACAGCAAGCAGCAAACCAATACCTATGCCGGCGAGCCCAAGCATTTTGACGATTCCGGTTTCGTGAAGCTGATGGATACCGAGGCTACGAGGAATTACAGTACTACCGACCTGTACAAGCGCACGGTAAGCATGATTCAGATTGATGAGGACAGCTCTTACATCGTAGATCTGTTCCGGGTATCAGGCGGGAGCACCCATGAATATAGCTTCCACGGAGGAGAAAGCGCCAACACTACTGTGGATGGTCTTACCCTGGAAGCAAAAAGCGGCACCTATGCCGGAACCGGCACCCAGTTCGGCGTTATGCCAAACGGCGACGTATCCTCCGGCAACCCCGGCTACTACTGGCTTTACGATGTAAAGGCCCAAAATGGCCCTACAAGCGGGTTCAGCATCGACTGGGCAATAAAGGATACTTATAATGTGTATGGAAACGGCGCCCATGCCGATACCAATATCCACTTAAAGCTTACTATGCTGGGGGATTACGATACAGTTTCCATGGCAAAAGGCAATCCTCCCTCCCACGCGGGTGCGGCCAGCTATTATGATTACGTGATCGCAAAGCGCACCGGCAAGAATCTGGACAGCACCTTCACCGCCGTTATCGAGCCCTATTACGACGACAGCAAGATCCTCAAGATCGAAGAGGCTGGCGTTACCTTTAACGGAGCTCAGGTAGACGATATGGAGGCCAGAGCGGTAAAGGTTACCCTGAAAAACGGCCGCATCGATTATATCGTGTGCGCGCTGGATACCGCCAAGCAATACAGAGTGGCCGATTTGTTCGATTTCTGCGGCTTTTACGGAGTTTACTCAATTGTAAACGGGGAGTTAAGCAAAGCCTACATCAATGACGGAAGCCAGATCGACACCTACGAAGCCGAGTCTGAATTGACCGGCAAAGTGATTGACTTTACAAAGACCCTTTCCGTTGAAAATGAAATCACCGTAAGTCTGGATCAGACCGACGCGGATGTAAGCAACTTGGCCGGACGCTATGTCTATATTGCGAACGACCGGGTAAAGAATGCGGTTTACAAGATTGTTGACGCTGAAAAAACAGACGGAAACAACGTGCGCCTGAATATCGGAGACGTCACGCCTGTCCGCTCCTGGACCGATTCTTATGATTTCTCCAATGGCTTCGCCTATGATTTCGCGGCGGGAGCATCTCTGGTAATTCCGCTTTCCGATCTGTTTGAGACAGAAACTCCGCCTCAGACATACAGCCTGCAAGTGGAAGCCGGTACCGGCGGAAGCGTATCGTCCGGCTCTAATGGAAATTACGGGGAAGGCACCAGGGTGAGCATATCCGCAGTTGCGCAGGCCGGATATCAGTTTGAGAAATGGGTGGCCGGTTCCGGCAGCTTTGACAATGCGTACAGTGCGCAGACAACCTTTACAATGCCTGCCGGCAACGTAAAAATAACCGCCCAGTTTAAGGCTGTTTCAGACAACGGAAACCAATACGACGACACGCCTTCCGGAACCTCTTCTGAAACCACATCCTCTTCTCCGGGAAGCATAACGGTTTCAGGCAATTACGGCTCAGACAAAGAAAATAAAACCATCGTCAGTAAGTCCGATGTAAACCAGGCCGTTCGTTCCGCCGTAGAGGCAGGCAAACAGAACGGCACGGCTCCCAAAGTGGAAATCGTGATCAAAGGTACGGAAAACGTGGAAAAATCGCAGGTGTCCCTGCCGGTTTCTTCCCTTAAGAAAGCCGGCAAAGACGGTATCCAAAGCTTCAGCCTGGTTACCGTTATCGCCTCCATTGCCTTTGACAACGACGCGTTGAAGGGCCTTGCGGGCAAGGCGACCGATTCCAGTCTGAGAATTTCCGCTGTAAAGGTGGATGTCGGCACTCTTTCCGATGACGTGAAGGCAAAAGTCGGAAATGCTTCCGTATTTGAGTTCACCATCATGGACGGCACCAAAGTCATCAGCGGCTTTGGCGGAGGAAAAGCGACGATAACCGTGCCTTACACCTTGAAGTCCGGCGAATCCGCAGACGGCATTGTGGTGTGGCATATCGGTTCCGGCGGCTCCCTTACCAAGGTGGAAAACGTAAAATATGATGCCGACTCTAAAACGGTAACTTTTGAAACCACGCATTTCTCCGCCTATGCCATTACTTATGTCGCCCCCGAATCAGGCTCTGCATCCTCGACGGCATCCGGCAGCAGCTCCGAAGCCATTCCCGCAACCGGAGAGCCCGTTCTTTTCCCCTTTATGTACATGGCACTTGGTGGAATGGCTCTGCTGATTGCCGAAGTACGCCGCAAAAAATCCAGAGGATAAACAGTAACGGCAAAAAGAAAAAATAGCCTAACGTTTCCTTAGATAGTGGAAGAACCCATCCTACGCATTTGGCGAAGGATGGGTTCTTTTCCGAGTATGGAGCTCTCGTCATGATGAATTTTTACAAATACCACTGTTTCTTTCTCTTTCCCCGCGAAGTCAAAGGCACAGGAAGGCATTTTTATCGATGGCTGCTTAAATGCAGTAGATTTAGCGATACCGTATCCGTATGAATCAGTACCGGAAAATTTTTTTGCTTGTTTGGGGTATCAAGATATTCCTGTAAGGCCGCAGCTATAAAGCAGGAGACCTACAGTCTGCCCCTTTGGTAACTCTCCCATTTGGCCACTATGCATTTCTGTTTCATGGAGCTGATGGACGGGTTTGACCCGTGACCTGCTACAAATATATGAAGGATTGAAAATAGAGTTATTTTCTATCATATAATAGCCGACTCATCCAGAGCAGGATTGCTTTCCACTCGATACCAGATTATACTACGTAATGAGCAAAAATCAGAGTTATTTTGGCATCATGGCGGTCAGCCTCGGCGGCAAGCTACCTTCCACTGTATTACTGGATACCTCTAAGCCTTGGCACACCTCCGCGATGCTATTTTATTGACAGTAATATTCTGAAATGAAACATCTAGATTTTGACTAAATAGCCCCCACATATCGCCCTGATGATACATTCGAAAACTCAACGCGACTTTATCATCAAGGTAGGCGCATGCCGCTGTATCATCGAGAATAACTGCCAATTTATGCATGCCCTTCTCTAAAGACAGAAAGCGTTCTGACCACACTTGATGCGGTATGTCGCCGGCTCTTGGATGAATATCCAGTACGACTCTCCTGTAATTTGGTTCAAAACGGATAAAGTACCCATTTTCTAACTGCTCATCTGTGCGCAATAAAACACCAAATTCTCCCGAACCACTATCATAGGAAAAACTTATAGATATTCTGCAGGTACAAGGAAGCTTTCCCATGCAAATTCCCGCGTATTTATCTATTGCATTCAAAGTATACACGTTGTCTGCATGGCTTACATTTCCTATCTGTGAATGTATAGTCGGTACCTGTGTCTTGGAAAACGCATACCGGTTTTTCTCGGGTTCTCTAATTACCAAAGATCCGTCCGGATAAGAGTAAACCTCATGTACATTTAAGCATCCGCCCCACTACCATCCTCCGCTATCCTCATTTTTTTCTCGAGTTGGCAGCCACCCGAATAAATACCGATGGGTTCCGTCAGAAGCTGTTTTTTGAGACTAATGAGTTCCAGAACTCTCGAAGCAAGCTTATCTAAATAGTTAAACCAAGTTGGTGCAACAAGCGGCATGGCAACTGCTTTTGAAAACGCCGCTTTATTTCTGGGCGATAAGGTTTTATTTGTTATCTTGTACAACTAATGTTTATGGATTCCATTATCCGCATTAAAGAACCTGCCAATCTCCGGATGACTGCCTGCGTAGAAAAGCTCCGTCTCGGTATCATACCAGCAGCCAGCCCCACGTATCGTAGCATATGATACTTATCCCCGTTTCCACTTGTGTTAAGAGTGCCCGATATCATTCCGTTTACTTCAGATATAGGTATGTTCGCTGCCGTTCAGCCGAAAGCCGTAAAGGAGGCCGTCAGTGTCATAAAAATAGTCGAGCGTGTATGGTGAGCGGTTTCCTTTGATAAAATCACAGAGATCGTTTCAGAACAGAGCGCTCAATTAAGACTTTATGCACATAAACTCCTGTTTTTTTAAATTAGTTAATTGATTTTTATAACATTTGTCCATATTTTTTTAGCAAATCTCAATTTTATATCACACGGAAAGTGTTTATTATAGAAAGTAGATTAAGTTTTTGTAGCTTATAATTTGAAATAGTGAGAGGGTTGAAAAATGAGAAAATCAAAACGATTGATTAACCTATTTTTGGTAATCACGATGCTGATGTCAGTTGTTCCGGTATATGCTGTTGAACCACAACAGAGCAATACGATAACGCGAATCGGAATTATCAGCGATTCGCAGCTTACAACAGATTCTACCCTGCAGGAAAAGCTGAGAACCAGTTTAAGTTCCCTGGCAAACACGGAAGGCGGACTTGACGCGATTGGGGTTGTGGGCGATTTAGTAGATGACGGCACGGTTGAAGAATATCGGCTCTTTATGTCTATTTTTAATGATACAATCGACACCCAGCGCACAAAATTTACAGCCGTTATGGGGAACCATGAGTTTTATGCCTACGGCTGGGGGGTCAGTATTAACGAATCGCTTAAGCGGGAGATGCAGGGTTGGTTTACCGAAGAAACCGGAAGAGGCATAGAAGAGGAAACCATTGTAAATGGCATCCACATTCTCGCCGTCTCTCCCGATAACGAAATGGATGATTATCAAAACAGAGAAGCTTTTTTAATGGAAAAGATTCAGACCGCGGCTCAGGCAAATCCCCAGGCACCTATTATTGTTCTTGTACATAAACCCGTAAAGTATACGGTTATGTCATCCGGAACGGCTCCCGATGGAGACACAACCGGACTTGCCGCCGACTGGAGCGATGAGTTCCTGGAATTTATGAAAGACTATCCCCAGATTATTTATTTATCCGGTCATGCTCATGATGACCTTGGCAGTGAGAATATGATCTATCAGCAGGACTACACCTGTATTCAAACCGGCGTAGTGGCAGCGGATATATCCACCGGACTTCTGATTACGGTGGATGCCGACAACGTTGTAACCATTGAAAGAAAAAACCTTACAGAAGGAACAAATTTTGAGCCTTCCTGGGTTGTGGATATTCCTGCCGTAATAGAGGATAAGGCCAATTTTGCCTATAAAAAAGTAAACGAAGTAAAAAATGTAGGCATTACAACAGGCGAGGATCAGTCTGAAGTAAGCATAAACTGGCTTAACAGCACCGTATATACCGGTACGGTAGAATACCTTAAATCCGCTGATATGATAGGCGATGAAGCAACTAATGTTCAAACCGTTACATCGTACGAATCCGGTACCGCCAAGGATGCCGGCTATTATTACAATCACGCTGTTATTGAGAATCTGGAACCGGAAACCGAATACCTGTACAGGGTTGGAAACAAAAACGGCTGGTCAGATTATTATAGCTATCGTACCGGAGCCGAATCCGACAGCTTTAACTTTTTGCTGATGGGCGACCCGCAACT
>ENA-UOOK01002207-UOOK01002207.1-fermentation-metagenome-genome-assembly--contig:-NODE-2207-length-24355-cov-6.001317_pt1 | contig 24355 bp, 18 predicted proteins | sample MGYA00245777_ERZ724023 | MGnify/ENA primary metagenome ERZ724023 (study PRJEB28704, sample SAMN03018312) | fermentation metagenome | biome: anthropogenic terrestrial biome; feature: soil; material...
AGCTTTCAATATGGAACAAATCAGCGGCGGCGCGGAAAATAAAACCGGGAAGGCGGCCCGTGAGGCGCCGCGTCTTTTTTGAAAAGGTGAAATGTATGCCTGTGCGATTGCGGCCCTTTGAGCAAAGCCGTCGGCCAGGCGGGAGGAACGGGGCAGGGAAATAAGGGTTGTTCCTGTTGCGCAAAAATTTTCCAGCGTATTTCCAACTTAATCCTTGTCTTTCTAAAAACAGTATGCTATAATTCAATTCATGCGGGCCGTGGTGCCGCAAAAATTGAAACAGAAAGGGGGGCAGAACCTATGAAGTCGTTGCTTCTTCACCTGGAGCCGGTTTTCGCCAATCTCATCGGGTTGGCATCTGTCTGTCGGCGGTTTTGCCCTGCTTTTTCGCCGGGGATCTTTTGCGCGCAAGGTCGCTGACCGCGCGTTTTCCCGGTCTGGAATTCCAAGGAGCCGCCTGCTTTCCCAAATGGGAGGGTATGCGGCTCTTTTTCTGTTTCTTTCAAAAAAGGAGGAGAATGCATGAGACAAATTAAACCAATGAGCCGGGTCGGGTTCTTCCGAAATGCGCTTCGCGGCTCATGGGGTTGGCTGGTTGCCGCAGCGGCGGGAACAATATTTTCCGTTTTATTCGGCTTTCTAACCCCGCAGGCGATCCGTGTTACACTGGATTCCGTGCTTGGAACGGTTCCTTTCGACCTGCCGGACTTTTGTGTTCGATGGATCGATTCCATCGGCGGGCGCGGCTACCTGAGCAGCCACCTGATTTTTTGCGCGGCGGTCGCCGTCGTGTTTGCCGTTTTGGCCGGGGTGGCGAATTTCTGGTGCCGCATATCGATGTCAAAAGGCTGCGAGGGGACGACGGAGTGCCTTCGCAATGAACTTTTCCGTCATATTCAGCGTTTGCCCTACAGCTGGCATGTGTCTATTCAAACAGGCGACATTGTACAGCGATGCACGTCGGATGTGGAAGTGATCCATACGTTTCTTTCCGGCCAGCTGCTGGAAATCTTCCGGACGGTCGTACTTGTAGCTGTAGCCATCAGCTGGATGTTCACGATGAGCTCATCCCTTACCTGGGTGTCCATCGCGTTTATCCCCGTGGTGATGACATACTCCGGCCTGTTTTTCAATCTGATCTCGCGCAGGTTCCGCGTGGCGGACGAAGCCGAGGGCGCGCTGTCCACCGACGTGCAGGAGAACCTGACCGGCGTGCGCGTGGTCCGCGCGTTCGGGCGCGAGGCTTACGAGGTGAAAAGCTTTGATGAGAAAAACAATTACTTCTCCGCTCTTTGGGTAAAGCTCGGCAAGCTCCTTGGGCCGTACTGGGGCATCGGCGACTGCGTGACGTCGCTGCAGATCATGACGATCATTCTGCTCGGCGCGCGGGAGGCCGCCGCCGGGCGGCTGACCATCGGGCAGTTTACCGTCTTCGTTTCCTACAACTCCATGATGGCGTGGCCGATCCGGAATCTGGGCCGTATTCTGGGCGACATGAGCAAGCTGAGCGTCTCGGTGGACCGCCTGCGCGAGATCCTGAACGCGGAAGAGGAGCAGGACGACCCCGCGGGCCTGACGCCCGACATGACCGGAGACATTGTATTCGACCACGTTTCGTTCGGCTATCCGGGAACGCCCGAGCTGCTGCATGACATCAGCTTCACGGTCCCGGCGGGGAAGACCGTCGGCATCCTGGGCGGAACAGGAAGCGGGAAATCGACGCTGACCTATCTGCTGGCCCGCCTCTATGACATAGAGGACGGCAAGGGCGCCATCACCGTCGGCGGCGTGGATTTGAGAAAGATTTGTCTGAGCCATGTGCGCCGCAATGTCGGCCTTGTGCTGCAGGAACCGTTCCTTTACTCCCGGACGCTCCGCGAAAATATCGCCGCGGCGAACCCGGGGCGTTCGCTGGAAGAAATCCGCACCGCCGCGCATATCGCCGCCGTCGACGACGCGATCGAGGCGTTTCAGGACGGCTACGACACGTTGGTCGGCGAGCGGGGCGTAACGCTTTCCGGCGGGCAGAAGCAGCGCGTGGCCATTGCCCGGATGCTGATGGAGAAAACACCGATCAAGATCTTCGACGATTCCCTCTCCGCCGTGGATGCGGAGACGGACGCCAAAATCCGTGCCGCTCTGAGGTCGGGGATGTCCGGTTCGACCGTCGTCATCATTGCGCACCGCATTTCCACCATCCAGCATGCCGACCGCATCATCGTGCTGGAAAACGGCCGCATCGTCGAGCAGGGCACGCACGACGAGCTGGTCGCGCGGGACGGCGTTTACCGCAGCGTCTGGAAAATTCAGAACAGCGTGGACGACGAGTCCGCGCCCGGTGGGAAAGGGGAGAGCTCCCTTGGTCAATGAAGAACAGTATTACGATAAATCGTTTAACCTCAAAATCTGGAAAAAGCTGCTGCCGTTTCTGAAACCTTACCGCGTGCGCATGATCACGGTTATCATTACAATGGCTTTTACGGCCGCTATCGATTCCGTCAACCCGCTGCTGCTCCGCTACGCGATCAACACGTTCATCGTGCCGAAAACGATGGCGGGGGCGGGGAAGTTTGCGGCGGTCTATGTGGCGCTGATTCTGTTTCAGGTGCTGAATGTCGTGGTATTTTCCTATCTATGCACCTGTATTGAGATGTATCTTGGCCGCGACATGAAACGCGCAATCTTCATCCATCTCCAGAATCTGAGCTTCGATTACTACAACACGACCCCCGTGGGGTACATCATGGCCCGAACGATGAGCGACACGGGAAAAATCGCGGGGAGTACGGCATGGAACCTGGTGAATATTTTCTGGACTTCGCTTTACGTCCTGGGAGCGTTTGTCGTGATGTTTTCGCTCGACTGGAGGCTTGCTCTCTGGATCCTGACGATTGTGCCGCTGATTGCCGTGGCAACGGCATTCTTTCGGGGGCGCATTCTCAAGGCGAACCGGCAGATGCGCGCCGTGAACTCCAAGATCACCGGTGCCTTCAACGAGGGGATCGGCGGCGCGCGCACCAGCAAGGTCCTGTGCATCGAGGAGGAGAACAACCGCGTCTTCCGCGGCCTGACGAAGGGCATGTACCGCTGCTCGGTTCGTTCCTCTATGCTTTCCGCCACATTTGTCCCGCTTGTGCTGCTCTGCGGCTCGCTTGCCACAGCCATTGTGCTGGAGCGCGGCGGGACGCAGATGCAGCAGGGCCTGATGGAGTACGGCACGCTTTCCGCATTCATCTCCTACGCGATCGGCATCTTTGAGCCGATCCAGCAGCTTGCGAGCGTTTTCTCGGACCTGATCTCGGTCCAGGCCTCCATTGAGCGCGTTGCGGGCCTGCTGGAACGCAAGCCGATCGTAGCCGACTCGCCCGGGGTCGTGGCAAAGTACGGCGACTCCTTCCATCCGAAAAAGGAGAACTGGGAGCCGCTCCACGGCGATATTGAATTCCGCGACGTGACGTTTCGCTATCCGGACGGCGGCGAGAATGTGCTGGAGCACTTCAGCCTGCATGTGCCCGCCGGCACGACCGTGGCCGTCGTTGGCGAGACGGGGGCCGGTAAATCGACGATCGTGAATCTGGCCTGCCGGTTCTTTGAGCCGACGAGCGGCCGGATCCTGATCGACGGCCGGGATTACCGCGAGCGCTCGCAGCTCTGGCTGCACAGCAATATCGGCTATGTGCTCCAGAATCCGCATCTGTTTTCCGGCTCCGTGCGCGAGAATATCCGTTACGGCCGGCTGGACGCGACGGACGCCGAGGTGGAGGCGGCCGCGAAGCTCGTCTCCGCCGACCGCATCGTCGCCCGTCTGGAAAAGGGCTACGACACCGACGTCGGAGAGGGCGGCGACCGCCTTTCCACCGGCGAAAAACAGATGATTTCCTTTGCGCGCGCCGTGCTGGCCGATCCGCCGATCTTCATTCTGGACGAAGCGACCAGCTCGGTGGACACCGAGACGGAGCAGCTGATCCAGCATGCGATTTCCCGGATGCTCAAGGGCCGCACGAACTTTGTCATCGCCCACCGCCTTTCCACCATTCGCAAGGCGGACGTTATCCTGGTCGTGCGCGAAGGGAAAATCATCGAGCGCGGAACCCACCGCCAGCTGCTTCGCGCGAAGGGATATTACTGGAACCTCTATACGCGCCAGTTCGAGGAGGAAGCCTGGAAAACCGCGGAAGCGTAAAGGGCCGCGGTCCGCCGGCTTCGCCTGCGATCGAAAGCGCCTCCCGCCGCGGGCAATCGTGCCGCGGCGGGAGGCGCTTTCCTGCCTTTTTCCGTTTTGGAACGGATTATTTGATTTCGATGGCCGTCGTTTTCGGCGCTTCGGGGGCAACCTTCGGCAGCTCGAGCTCAAGGACGCCGTCGTTGTAGCTGGCGGTGATTTTGCCGGTCTCTATGCCGTCGAGGCTGAAGCTGCGGCTGAGAGAATCGTATCTTCTCTCGCGGCGGACATAGTTCGGATTCTGCCCCTTGTTTTCCTCTTCTTTGCGTTCGGCCGATATGGTCAGCTCGTCGCCCTGGACGCCGATCTTAATGTCTTCTTTTTTAAATCCGGGCAAATCGGCTTTCAGGACGAATTTGTCGCCCGCGTCGATAATATCGGTGCGGCAGGGGGCGACGGACGGTTTTTCGGGGCTGCCGAAAAAGCTGTTGTTTATCATCTGGTCGAAAGCGTCGAAGAGATTGCCGGTCCTGCGGTCGAAAGGCATCATGTCAAACATCGTTCAAACCCTCCAGTAACTCGTTTTGTATTTGGCGGAGCTTCCGCTCCATCCGACGGCTTTAGTATATCCGCGAATTATGAAAAGTAATTGGCGGAACTGTGGCCAAATTGTAAATTTTAGCACTCATTAATACGGAGTGCTAAAACTTGGGCCAAAAAGAATGCCGGACCGGATTTTTCCGGCCCGGCATTGCGTTTTCAGGCGTGGGACGGCGCAGATGCGGCGCTTCGCGGCCGGTTACAGGCCCATTCCCTTGTATTTTTCGACGATGCTGTTCGCGCATTTGTAAATGTCGCCGCCGCCGAGCGTGAGGATCAGGTCGCCGTCCTTGGCATTCGCCACCATGTAGTCCCGGATCTCGTCGAACGTTTTGAACCACACGCAGCCAGGGATCTTCGCCGCGAGGTCTTTTGCGTAAATGTTGTAGGTGTTCGTCTCGCGGACGGCGAGGATTTCGGAAAGCACCACGCGGTCGGCGATGGAAAGCGCTTTCACAAAGTCGTCGAAGAGCAGGTAGGTGCGGGAATAGGTATGCGGCTGGAAAACCGCCCACACGCGCTCGAACCCCATCTTTTTCGCCGCCGTCAGCGTCGCGGTGATTTCCGTCGGGTGGTGGGCGAAATCGTCCGCTACGGTCACGCCGCCGAATTCGCCGAGCATTTCGAACCTGCGGTGCACGCCGGTGAAAGCGTGCAGGCTCTTTGCGGCCTGTTTTGCGTCCACGCCCAGCAGGTCCGCCACGGCGAAAGCGGCGAGCGCGTTGTAGATGTTGTGCTTCCCGGGGACGCTGAGGGAGATTTCGGCGACCTTTTCCCCTCTTTTCATCACGCTGAAGTTTTCGCGCGCGCGCGTCGTCGCCTGGATGTCGGCCGCCTGGTAATCGTCCTCGGGCCGGAAGCCGTATGTGACGATGCGCGCGTTCCCGATGCCCTGCACCGCCTTTCCGGTGTTCGCGTCGTCGCCGTTCGCCACGATGGTGCCGCTCGTTTGCAGGCAGAACTGATGAAACGAGCGGATGGTGTTTTCCACCGTGCCGAAATAATCCAGATGGTCGTTGTCGATATTCAGAACGACGGCGATTTCCGGATGGAGCTGCAGGAAGGTGTCCACAAACTCGCACGCTTCGCACACGATGGTGTCGGATTTGCCGACGCGGCCGTTGCCGCCGATGAGCGGGAGCTTGCCGCCGATGATGGCGGAAGGGTCCAGCCCGGCTTCCAACAGGATCTGCGTGATCATGGCCGTCGTGGTCGTTTTGCCGTGCGTGCCGGAAACGGCGACCGTGTTCCTGAAGCGGCGCGTGACCATGCCGAGCATCACCGAGCGTTCCACGGTCGGGATGCCGAGCTCCCGCGCGGCCACAAGCTCCGGATTGTCCGGCTTGATGGCCGCGGAGTAGACGACCAGCTCGGCGCCCTTTACGTTTTCCCGGCGCTGGCCCATGAAGACCGGGATCCCGTAGCCGCGGATGCGCGCGAGCGTGTCGGATTCCGCAGTGTCGGAGCCGCTCAGCTCATATCCTTTATGGAAGAGGATTTCTGCGATCGGGCACATTCCCGAACCGCCGATGCCGATAAAATGCACTTTTTTGACTTTGGAAAGAATATCGTTGCCGCTCATGTGTATGTCTCCTCTGGCATGACTCGCCTTCCGGCGAGAATTTTTCTTATTAAAATAATATATTGCCAAACAATTCAATAATAAACATCTTTCCGAAGAATTGCAAATATAAATTGTTTCCGCGGCGGCACCGGACCTTGCGCGTGAAATCGCGTCCGGCGGCCGTCCCGGGCGTTTTTTCCCTCCTTGACAAGGGGAAACGCCATGCTATACTGAATGAAAACGGGATGCCGAACGGCCTGCCGGTTTGTCTGCGATCGCAGGCGGCCGGAATCATGTGACGGAGGAGATTGCATGAGATTTGGAGTATGCTGCAGTGTGGATCAGGCGGTGGCCGTTCAGCAAGCCGGATTCGATTATGCGGAGCTTCCCTTCCGGGACTGGGCGTCGCAGAGCGAAGCGGACTTTCAGGAGAACAGGGCGAAGATCGGCGCGCTGGGAGATTTCCGGGCGGAAGCGATGAACGTAATGCTTCCCGCGTCCGCGCGCCTGACGGGCCGGAACCCGGTTTTTGCGCCGGTCCTGGAATTCCTGGAAAAAGGATTTTGCCGCGCCTCCGCGGTAGGGACGAAAATCGTCGTTTTCGGCTCCGGCGCAAGCCGCAGCCTGCCGGAGGGCTTTGCGGACAGGGCGGCGGCTTACGACCAGCTTGAGGAATTCCTGCGGCTCGCCGGAAAACGGGCCGAACCGTATGGAATCCATATCGTGATCGAGCCGCTCAGCTTCCGGGAAACCAATATCGTCAACCTGATCCCGGAAGCCGCGTACCTTGCCGGGCGGGTTGGCCGGGAAAACGTCCGCTGCCTGGCGGATTACTTCCACGTCGCCGCGAACCGGGAAAGCTGCGGGGACGTCGTTGCCTGCGCCGGGTGGATCAAGCACTGCCACATTGCCTGCCCCCGGGGAAGGGCAATTCCGCTCCCCGAGGACGGGTGGGATTACGCGCCGTTTTTCGATGCGCTGAAAACGTCCGGCTATGACTGCCGCGTCAGCGTGGAGGGAAGCGTTCCGTGGGAGGATCGTCCGGAAAAAACGCTGGCGGAGTCGCTGCGGTATATGAAAGCCTGCGCCGGTCAAAGCTGTTCCTGAACGCTTTCCATCCGCTCTTCCGAGAGATCGCCGTTTTTTTCTTTGTCAGGCGGGGCGCTTCCACGCTGTCATCCGGTAAAAAGGGGAGAAAATCGTATGCTTTACTGCGAAAACTGCCAGGCCCTCAGCCGGGACGGGAAGACTTGCCCGGTCTGCGGCGGAAAGAAACTGCGCCCGGTCCGCCCGGATGATCCGGTGCTGCTGATTACCGTCGGCGAAGAGGAGTCGGCGCGCATATCCGCGGCGTTCCAGGACGCCGCGATCCCCTGCTTTGCGCAGGCGCAGGGCGCCGGAAGCGTTCTGTCCATCCTCGGCGGACAGCCGAGAAGCACGGCGCGGCGCGTTTTTGTGCCGTTCGGCGAGGTGGAGCATGCGCGCGAGGTGCTGATCGGCATCGGCGCGCTGAAAGAGGGCGCCTCTGCGAAGCCGCCCGAACCGGAGCGGGAAGAGCAGCCCATGAGCCGCGGAAGGCGCGCCGCCGCGAGAATTTTTTTCGCCGTCGTGTTCCTGGCGGTCATATGGATCGTGGTCTATTTTTGCGACATTCTGGCAGGCTACCTCAAAAGCCTTTTCCACTGAGCCTTTGCGGGGCCGGGCGCGGGAAGAGGAAAGGGGTTCGGGCCGTGCCCGGACCGGACGAAAAAAGGGAAACGGGCCGGCCAGGCCCGTTTCCCGCGCTTTCGTTTTTGCCGTGTCCTTCTCCGGTCAGACGGGCGCCGCAGGGGCTTCCGCCTTTCCGGGACGGTGTTCGCAGAGGCAGATCGCGCCGAAGATCAGCGCGCACCCGAAAAAGGTGCGCGGCGTCATCGGCTCGCGCAGAAAGATCACGCCGCACAGCGTGCCGAAAACGGATTCCAGCGACATGATGAGCGACGCCTGGGCTGGCTTCACGTTCTTTTGAGAGAAAAACTGCAGTACGGACGTGAGCATCGTGCCGAAGACTGCAAGATAGAGCAGTGAAAGGACCGTGCCCGTCCCCGGGAACGCAGGCCGCTTTTCAAAGATCAGGGCGAACGGCAGCGCCAGAAGGGCGATAAACGCCGATTCGACGATCACGGTCAGAATCGGATCGCCCTTCTCCGCATACCGGTCGACCGCGACGATCTGCGCGGCGAAACAAAGCCCGCAGAGGAGCGAGAGCACGTCGCCGATATGCATGGAGAATCCGCCCTGCAGCGAGAGAAGACCGACGCCGAAAATGCACAGGAAGGCGGAGACGACCTGAAACCGGTTCGGCCTGATATGCCGGACGATCCAGTAGAGAAACGGCACGACCACGCAGTAGACGGACGTGAGGAACGCGTTGTTTCCGGCGGTCGTGTACTGTACGCCGTAGGTTTGAAGCTCATAGCCGAGAAAGCTGAAGAATGCGATCAGGAAGCCGCCCCGCAGCTCCGCGCGGCCGATCCTTTTCAGCCGGCGGAAAAAGATCAGCGAGAGGAAAACGGCGGCCGCGGCAAAGCGCCACACGATGATGTAGGAGGGCGGCAGGGCGGAGGTCGCGTCTTTCACCACGACGAACGTGCTGCCCCAGATCATTGTGGTCAGCAGCAGGCCGAGCTTGGACCACAGCGCTTTGTTCCGGTTTGCTTTACTCATGTTTCATGCGCCACCCGCTCAGATTTTGACAAGCTGTATCATTATACCACATACCGCCATCCTGCCGCCCGCCGCAAAGAAAAATCTTTTTCGCAAGCGGTGCAAATAAAACCGGCCGAAAACAAAATTTCGGTGAGAGTGGCGGAAACGTTCTTTTCCGTCCCCTTTTCTTGTGGTATAATAAAATGACCGAGAATGTTTTTCAGCCGGCGCCGCCCGGCGGCAGCCCGCGGCAAAGGCCGGACTGCGATGCTTTCTTTTTAATCGACCGGCTGTAGGTAGATATATAGATACGATGAATTCTGGAGATGAATTGGTGCATGACAGAAATGAAGCAGCGGCCTCTCTGCGAGGGAGCTCAGTTCCGAAGCATCCGCGACGGCCGTTTCAAAACGGTGCTGATGTCCGTGCATTTTCTGCTTCCGCTCAGGCGGGAAACCGTTGCGGAAAATGCGATCCTGCCTTTCCTGCTGACGCGAGCAACGCAGCAGTACCCGGACTTTACAAAGCTGAACGAGCATCTGGCGGAGCTTTACGGGGCTTCCCTCGACGCTGACACGGAGCGGATCGGCGACGCGCAGGCGCTCACGGTTTCCGCCTCCGCCATCGCGGACCGGTACGCCCTGAACGGCGAGCGACTTTCGGACGAGCTTTCCGAGCTGCTCTGCGGCGTCTGCTTTGACCCGCTGCTGGAAGACGGCCTCTTCCCGGAGGACGGCTTCGAGCAGGAGCGCCGCCAGCTGGCCGAGACGATCGACGCGGAGTTCAACGACAAGCGCGTCTACGCGCTGCGCCGCTGCGAGGAGGTCATGTGCGCGGACGAGCCTTTCGGCGTGGGGCGCTGCGGCACGAAAGAGGGCGTCAGGCGCCTCAGGCGCGAAAGCCTTACGCCGGCGTGGGATTTTATGATCCACCATGCCCGGACGGAGGTCATGGTCCTCGGAAACTGCGACCCGGAGCCCGTCTACCGGCGGTTTGCCGCGGCTTTCCGCAAGCTCGGCAGGGCCGCCGCCGAACCGTGCCCCATGAAGGTGGTGCGGAAAGCGGGAGAGCCGAAGAGCGTCACGGAGCGCATGGATGTGGCCCAGTCGAAGCTGGTCATGGGGTTCCGGACGGGCGCTGCCGGAACGGACGAAGCGGTTCCGGCTTTCCATGTGATGAGCGCGCTTTTCGGGGCGACGCCGACTTCCAAACTGTTCCTCAATGTGAGGGAGAAGATGAGCCTCTGCTATTACTGCAGCTCTTCCTACAATTCCAACAAGGGAATCCTGGAGGTGCAGAGCGGCGTGGAGCGGAAGAATGCGGCGCGCGCGAAGGAGGAGATCCTCGCGCAGCTCGAGGCGATCCGCGGCGGCGCCTTTACGGACGCCGAGGTCGACGATACGAAGCGCTATCTGAATAATCTTCTCCATTCGTGCTCCGATTCGCTCGGCGCGATGGAATACTGGTACCTGATGCGCACCTTTTCGGATCCTGACAGGACTCCGGAACGGCAGGCGGAGCTGATCTCCGCCGTGACGCGCGACGACATCATCCGCGCGGCGGAGAACACGACGCTCGACACCGTGTATCTGCTGACGGGAAACGGGGGCGAAGCCTGATGGGGAGCACAATCCGCGAGGTCAGGAGCGAGCGCGAGGGCGACGTTTACTATGACGTCCGCCACTCCTCCGGCCTGCGCGTTTTCATTTATCCGAAGGAAAGATACAATTCCGCCTACGCGGTGTTCGGCACGAAGTACGGCTCCATCGACAACTGCTTCCGGACGTCCGGGCAGCGGGAGCCGCGCCGCGTGCCGAACGGCATCGCGCATTACCTGGAGCACAAGCTTTTCGAGAGCGAGGAGGGCGATGCGTTCGCGCGCTACGCGAAGACGGGCGCGTGCGCGAACGCCTACACCACGTTCGATAAAACGTGCTATCTGTTTTCCTGCTCGGACCATGTCTACGAGTCGCTGGAAATCCTCCTCGACTTCGTGCAGCACCCTTATTTTACGGAGCAGACCGTGAAAAAGGAGCAGGGCATCATCGGCCAGGAGATCCGCATGTACGACGACACGCCGGGCTGGCGCGTCCTGTTCAACCTCCTGGAGGCGCTGTATCACACCCACCCCGTGAAGATCGACATCGCCGGGACGACCGAGAGCATCGCCCGGATCACGCCGGCGCTCCTGTACGAATGCTACGGCACGTTTTACAACCTGAACAACATGGCGCTCTGCGTGGCGGGCGGAGTCGACCCCGATCGCGTGCTCGCCCTCTGCGACAGGATGCTCAAGCCGTCGAAGCCGGTCGCCGTCAGGCGCATTTTCGACCCGGAGCCGGAAAGCATCGTAACGCCGCGCAGGGAGCAGAAGCTCTCCGTCGCCGTACCGCTCTTCGAGCTTGGGTTCAAGGAGTCCGTCGCGGGCGGCCGCGCGGACGAGCGCCAGCTCGCCGCGACCGACATCCTGCTGGAGGCGCTGGCCGCCCCGGCTTCCCCGCTGTACCGCAGACTGCTCGACGCCGGCCTGATCAACGAGGCTTCGTTTGCAAGCGAATATTTCGAGGGGCCCGGTTACGCCTGCGTCCTTTTCGCGGGCGAGTCGAAAAATCCGGACCGGGCCGCGGAGATGATACGCGCGGAGGCGGACCGCTTCCGCCGCGAGGGCATCGGCCGCGAGGCGTTCCGCCGCGCGAAAAACGCGGTTTTCGGCCGCAACGTGGGCGCGCTGGATCAGGTGGAAAGCATCGCGAACTCGATGATCGCGATGGATTTTGCGGGCCGCGAGCTGTTTTCCTATCTTTCCGCCGTGGCGCAGACGGACGAGGCATCCGTCCTCGCGCGGCTCGACACGCAGCTACGTCCGGAGACCTCGGCGCTTTCCGTGGTCACCCCCATCGCATAAAGACCGCCCTGCATCGCAAAAATTTAGACTAAGAAGTGGTGATTGAAAATGTATCATGTTCAATTTCCCGGTCTGGGCATCGATATGACGGTCAGCCCGTATGCCTTTGAAGTCGGCGGCCACCCGTTCGCCTGGTACGGGATCATCATTGCCGTCGCGTTCCTGCTGGCTTTTCTTTATACCGTCAAAAGCTGCAAGCGGTTCCACATAGACGAGGACAAATTCACCGACGCCGTGCTGGTGGGGATTATCGGCGGCATCGTGGGGGCGCGCCTCTACTATGTCCTTTTCGACGCGAGCAGCCAGTACCTGCGGAACCCTGTCAGCGTTCTCTATATCTGGGAGGGCGGCCTCGGCATCTACGGCGGCATTATCGGCGGCCTGCTCTGCGGCGCGCTGATGGCGAAGCACCGGAAAATCAGCGTCCCGGCCGTGCTGGACCTCGCGTCCCTCGGCTTTCTGATCGGGCAGTCCATCGGCCGGTGGGGCAACTTCGTGAATCAGGAGGCGTTCGGCACGGCGACCGACCTGCCGTGGCGCATGTCCAGCGAAAATACGGCGGCCGTCTCCTCCACGGGCGTCCATCCGTGTTTCCTCTATGAATCCCTCTGGTGCCTGATCGGCTTTCTCCTGCTCCACGCTTTCAGCAGGAGACTCCGCCGGTACGACGGGCAGGTGTTCTTGCTTTACAGCCTGTGGTACGGCATAGGACGTTTCTTTATTGAGAGCCTGCGTACCGACAGCCTCATCACGCCGTATATTCCGCTTCGCGTTTCCCAGGTGGTGGCCGCCGTGGCCGTCGTCGCCTCCGCGGCGCTTCTGATCGTTTTCCGCAAGAGAACTTCCCTCACCGGCTGCGGCTCGGCGAAGATCATGGAGCTGAACTCCATCGTCGACGAAGTGGCCGTGAAGCGGGCCGAAAAGAAAGCGAACCGGGAGGGGGAGTCCCCGCTCGCCGACGGCGTGAGCACGATCTTTTCTTCCGGGGAAGAAGCGGAAAAGGTGATGGCCGGCGGATCCATCCGCGAGCCGGAGCAGCCCGCGCCGGGAAAGCCGGAAGAATCTGCCCCGGGAGCCGGAGAGCCGGAAAAGGAGAAACCCGCTTCGCCGCAGGCCGGGGAACCGGCCTCGGAGCCGAAGGACGGCGCGGAAGGAAAATAGCCGGGCCCGCGTCCGCCAAAACAAGGAAAGCTCGGACAGCGTGCTGAACGGAGGAAAAATATGCCGAAAATCATAGATGGCAAAGCGATCGCGGCGGAAATTCGCGCGCAGGCCGCCGCTGAAACGGAGGCCCTTCTGCGCCGCGGCATCGCGCCGGGCCTTGCCGTCGTTCTGGCGGGGGACAATCCGGCTTCCCGCATCTATGTGACGAACAAGGAAAAGGATTGCGCCAAAACTGGAATCCGCTCGGAGGAATACGCGCTGCCGGCGGAAACGGGCGAGGAGGAGCTCCTTGCCCTTGTGCGCCGGCTCAACCGGAAAAAGGATGTGAACGGGATTCTTGTCCAGCTCCCGCTGCCGGACGGGCTGGACGAGCGCCCCGTCCTTTCGGCGATTTCCCCCGAAAAGGACGTGGATGCGTTCCACCCGGAAAATGTGGGCAGAATCCTGATTGGGAACTACGTTTTCGCGCCGTGCACGCCGGCCGGCGTCATGGAGATGCTGCGCCATGAGAAGATCCCGGTGGAGGGGAAGAACTGCGTGGTGATCGGCCGCAGCAATATCGTGGGAAAGCCGATGGCCGCGCTTCTGCTGCATGCGAACGGCACGGTGACGGTCTGCCACAGCAGGACACGGGACCTGCGCGGGATCTGCGCGCGGGCGGATATCCTCGTGGCGGCCGTCGGCAGGCCGAAATTCGTCACGGCGGATATGGTGAAACCCGGCGCGGTCGTGATCGACGTCGGCATGGACCGCGACGAAAACGGGAAGCTGTGCGGCGACGTGGACTTCGCCGGCGTGGAGCCCGTGGCGTCGCGCATCACGCCCGTGCCCGGCGGCGTGGGGCCGATGACGCGCGCCATGCTGCTGAAAAATACCATCACGGCGGCAAAAATCCAGAACGGGATTTCAGAGCTGTGACGGTCGAGAGGAATGCGATGGGCACTCTTTTAAGCACCATCCGGTCTCCGGCGGACCTGAGGAAGCTTACGCCCCGCCAGTTGGTCCAGCTCTGCGCGGAGGCCCGCACCTGCATCATCCGCACGGTTTCCGCAAACGGCGGGCATCTCGCTTCCAACCTCGGCGCGGTGGAGCTTACCGTCGCGCTGGAGCGCGTTTTCAGCGCGGCAAACGACCGCATCGTGTGGGACGTGGGGCATCAGTCCTACACGCACAAGCTTCTGACGGGGCGCGCCGGCAAGTTTTCGACGATCCGCACGCAGGGCGGGCTCTCCGGCTTTCCAAACCGCAGGGAAAGCCCGTACGATCCGTTTACCTGCGGGCACAGCAGCACTTCCATTTCTTCCGCCCTCGGCCTTGCAAAGGCGAAAGAGCTTTCCGGGCAGCCCGGCTACGTCGTCGCCGTGATCGGCGACGGCGCGCTGACCGGCGGCCTGGCTTACGAGGGCCTGAACAACGCGGGCCGTCTGCACCGGAATTTCATCGTGGTCCTCAACGACAACAAGATGTCGATTTCCCGCAACGTCGGTTCCATGGCCAGTTATCTTTCCAGGATCCGCACGGAGCCTTCCTATTTCCGCATCAAGGGAAGCGTGGAGCAGGCCCTCGACCAGATCCCGATCCTCGGGGAGCCGATGCATCATGCGCTGACGCGCTCCAAGGCCGTTGTGAAGCAGCTGCTGTACAACAGCACGATTTTCGAGGATATGGGGTTTTATTACTATGGGCCGTTCGACGGCCACGACGTCAACAAGCTCGTGGAAGTCTTTGCCAACGTGAAAAGCATCAGCCACCCGGTCCTTCTCCATGTGATCACCCAGAAAGGGAAGGGCTATTATTACGCGGAACGCAACCCGGACGCTTTCCACGGCGTTTCCGGTTTTAATATCCGCACGGGAAAGTGCGCAGCCTCGGCCGCGACGTTCTCCTCCGTCTTCGGCGACACCATCTGCGAATTCGCCGACAAGGACCCGCGCATCTGCTGCGTGACCGCCGCAATGCAGACGGGCACTGGCCTGACGCGTTTCGCCCGGAAATATCCCCGCCGCTTTTTCGACACCGGCATCGCGGAGGAACACGCGGTCACTTTCTGCGGCGGCCTTGCCGTGGGCGGGATGCTGCCCGTTTTTGCGGTATATTCGTCCTTTTTGCAGCGCGGATACGACCAGCTCGTCCACGACGTCGCCCTTCAGGGCGTCAAGGCCGTGCTGGCTGTGGACCACGCCGGCGTCGTCGGAGAAGACGGCCAGACGCACCAGGGCATCCTGGACGCCGCGTATCTGGGGACCATCCCGGGCGCCTCGGTGTATTCGCCGGCTTATTACGACGAGCTGCGGTCCTGCCTGCGCATGGCCCTGTATGAGAGTCCCGGCCTTGCCGCGGTGCGCTATCCGCGCGGGAGCCAGCTTTTCCGCCCGGCGGATTTCAGGCCCGGCGGCGGGAATTTCGACCGGTACGGTGCCCCGGGCGCGGAGATCGCGATCGTGACTTACGGCAGGATTTTTTCCTACGCGTGCCTCGCCGTTTCCAAGTTGGCGGAGAGCGGCGTGCGCGCGGGCATCGTCAAGCTCAACCGCATCCTTCCGGTCGGCGAGGACGCGGTTCGGGCCGCGTCCGAAGCGAAAGACGTCTTTTTCTTCGAGGAAGGCGTCGCGCGCGGCGGCGTGGGGGAGTGCTTTGCGTTCCTGCTCGGACGGGCGGGTTTCCGGGGAAAATTCCACCTTCGCGCGATCGACGGTTTTGTGCCGCACGCGACGATGGCGGAGACGCTTCGTTCCCTCGGGCTCGACGACGCGGGGATGGTTCGATTTATTTTAACGGAGTGCGCGCATTATGAGTAAAATCAGACTGGACAGCCTTCTGTTCCGCCGCGGCCTTGCCGAAAGCAGGGAAAAGGCGCGGATCGCCATCATGACGGGCGAAGTGTACGTCGACGGCCAGAAACAGGATAAGCCGGGCACGCAGGTTTCCCCGGACGCAAGGCTGGAAGTGCGCGGCGAAAAGCTCCGCTACGTCAGCCGCGGCGGCCTGAAGCTGGAGAAGGCGCTTGCCGTTTTCCCCATCGACCTGCGCGGCAGGACGGTCATGGATATCGGTGCCTCCACGGGCGGATTTACGGACTGTATGCTCCAAAACGGCGCGAAAAAGGTTTATGCCGTGGACGTCGGTTACGGCCAGCTTGCCTGGAAGCTCCGCACCGATCCGCGCGTGGTGAATCTGGAGCGGACCAACGTGCGCTACCTCACGCCGGAGCAGGTTCCGGAAAAAGTCGATTTTTTCAGCGTGGACGTGGCGTTCATTTCGCTGAGACTCGTGCTCCCCGTCGCCCGGCGCTTTTTGGCGGAAAACGGCTGTGCGGTCTGTCTCATCAAGCCGCAGTTCGAAGCCGGGCGGGAAAAGGTGGGCAAAAAGGGCGTTGTGCGCGACCAAGCCGTCCACAGGGAAGTCGTCCGCAGCATCGCGGATTTCGCGTATGCCGGCGGGTTTTCCGTGGCCGGCCTGGACTTTTCCCCGGTCAAGGGGCCGCAGGGCAATATCGAGTATCTGATGTTCCTGCGCAAATCCGACGCTCCGGCGATGGAGATTCCGGACATCGGCGCGCTGGTGGAACGCTCGCACCGGGTCCTGAACGGAGGCGAAGATCCGTGAGAATAGCCGTTTTGCCCAATCTGACCAGGGAGAAAGCGCGGTACCACACGGAGCGCCTGATTTCCCGCCTGCACGGCCTGGGGACGGAAGTCCTGATGCAGAGCTGCTTCCAGGGCGACTTTCCGGAAAACTGGATCATGTTCTTCGATGATTTCGACGGGATGATCCGCGCCTGCGACGTTATGGTGGTCCTCGGCGGCGACGGGACGATTATCCATAACGCGCGCCACGCCGCGGCTTTCGACAAGCCGATTCTCGGCGTGAACGTGGGGAGGCTCGGCTTCTTGGCGGAGCTGGAAACGGACGAATTCGACGAACTGGAGAAGCTGGTGGCGGGAAATTACCGCACCGAGGACCGCATGATGCTCGAGATCCGGTACGCGGAAGACGGGCGCGAAAAGAAATGCGCAGCTCTGAACGACGCGGTGATTTCCCGCGGCGCGATGGCGCCGATGCTCGACTTTCACGTCGGATTCAACGGGCAGACGGTGTGCAACTACCGGGGGGACGGGCTGATCGTCGCGACGCCGACCGGCTCCACCGCTTACTCGCTTTCCGCCGGCGGGCCGATCGTCGACCCGAATCTCGCATGCCTGCAGCTCACGCCGGTCTGCTCCCATTCGCTCCTCACGCGGCCCGTCGTTTTCGGGCCGGACGCGCGCCTGACCGTTCGGGCGTGCTACCGAACGCCAGGCGAAGCCTTTCTTGTGATGGACGGTGAGATTTTCGTCCGGATGGATTTGTCCCGTGCGGTCGAATTCCGCCGCGCGCAAAAGACGGTGCGCGTGATTCGGTTGAAAGATCGGAACTTTTATGATATTGTCAATGAAAAGCTTGGCAGCGGGAGGAATGAGTCTTGAAACAGAAACGGCAGGAGAAGATCCTTGAGCTTGTGGAGCGGTATTCCATCGATACGCAGGAAGAGCTCCTCCGACGATTGAGGGAAGCGGGTTTCAATGTGACGCAGGCCACCATCTCCCGCGACATCAAGGAGCTTCGCCTGCTCAAAACGCTTTCCGCGGACAGGAAATACCGCTATGCCCCCGCGAAAGAGGAGATGCGCGAGAGCGCGCTGAAGCTTCAGGCGCTGTTCGCGGATTCCGTCATTTCCATCGGGTGCGCCCAGAACATCGTCTGCGTAAAGTGCCTCTCCGGCGTGGCGAACGCCATCTGCGCGGCGTTCGACGCGATTCGCTGGGAGGACGTGGTCGGCACGATCGCGGGAAACGACACCATTTTCATTCTCTCGCAGACGGATGAGACGGCAAAAAAACTTGCGGACCAATTGAAAACAATGGTCGGGTGATTTTTCATGCTTTCGCAGCTCTATGTCGAGAATATCGCCGTGATTGAAAAGCTTTCCGTCGATTTCCACGCGGGGTTCAGCGCCCTGACGGGGGAAACCGGCGCCGGCAAATCGATTTTGATCGATTCCATCGGCGCCATTCTGGGGCAGCGCACTTCGCGCGGCCTGGTGCGGACCGGGGCGAAGTCCGCGCTGGTCAGCGCCGCTTTTTCCGGCGTGGGGGAGAAAGCGGCGGCGAAGCTTGCGGAGCTCGGCCTTTCCGCGGAGGAGGACGGCACGCTCGTCATCCAGCGGGAGATCGGAGCCGACTCGAAGTCGAGCTGCCGCATCAACGGCAGGCCCGCGACCGTCTCCATGCTCAAGGAGATCGCCCCGTTCCTCGTCAACATCCTCGGGCAGCACGAGAGTTACGGCCTGCTTTCCCCGGAAAACCACATCGGCTATCTGGACGACATGGGTTTGCCGCGGGAGCTGTTCGAGCGCTACACCGCGGCTTTCACCGAGGCGAAACGCCTGCGCCGCGAGCTGGATTCCCTTACGCTGGACGACGCGCAGAAGGCCCGCCGGATCGACCTGCTCACCTACCAGATCAACGAACTGGAAGCGGCCGACCTGAAGGCGGGCGAGCAGGAGGAACTGGAGCGCCGCCGGTCGCTGTACCGCAACGGAGCAAAGATCGCCGCGGCCGTCGCCGGCGCGAAGGAGGCGCTGGACGGCGGAGAGGAAACGGAAGGGGCGGTTTCCGCCGTTTCCGACGCCGCGGGCCGGCTGGGCGAGGCGGAGCGCTATCTGCCGGAGCTGCACGCCCTTTCCGAGAGGCTGCAGGGCATCGCCTACGACCTGGAAGACTGCAGCGCGGAGCTGCGCGGCTACACCGACCAGACGGAGTTCGACCCCGCCGAGCTGGACCGCGTCGAGGCGCGGCTCGACGCGCTTTACCGTCTCGGGCTGAAATACGGCGGCTCGGTGGAGAACATGCTCCGCTATTTGGAGACGAGCCGGGCGGAGCTGCTGAAGATCCAGACCTCCGACGAAACGGCGGCGCGTCTGCGCAAGGAGTACCGGAAGAGCGCGTCCGAGGCGCAGAAGCTCGCGCTCGCCGTCTCCGCGTGGCGGGAGGAAGCGGGGCGGCGCTTCGCCGGGCAGGTGAAGGCGGAGCTGGAGTTCCTGAACATGCCGAACGTCGCGTTCGAGGTCCGCCAGGAGCGCTGCCCGCTGAACGCGCGGGGCTGCGACCGCGTGGAGTTCCTGATCTCCACGAACGCCGGGGAGCCCGCGAAGCCGATCGCGAAGATCGCCTCCGGCGGCGAGCTTTCCCGCATCATGCTGGCCGTGAAAACCGTTCTGGCGGGGAAGGACGAGGTCGGCACGCTGATCTTCGACGAGGTGGACGCCGGCGTGAGCGGCGGCGCGGCGCAGAAGATCGGCCTCAAGCTGCGCGAGGTCTCGGCGGACCGTCAGGTCGTCTGCGTGACGCACCTTGCCCAGATCGCCGCGCTGGCCGACACGCAGTACCTGATCCGCAAGCAGGTGCGCGGCGGGAAAACGTACACCGAGGTCGAGGAGCTGGACGACGAAGGCCGCAGGCAGGAGCTTGCGCGCATCATCGGCGGCGCGAAGATCACGCCGCTCACGCTGCAGAATGCGGCGGAGATGCTGCGCCTTGCGCGCCGGGAGGGCGGAAACTCTTGACAGATCGCCGCCGCGCGCCTATAATAAAAGCCATCGGCGACGAGGGGAAGAAGTACGCCGGCGCTTTCCGGTGCAGAGAGCCCGTGGCACGGTGCGAACGGGGGCGGGGCGCGGCGGAAATACGTCCCGGAGCCGCCGGGCCGAAAGCGTTCCGCCGCCGCGCGGGGGAACGCAGTAAGCCCGGCCGCGTGCGCGCGTTACCGCGCGGGGGTATGGCGTTCCCGTACCCGTGGAGACCGCAGCCGCGAGGCTGCGGCAAACTGAGGTGGTACAGCGGTGAGATTCCGCCCTCTGCAGATTATTTTTGCAGGGGGCGTTTTTCGTAGCCTCCTGCGGAGAAAATGGAGGAAAAAAAGATGGGAGTTTACGAGGAACTGAAAGAGCGCGGCCTGATCGCGCAGACGACGGACGAGGAACAGGTGCGCGACCTGCTCGACAACCGGAAAACGGCGTTCTACATCGGGTTCGACCCGACCGCGGACAGCCTGCACGTGGGGCATTTCATCCCGATCATGGTCGCGGCGCACCTGCAGAGGGCCGGCCATAAGCCGATCATGCTTTTCGGCGGCGGCACGGGGATGGTCGGCGACCCCAGCGGAAAGACCGATATGCGCCGGATGCTCACCAAAGAGGAGATCGCGCACAACATCGCCTGCTTCCGGAAGCAGATGTCGCGCCTCGTCGATTTTTCCGGCGGAAAGGCGGTCATGGCGAACAACGCGGACTGGCTTTCCAACCTGAATTATATCGAGTTCCTGCGCGACATCGGCGTGTGCTTCTCCGTGAACCGGATGCTCGCGGCGGAGTGCTACAAGCAGCGCCTGGAGCGCGGCCTTACGTTCTTCGAGATGAACTACATGGTGATGCAGGGCTACGACTTTTTGGAGCTTTACCGCCGCTACGGCTGCAGGCTGGAAATCGGCGGGGACGACCAGTGGAGCAACATCATCGGCGGCGTGGAGCTGATCCGCCGCAAGGAGAACGCCGCCGCCTGCGGCATGACCGTCTCGCTGCTGACGAACAGCGAGGGGAAGAAGATGGGCAAGACGGAGCGGGGCGCCGTATGGCTCGACCCGGAAAAGACCTCCCCGTTCGATTTTTACCAGTACTGGCGGAACGTCGGCGACGCGGACGTCGTGAAATGCCTGAAAATCCTCACGTTCCTCCCGTTGGCGCAGATCGCCCAGTTCGAGGGGCTGGAAGGAAAGCAGCTCAACGACGCGAAGGAGCTCCTCGCCTACGAGGTCACGCGGCAGATCCACGGCAAAGAGGAAGCGGAGAAAGCCCGCGGCGCGGCGCGCGCGATCTTCGGGCAGGGGACCGGAGCGGCGGATATGCCCGCGACGGAGCTTGCCGTCTCCGACCTTGCGGACGGGCGGATCGGCGTGCTGGACCTGCTGGTGAAGGCGAAGCTCGCCCCCTCCAAAGCGGAGGCGCGGCGCCTTGTGGCGCAGGGGGGCGTCGCCGTGGACGGCAAAAAAGTCGAGGGGAACGCCGCGGCGCTGACCGCCGCCGACTTCGCGAAGCAGGACGGGAACTATATAATCGTGAAAAAGGGAAAGAAAGTCTTCCACAAGGTGATCCTGACCGGCTGATTTCGGGGCGATTCCCCGGTCCGGCGCAAACCCGCCGGACCGGGACATGGCTGCGGGGGAGGAAGTTCCGTTGACAAGAAGACACGCTCTTTGGGTTGCGCCCGTACTGACGGCGATCCTGATGCTTTCCGTATACGCGGCCTTCGGGCTGTATCCGTTCGGAACGGGCACGGTCGCATGGTGCGACATGAAGCAGCAGGTCATCCCGTTCCTTCTCGATTTCCGCAATATCATGACCGGCGGCGCGGATATGTTCCTGAACCTCCAGAATGCGGGCGGCATGAATTTCTGGGGCGTGTTTCTCTTTTTCATCAGCAGCCCGTTTACGTTCCTCGTCCTTCTCATCCCGAAAAGCGGAATTTATCTTTTCGTGAATATCCTGCTGATCCTCAAGATGATGACGTGCGCGCTGACGGCCGGCGTTTGGTTCCGCCGGAAGTTTTCAAACCTCACGGCGCTGCAGGCGGCGGCGCTTTCCCTGATGTACGCGTTTTGCGGCTACACGATGTTCTATTACCAGAACATCGTCTGGCTGGACATGATGTACCTGTTCCCGCTCCTGATGATCGGCCTGGAAAAGCTTGCGGAGGAGGGGCGCCCGCTCTGCTATACGCTTGTTTTCGCCGCGATGCTGACGGTGAACTTCTACCTTTCCTACATGATTGTCGTTTTCCTGATCCTCGGGGCGGGCATTTACCTGCTCCTCTGCGTCCCGAAGGGGCAGCGCGGCGGAAAGCTCCTGACTTTCGGCGCCGCGACGCTCGTTTCCGCCCTGATGACCGGCGTCGTCTGGCTCCCGTCGCTTTTGCAGTACCTTTCCTCGGCGCGGACGGGGGATCTGCTTTCCAGCCTGCGGTCCGGCTCGCTGCTTGCGGACGTCGACACGACGCTCCCCGTGCTTCTCTGCACGGGTGCCGTGTTCGCCGGCGCCGCCATCGTCCTGGCGCTGCGCGGGTACCGCGCGCCGAAAACCCGCTGGCTCGTCTGGATGCTTTTTCTGACGGTCGTCCCGGTCTTCCTGGAGCCGGTCAACAAGATGTGGCAGACGGGGAGCTACCAGTCTTTCCCGGTTCGGTACGGCTATATCCCGGTGTTCCTCGGCCTCACGCTCTTCGCCTCCTGCGTTTCGGCCGCGAACCGCGGGCGGGACCGCCTTGCCGGCGGGGCCGTGCCGCTTGCCGTTTGCGCCGCAGCGGTGGCTGTCGCCGCCTTCTGCGCCGGGTGCGTCCTGCGGTACGGCTTCAACGACGTGGCGGTCTACACGCACACGCTTTGGGGTGACCTGACCAGCCTGCGCATCCTGCTGCTTTTTGCGGCGGTGACCGGCATCGGCTACCTGACGCTTTTCCTGGAACGCCGCTACGGCCGCATCGGGCGCGCGGCGTTCTCCGTCCTGCTCTGCATCCTCGCGGCGGTGGAATCGATCTTCTCCGCGGATATTTACATCGGCTCCGCAGGCAACCGCGCGGATGCGTACGATCCGGTCCTGAGCCTGGGGGACCGGATCGGCGACGATTCCCTGTACCGCGTGAAGCTGAACCGGAAATACTTCGACGTGAACCTGCTCGGGAGCGTCGGCTACAACTCGATGAGCCACTACACGTCGCTGACGTCCAAGGATTATCTGTTCGCCATGAAGAAGCTCGGCTACTCCTCGTACTGGATGGAGGTCGGCTCCAACGGCGGCACGAAGCTGACCGACGCCGTGCTCGGCAACAAATATACGATCTATCTCGCGGGCGATTCCCCGACGGGTGCGAAGACCGTCTTCTCCAACGGCCAGTTCGAGATCGCGGAGAACGCCCCGTCGCTGCCGATCGGCTTCGTGATGAAGTCCGACCGGATCGCGGACCTGGAGCAGCTGCCGGACGGCACGCGCTTCCAGACGCAGGAAGCCCTGTTCCGGTCTCTGTTTTCCTCCGGCGAATCCCTGTTTACGGAATACCAGCCGACGGCGCTCGAAAACGTGACGCTGAAGCGGGCTGGCCGGTACCGGCTCACGGTCCGGGACGGCAGCCCGATGGGCGTCCTCACCTATTCCATCCCGGTAAAGGGCAGGCAGACGCTGTATTTCGATTGTTTCGACCAGCTCACGAACCATCTCTCCGAGCCGATCAATTCCAGCTTTACCGTCGTGGTGAACGGGCGCGAGGTGGAGCTGGACTATCCGTCCCAGGCGGATAACGGCCTGGTCGACCTCGGAACCTATGCAGACTGCACGGTCGAGGTGAAGATCGGCGTCCGAAAAGACGTTTCCGCGCAATCCTTCGGCCTTGCCGGCCTGCGGGACGGCGTGCTCGACCGGGCGGTCGCGGCGGCTGCCCCGGCATCCCTCTCGCAGAGCGGAAACACGCTTGCCGGCACGGCGTTCGCCGACGCGGGCGACGAGTACCTTTTCCTGCCGGTCTCGTACGCCGCGGGCTTTTCCGCCGAGGTGAACGGGAAGCCCGCCGAGGTCTCGCGCGTGTTCGATTCCTTCCTCGCCGTGAAGCTCGAAAAGGGGGAGAACCGCGTCTCCGTCTCCTATCTGCCGGCCGGTTTCCGGCCGGGGCTGGCGCTTACCATAGCGGGCCTGCTGTGCCTGGCGGTCTGCGTCGCCGCCCGCAGAAAGGGGAAGCGGTTTCCCCGCGCGGGGTTCTGGCCGGCGGCGTTCACGGCCCTCTTCGCCGTTTTGTTCGCGCTCGTCGCGTTCCTGATCTATGTTTTCCCGCTCGCCGTCTACTTCACCGGATAACAAAACGAGCCGCCCCCCGGCAAAGCCGGGGGGCTGCTTGCGAAAATGGGGGGGAAGTGCTATAGTAGTAATCAGAAAAGAGAGGGCAGAAATCAGATGCATCTGTGATTTTCTCATGACGAAAAACGAATTACCACAAGGGGGTTGTTTGGGATGAACAAGACGGCATGGCGGTTTTTGGCGCTGGTCCTTGGGGCGCTCCTGCTGCTGGGCGGCTGCGGCCGGGCGAAGCAGCCGGAATACCCCGGCCTGGATATGGCCCTGCACACCATTCTGGACTGCCCCCAGGACGACCTGCTGCTGCTGATGTGGCAGGAGGACAACCGCACCGAGCTGGGG
>ENA-UOOK01002208-UOOK01002208.1-fermentation-metagenome-genome-assembly--contig:-NODE-2208-length-24350-cov-7.275489_pt1 | contig 24350 bp, 27 predicted proteins | sample MGYA00245777_ERZ724023 | MGnify/ENA primary metagenome ERZ724023 (study PRJEB28704, sample SAMN03018312) | fermentation metagenome | biome: anthropogenic terrestrial biome; feature: soil; material...
TCCAAATGATTTGATGGATCAGAGGGATTTGATGCTTAAGAGACTATCATCCATAGCGGATTTTAAAGTTGAATTTGATAAATTTAATAGGGCTATAGTTAAAATAGAAGGTAGGGAGGTATTGGGACCGGATGCAGATTTTCAATTAAAAACAGATGAAAATATGATGCCAATTCTTGTAAAAGAAGATAATACAGAAACAATTAAGGCAGAAGATTTCTTAAAATCGGGGAAACTTAAAGGCTATATGGAGGCAATTGATGATATAAAGGCAAGGAGAAGTGAATTTAATGAATTTGCTAAAAATCTTGCTCAAGTCATTAATGAAGTACATGAAGCGGGAGAAAACGAGATACCTTTCTTTGTGTTTGATGAAAATAATCCGGCAAGTACCATCAAGGTGAATGATGAAATTTTAAAGAATAATAATTTGGTAAATACCAAAATGGCTGGTGGCTCGGAGGGAGACGGCTCCTTAGCTTTGGAGATAGCACGATTGAGGAATAAGAAACTTGAAAGCACTAATGCAACAATTGAAGGAACATATAGAGATATAGTAATCAAAGTTGGGATTTCGAAGGAACATGCAGACAATATGGTGTCAAATCAAGAAGTCTTATTAAATCAGTTGGTACTTCGCAGGGAGTCTACCTCAGGAGTATCAATAAACGAAGAAGTAACAAATCTAATCCAATTTCAAAAGTCATTTGAAGCAAATGCAAAGGTGATATCGGTACTTACTGAAATGTTGGATACTTTAATAAATAGGACAGGGGTGTAGGATATGAGGATTACAAATAGTACATTAACAACCAATTATCTAAGGAATCTTTCTATAAACTTAAAACAAATGCAAAAGTATCAAAATCAATTAGCCTCAGGGAAAGAGGTATCCAAGCCCTCTGACAACCCAATACTATTGTCGAAGATTATGGATTTAAACAACAACATCATACAAAACAAACAATATAAATCAAATATAAAAGATACTTTAGGATGGGTGGAGACACAAGATACTGCACTGAAGGGAGTCACATCGACTTTACATAGATTAAAAGATTTGGTAATCTACGGAGCCAATGGATCGTTGTCCGATACGGATAGAGCTGCTATACAAGATGAGATAAAAATGCAGGCTGAACAGCTTAAAGATATATTAAATACAAATTTTGATGGAAGGTATATATTTGGCGGGCAAAAGACTACTGAGCCACCGTTTGAGATTAATGAAGATGGGGTTTTAATATATAAAGGCGACAATAACAATATAATAAGAGAAATATCTCAAGGTGTTACCGTAGATATAATGACAGATGGTAGTAGGATAGTAAATGCAGATATTGATGATGAAAATAAGGATTTAGGTGTATTGATTGATAAGATCACAAAAGCTATGGAGAGCGGAAACACTGAAGAACTCTCAAATGGATTTCTCGCTGATATTGACAAGCATTTAGACAATGTTTTGAGAGTGCGTTCCGGTGTGGGAGCTGTAAACAACAGGTTGGAAGCTGCTCAATCAAGGAATGAAACTGAGAATCTAAATCTTACAAGTCTATTATCTGAAAAGGAAGATATAGATATAGCAGAAAAATATATGGAATATATGGTAATGTCAACAGTCTATATAGCATCCCTATCGGTAGGAGCTAATATCCTTCAACCAAGCTTATTGGATTTCTTGAGATAGAAATTGTGAATTAAGGAAAATCGAAAGGACGAAATTCTATGTTAATTCAAACCAAATACCTAGGAGAAATAAAAATAACCCAAGATGAAATCATTACATTTCCATATGGGTTATTGGGTTTTGAAGACTATCATGATTTTATAATATTGGATGTCCCCGGGAATAGCCATTTTAAATTTCTTCAGGATATAAATCATAGTTATTTGACATTTCTGCTTATAAATCCTTGGGATTTTTTTACGGGTTATGAAATAGATATTCCGGATGAAAATTTGGCTAAAATAGGTATAGATCCAAAAGCAGATGGGGAATTGGAAGTCTACAATATTGTAACCATGGGATCATCCTTTAATGAAAGTACAGCAAATCTTTTGGCCCCAATAATTGTAAATCCGACTGATAAAAAGGGGAAGCAATTTATCTTGAATGACTCTATATATACAACAAAGCATAAACTATTCCCAGAAGGGATAGGTGAGTAGTGATATGCTTATATTAAATAGAAAAATAGGAGAAGGCATAATTCTAGGGGATAATATAGAAATTAAGATATTAGATATTCAAGATGGGAAGATTAAGATAGGCATTGAGGCTCCAAAGGATATTCCTATCTTAAGAAAAGAAGTATATGATGCTGTAATAGAAGAAAATCAAAAATCAATAGAATCCGAATTTGATATATCGGTGTTATTTAATAAAGAATAGGTTGTCCGTATGAACAACCTATTTTAAAATTCTATAAATCACTTGTGTATTGTATTATCATTCGTAGGGGCGGATGACCCTATCCGCCCCGCTAGGATATTCTCTTTTAAGACTCCAAATTACTGCTTGCGTCATTCTCGACCGTAGTGAAGAATCTCATCTTTTAAGACCCCAAAGTCTGACCCTAGCAACTCTTAACTCTTAGTTTTTACCTCTTCACTTTTCTTTCGATTGTGAATTGTGCATTGTGAACTGTGAATTGGAAACATATTCTCTGTCCATCCTCAATATATGCTGTTCAATCCAATCAACAATAAATTGTATTATGGATGCCAAATATTCTTCTTGATTTTCATCCACCTTTTCCAAATCAATTTCATTTACCTGTTTTATAAAATCATTATGAACCATCTTATGGGAAAACAATTTTTTATAACCGATTTCCATCATATATTTTTCTTCTGTTTCAAAATGAAATGTTGCATATCTTTTCAATTCTTCTATCAATTTAACAACCTTATCATATTTATCAATGTAAAATTCATTTTTCAATAGATCGTAGGCATCTCCGGCAATGCAAAACAATTCTTTATGTTGTTCATCTATGATATCAATGTCAAGTAGATACTTGTTACTCCATTTTATCATAATCATAAACCTCCTGATCAAAATTTGAACTTATTCACATCTGCTTTCAATTTGTCAGTACTTTCCTTTGCTTTTTCAACTTGAATCTGGACCTCATTTGAATTGATGCTAGCTCCGGATACTCTGTTGGCTATTTCAGATGATCCCTCTGCACCTTCACTTGAGGCTATGGCGACTCCGTCAATTGCAGTAAGTACATCTTGTATAGAAGTCAATAGTTCTTCGGATGTAGAACTAAAATCGGAAACCAATCCATCCACATATTTTGCATATTTACTATATTGCTCAGCTACATTCATCATAGTATTATAATCGCTTTCAACATCCTCAGATATAAATGCCAATAAATTGTTAGAACAATTGGTTAAATTTTTTACCGAAGTAGTTACTTTAGATGTAGTGTTTTGAATTTTCAACACTGTTTCCTTCGATTGTTCAGCCAGTTTTCGTATCTCGTCTGCTACTACGGAGAATCCTCTACCGGCTTCTCCTGCTCTGGCAGCTTCTATAGCAGCATTTAAAGCAAGTAAATTAGTTTGTTCTGCTATTTTCATTATTGAATCTGATAAGATATTGATTTGTTCTACTACCTTTGATTCATTGATAGCTATCTCAAGAGGTTCTTTAGTGTTTTTTAATATTTCAAAGGCCTTTTCAAGAGAAGCATTTACGTTCTCCTTTGTGCCCTCAGCGCTTTCATTGATCGCATTTGCAGCTATTGATCCATTTTGAGATTTAAGGGCGATTGCTTGAGCAGCTTTTTGAATTTCCAGGGAAGTCGCTGTCATTTCCTCTGATGAAGCTGCAGTCTCTTCCATGCTTGCAGCCACTTCTTCGGTAGTTGCCGATATATCCTGTAAATCACTGTTTAGCAAATTTACATTTGATTTCACATTCTCAACTTTATTTTCTATTTCGATCGTTTCGCTTTTTATACTTACTACCAGTCCCTTTAAGGAGTTTTTCATGGTATTTATACCATTTGTTATGATACCTAACTCATCTTTTCTTGCTAAATCTCTCTCATCCATTTCTTGTGTAAAGTCTCCGTCTGCAATTAACTTTAGATACTCTGAGGATCTTTTGATTGGGTCTGTCAACTTTTTCGTAAAGTAATTGGTGAGGGCTATTGTCAGTGACAATGTTATAATAGCAAGGATTCCAACCAGTTTTACCGATTTCCATAAGATTTCATTTGAACTGCCAATATAATCATTATATGAATTATTTTTTATTAAGTAGAACATGGTGGATCCAAATATTAATAGGGTAATAAATGTGGTTGATATGGCTATGGCTAAAATCTTTGCTCTTAAACTGTTAAATACTTTATTCATAAAAATTCCTCCTTATTTTTTAAAATTCATGCCATTAAAAACATTTTCATACAAATGAAAATTTATTTAAGATTGAACTGGTTTATCCCCCTAAACTCATATTATCGGCAGAAAAAAGAATAAATTAAGCCCAAATATAGGATCATACAAACGCATGCAGAGTAGATATTTGTCTGGAAATGGTTTATCAAAGCATTATTTGAATGATGAAATTTGTAAAATTTTGTTTTAAAATCTAAATATATATAATTTATAGCCGACAATAGATATAAAGGTATATAATAAGATAAAGTCAACGATTCCATTAATATAGAAATAGGAAAAGTAGATAAGAATGATAAGAATAAAATAGAAAGCGAGGCCATTAACCAAATGATTACAGAATTAGTAAATGATACAATCCTATCATCTTATGATTATATAAAAAATGCAATTCCACTTATTACAAAACTATCAGATGAATTTTATCAACTACCTGATAATAATTCTTGGAAACAGTTAACGAATTTATTTGAAGGAATTCAATGGATTATTCAGACATTAACGCAAATAGATTCCATCAATGATTTAAATAGTATTATAAATTATGAAAAATGGAACGAATATGTACAAGCCGTATCACAACTTAATGAATTTATACCGGAGCTTGAAAATTCGATAATAAATAAAGACAATATTCTTATAGGAGATTTATTGTTATACGAAATAGTACCAACATTTGAAAATATGCTTGATAAACTGCAACTTCTAAAGCCCAAGGCGGTGAAAGAAGATGTTAATTGATAATATAGTGTTTCTAAAGGAAAATAGTCCGATTCTCTATGAAGAACTTAAGAAATCAGAAGAAAATACCAATGAATCAAAGGTAATTTTAGAGGATACTAAAACTAGTGATAAAACACTTAAAATCGAAAAAGATAATAGTATGATTTATCTACATAGTAAATACAACCCTCTGAGAGAGGCAGAATCCATAATAGACAATTTGGGGGAAAGAGAAAATATAGATGAAGATACATATGTAATCTTTTATGGGATAGGTCTTGGATATCATATTAATGTCTTTGCCGGCAGATACCCTGATGTTGAGTTTTCAATATATGAACCTTCCATTGAAGTTTTTTGCCATTTTTTGGAATACAATAATCTAAAAAGTAATTCATATAGAAAATTGGACTTAGTTCAATGTGAATATAATCCTAAAATTATGGAAGATTTTTTTAAAACCATTATAAAGAAAATAGATAAAAAAATTATAATCATAGACTTGCCAAGCTATAGCAGTGCTTTCAAAGAAAATCATGAAATATTTTTCAAAAGGTTTAAAGAAGTGTTAACAAATGAAAGAAAATCTTTACATACAGATTATGCATTTCAAAAAAGATGGATAATAAATAGCATGAAAAATTTAAAAGAAGTATTATCCACTCCAAATATAATACTTGAAAAGAAAGGTGAATTTAAAGGCAAAACTGCTGTATTAGTAGCAGCAGGTCCATCGCTTAATGATGAGATCGAGAATATTAGATATATTAAAGATAATGGATTGGCTTATATATTCAGTGTAGGTTCAGCTGTTAATACGCTTATATATAATAATATATATCCTGATGCTGCATGTACCTATGATCCGGCAGCTTTTAATCAAAATGTATTTAAAACAATAAAAGATAAAAATATTTGTAATGTTCCAATGATATTTGGTTCATCAGTTGGATATGAAACTTTAGAAAATTATCCTGGTGATAAATATCATATGATAACAAGTCAAGATTCGGTAGCAAGCTATTTTTTAAAGAATGTAACTGGTGAGACTATAAATATAGTCCAAGATGCCCCATCCATAGCAGTAGTTACACTTCAATTGTTGTATACCTTAGGATTTAGTAATATACTACTGGTAGGGCAAAATCTGGGATATAGAGGCAAAGAACGTTATTCCGAAGGGATTTCCTATAGTAAGGAGCTGACTGATGAGGAAATATCAAACGGACTATGGGTAAAAGATGTATATGGAAATGAAATATTGACTAATGAAGGGTTTAATTCCATGAGACGACAAATGGAAAACTATATAAAAATCCTACCAAATATCAATGTAATTAATACTACAAAAGGTGGAGCCCAAATAGAAGGAACAGAATTTAAAGAACTAAAAGGAATAATAAAAACAACTTTAGATGAAAAAATAGTAGATAAGAATTGGCTAAATGGAAACAAGACAAGCTATGATAAAGAATATATGGAGTCTCAAGTTAAAAATATGGATAAATCCTATGAAAATGCTTTGAAGATCAATAAAGAATATAAATCAATATTAAGTAAAATTGAGAAGGCAATAAATAATAGAAACTATACACAAGCTGAAAAATTTTATATAAAGCTGGATAAGGAACTAAGAAGAATAGAAAACAATGAATTTTACAAGAAATTTATATTACCGATGAATAGGGTTCAGTATAAGGTGTTAGCAGATAATATAGATACCTTAAATGCAGAAAAGAATCCGTATGGAAAGGGTAGAAGAATTGTTGGAAATTTCAGAGGGTTTATGAATATATGTACTGAAGACATAGAAATGTTAGAACCAATTTACAACGAGATGAAGGAAGAAATATTGAACTATACAAAGTCTTCTTCAGTGAGAGGAGAATAAAATGAAAAAAATTTTAGTAACAGGGGCAGATGGTTTTATAGGTAGCCATTTAGTAGAGGAGTTAGTCAGAAAAGGGCATAAGGTAAGAGCTTTTTCATACTATAACTCCTTTAATTCTTGGGGTTGGTTAGATTCTTTATCAAAAGAAGTATTAGATGAAATAGAAGTATTTACAGGAGATATAAGAGATCCTAATGGCGTCAGAGAATCAATGGAGGGTATAGATGAGGTTTATCATCTAGCAGCACTTATAGCTATTCCTTTCAGCTATCATTCTCCAGATTCTTATGTAGATACAAATATAAAAGGTACATTAAATGTACTACAAGCTGCAAGGAGTTTGGGTACAAGCAGGATACTTGTCACATCAACTTCAGAAGTATATGGAACAGCACAATATGTTCCTATAGATGAAAAGCACCCATATCAGGGACAATCCCCATATTCTGCAACTAAAATTGGGGCAGATAGATTAGCAGAATCTTTTTATAGAAGCTTTAATATGCCTATTACTATTGTTAGACCATTCAATACTTATGGACCCAGACAATCAGCAAGAGCAGTCATACCTACAATAATTACACAATTATTGGCTGGTAAGGAAGAGATTAAGCTGGGCTCGCTTACACCTACTAGGGATTTTAATTATGTAAAGGATACAGTTAATGGATTTATCGAGATAGCTAAATCGTATAGTACAATAGGTGAAGAAATTAATATAGCTACACAGAAGGAAGTATCAATTGGTCAGCTTGCGCGAGAATTGATTAATCAAATAAATCCTAATGCAAAAATCATATGTGAAGAGGAAAGGTTAAGACCAGAAAAGAGTGAGGTTAATAGATTGCTTGGTTCAAACGAGAAGATTAAGAAATTAACTAATTGGGAACCGAAATACACGCTTGAGAAGGGGTTAGCAGTAACAATTGACTGGATAAGAGAAAACTTAGATAAATACAAGATTGATATATATAATATATAGACAAGGAAGTGTCAAGATGGATAAATTTATCCCATTATCTGTTCCTAATTTAAAAGGCAACGAGCTTAAATATGTGACACAAGCAGTGGAAACTGAATGGGTATCTACTGGGGGACCATATGTTAATGATTTCGAAAACAAAATAGCAGAATATGTAAAATCGAAAGGGGCAGTATCCTGTCAAAATGGCACTGCAGGCTTACATATTGCACTTATGGTATGTGGTGTAACTAAGGAAGATGAAGTAATAGTACCTACTTTGACATTTATAGCAGCAGTAAACCCTGTTAAATATATAGGTGCTGAACCAATATTTATGGATTGTGATGATTCACTTACCATGGATGCAGACAAACTATTGGAATTTTGTCAAAATCAGTGTACCTTTGTAGATGGGAAACTTGTCAATAATAGAACTAAGAAGCATATAAAAGCTATTTTAGTTGTTCATGTATTTGGCAATATGGCTAATATGGGAAAAATAATTTCTATTGCAGAGAGATTTAACCTTAAAGTAATCGAAGATGCTACTGAAGCTATAGGAACATATTATACTGATGGGAAATATAAAGGAAAATTTGCTGGAACAATTGGAACTATCGGTGTGTATTCTTTCAATGGGAACAAGATTATCACAACTGGTGGTGGAGGGATGATAGTATCAAATGACGTAGAGTTATTAAAAAGAGCTAAATATCTAACAACTCAAGCAAAAAGTGATGAACTATATTACACACATGATGAGGTTGGATACAACTATAGAATGACCAATCTACAAGCTGCATTAGGGTTGGCACAATTAGAGCAGCTAGAAGAGTTTATTAAGATTAAGGAATATAATTATAAATTATATAAGGAAGTCATTAGTGAGATTTCTGGATTATCTATTTTAGATTTTGAACAAAATGTCAGGAGTAATCACTGGTTTTATGCATTGAAATGTGATGATAAATACCCTTTAAATAGAGATGAAATTATTAAATATTTATCCACTAAGGGGATACAATCAAGACCTATTTGGGGCTTGATAAATGAGCAAAGACCTTATATTGAAAATCAAAGTTATGAGATTGAAAAAGCTAGATATTATATAGAACATATTATAAATATACCTTGTAGCACTAACTTAACAGAGGAGGATGCTACATACGTTATAGAATGTTTGAGGGCAGCAAGATAAAAACTTTATTTGTAGGATGTGTTTTAATGGATATAGAATCGCTTTTGATAAATGAAGATTATACTTTGATAGAAGCAATGGCAACCCTTGATAAGGCAGCTAAAAAGATTTTATTTGTAGTTAAGGAAGATAAGTTGATAGCTACAATAACGGATGGGGATGTGCGTAGATGGATATTAAAAAAGGGTAGTCTTGATGCCAAGGTAGTTAATATTGCTAATTATAATCCTAAATATTTGATGGAAAAGGATAGACTTAATGCTAAGGATTATATGAAAAAATATTCTATTGAAGCACTTCCGATTGTCGATAAAAATATGCACATTGTTTCTATAATATTTTTAAATGATAGTGAGATAACTATTAGAGAAAAATTTGATTTACCTGTAGTTATAATGGCTGGAGGATTTGGAACAAGACTATATCCATATACAAAGATATTGCCTAAGCCATTAATTCCAATTGGAGAAATTCCCATTGCTGAGCATATTATCAATAGATTTCATGGTTATGGATGTAATGATTTTTATTTAATAGTTAATCACAAAAAAAATATGATAAAAGCTTATTTTAATGAAATTGAAAAAGAATATAATATAAATTTTATTGATGAAGACAAGCCACTTGGAACAGGTGGAGGCCTAAGTCTTTTAAAGGGAAAGATTGACTCCTCTTTTATACTGTCTAATTGTGATATCCTTATTGAAGAGGACTATGAGAAGATGTACAGATTCCATAAGAAAGAAAAAAATCTTATTACAATGGTGTGCTCTCTAAAAACTATTAAAATACCTTATGGCGTAATCGATATTGGGGAAAGCGGTGAAATAGAAAATATGAGAGAAAAACCGGAATTATCTTTTTTCACCAATACAGGTTTTTATATAGTTGAACCAATGGTTATAGAGAATTTAGAGGAAAATCTAGAGATAGGATTTCCCGATATTATAGAAAGATATAAAAATACGGGTAAAAAAATAGGTGTGTTTCCAATTAGTGAAAGTAGTTGGTTAGATATGGGACAATTGGATGAAATGGAAAAAATGAGAAAAAGGTTGAACTATGATGAATAGAAAAATATTATTGATTGGCGGCGGAGGTCATTGTAAATCAGTACTAGATAGCCTTCTTTTGCTTGACCAAGATATAGATATAGGTATAATTGATAAAAAAGAAAAAATTGGAGAAATAATTTTGAGGATACCTGTTATTGGATGTGATGATGATTTAATAGAGCTATATCACCAAGGATATACAGAAGCATTTGTTACATTAGGTAGTATAGGGAATCCACAAAACAGAATAAGGTTATTTAATTTAATCGAAAAAATTGGATTTAACATACCAAATATAATTGACCCTTCTGCAACTATTTCTAAACATGTAAAATTAAAAAAGGGGATTTTTATTGGTAAGAATTCGGTAATTAATATTGGATCATTTATAGGAAATGGTGCCATTATAAATACTTCTTCCACAATTGAACATGATTGCAGTATTGGTGATTTTGTTCATATAGCGCCAGGTTCTGTTCTGTGCGGAGAAGTAAAAGTAGGAGATTATACACATATAGGTGCTGGTAGCGTGATTAAGCAACAGGCAAGGATAGGTACAAATACGATTATAGGTATGGGCGGTGTAGTATTACATGATATTTCGGATAATGTAGTAGCTTTTGGTAATCCATGTGAGGAGGCAAGTCAAAGATGAGTGTTTATATAATTGCAGAAGCTGGAGTAAATCATAATGGTAGTATTGATTTAGCTAAAAAACTGGTAGATAAGGCTAAAGAAGCAGGAGCTAACTGTATAAAATTTCAAACATTTATTTCAGACAATCTTGTTTCTAAGAATGCTAATAAGGCAGATTATCAAAAACAGCAAACTGATACTGAAGAGAGCCAATATGAAATGCTTCGCAATCTTGAATTATCCTTTGAAGATTTTACTGAATTAAATGAATATTGCAAGACAAATGGCATAGAATTTGTTTCTACGGCATTTGATTTAGATAGTGTAGATTTTCTTAACCAATTAGATATGCCATTTTGGAAAATTCCATCTGGAGAGATTACTAATCTGCCTTATTTAATAAAAATAGCCAATACGCATAAACCTATAGTTATGTCAACTGGAATGAGTACCATAGAAGAAATAGAAGATGCGATAGGAGTACTGAAGAATAACGGGGTAAGTGAAATTATACTTCTTCATTGTACTACGGAATATCCTGCACCATATAATGAAGTCAATTTAAAAGCTATGGAAACCTTAAAGAAAAGATTCAACGTAAATGTTGGTTATTCAGATCATACCAAAGGAATAGAGATCCCAATAGCAGCAGTTGCAATGGGTGCTACAGTAATTGAAAAACATTTTACTCTTGATAGAAATATGAAAGGACCTGATCACAAATCTAGCTTAGAGCCAAATGAATTGAAGGCTATGGTTGATGCTATTAGAAAGGTAGAAAATGCAATTGGAGATGGTGAAAAAAAACCTTCTAAATCAGAGATCAAAAATATTGCCATAGCTAGAAAAAGTATAATTGCAAAGGTCGATATAAAAAAAGGTGATATCCTTACAGAAGATAATATAACAGTAAAAAGACCTGGCAATGGAATAAATCCAATGAAATGGTTTGAAGTTATCGGCAAAGCTGCGAAAAGAGATTTTGTAGAAGATGAGTTGATAGAAATATGAAAAAAGTATGTGTTATAACAGGTACTAGAGCTGATTATGGACTTCTAAGACCATTAATTGAAAAAATTAATGATGATGATGAGTTACAATTACAACTAATTGCAACAGGAATGCATTTATCACCAGAGTTTGGACTAACTTATAAGGAAATTGAAGATGACGGATATAAAATAGATGAAAAAATTGAGATGTTGCTTAGTTCTGATACCCCTGTAGGTATTTCCAAGTCAATGGGGTTGGCTATGATAAGTTTCTCTGAATCATTTGAAAGACTAAAACCTGATATGGTAGTAGTATTAGGAGATAGATATGAAATATTTTCTGCTGCGAGTGCAGCTATGATAGCAAGAATACCTATAGCGCATATACATGGAGGGGAAACAACTAAGGGTGCATTTGATGAAGCATTTAGACATTCGATTACTAAAATGAGTCACATACATTTTACTAGCACTGAAGCATATAAAAAAAGGATAATACAGTTAGGTGAAGATCCTAAAAGAGTTTTCAATGTTGGAGCTATAGGTATTGAAAGTATTAGAAATTTAAATTTATTGAAAAAAGCTGAACTAGAAAAGAGTATAAATTTTAAAATTGATTCGAAGGCGGCACTAGTAACATTTCATCCTGTTACACTTGAGAACAATACGTCAATAGACCAATTTCAAGAATTGCTTAATGCATTAAATCAATTTAAGGATTTAAAGATTATATTTACAAAAGCAAATTCAGACATTGATGGTAGAATTATAAATTCTATGATAGATGATTATGTTGAAAAAAATAAAAATAATACAATTGCATTTACATCTTTAGGTCAATTAAGATATTTGTCGACAATGCAATATGTAGATTTGGTTATTGGTAATTCTTCAAGTGGAATAATCGAAGCACCTTCATTTAAGATACCCACTATAAACATTGGGGATAGACAAAAAGGTAGAATACAAGGAGAAACAATTATAAATTGTGATCCTATAGAAGAAGAAATTTATAAGGCAATTAATTTTGGGTTATCTAATGATTTTAAAGAGAAAATTAAACATAGTAGAAATCCTTATGGGGTAGGTAATGTTACAAAACGGATAATTGATGAGATTAAAACCTTATTTTTGTCTGGGTCAATAGATATTAAAAAAAAGTTTTACGATATTGAATTTTAGAATGTGTGGTGAAATGATGATGGACAAAAAAATCCTATGTATTATTCCAGCTAGAGGCGGCTCTAAAGGGATTCTTAAAAAAAACATTAGGAATTTAGGAAATAAGCCTTTAATACAGTGGACAATAGATGAAGCAAAAAAATCAAAATACATTGATAAAATAATAGTTTCAACTGAAGATGAGGAAATTGAAGCTGTTTGTACTAAACTTGAAACTGAAGTAATCAAGAGACCTATGAGATTGGCAACTGATGATTCTCCAACTATAGATTCTATATTTTATACATTGGATATATTGGAAGAAAACGAAAAATACAATCCTGATTACATTTTGCTATTGCAATGTACATCCCCTTTTAGGACAGTTAGTCACATAGATAAAGCTATATGTTCGCTTTTGAACAAAGATAATAATTCAAATTCATTGGTATCTGTTACAAAAGAAGAACATCCACCTTGGTGGTTAAAAAGTATAAATGAAGATGGAATCTTATCTGATTTCATATCATATGATAAAAAACAGTATTCAAGGAGACAAAGTTTTCCACCTGTTTATAGATTGAATGGAGCTATTTATATATGTGAAGTTAACAAACTAAGGAAATATCAATCATTTCAAACAGATAAGACGTTAGCATTTGTCATGGATACAAATTCATCCATTGATATAGATACAGAAGAGGATTTGAAATGGGCAGAGTATATGATTGTTAATGGCATTGGGGAAATAAATGATTAGAAGGAGTGAACTACTATGGATATAGCATCACTATCAATGAATCTAAACCATCTAAAAGTTTGTCAGCAGGTTGATGCCTCAGTAGCAAAAATGGCAATGGATTCATCAGAAATGCAAGCAGCAGGGATTATAAATATGATAGAAGCAAATACCAAAATGATGGAACAAATGATGAATTCTCATTTAGGTGGAAATGTAGATGTAATGGCGTAAATATGCCTTTTTAAAATAATATTTATTGCTTCATCATAACAGATATTATGATATAATATCTATAATTAAGAGGGTGAGCATGTTGGAAGACGATAAGATATATGATTTAATCGAAAAGATGTATATTGAATTCAGTAAAAGATTTGATAATATGGAAAGTGACATAAAAATATTAAAAACAGAATCCGTAAAAACCAATACGACTATCGAAAATGACATTGCACCTAAGATTACATTTTTATTTGATGGATATAAGCAAAATTCTGATAAACTGATAGGATAGAAAAAGAAGTATCAAGACATGAGGAAATAATTTTAGGAAGAGTTAAATAGATTTAAAAATAGAGGGCAGAGATGCCCTCTATTACTATTTAATTAAATATTTTCTACACTCTATTAAACTTTTCCGCTAATCCTCCGATAAATATATCAAGAAGCAAATATCGCGATGTTTCTTTAAATGACAAGGCAAGGAAGCCAAAGTTAAAATTCAAGGAGGAAGACAAATGAGAATTAATCAAAACATATCAGCAATGAACACTTATTCAAGATTAACAGCAGCTAATAGTGCAAAAAGCAACTCTTTAGCTAAATTATCTTCAGGACTTAGAATCAATAGAGCAGGAGATGACGCGGCAGGGCTAGCAATATCAGAAAAAATGAGAGGCCAAGTAGGTGGACTTAAACAAGCTATAAGAAATGCACAAGACGGTATTTCATTAATCCAAACAGCAGAAGGTGCTTTAACAGAGACTCACTCAATGCTTCAAAGAATGAGAGATCTAGCGGTACAAGCAGCAAATGGAACTAACACTAAAGAAGATAGAACTCAAATCCAAGCTGAATTTGACCAGTTAGCAGTAGAAATAACAAGAGTAGCAACTGATACAGAATTTAATACAAAATCATTATTTGGTTATGAAGGTAGTGGTACTTTCTCTTCAGGAGGAGCATCATTTACATTCCAAATAGGTGCTAATGATAATCAAACTATGAGTGTTACAATAAAAGGAATGGATTCTGAATCTCTTAATTTAGGGGAAAAATCTGGCACAACTTTAGGCGGGATTAAATTATTTTATGATGAAGAGACTACAATTGGATCTGGATCTGGTGCAATAATTTATAAAGAAGGCGACTTTAGATTTGGTGATGTTATTGGTAGTGGTTCTGATAAAGTTGGTATAATGAAAGCTATAGATAATGCTATTGAAGCAGTTTCTACTCAAAGATCAACTTTAGGTGCTGCACAAAATAGATTAGACCATACAATAAACAACTTAACAGCAACATCTGAAAACTTATCAGCTGCTGAAAGTAGAATCAGAGACGTAGATATGGCAGAAGAGATGATGGAATTCACAAAGAACAATATCCTTAGTCAAGCAGCGACAGCAATGTTAGCTCAAGCTAACCAAATGCCAAACTCAGTATTACAATTATTACAATAATTAGAGGTAAAGTAATTAGTATTATCTAGACAAGTAATGAGGGGATTAAGAGGAGATTCTCGACTACGCTCGGGATTATAGTAGTCAAGGGTCTCCTTTAACTTTATGTATATATTATTAAAAGTGGAGTGGTAACTATGATATATATTACAAGACCTGTAAACGAGACTCATAAAACTGTACCATCTACTAAGGAAAAGACATTGGAAAACAATATGCAGGAACGAAAGCCTCATAATCCTATCAAGGTCGAAACACATAGACAAAGACAACAACAATACAAATTTAATAGAGATGACTTGGAAAAGGCTGTTGAGGATACAAACTCTATGATTCTTAGAGAAAATGAACAATTTGAGTTTAGAGTTCACGAGAGAACCGGAAGAATTATGGTCAAACTTGTAAACGTTGATACAGATGAGGTAATAAAGGAAATACCACCGGAAAAGATACTCGACTTAGTGGCAAGTATATGGGATTTGGTAGGAATTTTGGTAGACGAAAGGGGTTGAAATAGATGGCAGGAATTAATTTTATAGGCTCATATTCAGGAATAGATCAAGCTACTATTGATAAGCTTATGGAGGTAGAAAAACTTCCTTTAATTCAATTATCTAATAAAAAGATAGATATAACATCAAAGCAAAATGCCTGGAAAGATGTAAATACCAGATTAAATTCTCTTTTCGAAAAGCTAAAGGTATTACAAAGTCCTGAGACATTTAATTCAAGAACGACTAAGTCATCAGATGATAGCTTTGTGAGTGTAACGGCATCTAAGGATGCAGTTGATGGCAAGTATGATATTAGCGTAGGAAAACTGGCTACAAGTACCAGAGTAATTGGTGGGAAACTTGATTCAGTTTATGATGAGAATGGTAAATTTATAGCTTTAGGTATGAATGGCAGCTTTACTATAAAAAATGATGATTACTATGTAGATGAAGACGGTAACGAACATGGCATTGCTATGATTGAAGTAGGCAAAGATGATACCTTAAAGGATATAGTAAATAGAATCAATGATAAATCGAAGGATACTGGAATTAATGCTACTATAATAGATGGCAAAATGGTTTTAGCTGATGAAAAAACAGGCGCTAGAGGCATTTCCTTAAGTGATGATGACAATGAAATATTGACTAATTTAGGGTTAAATGCAGAGACATATATAAATGGAACAAAAGCGAAATTTTTAATCAACGGTGTTGAAATTACAAGCGATTCTAATACAGTATCTGACGCAGTACTGGGATTGACTATAAACCTTAACAAGGCACATGCAACTGGTGAGCATGATATCGTAACTGTATCAATAGATACTGAAAAAATGACTAAGGCTATACAAGATTTTGTAGATCAATACAATTCCACTATGAGCTTTATAGAAGAACAGCTTGCAGTAGGTACTGTATCAGCTGCAAGAAACGAAAATGGTCTGTATGAAACAGTGGGACGCGGAGCTTTAGCAGGGGATAGCAGCTTGCAAAATCTTCATTCATCTCTTAGGAGGATGGTTACAGAGACACTTGGTGGGAACAAAGGAACAACAATAAATGATATTTCCATACTTGGGGTAACGACTAAAGATAAATCCGGTGTGTTAAGTTTTGATTCTTCAAAGCTTTTAGATGAATTTTCAAAGGATCCGCAAAATGTAATGAATTTTTTTAGCAATAAAATTGGTGATGAGGATGTAGGATTTATTGCAAAACTAAATTCAAAGATAGACTCTTATATCACCAGTGATAAGGGCATCATTAAAGGAAAAACAGAGGGTTTTGAAAAAACCCTAAAGGATTTAAACAAACAAATAGATAACTTCAATGACCGTATGATAAGAAAAGAAGAGTATTACACAAAGAAGTTTGCTGCTCTTGATGTAGCAATGATGCAAGCTGAAAGTCAGATGGCATGGTTAGATGGACAAATATCTGCAATGAATGCTCAAACAGCAGCTAATAAGAGGTAAGAGGTGTAAGTTATGATGAATCAGGCAAACGCATATGATGCTTATAAGACTAATCAAGTAATGACAGCTTCTAGAAATAAGCTCGTAATTATGCTATATGATGGTGCTATAAAAAACCTAAAATTAGCCGAAATTGCTCTTGAGGGTAAGCAATTGGAAAAGGTAAATATCTATTTAAAAAAGGCACAGGATATAATAGTTGAATTTATGTCCACTCTGAACTTTGAAGCTGGCGGTGATATCGCGCAGAATTTGTATCAGTTGTATGACTATATGTATAAAAGGCTAATTAGAGCAAATATTGATAAGGATAAAGATGCGATAGAAGAGGTAAAAAAATATTTGGAAGAGTTGAGGAATACATGGGCACAGATTTAGATATACAGCGTTTGGTATATAAGCGTGACGAAATTCTTAAAAAGATTCTAAATGATTTGAAAGAATGGGACAATACAATTGAATCAGGAGTTGAGCTTATTGAGTCGAATCAAATACAGTTCAATATTTTAGAAGGTATAAATTCAGAATTATATAAGCTTGCAGATTCACCTTATCAAGTTGAGGAATATAATTTAAAATTGAATGCGATTAAGAAGGAATTAAAAAAGTTGGTCCATGGGTTACAGGGGAAAAGAAGTACCCTGTTGGAAGAGAAGCAGCAGTTAAGTAAAAAGGATCAAATTTTAAAAAGTTATGTATCTATAAAAAAAGATCCAGTCTTTATAGATAAGGATGTTAAATAATGGGATATCATATATAACCAAAACAATGACATATAAAAATTGTTTTGGTTTTGTTGTTATGTAGAAAAATAATTACAGTTATTAGAATTTCTGTTTCATATTGCTAGACTTGTCGAAAGATAATTAGTATATAATTAAATAATTCTGGATTTTATTGTTTTTTGTACAAATACATACAATTATTAGCATTTTTTATTGTATATTGTTAAATTTTGTGATAATATTAACTTCGAACAAGACATATATGCTTTTCACCGAAAGCGGCAAACTTATCGAAAGATTAGGACGCAAAGCTATAGGGCCTTAACCAATATTTGGTTGGTAGCCAGCTACCGAAGGGAGAGTATTTTATTTGAATAATAAATACTTCTTCACGATATTAAAAAAGTCTAGAAATAATAATGGCGGTGTGCTTTTGTTATTAGATAGATGTTAATTTTGAGGGGAAGTATTTTTTTAATACAAAAAAAGAAGGGATAATATGAGCGATTACAGTTATGAGCTAGTAAAAAAAGGACTTGATGTGGCATCATTACGACAGAAAGCTATTTCTAGCAATATTGCTAATGTAAATACTTCAAATTACAAGGTTAATAGAGTGGAATTTGAAAAATATCTTACAGAAGCGACTGATAGAATAGTGCTCAAAAAAACGCACGAAAGACATATTGGTATTAGGGGTTTAGATGATTTTGTACCTGAGGTAAAGAAAAGGGAGACAACCTCTTTGAATGAAAATGGAAACAACGTTGATATTGACTTGGAAATGACAGAATTGGCCGCAAATGAAATATATTACAATATTTTGGTACAACAATTAAATTCGAAATTATCAAGCTTGAATTATGTAATTAACAGGTAGTTATGTGATAAATAAATTTAAGGTGGTGAAAAAAAGATGTCAGTGTTTAATTCCATGCAGATTAGTGCAAGTGGACTAACTCTTGAAAGGCTTAAAATGGATACTATTTCGACCAATATTGCTAATGTCAATACTACTCGAACTGAGGATGGAGGACCATATCTTAGGAAGGAGGTTGTATTCGAGGAGAATCTTGTTGATGAAAAGAACAAACTGACCGGAACATTGGGAAAACGAAGTATGGGTGTTAAAGTTATGGGTATTGAAGATAATCAGGATAATATAAAACTGGTATATAATCCTGACCATCCTGATGCTGATGAGAATGGTTATGTAACAATGCCTAATGTAAATATGGTTGATGAAATGATAGCCTTGATAAATGCACAAAGGTCTTATGATGCAAATGTCACTGCGTTAAATGCTAGTAAGAGTATGTTGAAAAAGGCATTGGAGATTTCTAAGGGATAGGTAAGAACTAAGGATACTTTTATGTCATTTTGACTGGAGCGTAGGGATGTCAAAGAATTAAGAAGGGTTGGATGAGATTTGGATATAACGTCTTTTAATAGAAATATACTTGCTGAAAATAATTTAAAAGCAAATGAGACATTGAATAAATTACATATTGTGAAGGAACAGGATAATCATTCAGTTGAAAATATCTCTTTTAAGGATATTGTAAATAATGAACTTGAAAAGTTAAACAATCAACGACTTCAAGCGGACAAGCTTACAGAAGATTTTATAAGTGGGAGTGTTAACGATTTGCACACAGTTCTAATTGCTACAGATGAAGCAAGACTGTCACTAGAGCTTGCTGTTCAAGTAAGGAATAAATTAGTTGAGGCATATAAAGAGATAAATAATATGCAGCTATAGTTATAAATAAAGGAGCTATACTGAATGATGGAAAGCATTAAGACTACATTATCCAGTGCAAAAGAAGGCTGGAATAAGATAAGTAAAAAGAAAAAAATTATAATGATAGGAATTATCATAGGTACTATATTAATAGCTATATTGTTTTCATACAACAAAAATAAAACAGAGTATTCTACTCTTTTTTCTAATCTTGAATTAGAGGATTCAGGATATATAGTAAATGATTTGAAATCTAAAAAGATTAAATATAAATTGGAAAACAATGGGAGAGACATCCTAATTGATTCTGACTTTGTAGATCAATATCGTATTCAGCTTGCTATGGATGGCATGATGCCGGAAAATTCGACTGGTTTTGAAATCTTTGATGATACTGGGATTATGGTTACAAATGAAGATAGGCAGATTATGTATCAGAGAGCTTTGACCGGTGAACTTCAAAGATCGATTATGTCCCTAGAGGCCATTGATTCAGCCAAAGTTCATTTAGTTATGCCTGAAAAAAGTATTTTTGAAACTGAACAAAAACCTGGTTCAGCATCAGTAATTATTGGGATTAAACCATATCACAATGTTACAAATGACATGATTAGAGGAATTGTTGCTCTAATTTCAGGGGCTGTCGACAACATGCCGATGGAAAATGTTCAGGTAATTGATACAAAGGGAAACTTTCTTAGTGGTTTTTTGAATCAGGAAGATCCAACAAATACATTGGATGTATTGGATCAGTATCAGCGGACAACTAAACAATTTGAGGAAAAAATTGAACAAAATGTTAAAAAAATCTTAGGCAGTGCTTTAGGTATGGATAAAATAAAGGTTTCTGTATTTGCTGATTTAGACTTTGATTCAGAAGAAAGTACTATAATTACATATTCTAATCCGGTACCATTGAGTGAACAAATTGATGCAAGCGGAGGAAATATTGACATACAGCAGATTACCGGAGGAAATATAGATGATAATATCAGCAATGTGACGGATAGCGTTGAAGGAGACAACTCCACATATTCAAGGACAATTAACAACGAATTGTCATCTGAAACTACCAATATTATAAAGGCACCTGGTAAGGTAAATAAATTAACTACCTCTGTGGTTTATGATGGGAATTTATCAGATGAAAACAGAATTAAAATACAGAATTTAGTTGCTGCTACTACTGGTTATGATGGAGATCGTGGAGATATCATTAGTATAGAAGGTATCAAATTTAATAACGATGAAATGGCAGGAAACACAGGAATCAATGATGGTGAAGAAATGGTAGATGCTCTAGGACCATATGGTAAGTATATAAGACTTGGACTACGTATTTTAGGTATTATAGCCTTAATCGTATTGTCTGTATTGACAATAAGAAATATCAATAGAAGGAAGAAGGAGGACAGGCTGTTCCAGGAAAAATTAGCATCTGCGTCTGAGCCTGATAGTGTAGATGTTTCAGATACCATTGAGGATTTGAATTTGGAAATCTTACCGGATGAAAAAGGAGATAAAGCACAGAAATATGCTAGAGAACACCCTGACTTAGCAGCTGACCTAATACGATCTTGGATGAAGGAACAATAGGTGATGATATGAAGAATAAAAATGTAGGTTTAAAAAAAGCAGCAATTTTGCTTATAGCATTAGGTCCTGATACCTCATCTCAGATATTGAAGCTATTACCTGACTATATGATACAAAAGATAACATATGAAATAGCTAATATAAATTATGTTGAGCCCTATGAAAGGGAGAAGGTGATAGATGACTTCCTAGATATGGCATCTGCAAGGCAATATGTATTGGATGGGGGCATAGAATATGCAAAAAATTTATTGCAAAAAGCCTTAGGAACTCAACGTGCAAAGGAAATCATGGATATATTGAATCAGATGAAGCAGAGCGAAAAACCATTTTCCATTGCTCGTAAAGCAGATCCAAGACAATTAACTAATTTGCTGATTAATGAACACCCGCAGACTATAGCTCTTATTATGTGCTATTTACAACCTGAGAAGGCTGCCTTGGTACTGTCACAGTTTCCGGTTGAATTGCAAACTGAAATAGCGGAAAGATTAGGCACCATAAGCGGGACATCACCAGCTATTATAAATAAGATTGAGAGGATAATGACGGATAAGTTCTCCAGCCTTATAGAAGATGATTCTGAATCAATTGGTGGAGTAAAAACATTGGTTGAAATATTGAATTCAGTAGACAGGGGAACTGAAAGAAATATCATCAGCACTCTTGAGGAAACACAACCGGAATTGGCAGAGACTATTAAATCAAATCTATTTGTATTTGAGGATATAGTGAATCTTGATAAAGCATCTATTCAAAGAACCTTGCGTGAAGTTAGTAATGAGGATTTGGCTCTTTCACTAAAGGGTGCTTCGGAACAGGTGGCTAATGCAATATTTGGAAATATGTCGAAACGTGCTGCTGAGTTGTTGAAGGAAGATATTCAATTCATGGGACCTGTAAGACTTTCTACTGTAGAGGAAGCACAGCATAGAATAGTTGGAATTATAAGAAGACTTGATGAGGCTGGCGAAATAATCATAGGTAGAGGTGATCAGGATGCAGTTGTTGTATAACGTTATTAAAAATGGACAGATTGCATACGGCCAAAAAGGTGTTGTGGTTGCTGATATAAAAATAGAGAATCACATTGAAGATGAAAAAAAAATCGAAGAACATACTGAAGAAACTGCAAAGGCTACAGAGGATTCAGACAATTCGACAGCAATCGATATAGAAAAAATCTATGCCGAAATCAAGGAGCAATTGTATCGTGAAAATGAAAAGGAAAGGAAATCCTTGATTGAAAAGACTATGGCAGAGCTAAAAGAAGAGGCTGAAGGCATAAAAAAAGAGGCTCAAAAAAATGGATACAGAGACGGTCTTCAGGCAGGTTATAAAAAAGGAATGAAGGAATGCACGACTGAATGTGATGAGATGAAGAAATCAGCCATTTCTCTTATTCAACAAGCAAAAGAGGAAGTTGAGTCCTATTTTAACGAGAATAAAGATAAAATCATACAATTGGCAGCAGATATGGCAGAATGTATTGTTCACAATAATATAGATTCATCAGATGAAAATATTTTGTTGCTGATTAAGCCGATTATACAGCTCTATGAAGACAACGAAAACATAATAATAACTTGTGCCCCGGAAAATGAGGAATTTTTAAGGAGCAGGGTTAGCGAGTTAGCTACAATAAATAGAAATACCAGATTTACGATTCTAAGTGATGGAAATTTAAAGAAGAATGATTGTATTATTGAGAATGAAAACAAGATTGTAGATTTACAGATTAGAAAGCAAATAAATTCTATTGTTGATGATATAAAAAATATGGAGGACTAACTTTTTGTTTGATATACCATATGAAAAATATTCTAACTACATAAAAAGGAAGAGTCATTATGAAATATTGGGCAAGGTTACTCAAGTAATAGGTCTAATTATAGAAGTAGAGGGTCTTCAGGTTTTCGTAGGGGAAGTTTGTGAGATATTTATCAAATCTTCTAATAAAAAGGTATTGACAGAAGTAGTTGGATTTAAGGATAGGAAGATACTACTCATGCCACTCGGAAACCTGGAGGGAATAGGCCCAGGGAGTGAATTACTAGCTACTGGTACTGATCTCAGGGTAGAGGTAGGAATCGAGCTAAAAGGCCGAGTTTTAAATGGCCTGGGGGAGATTATTGATGGCAAGGGAAGAATTAAGCCGGAGTCTACTTATCCAGTTATGAATAGCCCTCCAAGCCCACTCAAGCGGCAACGTATTACTCAGATTCTTCCGGTAGGTATTAAGGCTATTGATGGCCTGATTACTGTTGGTAAAGGACAACGTATGGGTATTTTGGCTGGAAGTGGAGTTGGTAAGAGTACCCTGATAGGTATGATAGCCAGGAATACAGAAGCAGACATCAATGTCATTGCTCTAATAGGAGAACGAGGTCGCGAAGTCAGAGATTTTCTGGAGAAAGATTTAGGAGATGAGGGATTAGCCAAATCGGTGGTGGTGGTGGCAACCTCTGACCAACCAGCTCTGGTAAGGTTAAAAGGAGCCTTTGTGGCTACCAGCATAGCAGAGTATTTTCGGGATCAGGGTTTAGATGTTTTACTTTTGATGGACTCTTTGACCAGATTTGCCCTGGCCCAGCGAGAAGTAGGACTAGCTATAGGTGAGCCTCCAGCTACCCGCGGATATACACCTTCAGTTTTTGCCCTCTTACCTAAACTTCTGGAGCGAGCAGGTACTGCTGAAAGGGGTAGTATTACCGGGCTATACTCGGTACTAGTTGAAGGCGATGACCTTAACGAACCAGTCACCGATGCAGTACGAGGCATAGTAGATGGACATATAGCCCTGGACCGTAACCTGGCTGCCATGAACCTGTACCCGGCAGTAAATAT
>ENA-UOOK01002210-UOOK01002210.1-fermentation-metagenome-genome-assembly--contig:-NODE-2210-length-24348-cov-5.301033_pt1 | contig 24348 bp, 20 predicted proteins | sample MGYA00245777_ERZ724023 | MGnify/ENA primary metagenome ERZ724023 (study PRJEB28704, sample SAMN03018312) | fermentation metagenome | biome: anthropogenic terrestrial biome; feature: soil; material...
GAGACGTGATTTTCTCCGGTGCCGTTAAAACGTCCACACTGTACTCCAGTTCCGGCAGCTCATACACATCAACATCCGGGAAGCGCGGGTCCTGCGAACATGCAGAAACGGCATTGTGCAAAATTTCCTCTGCAAGGCAGTCCGTAAGCGCTTCAATCGTACCGATGCAGCCCCGCAGGACTCCGTTCTTTTTGAGCGTGACAAAGGCGCCGGCCCGTCTTGTAAAAAGCTCCGGCGAGAGCTGACGCGGCAGCTCCGCATATTTTCCCGTTCGGACAAAGGTCTCCACGCTCAGGCGCGCGAGGTGGACATAGTCGTCCTCGTGTTCGCGCAGCGCCGTGAGCCGCCGCACTTCAATCATGTCGAGCTGCTCGCCGAAATTGCGGCTCTCATCCTCTCCCTCAACCTGAAACGCGGCAACGCCGTAGCCCACGCCAAAGGGACCTTCATAGGACAAAAGCTGCGGCTTGACACGTTTCCGGTCCAGCGCGCCAGCCATAATTTGAAAAGAACGCAGTCCGCACTCCGCGGCCGATTCGCAGAAAGATTCTGAAAATTCCAGAAATTTTAAAAAATCTCCCGTTTTCATTGCCTCTGTGACCTGACGATCAAATTGCGGACCATCTTCAGAGAATCCATAAGGACCGCTCTCCAAAAGCTTATGAGAAAGATCACCGCTTGCCACAAACACAATTTTGCGCTATAATGCTTCCGCTGTTTCAGAAATACATTTTCCGAGGCGATAATGAGTCAGCGCCGATAATCCTGAAAGGCCAACTCGAATCACTTTACAAGAGACTCCCGCTTCCTGCAAAAAGCGCAGCGGAATCATCGTTGCGTGGTCAAGTTCCGGCCCTTGCTCTCCGAAAGTTCCAGCCGGCAGATGTGCCCTCCTAGCTCTTTTCATCAGTTCTTCTACAAACAGCTGATCATAATCCGCTGTGATTCTTACATTCGGTGCTCCAAATGAAAGAAAATCCCCCTCTGCTTTTTTACCTGGAGAAATATGAAAGTAATCCGCATACAGCACCGTATGCGGTGAAGTAATCACCACAGTATTCGGATTCCAATCTGCCACCATTCGGGCAACTTTTCGATATGCTTCGATTGTTTTACCGATTTTCTTTTCTTCACCCTTGCCGATCTCCGGCAGAATAATCGGTGGATGCGGAACGATCACTGCCCCTAATACTGACATCTGCAAACGACTTCCTTTCTTCTTTAACTGCTTCCATTATAGGACGGTTTTCTAAGAAAACAAGAAGATTCTTGATCGAGAATCATTGCTGGTATTTTGCCATACTTTATGTTAAAATAACCACAGATATTAACGGGGGATTTTCTCTATGACAAGTAATGAGTTATGTAAACTATGTCTTGGGTTTTCCGGTGCTGTAGCCGACTGTCCCTTTCAAAGCGGGGATGCTATCGCTCTGCGCCATAAAGAGAATAAAAAGTGGTTTGGGCTGATTACCCAGCAGAAAAAGGGTCTTTGTATCAATTTAAAATGCGAACCGCCAAAAGCGGATTTTTGGCGCAGCGTTTATCCAGACTCTGTTACCGCTGGGTGGCACATGAATAAACGTCACTGGATCTCCGCGTATCCAAATCTTGCGCTTCCACTCTGTGATTTGCAAGAAATGATCTGTGACAGTTTTCATTTAACTTCCACCGCTTTCCCCCACAAAAAATCAAGGACGAAAGGCAGGAAGAATTCACCATGAACGCATCCAATGTTTATTTTACAAATATGCGTGTAAAGCCGGGTGACAGCCTACAAAAAAAACTTACCAGACTGATCACGGCTGCCGGTATGGGGAAAATTCATTTTGAGGATCAATTTGCGGCAATCAAGATGCATTTCGGAGAGCTTGGGAATCTTGCTTTTCTGCGCCATCAATATGCAAAAACGATTGCCGACTTTGTAAAGAGTCAAGGCGGAAAACCATTTTTAACAGATGCCAATACGCTTTATGTAGGCGGCAGAAAGAATGCACTGGAGCACCTTGATACCGCTTATCTCAACGGGTTTTCTCCGCTTCAAACCGGCTGTCAGATTCTGATTGCAGACGGCCTCAAAGGAACAGATGAAGTGCTGGTTCCGGTAGAAGGCGGCGAATATGTAAAAGAGGCAAAAGTTGCTCGTGCGCTGATGGATGCAGATGTCATCATCTCTCTGACCCATTTTAAAGTTCACGAGTCAACTGGAATTGGCGGCACACTGAAAAATATCGGTATGGGAGGCGGTTCCCGTGCTGGCAAAATGGAAATGCACAGTGCCGGGAAGCCTCTGACCGATTCGGAAAAATGTATCGGCTGCGGACGGTGCACCAAAGTTTGTGCGCATCATGCCATTACGGTTACCAATAAAAAAGCTGCAATCGATCACGAAAAATGCGTAGGCTGCGGCAGATGTATCGGAGTTTGCCCCAAAGACGCAATTTGCGCTGCTAATGACGAAGTGGAAGAAATTCTCAACAAAAAGATTGTGGAATACAGTTGGGCAATTCTGCATAATCGTCCACAGTTTCATATCAGTCTGGTTGTCAGTGTTTCTCCCTATTGCGACTGCCATGAGGAAAATGATACGCCGGTCGTACCGGATGTAGGCATGTTTGCTTCTTTTGACCCGATTGCATTGGATCAGGCCTGTGCAGATGCGGTGAATCAGCAGATCATTTTACCTGGTTCTGAACTGGATGGAAAAGCAAAGCAAGGCGACGACTATTTTACAGCGCTTTTCCCCAACTGTTCCTGGAGAACACAAATTGCTCATGGTGAAAAGATGGGACTCGGTACAAAAGAGTATCATCTAATTACCGTAAAATAAAAAAACAGCTGTCCGGCAGTAAACGTTTTACCGGGCAGCTGTTTTTTATTCTATCAAATCAAACTCAGACCTGTTTCAAAGCCTGTTCCAAATCTTCCAAAATATCATTCGGATTTTCGATTCCAACGGAAAAGCGGATCAGATCCGGTTTTACGCCAGCTTCTAAAAGCTCCTGATCGCTCATCTGACGATGCGTTGTGCTTGCAGGATGCAATACACAAGTACGCAGATCCGCCACATGCGTTACGATGGAAGCAAGCTTTAAGCCAGACATAAATTTACTGGCAGCCTCTCTTCCTCCCTTTACACCAAACGACACCACACCGCTGCTTCCATTTGGCAGGTACTTTTGTGCAAGCTGATAATATGGACTGCTTGCAAGTCCCGGATAGTTAACCCAAGACACTTTCGGGTGCTTCTCCAAAAATTCTGCGACCTTCTGTGCATTGGAACAGTGGCGTTCCATTCGCAGAGCCAGCGTCTCTAGCCCAAGGTTTAGAAGAAATGCATTCATCGGAGCTGCCTGCGCACCCAGATCACGCATCATATGCACTCTGGCTTTTGTAATATAAGCTGCTTTTCCAAACTGCTTTGTATAGGTGATTCCATGATAGGATTCATCCGGTTCTGTTAACGCCGGATATTTCCCGTTTGTCCAGTCAAAATTCCCGCTGTCTACAATAACGCCGCCCAACTGTACTGCATGACCATCCATATATTTCGTGGTAGAATGAACAACAATATCCGCCCCAAATTCAAATGGGCGGCAATTAAGCGGCGTTGGGAATGTGTTATCAACAATTAGAGGGACCCCATGCTCATGAGCAACCTGCGCAAAAAGTTCCAGATCCGTTACGACCAAAGACGGGTTGGAAAGGGTCTCGCAGAAAACCGCACGGGTATTTTCCTGAAAAGCCGCTTCCAATTCCTCTTTTGTTGCCGACGGATGCACAAAAGTAGTCTCTATCCCCATCTCGCGCATTGTTTTATTAAATAAATTAAAAGTACCGCCATAAACCGCATTACTCGAAACAATATGGCTCCCTGTAGGGCAAATATTAAAGGTTGCCATAAAGGATGCCGCCATTCCGGAAGAAGTCAGCATTGCGCCTACGCCGCCTTCTAATGCAGCAATCTTCTTTTCCACTGCATCCAAAGTGGGGTTTGCAATCCGTGTGTAGAAAAATCCATCTTCCTCCAGGTCAAACAGCTTTCCCATCTGTTCTCCTGTCTCATACCGATAAGTAGTACTTTGAACAATCGGAAGTACACGCGGTTCTCCATTTTTCGGTGTATAGCCTGCGTGGATACATACGGTATCCGGACGATACTGCTGCATAGCAAACACTCCTTTGTCTTTTGCATAATCCATTAAATTTCTTTCTTTTGTTTTTTATAATAGCATGAAATTGCCTTTGATACAATCTTAAAATGAATCATTGCTGCCTAAAAGAAGCGGCTGCAATTGTTTGCCTTCTAAAGCTTTTAATGCTGCCGGCAAAATCATGGAAAAATCTGCTACCACAGAGGTTGCTTTTGTTTCTGGTGCATCTTGCCGGAATGGAGTAAAGAAAATATGCTTGGTATTGAGCAAGCGTCCAATATTTTGGGCAGAAGCCGCCAAAGCATCGTTTGTTGCTAACGTAATCAGCACCGGTAATCCAATACGCAAACAGGACTTTACCGCCATCGTAACTGCTGTATCCGTAATTCCATGCGCAAGCTTTGCCAGCGTATTCCCGGTACAGGGTGCAACGATCATTAGGTCCACCAAATGCTTCGGGCCGATTGGTTCCGCTTTTACAATGCTGTCAATGACCGGGTGACCGCAAAGCATCTCCGCCCGAACTTTAAAATCGTCTGCATTGCCGAATCTGGTATTGGTGCTGCTCGCTGTTTCGCTCATAATCGGAACAATTTGATATCCGTTCTGCACCAAAGATTCCATCTGTTCAAAAGCTTTTGAAAATGTGCAGAATGATCCACACATAGCAAATCCAAAGGTAAGCTGTTTCATCCTTTCACTCCCCCATCATCATATAAATCGTTTGCTGCATCACTTTTCCTGCTGCTTTTGGAGCTATCTTCGCCGGCAGCGAAAGCGCCTGCACAACGTGGATTCCCAGCTCCTTTGCCGCTTCCAAATCGACCCCGCCGGGGGAAGATGCCAAATCAATCAAAATCATTGTATTTGGAAATTGCTGCAGAACCATACGGTTAAATAAAACTGCCGGCACTGTATTAAAAGTCAAATCAAAAGAAGCTTTTTCCCCGATTTTTGCTGTTGGAATCGGCTCCATCCCAAGTGATTCAATCATCGCATAATCTTTTTCTTTTCTCGCACAAACAGAAACATTTGCCCCCATCGCTTTGAGCCTTAAAGAAAGCTGCTTTCCGATTCTTCCAAAGCCGACGACCAAGCATCTGCTGTGATAGAGAACATCTGGATATTCCCCTATTGCGGTTCCAATCGCTCCCTCTGCAGTAATTGCCGCGTTCCGGACCGCAAATTCCTCCTGCGCATTATAATCCCGCACATCCACGTTTTCCCAAAGCGGACTGGTCTTCAGCAATCGCTCTTTCATCCCCACATAAACTCGATGTTTCTCGCATGCCTTTGCAAAATGATCGTCTAAAGGAATCGGTTCATCTGCATAAACCGCCTTTAAATTCTTTCCGTCAGTGCTGACCGGAAGCGGCAGAATTAGATCCCGGCAATATTCTAGCGTGGCTTTTAAATCCACTTTTTGAATGGATGAATGAACAAAATCAATATGGGGAAATCCATAAACGAAAACCGCATAGCCGTCTAACGCCAAAAGTTCCGCCAGAAACAGCTGACGTTTGTCTCCCCCTAAAATTCCAAATGAATGACGAAAAGGCACAGTGATCCCTCCTTAGCCTCTTTAAGCCATATTATGGAGTATTTTTCTTTCCTGTGCGCATACCGGAAAAGATTTTGTTTTTCTGTTCTTTCCAAAGAAAACTGTTTATTTTATCCTGAAAAAGTATTATAATATAAAAACGTATCTTGTTATGATTGGAAGAGGTGTCTTGCCTTTATGGATGATATTTTATCACGTGTTAAAAAGATCCACTTTATCGGAATCGGCGGTTCCGGCATGTGCCCGATCGCTGAAATCCTGATTCATCGTGGATATCAAATTTCCGGTTCCGACAACAGTGAATCTGATACACTCGCAAGAGTGCGCACTTATGGAATTCCGGTTTATATGGGACAAAAAGCCGAAAATTTGCATGATGCAGAGCTAGTCGTCTATTCTGCCGCTATTAAAGAAGATAATCCTGAACGCGTTGCCGCAAGGGAACGTAAAATTCCCGAAATTGAACGCAGTGTCATGCTGGGAATGGTGGTTCGCCGGTACCCGGACAGTATCTGTGTTTCCGGCACACATGGAAAGACGACAACGACCGGATTGATCACCACAATCTTAATGGACGCTGGCCGTGATCCTTCTGCTGTAATCGGTGGAAAGCTTCCCTCCATCGGCACAAACGGACGTGCAGGGCATTCCGGCACCATTGTCTGCGAAGCCTGTGAGTATGTTGATACTTTCTTGCAGCTGTATCCTGCAGTTTCCGTGATTCTGAATGTAGATGCAGACCACCTCGACTATTTTAAAAATCTATCCAACATTATTAAGTCTTTTCATCAGTTTGCAACACAGACTTCTCGTGCAGTCGTTGTAAACGGAGATGATTTAAACTCTCAAAAAGCGCTCCAGGGTATCGATAATCTGAAAATTATTACGTTTGGACTCGATCCGAAAAATCGCTATCATGCAACGAATATTGCCCCGACCAAAGGCGCAAAAGAAAATTTTGATATTGTAAAAGACGGAACTCCTCTTTGCAACGTAACATTGGGAATTCCAGGCAGACACAACATTTACAATGCACTTGCAGCATTTGCAGTAGCAGATTACTTTGGTGTTCCGGTAGAATCCATCAAAAAGAGTCTTCATACTTTTACCGGCGTTCACCGCCGTTTCGAAATTCTGGGACACTTTGACGGCATCACGGTCGCCGATGATTTTGCACATCACCCCACAGAGCTCACCGCAACTCTAAGCGCTGCAATGCATATGGGATTTCATGAGGTCTGGGCAATTTTTCAGCCTCATACCTTCAGCCGTACTGCTATGCTGCTTGATGATTTTGCAAAAGCGCTAACAATTCCTGACCACGTAATTGTTTCCGAAATTCTGCCGGTACGTGAAACGAATACGTATCACATCTATGCCGAAGATTTGGTCAAAAAAGTTCCTGGCGCTGTTTATCGAAAAACATTTCCTGAAATCACCGACTATGTTATGGAAAAGGCAAAGCCTGGAGATTTGATTCTCACCCTTGGCGGTGGAGATGTCTATAAATGTGCGAATCAAATCGTCAAACGGTATCAGGAAAAATCATAATTACGAAAAAACGCCGCCTCATGATAAATGAGCGACGTTTTTTAAGATTCTCTATTTACTTAAAGAAAGGCTGTGAAATGATATGCGATATGAAGGCATTGTTTATCGTCCGCCGAGTGAAGCCAGAAGCTTGATTATTCAGCTTACCATTGGATGTGCCAGAAACACTTGTACCTTCTGTACAATGTATAAAGAAAAGAACTTTCGAATTCGTAAGCTGGAAGATGTTGTTCGGGATCTAAAAGAATCAAGGGATACTTATTCGTATGTACGTCGAATCTTTTTGGCAGACGGAGACGCTTTAATTGTAAAGACTCCCGATCTGCTTTACATTCTCAGCGAAATTCGCCGTCTTTTCCCGGAATGCGAACGAGTAACTTCCTACGGTGCTCCGGCGGATGTTCTTCTGAAAACACCGGAAGAATTGTTGCAGCTGCGCAAAGCCGGCCTCGAAATGGTTTATATTGGTGCTGAAAGCGGCGACAATGAAGTCCTTAAAAACATTCGAAAAGGCGTTACTGCAGAAGAAACGGTTGAAGCCTGTCTAAAACTCAAAAAAGCGGGGATTAAAGTCTCTATGATGCTGATTTCCGGCATGGGCAGCCGTGTTCGCTCCAAAGAGCATGCGCTTGCAAGTGCCAAGATCACCTCTTTAATTAAGCCCGAATATGTCAGCTTTTTGACTTTGCGAGTTTATCCAGGGACTCCTCTTTATGACCAAGTAAAAAGTGGTGAATTTCAGCGAATGTCCCCTATGGAGTTGCTCGACGAGCTTAAGCTTTTTCTCAAAAATGTAGACAGCGAAGGTTCCGTCTTTCGTTCTAACCACGCTTCTAACTATGTGGATTTAGGAGGAGACCTGAATCGGGATATTCCAAGAATGCTTGCACAAATTGAAGAAGCACAAGCCGATCACGATTTTAAACCGGACTTTATGCGCGGACTATAAATTTCAATAAAAGTTTATAAAAAGAAGCCGCAGATGGGGAATTTTCTGTCTGCGGCTTCTTTTTACTTAATTTTAATAAGCAGCACTCAAAGGATTGATAATTCCTTCGCGCTTCTTTTCCAAATCTTCAATAAATGGAATTGCTTGGCCCGCACCCAATGCGACACACAGTTCCGGATCCTCTGCAATTTTCACCGGCATTCCAACGTGTTTAGAAAGAAGATCTGCAAACCCATAAATTTTTGCAGAACCACCAGTCAAAATAATACCGTCCGAAAAAACGTCCCCCAAGAGTTCGGGATCAGTCTCTTCCATCAACTTCTGAACCGCATGGATAATATCCATCGCCGGTTCCGTCATTGCCTCCAAGACTTCTTCGCTGGTAACCTCTGCCCAAGCCGGAAGCCCATTCTCTGTGTCTTTTCCTTTGGCCGTAAATGTCGTTACAAAATCCGTTCTGGGCAAAACCCCGCCGATCGCAATTTTGCAGGCTTCTGCCATTCGTTCACCAATCTGCAAATGATATTTATTACGAATGAAACGGGCAATCGCTTCATCAAAATTTTGACCTGCAATTTTAACAATTTTGGAATTTGAAACCCCACGCAAAGACAAAACTGCCATGTCCGTTGTTCCGCAGCCAATATCGACCACTAAAACGCCATGTGGAGAACTAATATCGATTCCAGCCCCCATCGCCGCTGCAATTGGTTCCTGAATCAAACAAATCTTTCGTACTCCTGCTGCACTAATGGAATCCACAACTGCGCGTTTTTCCACTTCGGTAATATTACATGGAACACTCACGACCACCCGCGGCATCACCATTTTTTTTGCGCCCAGTTCATGAATATAATGACTGACAAGATACTGCGCCAAATCAAAATTAGAAATCACTCCGTTTTGCAGCGGACGCTCCACACGAAGCCTATTTCCAGTACGCCCGAGCATCTCATAAGCCTTTTTTCCAACTGCCGTTACCTGATTCTTTTCCGTATCGATTGTAACAACCGACGGCTCATGAACGGTAACGCCCTGCCCATTTACAAAAAGTTTGATCGCATAAGTGCCTAGATCAATGGCAATATCGGTACCGAGCAAATCAAATCACATCCATTCTTTATAGTTCTTTTATTATAATACAGATAAAAGTACTTTTCAACGGGAAACAGGAGTTGTTGCTACTGCAATTCCAAAAACATCTTTTGCCCCTGCACAAAATAAAGTCCGTCCTGCGGAACACATTGTCGCTCCCGTTGTCAAAATATCATCTACCAAAAGGATCCTTTTCCCAAGAATTTCTTCGTCGTTTTTGGTACAGTAAACACCCTTTACATTTTCTAAACGATCCTGTTCCGATAATTCATGCTGCGGTATATTATCCCGCACTTTAAAAAGCAATTCTTGATAGGGTACCTCCAAATTTTTAGAAAGTTCCCTTGCGAGAAGCTCACTTTGATTATAGCCGCGCTGCTTTTTTCTCTTTTTCGAAATTGGAATCGCCGTAACAATGTCCGGCTTAAAAGGAATTTTCTCCATCCGCTTCGAAAGCTTTTCCCCGAAATATTCTTTTAAAATCGTTTCATCCTGAAATTTAAACCGAATTAAAGCACTTCGCACTTCGCTTGTATAATCATAAAGTGCTGTACAAGAAAAAGGATACTTTGACAAGAGCAAAAAATCCCTCTGCCAAAAGGTTTCCAAAACCGTTTCGGAACAATGCTTACAGATGATCTGACCACTTGACAAAACACGATCACAAAAGACACAACGCGGCGGGAAAAAACATTCAAGCATCTTAGTCAGAATCTGGTTCATGATTTTCTTCTCCGGTTAAAAAGGCACAAAGTCCTGAAAAGCGCTTCATTTTCTTATCGTTTTCTACCATAGTGCGAATTGTTTGCTGTGTTCCGACCAAAATCAGTAAATTTTTTGCTCTCGTAATCGCCGTATAAAGCAAATTTCGATACAAAAGCTGTGGCGGTCCTGAATAAACAGGCATTACGACTGCATCAAATTCGCTGCCTTGACTTTTATGAATAGTCATCGCGTAGGCAAGTTCCAGTTCTTTTGCCATGCCCAGTTCATAGGTAATCAAGCGGCCGTCCATTTCGACCTGCAGTATGGAAGCTCGACGGTCAATGTTTTGCAGAATTCCCATATCCCCATTAAAGACGCCTTCTCCCTGAGATCCGTCTTGTGCTTCCCATGCAATATGATAATTGTTTTTAATCTGCATCACTTTATCGCCTTCGCGAAATAAAAACGGTCCCACCCGAATCTCGGCTTTTGTGCGGTCCGCCGGGTTTAAAACCGCCTGAAGCTGACGATTCAGCTCAATCGTTCCCAAATCGCCTTTTCGTGCCATCGACAAAACCTGAAGATCTGTCATCGCTGAATAACCGTAGGATTCCGGTAAACGGCGCTTTACCAAATCAATAACTGTCTTCGAAATTTTTTCCGGCTCACTGCATGGCAAAAAGAAAAAATCCCGGCTGTGATCATTGAGAATCGGCATTTTCCCTTCCAAAATCGCATGTGCGTTTGTGATAATCAGACTTTCCATCGCCTGCCTGAAAATATGTTTTAATGCAACAACAGGAAGTTTTCCCGAATCGATCAAATCCCCCAACACATTGCCTGCCCCGACAGATGGAAGCTGATTTCGGTCCCCTACAAGAATCAACCGACATCCCATCGGCAAAGCCTTTAAAAGAGCCTCAAAAAGTTTTGCATCCAGCATTGACATCTCGTCCACAATCAAAGCATCACATTCCAAGCGATTTTTTTCATTGCAGGAAAAAACGGGCTGGTCATTTTCTCCCCATTCCACCTGCAAAAGGCGGTGAATTGTTTTTGCTTCTTCCCCCGTCATCTGGCTCATTCGCTTTGCCGCACGCCCAGTTGGAGCCGCTAGAAAAACTTTTTCTCCATTTTGTTTTAACAAGTGAATAATTGCATGCAAAGTTGTGGTTTTTCCAGTACCCGGACCTCCCGTCAGTACCAGAATTCCACCAGTAACGGCTGCACGAATTGCTTCTCTCTGCTCCGGTGCATAACTTAATCCCGTAGAGCTTTCGAAGCAGTCGATTTTTTCCTCTACATTCTGAATTGGCTGAGAGGGAAATTCCAACATCATTTTCAGACGGTCTGCAGCATAATTTTCCGCCTCATAATAATCCGGCAAAAAGCAGCAAACTCTCGAATGAATCTCACATGAATCGAGCGTTCCGTCCGAAAGCAGTTCCTCCATCACAGGATTCGTCTGCTCGATCGAAACGCCAAGCATTCCTGCCGCCGCAGGAATTAGTTTATCTTTCGGAAGATCAGTATGCCCATTTTGCAGATTATGGCGTAAAACAAAAATAAGTCCCGCACGAATTCGGCAGTCATCATCCGCCGGACGCTCCATCGATGCGGCAATCTCATCTACGCGGTGAAAGCCAATCGAAATTCCCTCTTCGCACAAACGATAAGGATTTTCCTGCACAATATCCGGCGTCTCCGCACCAAAAGCCTGATATGCGCGCACCGACTCCTGCGGGGTGATCCCATACTGAGAAAGATAAAGAATGACTTCGCGGATCGAGGTAACCTGACAAAAATATTTGTTGATCTTTTTTGCTTTATTGAGCGTAATTCCCTGAATAGAAGTCAGTCGGTCCGGTTCTTTTTCGATAACCTCCAAAGTGTTTTCGCCGAATGCTTCCACCAATTTCTGAGCAATCCGAGGCCCGATCCCCTTAACCGCTCCGGAAGAAAGATACTGTAAAATTGCTTCGCTGGAATGTGGTTGCAGCCGTTCAAAAGCCTGCACCTGAAACTGTTTTCCAAAAGTCGGATGCTCTCCCCAAATGCCCACAAGGTGCAGTTCTTCCCCTGGCGCAGCACCGGGAATCGTTCCCACCGCGGTTACTAATTCTTCCCCATTATTAATCTCCAAAATTGCATATCCATTTTTATCATTCTGAAAAACGACCCGTTCGATGGAACCAGTCATCTCTAAAAGTTTCTGCTCTTCTGCCATACTGCGCCTTCTGTCTTTCTAATCAATTTAAGTATAGCACGGATCTACCGCATTTTGCAAACCTCTGCAGAAGCATCTTTTCCACTGCAAATTGATGCCTGCGGCTGTCCCTGCAGCAGCATTCCGCAAATATTTCTTGTCTCTTGATCCATCCCATCATCAATTACTAAAAGACGTTTTTGTGAAACGCCTCGCGCTGCCTTTAGTTTCTGCAAAGCACCGCGTATCAAATATTCCACGTCTTCCCGATGACCAGAAAGATGTAACGTCAATATGATTTCTCCTTCTTTTCGGTCATTATAAAGCCAAAAAACCACTGACCGAAAAAGGTCGCATAAGCCAACAATCGCTAACAGTCCAAAAAGTACCTCCCCCACAGACATAAAAAATCACCTCATTGCAGCGTATGCAAAAAGGTGATTTTTGGTTCTTCTAAGGATTATTAAAGGATTTACTGCAGAGCAGCTTTCAATTCATTCACGCGGTTCTCTTCTTCCCAAGGCATCCCTTTACGCCCCATCTGGCCATAATTGGAAATTGCACGATAAATCGGGCGGCGCAGATTCAATGTCTTAATAATAGACGCCGGACGCAGGTCAAATACTTTCTTCACTGCATTGGCAAGTTTTTCCTCATCATATGCAGAAGTTCCGAAAGAATCCACACGAATGGAAACCGGATTTGCAACGCCGATTGCATAGGCAAGCTGAACTTCACACTTTTTGGCAAGTCCGGCCGCAACCAGATTACGCGCTACCCAACGCGCAGCATATGCCGCAGAACGGTCTACCTTTGTTGGGTCTTTTCCAGAGAATGCACCGCCGCCATGACGACCATATCCGCCATATGTATCCACAATAATCTTCCGTCCGGTAAGTCCGCTGTCCCCTACTGGACCGCCGATTACAAAGCGTCCAGTAGGGTTTACATAATACTTTGTATTTTCATCGAGCCATTTTTCCGGAATCACATTCTGAATAACTTCTTTCAAAAGATCACGACGAATCTGGCTGAGCGGAATCTCCGGATCATGCTGTGCCGAAACAACAACTGCATCTACACGAACAGGGGTATCGTCATCATATTCTACCGTTACCTGAGTTTTTCCATCGGGCCGCAAATATGGCAAAATTCCTTCTTTACGCACCTGCGCAAGGCGGTAACTCAGTTTATGCGCCAAAGAAATTGCCAACGGCATTTTTTCGGAAGTTTCATCACAGGCATAGCCAAACATCATGCCCTGGTCTCCAGCGCCGATGGTATCCGCTTCGTCCGTCGCACCATTTTTCTTTTCATAGGATTCATTAACACCCATTGCAATATCCGGAGACTGCATATCAATGGAAGTCAGAACGCCACAAGTATTCCCGTCAAATCCGCAGGCAGGATTATCATATCCGACGGAATTAACAACCTCACGCACGGTTGCAGGGATATCGACATAGCATTCGGTAGAGATTTCTCCCATCACATGGATCACACCGGTGCACGCTGTTACTTCACAGGCAACATGTGCCTGCGGATCTTTTTCGATGATTTTATCCAGAATTGCATCCGCGATTTGATCGCACAATTTATCGGGATGTCCTTCTGTTACTGATTCTGATGTAAAAAAGTGTTTTGCCATAAAAATCGTCCTCCTGTAATTAAAAGCGCTGTCCGGTGAAAAGCCGAACAGCGCTTATTAAAAGCAGCCTCATCTTTCGGTCTCACCGCAGGAATTAGCACCTTACCGGATTTTTTCACCGGTAGGTTGTCGGGCATCATAGGGCCTGATCCCTCCGCCACTCTTGATAAGGGATAAATATTAAATTTTTGAATTGTGTACAGTATAGCATAGAGCCCATAGGCTGTAAAGGGACAAATGTCATTGTCTGTCCAATTATCGGGGATTTCAAACAGAAAACAACTTTCCTTTTTTAGACTCTGCCGTGAATCAAAGGACTAACCCGTTTATAGAGCAGGAGCGTCAGAATCGACGCTAAAATACCTTTAATCAAGTTTAACGGAGTCGTTGCAAAAAGCACCAAAGTCGGAACATCGACGATTGCATGATTTACGCTGGTGCCCATTCCAACAATTGCTTCCATCGGCATGTGAAATGCTGCAGCATAAGCCGGCAGCAAAACGAAAGCATTTAAAAATCCACCTACAACGGCCATAACTAAAATGCCCACCGCCATCCCAATCATAGCGCTTTTACGACTCTTATGATATTTATAGATGATGGAAGCAGGGACAACAAGGCCGCAGCCAATGATAAAATTCGCAAAATCACCAATCCCTGCGGTAGACGTCCCCTTGATAACCAGATGCAAAATAACCTTCACTGCTTCGATAATCGCTGCAGCGACCGGCCCCATTGCAAATCCGCCAATCAGCACTGGAACTTCACTAAAATCAATTTTATAAAAGGACGGCAAAAACGGAAGCGGCACTTCAAAATACATGATAATAAAGGCCAATGCAGAAAGCATTCCGATCATCGCAATTCTGCGAATATCCGTACTCTTACTTTTGTTGATCGTCGTTTCATTTGTAAAATTCGGCATAATTCTTTCTCTCCTCTGGAGATATGGACATTTAAATTAAAAGAAGCCCACGAATACACAAAGGTACTCGGGGCTTAGCTTCTTTTCCATATCTTCTTCCATCCGGACTATACCGTCGGCTCTGGGCTCTCACCAGAATCCTGCGACTGACAGATCGCTCGCGGGCTTATCGGCACAAAGGCCGCATAACCGCCGGTGGGGAATCACACCCCGCCCCGAAGAATTAACGTGATTATTTTAACATACTATTCTATTGCTGTCAAGTCTGATCTTGACACTCTTTAGGAACACAGTAATCAACCTGTCATTCTGCATATTAATCAGGTATTGTCTTGATATTCCTTTGGAATAGACTGATTGACAATTTTTTTAATAAAGTCCAATGAGAATCCAGACATAAACTGATTGACTCCATGCTTCTCTGCTAGTTGCTCTGTATATTCACTCAGCGGATAAATACAAAGATTTTCTCGATCTCCCTCATAATGTGTAACGATTGGTTTGAATTTTAGATTTGTCACGGTTGTTTTCGCTGTTGACAAATCTTTGGTAACTGTCACAGTCAAAAGGCCACTGATTAATTCATTGATATCTTCCTGTCCGGAAAGGAAATTACCGAATGCATACATTACCGGGCATTGTGCTCCATCACTCTTTCTAGTCAGCACTTTGAGTTCCTGCAGGACATGCACATGGTTTCCAAAAATAATATCGGCACCCCAATCAACCATCTCCTGCGAAAGTGTTTTTTCGTTATCAGAAAGATTATAATCATCTTCATTTCCCCAATGTGCATGCACTACAACTACATCCGCCATAGATTTTGCTTTCTGAATCAGCTGTTTTACCACATCGGTATCACTGGTATAAACGATTCTCAAAGGGGAATCAGCGGGAAGCTCGTTGCCATTTGTCATTTCGACAAATCCTAAAAAGGCAACCTTAATCCCATTTTTTTCGATTATCCGAATATTTTGCAGATCATCTTCATTTCGATAGGCACCAGTTACCGGAATGTTTTTTGTCTTCCAATAATTAAGCGTTGCCTCAATTCCTTCTGGACCCATATCCAATATATGATTATTTCCTTGATTAATCAAATCAAACCCAGTGTCAACCAAAGCATCGCCGTCCTGCGTCGGCGTATTAAAGCATGGATATCCGCTCGGTTCATAAACAGATGTTGCAAGCGGCGTTTCTTGATTCAAAGTTGCAATATCCGCCGCGCTGATATAAGATTTCACCTTTTTATAATAGGGCCTAAAATCATAGCTGCCGTCAGCAGTCTTCGCATGCTCGTAAAGTGCCTCATGAATTAAATTGTCACCGGTCCCTAAAATTGTCACAGATGTTGTTTCTGGAGCTTGTCCTTCCTGCGACGACACTACAGCATTTGTTTGAGCTTCCGTCTGTACTGATTTTCCGCATCCACGAAAAGCAAAAAATAAGATCAAAAGCAAACCCGCTGCGGCTACAATAACACTTGTCCGGAATAAAAGTGTCCGGCGCGGCAGCCTACGCTTCTCTTTTCTCTGAACTTTCATGATATCCTGCTTTCTAAAAGTTTTTAAGACAATCCTTTATATTTTGCTTTTATTATACCATATTAAAGCGAAAAATATAGAAAAATCAAGGAATTACAAGAAAAAGCCGCAGCCAAAAATGGCTGCGGCTTTTTCTCTTTAAACAAATAAATAATTACTCGTTGATCTTAATAACAACACCGGAACCGACCGTATGGCCGCCTTCACGAATAGCGAAGCGGAGGCCTTCCTCCATTGCGATAGGAGTGATCAGTTCAACATTCATCTCGATGTGATCGCCAGGCATGCACATCTCAGTGCCTTCCGGCAGAGTAATAACACCGGTAACATCGGTGGTACGGAAGTAGAACTGCGGACGATAGTTGTTGAAGAACGGAGTATGACGACCGCCTTCATCCTTGGTCAGGACATAAACCTGAGCATGAAATTTGGTATGCGGATGAACGGTACCGGGCTTTGCCAGAACCTGGCCACGCTCGATCTCTTCACGCTGAATACCACGAAGCAGAACGCCGATATTATCGCCGGCCTCTGCAAAATCCAAAGTTTTACGGAACATTTCAAGGCCTGTAACAACAGACTTCTTACGCTCAGTAGTAAGGCCGATGATTTCAACTTCTTCGCCAATCTTAACCCGACCACGCTCTACACGGCCAGTTGCAACAGTGCCACGGCCGGTAATTGTAAAGACGTCTTCAACAGGCATCAAGAAAGGCATATCGGATTTACGGTCAGGAGTCGGGATGTAGTTATCAACTACATCCATCAACTCATGAATGCACTTATACTCAGGTGCATTCGTATCAGTAGAAGTAGACTCCAGAGCCTTCAGAGCGGAACCACGAATAATCGGGGTATCATCGCCAGGGAAGTCATACTCGTTCAGCAGATCACGAATTTCCATCTCTACCAAATCAAGCAGCTCAGGATCATCAACCTGATCGCATTTGTTCATAAAGACAACAATATAAGGCACACCAACCTGACGAGCGAGCAAAATATGCTCACGAGTCTGAGGCATCGGGCCATCAGCTGCAGAAACAACCAAGATTGCGCCATCCATCTGAGCAGCACCGGTGATCATGTTCTTAACATAGTCAGCATGGCCGGGGCAGTCAACATGGGCGTAGTGACGCTTTGCAGTATGATACTCAACATGAGCAGTATTGATTGTAATACCACGCTCACGCTCTTCAGGAGCACTGTCGATGTTGGCATAATCCTTAAACACAGCTTCGCCCTCAAAGCTTAGTACCTTGGTAATCGCAGCGGTTAAAGTGGTCTTGCCGTGGTCAACATGACCGATAGTACCAATGTTTACATGTGGCAGAGATCTGTCAAATTTTTCCTTTGCCATTGGAATTTTCCTCCTTTTGTATTAAACAAATTAATATCAAATTATAATGAACCTATTGGTTCATATTTTAGCAAGAGTTCCGGAAAAAATCAAGTGTTTTCCGTTCTTCTTTGCATGAAAGAAAATCAGTTGCTCTTTGTACGCTCGCTGATAATCTTTTCAGAAATATTCTTCGGAACTTCTGCATAATGATCCGGCTCCATGACAAACTGACCTCGGCCTTGTGTCTTGGAACGCATATCTGTTGCATATCCGAACATTTCAGACAATGGAACCATCGAATGAATCTGCTCAGCGCCGCCTATAGCATCCATACCGCCAATCATACCGCGGCGAGAGTTCAGGTCGCCGATAACGTCGCCCATATACTCTTCCGGAACAGTAACGGTTACTTTCATAATCGGTTCCAGAATAACCGGATCAGCCTTCTTCATTGCATCCTTAAATGCCATAGAACCGGCAATCTTAAATGCCATTTCGGAGGAGTCGACCTCATGATAAGAACCATCATACAGTTCGACCTTGACATCCACTACAGTGTAGCCGGCAAGAACACCTGCCTGCATAGCGCCCTGAATACCTTGGTCAACAGCCGGAATATATTCCTTCGGGATAGAACCGCCAACCGTTGCGTTGACGAATTCATAACCCTTTTCCGGATTCGGATCGACCCTGATCTTAACGTGGCCATACTGGCCTTTACCACCGGACTGACGGACATATTTGCATTCTACATCTGCATGCTTACGGATTGTTTCCTTATAAGCAACCTGTGGCTTGCCGATATTTGCTTCCACATGAAATTCACGCAGCAAACGGTCAACAATAATCTCCAAATGAAGTTCGCCCATTCCTGCAATAATGGTCTGGCCGGTTTCTTCATCGGTATAAGCCTTAAAAGTAGGATCTTCTTCTGCCAGTTTGGCAAGAGCAATTCCCATCTTTTCCTGACCAGCTTTGGTCTTCGGCTCAATTGCAACACGGATAACTGGCTCCGGGAATTCCATAGATTCCAAAACGACCGGATTCTTCTCGTCGCAGAGTGTATCGCCGGTAGTCGTATTCTTTACGCCGATTGCCGCCGCAATATCACCAGCATAAACCTCATCGAGGTCCTGACGATGATTTGCATGCATCTGCAAAATACGGCCAATTCTTTCATCACAATCCTTCGTGGAATTGTAAACAGTAGAACCAGTCATCAATACACCGGAATAAACACGGATAAAGCAAAGCTTTCCAACGAAAGGATCCGTTGCAATCTTAAATGCCAATGCGGAGAACGGCTCTTCATCAGAAGAATGACGGTCTTCTTCCTCACCAGTTTCGGGGTTTGTGCCACGGATAGCCGGAATATCGGTCGGAGCAGGCATAAATGCAACAATTGCATCCAGCAACTTCTGCACGCCCTTATTCCGATAAGAAGTACCACAGGTAACCGGAACGAACTTATTGGCAATGGTTGCTTTACGAATGGTTGCAATGATTTCATCACGGGTGATCTCTTCACCATCCAGATATTTTTCCATCAATGCATCGTCTTGCTCAGCAACATGCTCAATCAGTGCTGTATGGTATTCCTGTGCTTTTTCCTTCATGTCGTCCGGAATTTCTTCCACACGCATATCCTTGCCCATATCATCATAATAGACATCGGCAGTCATATCGATCAAATCGACAATTCCGCGGAAGCTGTCCTCACTGCCAATCGGCAGCTGGACCGGCACAGCATTGCACTTTAAACGGTCCTTCATCATGTCAATTACATTATAGAAATTGGCACCCATGATGTCCATTTTATTGACATATGCCATGCGGGGAACATGATACTCTTCAGCCTGACGCCAAACTGTTTCAGACTGAGGTTCAACGCCGCCTTTTGCGCAAAAAACGGTTACAGAACCATCCAATACACGCAGAGAACGTTCAACTTCAACTGTAAAGTCAACGTGGCCGGGAGTGTCAATAATATTGATTCGGTAATCACGGTTCTTATCCGGATCACCAAAATATTTGCTGTTCGTCCAGAAACAAGTTGTTGCGGCAGAAGTGATAGTAATGCCTCTCTCCTGCTCCTGAACCATCCAGTCCATGGTGGCTGCACCATCGTGCACCTCACCAATCTTATGATTCACGCCCGTGTAATACAGGATACGTTCGGTCGTGGTTGTTTTACCGGCATCAATATGAGCCATAATGCCGATATTACGAGTTTTTTCAAGTGATACCTGCCTGGGCATAGTTTCCTCCTTACTTCTACGATCAACAGAAACAGAGTGTTTCTACCATTACCATCTGTAATGTGCGAATGCTCTGTTTGCTTCGGCCATCTTGTGCGTATCATCGCGCTTCTTAGCCGCGCCGCCTGCACCGTTTACAGCATCGAGGATTTCTCCGGCAAGCCGTTCTCTCATCGTCCGCTCAGAACGCTGACGGGAATACGTTGTAATCCAGCGCAGACCCAAAGTCTGACGGCGCTCGGGGCGAACCTCCATTGGAACCTGATAGGTAGCGCCGCCTACACGACGGGCCTTAACCTCCAAAGAAGGCATTACATTCTCCATAGCCGCCTCAAAAACTTCGAGGGGCTCTTTACCCGTTTTGTCTTGAACAATCTTAAATGCACCATAAACGATCTTCTGGGCTACGCCCTTCTTACCGTCCATCATGATGCTATTAACAAGGCGGGTGACTAATTTGGAATTATAAAGCGGATCGGGCAAAACATCACGTTTTGCGATATTACCTCTTCTTGGCACTTTACTTCCCTCCTTCACAAAAATGATATCATAGGTACTCGAAAAACAATTTCCGTTCGGCCAGCAAGAGACGTCTATAAAAACGCCGTAGTAGCGCCCTAAAAAGAGGGCACTTTGCAGCCTAAGGTTCTTGTCGTTTTGAAAGCACAGACTTCTGCAAGAATTATTTCTTCTTAGCAGCTCCGGCCTTCGGGCGTTTTGCACCGTATTTAGAACGAGCCTGCATACGCTTTTCTACACCCTGAGCATCCAAAGTACCACGGATGATATGATAACGTACACCAGGCAGATCCTTAACACGACCGCCACGGATCATGACAACGCTGTGCTCCTGCAGGTTATGACCGACACCAGGAATATAAGCGGTCACTTCCAAGCCGTTAGAAAGACGAACACGAGCAATTTTACGAAGTGCAGAGTTCGGCTTTTTCGGGGTAGAGGTCTTCACAGCAGTGCAGACACCACGTTTTTGGGGAGAATTCTGATCAATCGCAATGCGCTTCTTAGAGTTCCATCCCTTGAGCAAAGCCGGCGCTTTGGCCTTTTTTTCAACGACCGCACGTCCGGTATGAACCAGTTGGTTAAAAGTAGGCATAATACACCTCCTCTCAAAAAAATAATTATATGCTAACCGGAAAAAGCCGGATAACAGCATCCAAACACACTGAAACCCACCCGGAAAATTTTCCTGAGGTGGGATAAAAATCAGTGCCAGTGATGAAAAAAGCATTTTCTTTTGCTGATTATTTGTAAAATAATCCAATTTTATTCTAAAAAATACTAAAAATCACCACGAGTAAATATTATACAGCTAAATTGCATGGCTTGTCAAGCTTTGATCTTCATGTCGAACCTGAACATCTCGATAGCACTTCATACCAGTACCAGCAGGAATCAGTTTACCGATGATGACGTTCTCCTTAAGGCCTGTCAGGTGATCGACCTTACCCTTGATTGCAGCATCGGTCAAAACTCGCGTAGTCTCCTGGAAAGAAGCAGCCGAGAGGAAGGATTCCGTAGCAAGGGAGGCCTTGGTGATACCGAGCAGCACCGGGCTGCAAGTAGCTTCTTTAAGCTCCTCTTCTCCGGATGCAATCCGATCACGGACCTCAGCGTTGGCAGCTCTAAATTTGCTCTTCTCCACAACGGATCCGGGCAGCAAGGTAGTATCTCCGGCTTCTTCGACCCGAACCTTCTTCATCATCTGGCGGATGATTACCTCAATATGCTTATCGTTGATATCAACGCCCTGCATCCGGTAAACGCGCTGAACTTCTTCGATCAGATAATCCTGCACTGCCTGCGTACCGCTAATTGCCAAAACATCATGCGGATTGACGGAACCTTCTGTCAGGCGTGTGCCGGCAGTAATTTCGTCTCCCTCGTTGACGATAATTCTGGAACCAAACGGAATCAGATAGCTACGGGATTCTCCCTTATCATTTGTGACCACAACATGGCGGTTCTTCTTGATATCTTCAAATGTAATCTTACCGCCAATCTCAGCAATAATTGCCAAATGCTTTGGCCGACGTCCTTCAAACAGTTCCTCAACACGCGGAAGACCTTGTGTAATATCTTCTGCACTGGCAACGCCGCCGGTATGGAAGGTACGCATGGTAAGCTGTGTACCAGGTTCGCCAATAGACTGTGCCGCAACAATACCAACTGCTTCGCCGACTGTCACTTCAGATCCTGTTGCCAGGTTCATACCATAGCACTTCTTACAAGCACCATGCTTTGCGCAGCAGCCCAAAACAGAACGGATCTTGATTCTCTTAACGCCATGGGATACAATCAGTTCTGCATCGTCCACAGTCATCATCTTATCTTTGGAAACAAGGACTTCTCCGGTCTTTTCGTCTACAAAATCTTCTACCAGGTAACGTCCCAGCAGGCGTTCGCTCAGAGGCTCAATTACTTCTTTGCCCTCTTTAATATCGTAAACTTCAAGGCCATCCTTTGCACCGCAGTCATCTTCGTAAATAATGACGTCCTGCGAAACATCAACCAAACGACGGGTAAGGTAACCAGAGTCAGCGGTACGCAGAGCGGTATCAGCCAAACCTTTTCGAGCACCACGGGAAGAAATGAAGTATTCCAAGATATTCAGACCTTCACGGTAGTTCGCACGAATTGGAATCTCAATTGTTTCACCGGAAGTATTCGCAATCAGTCCACGCATGCCGGTGAGCTGACGAATCTGACTCATAGAACCACGCGCGCCGGAATCTGCCATCATAAAGATTGGATTGTAGCGATCCAAGTTTTTCTGCAAAGCTTTCGAAACATCTTCGGTCGCCTGACCCCAGATTTTCAGAACAGCCGCATGGCGTTCCTCATTCGAAAGCATACCTTCTTTATACTGATCAGAAACAAGATCGATCTTCTCTTCCGCGCCGGCGATAATCTCTTTCTTCTGCGGAGGAATTGTTGCATCACAAACAGCAACCGTAATTCCAGACAACGCCGAATATTTGTATCCCTGCGATTTAATGGCATCCAAGACCTCACTGGTATCAGCGGTTCCATGGATTCTAATGCAGCGCTCGATAATATTTCCCAGCTGTTTCTTGCCAACCAGAAAATCAACTTCAAATTTTAAAGCATTCTCACGCTTTGTACGATCAATAAAGCCCAAATCCTGCGGAATCGGACGATTAAAGATAATCTTACCGACCGTTGTATCCACCAATCCGGTAATGGTTTCTTCATGATAAACAACAGAGCGGCGAACTTTAATCTGCGCATGAAGATCGATGACTTTATTGTCATAAGCCATAATCGCTTCATCGATATCTTTGAAGATTTTGCCTTCGCCCTTTTCGCCGTCACGGTCTAAGGTCAGCCAATAGGAGCCCAACACCATATCCTGCGTTGGCACGGTAACCGGACGTCCATCAGAGGGTTTCAAAAGGTTGCCGGCTGCTAACATCAGGAAACGCGCCTCTGCCTGTGCCTCACTGGAAAGCGGAAGATGGACTGCCATCTGGTCACCATCGAAATCGGCATTGTAAGCTGTGCATGCCAGGGGGTGAAGTTTCATCGCACGACCTTCTACCAGCACCGGTTCAAAAGCCTGGATTCCAAGGCGGTGCAACGTAGGCGCACGGTTCAAAAGAACCGGATGATTCTTAATGACAATCTCCAGTGCATCCCAAACCTCCGGTTTTGCACGTTCTACTGCTTTACGGGCAGCCTTAATATTTCCGGCAGCACCGGTTTCCACCAAGCGCTTCATCACAAAAGGTTTAAAGAGTTCCAATGCCATTTCCTTCGGCAGACCACACTGATACATTTTCAGTTCAGGGCCAACCACGATAACGGAACGGCCGGAATAGTCAACACGTTTGCCCAGCAAGTTCTGGCGGAAACGTTCCTGTTTGCCTTTCAGCATATCTGAGAGAGATTTTAAAGGCCGGTTATTAGGGCCTGTGACCGGACGTCCGCGGCGGCCATTATCGATCAGGGCATCGACCGCTTCTTGTAACATACGCTTTTCGTTGCGTACAATAATATCCGGTGCAGAAAGTTCCAACAAACGCTTTAAGCGATTATTTCGGTTAATGACACGGCGATACAGATCATTCAGGTCAGAGGTCGCAAACCGTCCGCCGTCCAACTGAACCATCGGACGGATATCCGGCGGAATAACCGGAACCGCGTCCAAGATCATCCATTCGGGGCGATTGCCGGAAAGGCGGAATGCCTCGATAACTTCCAAACGTTTGAGAATCCGAATATGCTTTTGACCGGAAGCATTTGCAAGCTCATCTTTTAGCTCCTGAGAGGTTGCCTCCAAATCGACTTCTTCCAAAAGCTTCTTGATAGCCTCAGCGCCCATGCCGGCGTCAAAATCATCTTCATATTTTTCGCGCATATCGCGGTATTCTT
>ENA-UOOK01002211-UOOK01002211.1-fermentation-metagenome-genome-assembly--contig:-NODE-2211-length-24339-cov-5.968951_pt1 | contig 24339 bp, 12 predicted proteins | sample MGYA00245777_ERZ724023 | MGnify/ENA primary metagenome ERZ724023 (study PRJEB28704, sample SAMN03018312) | fermentation metagenome | biome: anthropogenic terrestrial biome; feature: soil; material...
GCTCATGATAACAAAACAGAGGTTGTGATCTACGATTATGTCGATATGAACGAACCGATGCTTGCTAACATGTACAGAAAGCGAATGAAGGGATATGAAGGTATGGGTTATGCAATCCGTGACAAATGAGTGTTTTTTTTGATTGGAAGCGAACCCTAATCTGTCATCCAGCCATCTGGCAAGAAAAGAGGGTTAAAAAGCCACTGATTATCTTGTCTAGTCATGCCTAAAGCTCCGGAAGTGTCTGTGATAATTTAAGGTCTTGAGCAGAAATGAACTTACACACACTCACTCACTATCATTTTGTTTCATAGTTATTGCTTCTCCGTTTTGCATTGTCTAAACAACTCTACTACGTCATTCTTGGAAAGGAATCTTGAATTTGCGACTCGTTGGGGTGTTATCCACGACAGAAACACGCTTCTGTACTTTTTTTCTCCATACACATTACTTATTGGGAGAACATAACACTCTTTCTTAACTCTAGTAAGTCCGACTATGAATTCACAGATCTCATAATCCGCTATCTTGGTGGGGTCCTTGGGGATATCTCCATTATTAACACCCAGAAGAAACACATAGTCTGCTGCCAATCCTTTAGATCCTTGGTAAGTAACCATTTGTATTGGAGAAGGGCTTTCACATGAAGCTATTTGGTCATGACTTTGCTCAGTAGTAAAGTACTTAACTATGTGATCTTTCAGGAAAATCCCAACAAGGTGTTCCAGTGATTGCTCTGCAGTAATTTTTACTGACCCAGTTGACGTGATTAATGATCTAATCAGACTGATAATCATCTTGTGTTTTTGTTTATAGTCATCAGGCACTAGATCAACCAGTGGTACGTTGTTCTTAGAGTCCTCTATTATCTTCTTTAGCTTTGATTTGCTTATCGGGTCATGATATAGTAATAATCTCCACCCGATGTTAGCATTTTCGTCTTTTAACAATATGCTATAGGCATCACAGATCTGAGTATTCTCATCAGCAGTGAGTTGATCTGATTCCATATATTCGGCAAGGTCAGCAAACTGGTTCTTAAACATTGTTAAGTATGTTTTTGTGCCAATTATCAGTATAAGAGGCTCATTACTTTGTCTCTGTTTATATTCTTCCAACTCCGTTTCAAGGATCGAAGATACGAGTTTGTTCATGAATAGTGCTGCAGCTTGAGCTGAAGCCAGGTTCACTACTTTGAGTTTAGGGTAATTGCTGTTAACCAGTTCTTTTCCAGGTTCATAGGCAATAAATTGCTTTGCTATCCTTCCGTTCAAATGCCCTTTTCTTGTAGCCTCTGTAACTATATCGTTAACAGAATCTACAATCACTTTAGGACATCTGCTACAATATGGCAGATCAAATGGTTGGTAAATACCGGAATGGTACAGGTTTCTTAGGCTTGTTCCTAAATCATATTTCTTCACATAGATAGCCTGATCATCATCACCTACTATCAGGATCTTCCCATGACTTTCCAATTGCTTTATGAAGGAAACTTCCAAAGCACTGAAATCCTGATATTCATCTATCAATATATTATCATAATCTGGGAGTATGCTGGGAGTTATGTTTGCTTTCTTCAGAATACGAAATATTGAATCATTGAAGCTTATTGCATTGTAATATGTCGCTCTTTTCAAGAATAATCTGAAAAGAGGATTTGCTTCATCTAGCTTATGGAATAACTCATTGAAAATGTCTTCTTTAACCCCTGTATCTTGACTAATGATTGTGCTAAGTACACTAACCATATACCAATTTGGGTATTGCTTGTGAAACACGCCCATACAGAACTTGTGCAAGGTGCTAACCTTTGCAAGGTCACTCAATCTGCAGTTCAAGTCATTCATAAGGCGGTTAATGAAGGTAAGCACCAAGTTGTTTTGTGTTCCTGATTGTTTGAGAATGAGTTCAAATGTTGTAGTTTTTCCAGTCCCGGGTCCAGCTACAATGACCTTCTTGGCAGCGTTTGAATCGATTATTCTCTGAGTGTAGGCTTGCCTGCTTTGCTGTTGGTCTTTTACTTTTACAGCAGAATTCATAGGTTTCATTACCAATCCATGTTTATCATAATATCAAGTTTGTTGTGTTCTTTTAAGATGAAGTCTTCAGTACATACATTATCTTGCGTAACAGATAGGTACTCGAGTCGTGATTTGGAATCGCATTTAATTCTTAATCCAGATTTAATGATTTCAGTCGCATTAGGGTAGATCTGTTCTACAAGATAATCAAAACTCTCTTTGATTTTTTTTAACTCATTGTATTGGTACTCGAGATTCACAGGTAAGAATAGATAATTCTGTGAGCTGAGTTTGTAATTGCTGTAAGACATGGGTATATATCCTAGATCTGGAATCAGAACATCACCGAAGTAAACACGTGTTAAGTATCCATGAGCAACCGGGTTTCGGACGTATCTTGTTATCTGTTGAAGTTTATCTTTTATCTGCATATCTTCAGAGGGTAGGCCCGAAAATAAACAATCCAATTTATTAAAAATGCATTGAGTAACGAAGCTCTTTATATCCATCTGAGCATCATAACTATCTGAAAAAGGGTATAACAAAGTTGATATATGCTCAATATAGCTGACAACATGAAGGGCATAGGAATTAATGAAGCAATCGGCTCTATGATCATTATGAGGCCAATCACTTCTATCGTTCAAATTATTCTCTATTTGATATTCTAAACATTCAAATGCTCTCTCAAACCTAATATAGTAGTTAGGGAGTATAACATTTCTTGCTGCTATACCTACTTCGGCATCTGCAATGAATTCACTTTGTGATAGAATTATCGCTTGCCTGATCTTAGTCTTGATCTCGGTATACACTTCATTATGATCGTCGGTCTCACTTTGATGAAATTCGAATGAGAATTTGTTAAGCACAAACGCGATCTCAATTTCTTTGTATTGCATGAACAGGATGAAAGCTACTTTTTCATGAGGTTTGTACCTTACTTTCATGCCAAGGAGGTGTTGAAATAAGTACAAAACCTCATATGGAGTAAATTCTTTTTCTTCCCGCATCACCATATTCAAGATTTCGTCTGAGGATTTAGTTGTTTGAGTAAAGTCCTCCATTAACCTATTAATTGTCGATCCGTTAGTACTCATAATCTCCATTCCACCTTTCTTCACGTTTTGTACCTGGGCGGTTTTTCACGCCCAGGCACTCCACGCATGTTAACTGTATATGCTATACAACATTACGAAGACCAACTACATGGCTAACCATAATAGTGGCCATTCTCGGTCAAGGTAGTATTTCACCTAAGACCTTAGCCACTATACAGATATCCATTGTAGGAAAGTTGCTATTATGTTTTGCATAATTCTCACCTCCTGTTTTATTTACTACGCGCGTAGCATGTTCTACTCAAACTCACTCAGGTCAAACTTGAGTGTGTTGCTATTCTCTTTGATGGTGCGCTGAGTGGCTTCATCGAAGCCTTCCAGGTTATCTGCTTTGATTTCTATCTGGATTGATGCAGATACTGCTGGTTTCTTGATCAGATGCATCACGATCTCATCTATGATAGTGGCAAAGTCTGTCTTGGCCCTGGTTGCATCGAGTTCTTTACGTCCATAATAGTGTAATCTGGTCTTAGGTTGGGTAGGTGGTGGTGTAGTGCCTCCAGTACCGGGTCCACCCTGACTACCAGGAGTACCCTGGCCTCCAGTCTCAGCTCCGGGTGTTGAGCCATCTCCTTTTCCAACTAGTGTGTCACCTTCTGCTGTTTTTTGCTTATGCTCTGCGGCAATCCCAGGATCGATAAGGAGCAGTGAGCTATCATAGATAGGAGCGGTTGAGTTACCAAACGTGAATCCTATATACTGATCGTTATCATATCCATAGGCAAAGCCAAAGAACTCTTGGCTTGATGCGCCTGCGCTTATAGCAGCCTGGAATACACTATTGCTGCTCAAACGGGGCATATACAGATAGCAACACATGCTATGCCAGACATCCTGGGCTTTCATATGATGGGTACCATCCTTCCAGAACCATTTCTTGAGCAAATTGCTGAGATGGATGGGAGCCCACCCAGTAATCAGGTGTTCGTTTTCCTTGAGGACCTTCTCGACCTCAGCAGTTAAATTCTGAGCTGCAGCATTGATGGAAAGTGCCTCAAATCTATCTCCGGGTGCGTTACCCTGATCAGGGATCAGAAGCCACCGATAGGTATCACGAATCAGATGCTTAACTGCCTTTTCGGCATCATCTTTTCCCGCTTTTGCCTGCCTTGTCTGGTACACATCGAGGTTGAGCTTCAGCATCTGGATATCCTTAAGAATCGAATCCCATGCCAATAGGGTTAGCACCTGGTCTTTCAGCCTTCCTATCACGTCCCCATCCGCAGCCAGAAAGATCAAGCGGTTCTGTTTAAGTCTTGGTTGTTCACCACGATTTGTAAGTATTTTCTTAGCCCCATCACTATTCGGTGTGCCTCCAACTGCAAAACTACCTCCAGAACGCAGATAATAGGCATCAGGTGGCAAGATAACCAGCCGAAGCGAGTAATCATCAGGAATGTCATCAGAACGCGTAAAAATGTGGATTCCGTCGAAACAGCCATTGGACAGTAAGCGCTGAAGTTGGTCTTTGATTACCGGCACCACATCGTCTTTATCATTAAAACGGCGTTTGCGGTCTTCCATCTCTCGTCTAAGGTTAGGACGTGTATCAAACCAAAACAGTTTACTATCTGCATTGCTCAGATAATGCAGCTTGTCCACCAGTCTATTCATGGCATCTTTGAAGATTCCAATCACCTGATCTGGTTGAACACTGCCAAGCAGGATTCTGTTGTATTCTATTCCACGTGAAGTTCTGGCTGAGTGCAGAGCCACAGCATGAGGAGCAGATCCAAAGAAGATGGTTCGAGCCAGCTTCTTGCAAGCCTGTAACTGACCAAATCTGGCTTCATTTTTCTCAATATGGGCAGTTTCAGAGCGAGAACCATCAATATCCCTTTCCAGGACAGGATCCCAGCCCTGGGGTAGATAATAAATCGTTTCATTTCGCACGTCTGCATCATACAAGGGCAGATTACCCGGCATGATCAGTGGGTCTTTGTTATCGTCTATCCAGAGTTTGTGAATTACCTTTGCCATCAGTTTTAACACTCCACGTGTCCTCTGGAAGTTATCCAATGATGACCAGTCTTCATAGAGACGGTCAAAGATCTCAGGATGGATAGGATAAGCCTGTTTCAGCCGTTCATAGTAATGCACTTCCTGGGTTTCATTGGGAAAATCGTTCTTATTGGCGATGTAATAGTCTGCAAAGGTGCGGCAGGTCTCTTCCATTGCAGTTTGATCAGTGATACTGGTAAACAACCTGCGGCGGACAATCTCAAAAGCTTCTTCTGCAGCAACCGGTTTCCACAAAGCTTGGATGCGTCCAAAGAAATGCTCCAGAGTCCGGAGCACATTGATACCATTCTGGCTTCCTGCTTCACGATTGGAATCTGGCAGGGAAACCAGCATCAGCGCATTAGGCACTGCTTTCAATGCTTCAGTCAGAGCTTGGATAAACGAGATATTAGAGTCATAGCTGCCACCTGTAAAGGTCTTCCCGGGTTCAAATTGACGTATATAAGCCACCAATTCATCGACCAGAATCACACATGGTGCATATTGCTTAAGTAGCTTGATCAAATCTTCCTTGCCGGGAGATGTTCCGCTTAAGTCTGCTTGTTTGACTTGTTCATAGCCATTTGCTCCACCCAATTGCCAGGCAAGTTCGCCCCAAAGGGTATTAACAATAATTCCATCTCTTGATCTTGGACTGCCGGGTGAGAGTTGATTGCCATCAATCACAACAACTTTTGCTTTTGGTAAAGAAGTGATGCCTGCTTTGTCGATAATGGGCGGAATTCCCTGCAATTCAGATAAAGGCGTATCACCTTTGGCAAGATGATAAACAGCCAGCATAGTATGCGTTTTACCACCACCAAAAGCTGTTTGCAGTTGAATAACTGGGTCACCACCATTACCGCTAAGTCGCTGGATAACTGAATCTAATAGCAATCTCATCCCTTCTGTGATAAAGGTTCTTTGAAAGAACATAACCGGGTTTTGATATTCTTCACTGGCATCACCGGTATGCACACGTGAAAGGTCTGCAGCAAATTCTGATTGTTTGAATGTGCCCTTAAGCACGTCCTGATGTGGAACCGCTACATCTCGCCAAGCTTTTATAGCCATGTTTGTATCCTCATGTTATTCATTAATTACTTCAAGTTTCAAACTCAAATTCTGCTTCGATTTGGGCATCTTTAATGCCTTTATCCTGAGCTTGTTTTTCGATGGAGAGCCAGGCAGTTACAAGATCATTATAGGGTCTGGCATCTTCTGCCCAGCCTTGACGTTCACAAAGAGTATATAGCAGAAAAGCAAGCTGTCTGGCTGTAGCAGCTAATTGCGGAACTGCCGATGCTATCTCTGCTGCTGCGGATTCTCCCCTGGTTTGATGCAAACGGATGAGATGATGCAAGACTTCCCAGACGGGCATGTGAGTGTCCTTGGTGGGATTCCAGGCATCGGGATACTCATCCGGTCTTAGAAGCTTGACCTTGCCACTTGAGGCAGCAAGAACCCCACTATCCCTAACGCCTTCCACTGACACACCCTTCGCCCTGGCAAGCACGTCCGCCTCGCCGTAGATACCCTCTTTCCAACCATATTCGCTGAACCATTGCAGACAGAAACAGGTATCACTGTCCCAATCACCCTCCAATTCCTTGAAATAGTCGTCAATGGCTTTATTGATCAGGATCAGGGCCGTGCGGACGCTCATTGGAGAACCATCTGCCTCCACCACGGACTTATATTTGGAAAACACAGCCATGCCAGGTCCGATGGAAGCTTGGGCTAGATCGACCGGGGTTATGGGACTGGAAGTTTCACTGCCATTGATCATGGTGTCCAGGGCAATGGGAATAGCTTTATTCAATTCCTGCAAAAAGTCTTTACGGCTGACATAATCTGCGGTTAGATCTCGTTTACGGCATACAAGTATAATGCTGGAAGATAGCATATTACTACCTATCCCACTAATCTTGTTGGCAAGCTCTGTTCGCATAGGCCAAGTACCCACAATAGCAAAATCAGATTTGATAACTGCTTCTAGGAATGTTACCCAACCCGTTGAAATGCTCCCAGCTTCTGAGGTCTCTGATTGTTTAAAAGCGTAGTAAATTGAAACCGGGAAGGCTGCGTTTGATTGTTGGGATATACGGCTCATTGCCTTCATCATGCCATTCAAGAAGAACAATTCTGCATCCTTCTTTGATTTATGGCGATAATGCGAAGCTACCAGTTCATCGTCTTTTGGGGTTGCAATAGTCTGGAATAGCTCTGGGTAAATTGGTTTCAACGCTCTCTTTTGAAACACGTAGAAGAAATCTGATAAGTCAGCGTACATGATATTGTCGTAATATGGAGGATCAGTAGAAACAATCTTGTTAGCTGAAATGCTCTGAGATGTAGCGTCGGAAACTACTGCTTTACAATTCTTATGCGTTGGCAGTTTTTGTATCGCCTTACACACCCAATCTAGCATAGATAACCAGTTCCCAGTGGAATCACTTAGGATATTCACTTCAGCATAATCCCATACCATAGCTAGAGCTTGCCTTCCAAAAGCACTCCTTACCCCGTCTCTAGTGCAATCCCAGGTTGAGAGAACTGAACTCTGGATGGACAGTTTACCTACACAGACATGCAAATAGGTTCGTATGGCTTCTTGATATATGACTTTATCTTCTTTTATATCATTTACTTCAATAACTGCCTTAAAAACATCATCAATTATTGTGGTGATTGACTCTAATGCATACATCTGTCTATTGCTGAACAAATCGCCATAAGTGCGCATTCCATAGAGGGGAACTTGATCAGCGCTTTTCCCTACCAATGCTTGTTCTGGTCGCCAAGTAGGAACCGCAGAATTGGCAAGTTCCTCCTGCTGCGTATCAGGGGATAGATAAACACGGGAGTTATTCCCCTCGCAAACAAGCGCCATCAACTTAGAACCCATCCTGCCTGCTTGTCCCTCAGCCTTAATGTACTTACCATCTATTGGGGTATTCGAGAGAAGGCAAAAGAAGTTGGAAGTTCTTCCCGCTGCTTTTGTTCCTTTCTTGATGGCATCAATATCATCAGGCATACCAACCCGTACTTTGAACTCGTATTTATTTCCATCAATAATTGGCTCAACATAGGCTTCCTTACCCTTTTTATCCGATAACAGGAAAGTAGATGTAAGTGGTACATCCACGTGGGAGTAGAGTGGATTGGGGCTTTTCACGGTTCTTGCCCAGATATAAGCTATTACTGTCAGTTCTTTCCCTCGATATTGTACGAGATCAGGCCGTTCAGTTATCATCTCTTCGGTGATTTTGATGGGGGGATAGAGGTGCCCTATACGCTTAAAAGCTTCCTGCCGTACCCAATGCCCATAGCGGCGCACGTCCTCAGCCAGACCTGTAACTCCGGGCCAGCTAACAGAGATCTCTTTCTGTTGATCGCACTGAGGAATAGGACCAATGGGTCTATGTCCCACAAACTTGGGCGGTATCTCGATCATGGCCTTGTTTATCAGCACTGCCACAGGATTGAGGTCGCTTGCCCAGGCTTCCAATCCCAGGCGCTGGGCTTCCAGCGGGATGGAGCCGCCACCGGCAAAGGGATCATGGAAGGCGGGCAGTTTGTCTGGATTGAATATCTCGGATGCCTGGGGATGGTCTTTATTGAGTTCGCAGGTTACTTTCCAGCTTTTACGGATCTCAGCCCGGGCTTTCTCCAGCACTATCTCGTTGTTGGTATTTTCCCACTTCACCAGTTCCCGGATGATCTCAAAGAGCTCTTCCCGTTTGCGGTTGGCATCCGCTTTGCGTTTGTAGCCGATCTGCAGTTCTTCATCCCAGCCGGGGTCATTTACCAGTTGGGCAAAGAGCACCGCCCTCGCGGCAGCCAGAGGTCGCCTGGCCCAGTACAAATGCAGGGTGGAAGGATGACCATGGCGAATGGATTTTTCACGAACACAGGCTTCATTGATCTCTTTGAGGGGCAGGGCCACTTCGATAAGCTTTTTGGGGGCTTTTATTTTATATTCACTCATTTCTTTCTCTTGGGCTTGGACTGTTTAGTAATCTGTTTTACTTCCTGCAGGGCTTCCACAAAGTGCTTTTCTGCTGCGGTTGGCTCTGAAAGCTGTTCATGATGCCATTTTTCATATTCCAGCCGGGCTTTATGCATGGCATCTTCATGAGCAATGGAGCCGGCATGCTCCAGAATGTCCCTGCCGCTTAGCTTCAGGAATTCATCCAGTTTGGAGATCCAATCTTTCATGTACATCGGAGTTCTGTTCAGGGCTTGAAGCTCGGCGAAGTCCAGATACATACTTACGATTCTATTGAGGATATCCAGTTCTTCCTGGTTCAGGTAGTTCTTTGCTACCTCAGTATCTGCCTTGCGGAGCTGGGTTCCCGGCCAGTTGGTGAGTCCCATGTTGGTTTTACCGGCATCAGCCCGCTGAAAAATAATCTCTGCGGCAGTATGGCCATGGCTCGCCCAGTGCATCTTGTTTTGAATGACCTTGAAGAAGTCCCGGGACAGATCTGACTTGGGATCATAATCTATACTGGTGGCATAGATATCCAGGACTTTGCGCCAGAATACCTTTTCCGAGGAGCGGATATCCCTGATCCGGGCCAGAAGTTCATCAAAATAGGAACCGCCTCCGGCCTCTTTGAGCAGCTCGTCATTAATGGTGAAGCCCTTGATCAGGTATTCCTTAAGCCGCTCAGTAGCCCAGATGCGGAAGCGGGTGCCAATTATGCTATTTACTCTATATCCCACTGAGATCACAGCATCAAGATTATAGTACTCTATCCTATAGGTTTTCCCGTCACTTGCAGTTGAGGCAAAAAATGCACTAACTGATTCGCGGATGAGTTCTCCGCTTTCGAAGATGTTTTTGAGGTGTTTTCTCACGCCTGAGACGTCAATGTCGAAGAGATCTGCCATCTGCATGGCCGATATCCATAGCGTTTCATTCCTTAGGGTCACTTGTATCTTAATCTTGCCATTCTCTGTGTTATAGACCCAGAAATCAGGTTTCACTATCATGTCCGTTTGCTTCATAATCCCTCCTTTTTTGAAGCTTTCTTGAGTAAACTGGCGATATCGAGATTGATGCTGGTAACCGCCCAGTCAGGTTCTTGAGTGAAGGGTTTACGAATGTAGTATGGCCCCTCATAACTATCTCCATCAACAATCACCAGAGCTAAGATGAATTTGTCAGCCTGGTTTAGCCCATAAAGTATCTCGTTTCTGGTGACGGTGATGGTGCCTTGACCTTTAGCCCGGCCTTTTACTTCAATGTGCCTGGTTTCCGGCATTTTACCATCTATGGGAGCTGGGATACTGGTAATATCCCATCCGCAGTTGAGGGCAGATACGTCAATTACTTCACAGCCCTTTGATCGCTCGTAATCCATCACGACCTGCATGGCTTTCTGTTCGATCTGTTTTCGGGCTTCCGCATCTGCGGTCCAGGTATCTTCCCCTTTCAATTGAGCCAGTAAGCCAGCGGGGATAATCAGCGCGCCTCCGATTACTACGGGAGTTTCTGAAACCACATGGCGCATTTCGTTGAGTTCTTTGGTGCGGGATTTGAGACGGTTATCCAGTTCGTCGATGATACGGCTTACATTATCGATGTTTATTCTGGTCTTTTTACCCGCAGCCTGGTCATCCTGAAGCTTGATCTTGCGGTCGGACCAATAGTTGATCTGGGTCACCAGTCTCTGATGCACCGCTTCCAGAGTCTTGGTGACCTGTCTTTCCCTGCGCTGCATAACTTCCGAAAAATGCTCCGGGGCAAGATGGGTGGTGGCATACGCCAGAGCCTGGCCTTCCAGTTCGGATGAAACCCATTGGGCCGCAAGCAGATGTTTTATCAGGATGAAGTCACTATCTGAGATGGGCTCCAGATCGAGATGGGGAGCCCAGCCCGGGTTGCTGATCGCTCCTGATTCATCGATCTGGACAAACTGCAAACGACGGGAGATGCACCTGTCCCTGTTGATCCCCTCTTTCACGGAATGCTCGATGATCAGCATGGCTTGGGGATCGATGCTATCATCATGCGGGGCTACCAGTACGGCTCCCTGCTTCAGCTTGTTGCGGTGATCCTCCAGCATGATATCTGTGATCGACATCATCAGCGGGTGTCCGGGATGGATGAAACTGGCCATGGGTGCTTCCCGGTTGGGCAATCTCACAAAGGGTTTATCGAAACAGATGCGTTCGTATTTCTGAGTGACCGGATTGATGTTTCTGCGGTTACGGCCAGAAATCTGGCGATCCCGTTCCCGAATCTGGGCCGGAACATAGGAGATTTCCCAACGCTCGCCCTCGCTACGGACCTGGCGAATGTTGCCTTTTAACTGGCTGAAAGCCTGCAAGAAAAAGGATTTAATGAAATAGGGCTGGAGTTTTCGTGCTTCAGCTTTCTCCATTTCGGCTTTCACGGCAAAGAGACGGTTTTCATCGATAACCTCTTCACACAGGGCATTGCGGCTGATGATCTCTCTGATGTGCTCGGTATCGAGAACGCCTTCCACCACTTGAAACAGCCTGGACCTGACCTCAGGGTCATCCCCATAGCGGATCGCTTCGATCAGCAGGTCTTTGAGGCTTGTTTCTTCAAATACGTCTCCCAGAATATCAAAAACTCTGCCGCCCAAGGCGGCTCTTTGGGCTTCCAGCTTAGTGAAGAGGGTTTGAAACACGTCACCTTCCCGGGTCTCATCCGCCACCATATTCCAGAGATGGCAAACCTCAGTCTGGCCGATGCGGTGAATACGTCCAAAGCGTTGCTCGATCCGGCTGGGATTCCAGGGCAAGTCATAATTAACCATCAGGTTGGCATTCTGAAGGTTTACGCCTTCACCGGCAGCATCGGTGGCGAGGAGTATCCTGACTCGGGGATGGTTTTTAAATTGCTCCTGGGCTTTACGCCTTTCCTCTCTTTTAATGCCACCATGGATGGTGATGATCGCCTCCTGGCTGCCAAGTAAGCCGCTGAGCCGCTCATACAGGTAATTCAAGGTGTCACGATGCTCAGTAAAAATGATCAATTTGCGAAAACTGCCATTGGCATCCCTGAAATGCGGGTTATTCTCAAAGAGATTGGAGAGCTCTTCCCATTTTCGGTCTAGGCCGGAATCCCGTAATGCTTTGGCCTGTTCATTGAGACGCTTGAGGGTATTGGTCTCTGATTCCAGTTCCTGGATGGTCTGAGCCGTGGTAGCGCTGTCTACCAGCTCTTCTTCATTTTCTTCACGCTCTTCAGTGTCCCAGTCCTCATCATCAAAGTCATCCGGCAGCTCGATGCTTTTCTCTTTTTGCTGCCGGATCAGTTCGCCTCTCTGAATGAGCTTTTCTTCCTCCAGCCTGCGATTGAGCTTTTCCAATCTTCTTTTCAGGGATTGGTATATAGCCTCAGGGCTGGATGCGAGGCGCCTTTGCAGGATGGTGAGGGCAAAGCCGACAGTGTTTTTTTGTTTCCCGGTCAGACGATCGGCTTTATTCATTTCTTCCCGCACATACTCTGTGACAGCAAGATATAGCTCTGCCTCAGGATCAGACAGTTTATAGGTCACTGAATAAGCCTTCCTCTCTGGGAAAAGGCGGGTGCCATCGAATTTGAGCAGGTCTTCCTTCACCATACGGCGCAGGAGATCTGAGATATCAATCGAATGAGCGCTGTCTCTGGTTTTACCGTAGAAACGGTCCGAATCGAGCAAAGCAAGAAAGGTTTGAAAGTCCTCATCCTTGCCCTTGTGGGGAGTAGCTGTCATCAGCAAGAGGTGACGGGTGGTAGCACCTACTTCTTCAGCCAGCCTGTAGCGTTTGGTTTTCTTGAGCTCATTGCCGAACCAAGAGGCTGAGCATTTGTGAGCTTCGTCTATGACCACTAGGTCCCAGTAGCTTTGTTTGATCTTCTCGATCAGATCATCATCTCGGGAGATCATGTCGATCCTGGCTATCATATAGTCATAGTCCACAAAGGGATTGCCTCCGTGCGATTGCTCCTGCATGGCACGAGAAAAGATAAAAAAGTCCAGACCGAACTTCTCGTACATTTCGTCCTGCCACTGTTCTACCAAGGAACCCGGAGCAATAACCAGTATTCGCCTGGCATCGGCTCGCATGATGAGCTCTCGCATGTATAGCCCGGCCATAATGGTCTTACCTGCTCCCGGATCATCAGCAAGGATATATCGCAGGGGTTGCCTGGGAAGCAGTGATTCGTAAACTGCCGTGATCTGATGCGGGAGGGGCTCTACATTGGAGGTGTGAACAGCCATCATAGGATCAAAAAGATATGCCAGGTTGATCCTGTTTGCTTCTACTGCGAGCTTGAACTCAGCGCCAGGAGCATCGAATGTCCAGGGCCTACCAGCCACTGCAATGGAAAGGTTTTCCTCATCGGAACGATATATCAAGCGCTCTCGAAGAGAACCATCGCTTTTCTTGTAATAAACAGTGTATGCATCTCCACCGATAGGCTCACTGGTGACAATGCGCACTACTTCCCCCGGTTCAATGCCCTGAATCAGGGCTCCTGCCTTAATGTCTTCTAATCTCATCATCCTGATTCCTTAAAAAGAACTAGATGATCCGCCTAACACTCCCAAGGTCTGATCAGTTGCCTCTTTCAAGCGTTTAGTCGCATCATTAATTTCGGCCATTCCACGCCAAAAGTCAAACAATCATATTAGCTTCATCTGTCAATGAGAAAAGCGACCTTGCCTATAACTGTAAATGAATAGGATCAAATTGCACACGTTGCTATGTTCACAAAACTCATTTGAATTTCGGAATGAGAGTCTTCACTGAATTTGTATCGGGGATCTAGGGCTAACTCGCCGAACTTGACTAATTGGTTCTCTTATCTCAGTTGAACAAACATTTTTAGTGATGTATCCGAAGCCCTGACAAAGCTCAAGATTTTTACTTCTTGACTAATCTCAGCACACTGAGAACATGGCAACATGAAGAAAATCCTAATTACCTTTATTGGCAACAACGACTGCTTTCTCAGAGAGGGAAAAGAGGGCGCCATCATCAGCATCCTCAAACAGCGGGCATTTGATCTATTGTATATCTTGTATAACGATACCCGCTACCTGCAGCACGCATCGGATATACTCCTCTATTGCAGGAAGAAATTCCCCAACCTCACAGTAAGGTATCAAGAAGCCGAATCGTTAAATCCAATCGAGTACAATGTGGTTTATCCGTCTATGGTATCTGCAATCAAGAGCATTTTGAAGGAAGAAGGGACTAAGGATGCGGAGTATACGATATCTCTGACTTCTGGTACACCTACTATGCATTCCTGTTGGATTCTGATAGTGATGGGTGGGATTATCGATGCCAAACTGATCCAATCCTCCCGGGAGGATGGAATCCAAGATGTGAACTTCTCCCTTGATGATTTTCCTCAAATTAGCTCCGAAAAGAAAGCCAAGATCGAACTCACGAAAACGAACCGGGAGAATAAACTACTCCGCAAACAGCTTCTGGACAGCTATTCAGATCTTATCGGGGAGCACGAGTCTGTTATCCATGTCAAACACCAGATCGACAACCTGTCCAAGTATGACATCCCGGTCTTCATCAGCGGGGAAAGCGGTACCGGCAAGGAAGTGGTGTCCAGATTACTACATTACAACAGCCCCCGCAAAGAAGGTCCATTCGTAGCAGTCAACTGCGGATCGATTAGCGAAAACCTCTTTGAAAGCGAGTTCTTTGGCCACAAAAAGGGCTCCTTTACCGGCGCAATAGCAGATCATGAAGGATATTTTAATCAAGCGGACAAGGGTACCCTCTTCATGGATGAAGTGGGAGATTTGCCGCTACCAATGCAGGTCAAATTACTCAGAGTTTTGGAAGAAGGTGCAATCCAACCTGTGGGAGGCAAGGTTAAGCAGGTGAATGTGAGGATTGTAGCAGCTAGCAACAAGGATCTAAATCAGCTTGTCCGGGAAGGCAGATTCAGAGAGGATTTATTTTATCGCATAGTACAGGCTCAGATATACTTGAGTCCCTTGAGAGATAGGGGATCAGACATCCTACTTCTTGCTCGATGTTTTCTAAGTGATTATTCTACCAAAAACAGATCCGATAAGCGCTTTAGTGACAAAGCGGAGAAAAAGCTGCTTAGTTACCGATTCCCTGGTAATGTGAGGCAGTTACAAAATATAGTAAAGCTGGCCTATATCCACAGCGACGCGGATGTGATTGAGGATAGGGATATCATCTTGGCTGATGCATCCGACAATGCTCTGAATGTGGATATCCCATCGAACGGTATTGACCTTGATAATGAAGTAATTCCTGCATATTACCGTGCCGCGCTTAAGTCCGCCAAAGGTAACGCTTCTGAGGCAGCACGCTTGCTGGGGTTGAAGCCACATACCTTCCGGGCGAGACTGAGAACACTATCAGAAGGTAAATATTATAACCAGTAAAGGTAATATGGGTTACTATGGTGAAAAGATTCGGACGCGCCGAGTGATGCTAACCGTTTATTCCCCATATAGAAACGCATATAGTGAGATATTGGCTCAATCATTGCGATTATCTATGCCATGAATGAATTCACGACGTGTTGAACATGCGATTAACGAGAAAGCCCAGATTAAAATTTGATAAAGCATCTTGATGATACTTATGTATTTAATCATCGGTATGCTAAATCGTATCAGTAGATAGTTTACTGGTTTTCATAATTGGAAGATATAATGGATAAAAAGAACACTGACCAAAATACTTGTCGGAATACGGAACCTGAGCGCTCTGAACTAGAGCACCAAGTTGATTTGTGCCTAAAAAGTAGGGATTATAAAGAGTTAAGAATTTGTGTTAATAAACTGCTAAAAATAGAAACAAGAAGTAGCTATTGTGCTCTACGAGCTTACTCGATTCTCTGTGACGATTCGAGTAATATAAACGATTTATATTCCGCTCTTGAAGACATAAATCAAGCAATAGAATTTAATCAAAATGAAAAGTACTATCTGATAAAACTTGCACTATTAGATTCACTGATTATCGGATTAGAGCATGGTGGAGACACAGATCAAGTTGAAAATGAAGAAGACAATTATGATGATTCTTTAGACTCAGATTTCGTGATTAACTACGAGTCTAATATCCTTATTAGATCTACTGATCCGGCCATTAAGAAAATCGGATTTGAATCTTATGGAGAATCATCCTACTTATCATGGTACAAACCAAGAGCTAGTAACACCCTAACTGAAGAGTATTTGAAAGTTTTGAGTTTGCTCATTGGGGAAAAAATCCAGGATCCATATTATTATGATAGAGGAGCTATTGAGTTTGTCAATAAACTGATCGAGAATTATTCAGAGTCTATACTGGATAAAGCATTAGAATGCATCCGACATAGTATTGATCTCGAACCAACCGCTGAAAGATATCTCCTTAGGATGGACATTGAGATAATAGGGCAAAGATGGAATGATGCCCTTATAAGTTCATTGAGTGCTTACGATCTTGATAAAAAGTACTATATGCAATTAGAACGAAAACTCATGATTAACAAGGAAGCGGAATACCATACCGGCACTCTGGACACAATCGAAGAGATGAAAGAGATAATGCATAAAGAGGGGTATTACAGAGAGAAAAGTTTAGCATTGATCGGGGCTAAGAGATATGAGGAAGCTTTATGCCTGCTAGATCAGGCCATTATGGAAGAACCTACACTTCACGTAAACCCTAAGGACAGTAATAGCAACGCCAATACCTTCTATGCTTTAAAACTTGATACACTGTTACTATTGGATGAGTATGAGAAATACGCTGAGTTAGTTTATGAACTTTATCGACAAGATTTGCCAGTGGCACTGACTTACTACCTTTATCAACTTATTGATATCAAGCAATCTGATGTTTTAATCAAAGTGTTGAACTCAACTTTGCATAACCCAATAATGGATTTTTTCTTTGCTTGTGCATTGTCCAACAAGGGTCGGAATAGAGAATCGGCATCTGTTTTTAGAACGATTAACTTCGATCAGATGCTAGAAATGATAAACGAGATTTATTATGTGCCTTACCAGAACAGCTACAATGGAGATGCTGTAAACAAAATGTCCCATCGTTTAGTAAAGCCGTGGCCGAGAAATTACCAGAACAGCTACAATGGAGATGCTGTAAACAAGGAAAAGAATATCGAAATGATGTGCAAGGCCTTAGAATTAAATAATATGAGTGATGTTTTGTATATTGAACTGTTGGCAAACTATTACCAAAAAGAGGACTTTGACTCAAGTCCCCTAACTTCTATTGTAAAAAAATACCTAGAAATCAGATACATTCGATTTGGTAAATCTAAGCAGGTTAGTCTTGACTACACAACTGGTGAAAATTCTCTTACAGTAAAACTCAAACTACTCCAAAGTCTACCTATAGATAAACTGGAAAAATACCCGGGGTATGTATCCTTTATGAAAGGAATTGACAAGGAACTAGCACTGCTAAAGGATCGGGATAATGCTGATAGGCTTCAGGAAAGTAAGAAAGAAGAACGCAACCGCATCCTCTCCAACCTTTCCCACAGTATCAAGAATATGCTTAAAGCGGTGATTGACCCACTGTTGAACCTGCGTAACGAAATACCCCAGAAATCGGTCATCATCGACAACGCCATAAAAGGGGCTAACCTAATCCGAGAGATCGTCAATGCCATCAACCTCTCCTTCCAGACTACACTGGAAGAGCTTAAATGGGACGTACTCAATCCCGGCTGTGAAAGCATGACACTGCAAGATATGGTGGTGGACAGCCTAAGATACTCGGTTAGCAACATGTTCGATTCTCGTTATTTTCCTGCTTTCTCGGAAAAATACTTTCCGCGTTCCTTGGCGAAAGTGCAGTACGAAAAGATCAGATCTAACTGGAATGAGGTCTCTGCCGGTGACGTTCCACAGATCAAGGGCTTCCTGGATAAGCACATGTTCCGTCTGGAACTGAATCTTGACGAATCCCAGGATTACCACGTCGGTAACGACAAAAGCTCCGCCATCAAACTGCTGATCCTCTTCCAGGAGATCATCTTCAACGCCGTCAAATACACCGCCTACGTTCCCTTCCCGGAACGTCGAGTTGAGATAACCCTAGCTTCCCATGGCGACAAGATGGTGCTGGCAGTCAAGAATAGCTTCGATCCCAAGGTCCAAGCCAAGACTACAGGTGTCGGTAAACTTGTCATCGAAAACTTCGCCAGGGTCCTGGGGTGCGATCCGGTGGTAACAGAAGGTAAGGATACTTACTCGATATCGCTGGAATTCGATAACCTTTGGCAAAGGATAGCAGCTGATGCTTAGCACTATAGCCCAAAAGCGGGCTTCGGACATTTTTTCCGCACCTATCGATTACGACAGTGTAGAAGCCGAGGTTGGCGATACCACGGAAGAGCCTTCTCTTGCTCTAAAGGCGTTCAAGGAAGGCCAGTTAGTCTATTATATCAACTACGAACTGCTAAGCTTGATTGGAGAGTAACTTGTGGGAAAAGTCTATCCAGACATTGATACATTAAGAAGAAAAAGCCAACCCGTCACTGAAGGCGAAATGGCTCTTATTAGGGCTTTCAAAGAATACCTTCCAGATGATTGCGAGATATTCTTCCAGCCCTATCTGAATGGAGACAGACCGGATATCGTAATCCTTAGAAAGGGTTACAGGGCGCACATAGTGGAAGTCAAGGATTGGTGCCTTGACCATTACACCATCGAACCGGATGGACAATGGTTACTGAAAAAAGATGGAACTAGGCTCAAATCTCCTTTGTTTCAAGTGCAGCAATACAAGGAAAATCTCTACAATCTGCATGTCGAAGGACTACTTGAGAAGAAGATCAAAGAATCCAGAACCTATGGCATGGTTACCTGCTCAGTATATTTCCACCGTGAAACCACTGGTAAGGTACTGAGAACTATCAAGGCTAATGACACCCACTCTTCGAAAGATCACGCCATGGTTAATAAATACACATTACTGTATGGACATGAACTCTTGAACAAGGAAGGGATACTTCGTTTTATCCATCAATCCAAACTCGATCAGTTCTCACCTTATCTCACAGACAACATGCATAACAGCATGCGCAGGGTACTGAATCCGCCCTTTCATTATCTTGAAGAAGGACTGGAGATAAGGTATACTCCGCAGCAAATGAGGTTAACCGAGAGCAGACCAGGTGCGCGCCAGAAGATCAAAGGTGTGGCTGGTTCTGGAAAAACCCTGGTTCTCGCAAAAAGAGCAGTAAATGCTTTTAAAAGAACTGGATCAACTGTACTTATACTAACATTTAACATAACTCTGATCAACTACATCCATGATCTTATAAACAACGTGCGGGAGGGTTTTCCCTGGAGTGCCTTTGAGATCGTAAATTATCATGAATTCATTAACTCAACAGCAAACAGGCATAATCTGATCTTCTCCGGCTTGGAGGATTACGAGGACACAAATTTCTTCGAGCTAGCCAACAGAAGATTAAAAAAGTATCAAACGATTCTCATCGACGAAGCTCAGGATTTCCACGAATCATGGCACCGGATCATTCAGAAGTACTTTCTATCTGATGGTGGGGAATTGGTTATTTTTGCGGATGAGAAGCAGAACATCTACAGTAATGAACTCGATTCAGACAGGAAAGTTAAGGTACCTGGCATACCGGGTGTGTGGAATGAAAGCATGAACCGACCTTTTCGCTTCACTGGGAGATTGGTTGCTTTCATCAAAGCTTATCAGGAAAGTGCTTTCAAAGCAAAATACGCCCTGGACGAGTTTGAGATGCCAGTCCAAGCTGAGGCTGATATCGGGGAAAGTGAAATCCAATACATCTCCCTGGGCAGCAGGATCGGGGCACCTGCTATAGTGGCAGAGATACAACGATACTTACGTGAGAATAATATCCATCCCTCGGATACAACTATTCTCAACAGCCGGATCGCACTTATCAGAGAGATTGATTATCTGATCCGGCAAGCCAACGAAAAATCAAACACAACCTTCGAAACCAAAGAGATTTACGACCTGTTGTCCTCCAAAACCCCATCGAAGTTAATCGTGATTGCTGAGCTGGAAAAAATCCGTAGAAACAAAAAGAGACACTTTTGGATGAAATCCGGCACCATGAAGCTCTCCACGATTCACAGCTTCAAGGGTTGGGAGATCCATTCCGCAATAGTGATCATAGAGCCGGAAGACGATCAAAGTGAGTTTGAGACTGCCGAATTGATCTATACTGGCCTCACCAGGGCTCGCGTGAACTTACTGATAATCAATACTGGCAACGCCAAGTATGAGCAAATCATCAGACAAGCTTTATAGGATAGCGCAATGGGAAAAAACCACCAAGACAACCAGCCTAACGAAGAGACTTCGATCCAAACTGCCAAGGAATTTCTGGCCAAAAAACAATACGACGAGTTGTTAACTTGGGTCAACGACTTGTTGGAAAATGGAGAGAAGGATTGGTTATACAGGATACGAGCCATAGCGACGGTTTGTGGATCATGTAAATATCCTGGCGATGAATCTGAGTTTCTTACAGCTTTCGATGACATTGAAAAGGCGTTAGAACTTAGCTATTCTGAAAGCAATCTCCGTATAAAACACTGGATCCTGGGATCAGCTATCGTTTACTATCACAATAGCGGGCTTTTTCTGCCATTATTCGAGTACACGGTTGATCACACTCAGGATAGATTACTTGTTAGAGATTCTTCCCTGGATGGCAAAGATTATATCTCGAAACTGCCTTATGGGGTTTACATAACAGACCATAAAGAGAACTATCGAGCTCGTTTACATGTACTGAACGAGTTGATCCAACTGACAGGCAAACCAGAATACTATGAACAACGAGCAGTTGACCACAAGAAACAAAACGATCTACTGCTAGCTTTGGAAGATATCAGCAAGAGTATCGAGCTTGAACCTACAGCCCAAAGATATATGTTAAAGGCCGAAATCGAGATTGCTTCCAACCTTCTGGAAAATGCGCTTCTAAGCTCCGATCAGGCTTATGATCATGGCGCTAGTCAGGAAGAATGTCTGGATAGAAAACTAAGCATCTACAAGCGATTAAGTAGGTATTCTGATGCTCTGACTGTGTTGGATCAATTGCTTACTTTGGACGTTTTGTCTGAGAAGAATTTGAACGACAAATTCTTGCTGCTTTATGATCTAAAACGATATCCAGAAGCCCTCATTGTTCTAGATGACATGATTGCATTATCTCCGCCCCAATCTGTAAATCCTGATGATTTTGTTGCTCCACTCTCGAACTCCTATGCAAGGAAACTGGATGTAATGCTGAGAATGGAAGACTATGATGCTTACTCCAGCCTGATAAAGAGCTTTCTAGCACAGAAGTTAGATCTCTCACTGATCTACTACCTGAGTTCCCTTATCAAAAAGCATCAATACAATGTTATCTTAAACCACTTTCAGAACGAACAGAATAACTATCCAGTGATTAAGTGGTTTCTGATCTGCGCATATATCGGTTTGGATGATAAAGTCAATGCCAGCCACCTTATCCGACAGATTAACTGCGAAGAAGTTTTCATTGCTACCTCAGGTTATTACAATATCTGGAATAGGAATGATTTGCTTGAAGTAGATCAATTACATAGAGATGACAGCATAGCATCACTATTTGAATCTCTGAATCTTAAGAAAATGAGCTTTTTGCTCTTTCTTGAACTAATATTGGCTTTAACCAATAATCATCTGAAAATCAAGAGTCAATATGCGGATCAGGGTGGTGCGGCCAATGATGATGCTCCCGCTGAAATTGATCATGCTATTGTGGCACTAGGAGACACAGATTTCGTTGACTCAAGGGATAGTTTGGGGGAGTATAGCTATGACGAATCAGCATTTCTGAATCTTCCTGATATAAATAGTATCATCTCCGAAATGAAGTCAGAACCTTCATACATAGACGGAACGGATAAATTTACGCCCGAGCTTCATGCCAAACAAAAGCTATTGAAAGGACTGGGCCAATGGGAAAAGTTCCCTACTTGTGTGAAGGAGATGCTGTGGGGCATTGAGCGGGAGTTGACCAAAATATTAGATATTCAGAGCATTCACAAGATTAACGAAGCCAAAGAAGAGGAGCGCAACCGAATCCTTGCCAACCTTTCCCATAGCATCAAAAACATGCTGAAATCCGTGATCGATCCCCTGATAAACCTGCGGGAGGAGCTGCCCCAGAAAGCGGTCATAATCGACAACGCGATCAAAGGTGCCAACCTGATCCGGGAGATCGTCAACGCTATCAATCTCTCCTTCAAGACCACACTGGAAGAACTCAAATGGGACGTGCTCAATCCTGGCGTGGAAAGCATGACCCTACAGGACATGGTGGTCGACAGCCTGAGATATTCGGTGAGCAACATGTTCGATTCACGCTATTTCCCTGCATTTTCGGAGAAATATTTCCCTCGCTCCTTGGATAACATCCAGTATGACAAGATTGGGCAAAAGTGGAATGAAGTGTCTAGAGGTGACGTTCAGGAAATCAAAAGTTTTCTGGGTAAGCACATGTTTAGATTGGAACTAAATCTGGACGAATCGAGGGACTACCATGTGGGCAATGAGAAAAGCTCCGCCATTAAACTGTTGATCCTCTTCCAGGAGATCATTTTCAATGCAGTTAAGTACGCTTCCTACGTTCCCTATTCGGACCGCCAGGTTGTGATCATGCTCGCATCTCATGGCGATAAACTGAACTTGTCTGTCAAGAACAGCTTCAATCCCAAGGTCCAGGCCAAGACAACCGGGGTGGGCAGGGTAGTTATTGAGAACTTTGCCAGGGTGCTGGGATGCGAACCCATGATAAGTACAGATTCGAACACATACTCAATTTCATTAGAATTCATTAACATATGGAGGAATAATGCCGAAAATACTGTACATTGAAGACGAACTGACCCGCAACATTGCAACCATCAGGAAATTCTTTAAACCCGTTCTGAAGGATAAAAACATTCAGAAAGCCCTCAAAGAGCTAGAAAGCTCTGACCGTCCCTTCCCTGAAGATATTGTCGAAGCCTGCAGCCCAAGCAGCGAACTTGATATCGCTTACACTTTTCCTCGTGCTTTGGAACTTGTTATCGTTAATCACAAGTCCTATGATCTAGTGATCGTTGACCGCAATCTGAGCCTTTATCAGTATGTAGACGAATTGGAGAGGATGAAGGATATGCTCTGCGGAATAGGACAGGATTTCGACGAAGACAGAATCCTCGAGTTCCATGAACGCGAGGGCGACCTGCTATTGCAAGTCTTAGTAAAACTGGATACAACATACAAGGATAAAGTGTACTATCTGACTGCCAACACATCTGATGCTCTGCGGGGTTCGCCGCAACTGCAGACCCTGATCGATGTGGATAGTTTTAGGCAGGACCACATAATTGAGAAAGGATCGCCACGGGAGAAGATGATCAGCGACATCTTGTCTGATATTAAAGCTTTCAGGATACAGAACACATATAGGACTCAGTGCAATATCTTGAGAAAATGCCTTGATGAAGAGAGTGTAAATCAATTTATCAATGTGGTAAAACACTATGAGAAAAACAACCGCCGAGAATTTGTTTTTGATTTAAGGAATCTGTTAGAAAACATACTAAAAAAGACCGCATATTGTTTAGGCGAGCACAACGCTGATTACTGGAAGAAAATTGGCCGTAAGAGCCATCTTCAGATCAGGCCATTTATCTTAACCGGACTAAAAACATACGATGACATCTATAACATTGGCTACAATGCAGTTATCCAAAATGCATGCATGTCGATCTATTCTATTAGCAGCGAATGCGTTGTCCACTCCAACAGTAAATCCGTAGATATAGAAAGCACTAGTGCTAGCAATCTAACTGTGTTCACAATGAATACTCTCATAAACGAAATATGCGATGTAATCCTTTGGTTTGGATTTTATATGGAGAGACTTTCAACTGACGGGTAAGGTCAGAAATCACCTAGTATTCCCTTTTGGTGCAATAGTTAGGATAATGTCTGACACTTGACAGTGAACGATGATTGAAATTTGGTGCGCCTAAGAGAGGCGTAGCCTAACGAAGGCGCACCAAATTTCAGCGAACTATAAGGAGTGTCAGTATGACCATGACAGATATAAAGAGTCACTGAAATCTGCAAATAGCGATCACTTGGACAAAATAGGTAAG
>ENA-UOOK01002213-UOOK01002213.1-fermentation-metagenome-genome-assembly--contig:-NODE-2213-length-24327-cov-21.463415_pt1 | contig 24327 bp, 21 predicted proteins | sample MGYA00245777_ERZ724023 | MGnify/ENA primary metagenome ERZ724023 (study PRJEB28704, sample SAMN03018312) | fermentation metagenome | biome: anthropogenic terrestrial biome; feature: soil...
AGGTTCTGGAAGATATAAATTATTATTGTATGGACAACATGCCTCCTGCTCTCCTTCCTAATTTTGCCGAACTTTGCAAAAGCTCGTCCAGGGAGGTCAGTAGGGTTGCGGTTGTTGCGGATATACGAGGCGGAATATTTTTCAAAGATTTGTTTAACAGTCTTAATGAATTAAAAAACATGGGTATACAATACCGCATATTGTTCTTGGATGCATCCGATGATGAGCTGGTAAAAAGGTATAAGGAACAACGAAGACCTCATCCTCTGAGCACTACCGGAACTATAGTGGACGGAATCAGGAATGAAAGGCTAAGCCTTGAAGAAGTTAAAAGAAGATCCGACTATATAATTGATACGACAAATATGAAGCTTGGAAGGCTAAAGGAAGAGCTTTTGAATATTTTTGTCAGGGGAAGCGTTACGCATAATATTAATATCACGGTAATGTCTTTCGGATATAAATACGGACTTCCACAGGACTCAGATTTGGTATTTGATGTAAGATTTCTGCCTAATCCGTTTTACATTGAATCATTAAAAAATTATACTGGTAACGATAAAAATGTTCAGGACTATGTACTTGGGTTTGATGTAACGAATACTTTCATAAAAATGCTTGAAGATATGCTGATTTTCCTTTTGCCGCTATATATTAAAGAAGGAAAGTCAAGCCTGGTTATATCTGTGGGTTGTACCGGAGGCAAGCATCGTTCTGTTACAATTTCGAATATAATAGCGTCGGTTTTAAGTAAAGAAAATTACAGAGTTTTGTTAAATCATCGGGATGTTGAAAAATAAGAGAGGTATATATGAAGATAGTGGTTTTTGGAGGAGGAACAGGTTTATCCATACTATTAAGAGGTCTTAAAAAGTATACCCGCGAATTGTCTGCTGTGGTAACTGTTGCCGATAACGGCGGAGGCTCGGGAGTATTGAGAGAGGATCTGGGCATGCTTCCTCCCGGAGACATGAGAAACTGCATTATTGCATTGTCGGATATAGAGCCTTCAATGATTAAATTGATGCAGCATCGCTTTAAGGATGGATATTTAAAGGGACAAAGCTTTGGAAATCTGTTTATAGCAGCTATGTATGAAATTTTCGGAGACTACGAGCATGCGCTTAAAGAAATAGGAAGTATATTCAGGCTTTCGGGAAAAGTACTTCCCATGACTCTGCAGGATGCCCAGCTTAAAGCCCTTCTGAATAACGGAGGGTATATTTTAGGGGAAAAAGATATTCCTGAGTTTGTAAGTAAATCCGGAGCAGGAATAGATAAAATTTCACTTGTCCCCGAAGTATGTATGCCATTGGAAGAAACGGTAAGGGATATAAATGAAGCCGATATAATTGTCCTTGGTCCGGGAAGCCTGTATACAAGCGTGATTCCAAACATGCTTGTTCATAACATCCCCAAACTCATAGCTGAATCCGGGGCGACGAAGTTTTATATATGCAATCTTATGACACAACCCGGAGAAACTGATCACTACAATGTGTATGACCATGTAAGTGCAATTATCAAGCACAGCAGCAGGTATGTCATAGATTATGTAATTGCAAATGATGAGCTTATTTCTGAAAGCCAAATAGCTAATTACAAGTTCAAGGGTGCTAAGCAGGTTCTGATTGACGAAAACCAGGTAAAAAAACTTGAAGAAATGAATATTAGGGTCATAAGCAGTAATTTTGTGGAAATAAAAAATAACTACATAAGGCATAATTCTGATAAAATAGGACAGTTGCTTTTAAATTACACAAAAGAAAAAATAAAGCCTAAGGAGTGATCCCATGAAATTTGAATTAAATGAATCCCAGCTTGGAATAGTTGACGGAATGATAGACTGGGTCAGAGTTGTTGATAAAAACAATGTAGTGCTTTATGCAAACAAAAAAATGAAGGAAGATTTGGGGGATATTACCGGAAGCAAGTGTTATGAAATTTTTGGTTCGGGAAAAAACTGTGATTACTGTATATCAGGTGAAACAATTAGAAAAGGAACGATAGAAAAAAAGGAAGAATCCATATGTGGCAGAACATATATGGTTGTATCTTCACCTGTACAGGCTGGTGATGGCAAGACTGCCTGTGCTGTGGAAGTATTCAGAGATATAACAAATGAGAAAAAATTAGCAAAAAATATTAATGAACAAAACAAAAAAATGAGCAATGACATTAAATTTGCAAGGAATATGCAGATTAGAATGCTTCCGCCCAGGGGAATGTACAACGGTTTAAGCATTGATTACCTGTACGAATCATCGGAGTCTCTGAGCGGAGATTTTTTTGATGTTTTTAAAATAGATGAAAAAAATACAGGAGTTTATATTTGTGATGTGGTGGGACATGGTGTCAGCGCTTCACTGTTGACTGTCTTTGTAAGACAATCCCTGAGAACTATTGCCAAGGGTGGTCTGGGACTGAATAAAATAATGAAGGAACTTCATAAAACATTTCTTTCTTTAAATTTGGATTATGATAAGTATTTTTCTGTATTCATGGGAATTTATAATAAAGATACTCATGAATTTGAATATATTAATGCAGGGCACAATTCAGAGCCTGTATTACTGAAAAAAAATAAAGATATTGCCTTGTTAAATTCCAAGGGCTATCCGATTGCTAATATATTTGACGATGTCAATTACGATGAAAATAAATTAAATCTTAATATCGGAGATAAACTGTTTTTGTATACCGACGGTATTACGGAAGCAAGGAATCGGAATAATGAGCAATTTGGTATTGAAAACCTGTTATATATAATAAAAAAGGACGGGGATATACTTGGCAACCTAAGTCATTATCTGAATGATTTTTGTAAAATGCATAAGGATGATTATGCCATGTTGATGGCGGAAATAATATAATTATGAAAGAGGGGCAATATGAAGGAAATTATTTTGGATCTAAAAGGAAGCTTTATAAGTGAAAATGAGATGAGAGATATAGAGCCGGAAATCATGCATGCCCAGGAAATTCTGCTTGATAAAAAAGGAGTCAGCAGCAACATGACAGGGTGGGTTGATTATGCCGTGTCCATGGATGGAGAGGAATATGAAGAAATTAAAAAATCCGCAAACTATATAAGAAGTAATTGCGAGGCTTTTATAGTGTTGGGAATAGGCGGTTCTTACCTGGGAACAAGAGCTGCGGTAGAAGCAATCAGAGGGGACTTCCATAATGAATTGTTAAGTCCGCAAGTTTACTATGCCGGACAGAATTTAAGCGGAGCATATTTGAAAAAACTTACAGAGGTTGTTAAAAATAAGGAAATTTGTGTAATTGTTGTTTCGAAATCAGGGACAACGCTGGAGACGGCAGTTGCTTTCAGGATAGTAAGAAATCTGATGGAGGAAAAATACGGAGGAGATACCAGGAACAGAATTTTTGTTGTAACAGATAAAGAAAGAGGAGTTCTAAAGAATATTTCTGACATAAATGGCTACAAAACTTTTGTAATTCCTGATGATATAGGGGGAAGGTATTCTGTTATTACACCGGTTGGTTTATTGCCAATGGCCGCTGCTAATCTGAATACGGATGAATTTATCAGTGGTCTGAAATCTGGTGGGGAGGATTATCAAAAAAGAAATTTCAATGAAAATATATGCTGTCAATATGCTGCTGCCAGGAATATTTTGAACAGGCGTGGCAAGGAAGTGGAAGTTCTTGTTAATTATGAGCCTTCGTATGTATCCATTGGCGAATGGTGGAAACAACTTTTCGGCGAAAGCGAGGGCAAGGAGGGTAAAGGAATATTCCCAGCTTCTTTAAACTTTACTACGGATCTTCACTCAATGGGGCAGTATGTTCAGGAAGGGAGGAAGATACTTTTTGAAACAACAGTATTAACAGAAAGCAGCAGAGGTGATATTTCTGTTCCGCTGGCAGATGATGATTTTGACGGATTAAACTATATTGCGTGCAGGGACTTAAGCTATATAAACAGAAGTGCTTTTGAAGGAACCTTTATGGCTCATAACGAGGGGCAGGTGCCGGGCATAGTCATCAGGATTCCTGAAATGAATGAATTTTATTTAGGTAAGCTTTTTTACCTTTTTATGATGACATGCGGAATAAGTGGGTATACTAATGCTATAGATCCATTTACTCAGCCCGGGGTTGAAAATTATAAAAAAAATATGTTTAAATTGTTAGGAAGAAGATAAAATCAGTAAGGAACATTTCCTGTTCCATAGGAGAAAGTATGATAAAATTAGGAGAAATGCAGGAGCTTGAAGTAATAAAAAAAGTGGATTTTGGAGTATACCTTAAAGAGCCAGGCGGTGAAAAAGCCGATGAAAAAATTCTGTTGCCCTTAAAACAGGTGCCGGAAAATACCGGGATAGGTGATAAAATTAAGGTTTTTGTTTACAGGGACTCTGATGACAGGGTAATTGCCACAGTAAAAAGACCTAAAATCGTTATAGGTGAAATTGCATATTTAAAGGTTGTGCAGATGACCGGAATAGGAGCTTTTTTAAGCTGGGGATTAGAAAAGGATTTATTCCTTCCGTTTAAAGAGCAGGTAGGAGAAATTAAGCTTAACGGAGAATATCTGGTAGGGTTATATATCGATAAATCCGACCGCCTGTGTGCAACTATGAATCTTTTCAAGGTTCTCAGAACGGATTCGCCATACAAGGTTAACGACATGGTGAAGGGAACAGTTTTCAGCCTGAAAAGGGGTCTGGGAGCAATGGTTGCTGTTGAAGGAAAGTACCTGGGGCTTATTCATGAAGGAGAATTATTAAAACCCCTGCATTCCGGAGAAATTGTCGAGGTCAGAATAAGTCACATTAAAGAAGACGGCAAGCTGGATTTAAGCCTGAAGGATGCACCAAGACTTCAAATTGACAAGGATGGAGAGAAAATATTAAATGCTATTGCAAAAAATAAGGGGTTCCTTCCGCTGAATGATGACAGCAGTCCGGAAGAAATAAACAAAACTCTCGGACTCAGCAAAAGTTCATTTAAAAAAGCAGCAGGAAGACTTATGAAAAGAAATGTAATCGAAATGACAAGAAGTGGAATACGTCTTTTGGACAGTAAAACTTCTACAGCCTCAGGAAGAAAAACCAGGCGTTGATTTGGATGACTATATTGTTGGAGCTTAAGAGAGAAAGGAAGAAAACCAAGAAAACCAAGAAAACCAATATTGACTATAATATAAAAAAGTAGTAATATACTATAGCTTTTTATATTATTTTAAATATAAAATATCAAATATCAACATTATCAATGTAGAGGAGGAAAATTATATGTCTACACCACATAACAGTGCAAGTAAGGGACAAATTGCAGAAACTGTATTGCTGCCGGGTGACCCCTTGAGGGCTAAATTTATTGCTGAAAATTTTTTAAATAATGTTGAGCAGTTTAATGCTGTAAGAAATATGTTCGGATATACAGGAACATATAACGAAAGAAAGGTGTCAGTTATGGGTACCGGAATGGGATGCCCTTCAATTGGAATTTATTCATATGAATTGATACATATTTATGGAGTTAAAAATTTAATCAGAATAGGTTCCTGCGGAGCATATGACCCGCGATTAAATTTATATGATATTATATTGGTAATGGGTGCAAGTACAGATTCAAATTACGCTGCTCAATATAACCTTCCCGGTATTTATTCAGCCACGGCTTCCTGGGAGCTTTTGTCCAGGGCAAAAAAAATAGCTGATGAAAATAATATCAGCACAACTGTGGGTAACATAGTAACGTCAGATGTTTTCTATCACGACAACCCTGAGAGCTGGAGGAGCTGGGCTAAGATGGGATGCCTGGCAGCAGAAATGGAATCATACGCTTTATACTGCAACGCAAACAGAGCAGGTGTAAATGCGCTGACTATACTTACGGTATCAGATTCAATAGCAAATCAAACAGAAACGACTCCGGAGCAAAGAGAAAAAGGATTTAAAGATATGATGAAAATTGCTCTTGAGCTTGCGTAATGTGCTTGTAATAAGCCTTAGGAGGATTTAATGAAAAAAGCATGGGAAATGGCATATGATTTATTTTCAAATGCGAAACCGACCGTATTAGATGAAGGAGAGCAGGGATGGAGCGCTTTAAAGGCTGTTGCGGATTTTTATGACGGAACACTAAGCAATGACTGGGGAAGCAATGTACCGGGCTCCGGTGCACCTGAAATTGCTATGGTTTCGGCGGTTCAGGCTTTGGAAAACAGAGGATATACAGTTAACAACGCTTATGAACTCCTGGAGAGGGGCCTTAAGGCTCATAAGGAAGAAAACAGTGTAGAGCTTCAGAAGGTTTCGGCTGAGCTGAGGAATGAATTTTTAAATGCCAAAAAAAATGAAAGCTCAGATTATTGGAAGTATAGATACTATGATAATTTCAAACAATATGAGTTAAGTGTTCAATTTCCAGAACCTGTAAAGTTAGATATTGATTCGGATAAGTTTAAAGAACAGATTAAAGCAGGATGGATGTCTCAACTTATAGGTGCGGCTATGGGTACCATGGTCGAAGGCTATACATCAAAAAATTTGTACGAAGCCTTTGGAGACGTTAAATCCTATATCAGGGAACCAAATACATACAACGATGATATAACCTTTGAAATAGCATTCCTTGATGCATTTAAAGATAAGGGATATGCTGTTACAAGCAAGGACATTGCATTGTCATGGATTGGTTTGATACCTGTGGGATGGTCTGCGGAAGAGCTTGCTTTAAGGAATATCCGTTCAGGTATGATGCCTCCGGAGAGCGCTAAATGGAACAATCCCTTTAATGAATGGATTGGTGCACAGATGAGAGGTGCAGTATGCGGTATGGTCGCTCCGGGGAATCCAAGGCTGGCTGCAGAGCTTGCGTGGAAAGACGGAGAGGTGTCACACATAAACAACGGAATTCTTGGAGAAGTGTTCAATTCTGTAATGATATCTATGGCGTTTGTAAATGATGATGTAAGGGACGTAGTTAAAACTGCTATTTCAATGATTCCAAACGACAGTGAATATTATTCCGTTATAAGTTTTGCATATAACCGTTGTTTAAAATATGGAGACTGGCACGATGCATTAGCTGAATGCGAAGAAAAATATAAGAAATACAACTGGATTCATGCGTATCCAAACGCATGCTGCGAAATTATCGCCCTTATGTATGGTGAAGGTGATTTTGAAAAAACACTGAACATAATTACAATGTGCGGTATTGATGCTGACTGTAACGCAGGCATGAGTATGCCTGTTTTAGGAATTCAAAAGGGAATGGGTATCATTCCAAAAAGACTTATTTCACCTGCATTTGACAAGCTTGTAACCTATATGAGGCATTATGAGGAAATTATGCTGGATGATTTGGTCGATGATACATTAAAATACATAAAAAAAGCTCAGGCTTAATTAGGAGGATATCAAATGAAAAAGGTAACAGCTTTACTGCTTGCGGTTATGATGATTTTTTCAGTTACCGCATGTGCAAAGGAGCCTTCCGGAACACCAAATGGCGGAGGAACATCTGAAAGTGGAAAGCCGTACAAGGCTGCATTGTTAATTAACGGAACATTAGGAGATAAATCATTTTTTGATTCTGCAAACTCAGGACTTGAAAGATTGAAGGATGAACTTGGTGCTGACAAATTTGATTTTAAGACTTATGAAATGGGCGGAGCGCCATCAGATGAACCAAAGTGGGGTCCTGCTGTTTTGGAATACTGCGAAACGGGAGAATATGACGTTATAATAGTTGGTACATATCAGATGTATGATGCACTTAAGGACGCAGCAACAGAATTCCCTGACCAGAAATTTATTTTCTTTGATGAAACTTTCCCTGATTTAGAAACAGGAAATTTCAAAAATATTTATAATGTGCTGTACAAACAGAATGAAGTATCATTCTTAATCGGAGCTGCCGCAGCAATGATGACAACAGACGCAAGCCTGCCAAACATTGATCCGGCAACTAAGAACATAGGTTTTTTAGGCGGAATGGAAAACCCTGTAATAAATGATTTCTTATTTGGATATATTCAGGGAGCTAAGTACGTGGAGCCTGACATAAAGGTTTCTATAGCATATGTAGGAGATTTTCTTGACTCAGCCAGAGGAAAGGATCTTGCTTTATCTCAGTATCAAAGCGGAGGAGTTGATGTGGGATATAATGTAGCCGGATTAGCAGGATTGGGTCAGATTGAAGCGGCTGTTGATACAGATAAATATGCATTTGGTGTTGACTCAGATCAGGCTGCATTACTTCCGGACAAGGCACATGTAATTCCTACATCAGCCCTTAAAAATGTGGGAAATTCTCTGTATAGAGCAATTAAAGCTGATATGGACGGTAAGTTTGAATACGGAAGAGTTGAATCATTGGGATTTGCTGAAGGCGGAGTTGAAATAGTGAAAGATGCTCATTATGAAGAAATGCTTCCTGAAGGAATCAGAGCAAAATTGGATGAATTGGAACAAAAAATTATTGATGGGGAAATAGTTGTTGATTCTGCTTTAGGTAAATCAACAGAAGAAGTTCAGGCAGTAAAAGATTCCGTTAAGTAAGGCGCTAATCTGTACATGGTGCTGCTTACTTATTATCAGTAATAAAAATCACATATAAACAGTCAGGGGGAGGTCCCTGACTGTTTAATAGTTGGAGGTATTTCGGTGAGCGATAAAGTGCTTGAAATGAAAAATATAATGAAAATTTATCCGAATGGGGTTGTGGCTGTGAAGGATGTCACATTGGAGCTTGAAAGAGGCGAAATACACGCATTATTAGGTGAAAATGGTGCAGGCAAAAGTACTCTTATGAAAGTTTTATTTGGGCTTGAAACTCCAGAACAGGGGAATATTATATTACATGGCGAAGAAATTAAGTTAAATTCCCCCCAAGATGCAATAAAAAAAGGTATAGGAATGGTTCATCAGCACTTTATGCTTGTTCCATCTCTTACAGTTGCAGAAAACATTGTACTTGGAGTAGAGCCTAAAAGCGGTATATTTACAGATATGGATAAGGCTGTCAATTTATCCGCTGATATAGCAAAAAAGTACAACTTCGATGTTGATGTTACAATGAAAGTTGAGGAGCTTCCAGTAGGAATTAAGCAAAAAGTAGAAATACTAAAGGCTTTGTACAGAGGAGCTGATATTCTGATACTGGATGAACCTACCGCAGTCCTTACTCCACAGGAAACAGATGAACTGTTCATACAATTAAAGAATTTAAAGGATATGGGTCACACGATTATTTTCATTTCTCACAAACTGGATGAAATTAAATCAATTTGCAACAGGGCAACAATAATGCGCAACGGCAGAAGTAAAGGAACTTATAATGTTAGTGATATTTCCACGGTGGAAATGTCCAGGCTGATGGTTGGCAGAGATGTCGTTACGTCCTTTGATAAAAAGCCACCTGTTCTCAGGGAAACGGTTATGAAAGTTAGAGATTTACAGGTAGTGGGAACTACAGGAGTTGTAAGAGTGAACGACCTTTCATTTGATTTAAAGGCAGGTGAAATTTTTGGTATTGCAGGAGTTGAAGGTAATGGCCAAGGTCATCTTGTGGATGCCATAACAGGACTTACAAAAAAATATTCAGGCAGTATTAAAATATTTGACAAGGATATTAAAAACAGCAGCATATACAGTATAAGAAAATCAGGAGTTGCGCATATACCTGAAGACAGAATGACATTAGGATGTGCGGCAAATATGAACATAATGGATAATATCCTTTCTAATCAATATGACAATCCTGAATATTCCGGAAGACTTATGCTTAAAACTAAAAAAATTGAATCAAGAGTAAATAAGCTTATAAAGGAATATTTGATTAAGTGTGAGTCTTATAAACAAAATGTAGGTATGCTTTCAGGCGGTAATATCCAGAAGGTAGTAGTGGCAAGGGAATTTTCAACCAATCCTGAAATAATTATCGCCAACCAGCCCACACGTGGTATTGACGTAGGAGCATCTTCATTTATAAGACAAAGAATTATCGAATTCAGGGATGCAGGGTGTGCAATAATTCTAATATCGGCAGATTTAAATGAGGTGCTGGAGCTGAGTGACAGGCTGGCAGTAATGTATAAGGGGAGTTTTTCCGGAGTGTTTAACGATGTTAAAAACCTTACGGAAGAAGAATTAGGTGAATACATGCTGGGTATTAAAAGGGATGAAAAACTGGAGGGAATAATATATGAACAGTAATAAAAAATATGATATTTTGCGTACCGTACTATCCATTGGTATTGCATTGCTAATTTCATTTATTATAATTTTTCTTACAAGTGATGAACCTGTGAAAGCAATTCTTGAACTTCTTATAGGGCCGTTAAAAAGTACAAGGCGAATCGGCAACGTAATTGAGGCTGCGATTCCGCTAATATTTGCCGGAGTCGGTGTAAGCATTATGTTTTCGGCAAACCAAATAAATCTTGCCGGTGAAGGTTCGTTCCACATAGGAGGACTTGTGGCAACCTTTATTGCCGTGAATACAGCAATGCCTGCAGGCATCAGTCCCCTGATATGTATTTTGATTGCAGGTCTGTTTGGTTCTTTTATTACTGCTATTCCTGCTGTAATGAAGATAAAAACTGATTCTGATGTACTTGTTTCATCACTGATGATGAACTACCTGGTTACATTCTTTGCTAATTATGTTTTAAACTATTATCTTAGAGATCCCAAGGTGGGAGCAGTCGTTTCATATGCTATTCCTGATGTTACCCAGCTTAATTCAATTATACCCGGCACGAGAATACATATTGGTTTATTTATTGCATTAGCGGCTGCTGGTTTTGGCTATGTGTTTCTGCACAAGACAAAGATAGGCTACGAAATCCGGGTTACCGGTGAAAATGCAGATTATGCCAAGTACTCAGGCATTAATGTTTTGAAGGTGACCTTAATATCCCAGCTCATAGGAGGATTAATATTCGGCATTGGCGGAGGAGTTGAAATGCTTGGGATGTATGAACGATTTTCATGGACTAATTCCCTGGGCTATGGCTGGGATGCAATCATAATTACAACACTGGCTAAAAATAACCCCCTATATGTTCCTGTTGCGGCATTTTTCCTTGCATATATCAGGACAGGAGCTTCAAAAATGTCGATTGTTTCAAATGTCCCAATGGAAATAGTTACGGTAACCCAGGGGATTATAATTCTGCTTATTGTGGCAGAACAGTTTTTAAGCAAGTATAAGCATAAAATGATAGCTAAAGAAGCGAAGGCTGCTTTAGGTAATATTAAGGAGGCTGAATAATGATACTAAATGCTCTTTTATCACCTGAATTCTTAAATGCTGCACTGAGGGCCACAACACCTATTTTATTTGCTGCACTGGCTTCAGCTATAGTTTCAAAGTCCGGTGTTGTAAATATGGCTCTTGAAGGCATAATGCTGTTTTCAGCGTTGTTTGGAGTGGTGTTTTCAGCAGCCTTTCAAAGCAGCTGGTTAGGGTTGCTGGCAACTATGGCTATGGGAGGAGTGATCGGATTTTTACTTGCATTTTTTATACTTAAACTTAAGACAGATGAGATTTTGGCTGCTATTGCAATTAACCTTATCGCAAATGGTGCCACTGTTCTGATTCTTATAGCAGTGGCAGGAGACAGAGGTGTTTCATCATCTGTTGCATCTGTTCCTCTACCCAAAATTAACATACCGGTGATTGAAAAAATACCATATATAGGTGAAGTCATATCAAATCAAAATGTGCTTACATATATATCCTTAATATTGGTTGTCGTTGTCCACCTGTTTTTATACAAAACTCCGCTGGGTCTGAGGATAAGGGCGGTAGGAGAAAATAAAAATGCTGCTGAATCAGTGGGTATAAGCTCTAAAAGAGTGCAATATATCACCATTATATTAAGCGGAATACTTGCTTCTATGGGTGGGTTTTTCCTGTCAGGCGGTTTCATGACAAAATTTACTACAGGAATGAGTGCCGGCAGAGGTTTTATTGCCCTGGCTGCCAGTTCCATGGGAGGCGATACGCCTATAGGTGCATTCCTTGTTTCGCTTTTGTTTGGTGCTGCATCAGCCTTATCAAACATACTTCAGCTTGGAGACTGGCCACATGAGTTAATTCAGATGATTCCTTATGCTACCACAATAGTTGGTCTGGGAATTTACAGCTATAGAAGAATGAAAAAGAGAGAAAAACTAAGTGATTAAGGTGAAAAAATGGATAAGAGAAATATTATTATAGACTGCGACCCAGGCATAGATGATATTGTTGCTCTGTGCTTTGCCGTTGCAAATGAAGATAAATTTGATCTTTTAGGTATTACCACGGTTGCAGGTAACCAGACAATAGAAAATGTCACGAACAATGCAATTGGACTAATGTCATTTTTAAATAAGGATATAAAAATCGCAAAAGGTTCCAAAGGACCTTTGATCAGAGAAAAAAGACCGGCAATTAGTGTTCACGGAGCCAATGGGGTGGGAGACTATCAATTTCCCCACACAAAGAAACTATATTCTGACAATGCGGTAACATTTTTGAGGGATACAATAATGTCTTCAGAAAGAAAAGTAACGCTTGTAGCCATTGGTCCGCTGACTAACATTGCCTTATTGATTAAGACATTTCCAGAGGTGGCAGATAAAATAGAACTTCTTTCAATCATGGGCGGAGCAACTCATGGAGGAAATACCACACCATCTGCAGAATTTAATATCTGGGCAGACCCGGAAGCTGCAAGAATCGTATTTGATTCAAAGCTTCCTATAGTTATGAGCGGATTGAATGTTACACATTCGGCAGGCTTATTCCGTGAAGATGTGGATCAACTTTTAAATAGTGCGGGAAAGATTTCAAAGATGTGCGGAGAAGTTCTGAACTTCTATTTTAAGGGCGACCATGTAAACAGTGGTACCTTTACTCCGATTCACGATGTATGTGCCCTGATGTATTTAATACACCCTGAACTGTATAAATCTAAGCATATGGATGTGGCGGTAGACTGCTCTGAAGGATTAAACAGAGGGAATACGGTCTGTGATATTAGAGAATGGATTGATTATGACGAATCATTTCCGATAGTTTTAACAGATATAGATTTAAACAAATTCAATGAAATATTACTGAAGGACATATACAAGTTGGATAGTATGATTGAATAAAGGGAGGAAGTATGGGAAAGGTAGTAGTTGTAGGTTCAATTAACGTTGATATGGTATTTACATCAGACATAAGACCGGGAGCCGGAGAAACTGTTCTGGGCAATACATTTTCCCTGGTACCGGGAGGTAAGGGAGCAAATCAGGCTGTAGCTTCCTCCAAATTAGGTGCGGACAGCATTATGATAGGATGTGTAGGAGCAGATGTAAACGGAAGTTTTGCAATAGATAATTTAAATTCAGCCAAAGTAAACACTGAATATATTGATGTAATTCATGGGGTTCCTACCGGCGTGGCGAACATAGTTGTGGCAGAAAATGACAACAGCATAATTGTTATATCCGGTGCAAATTATGAAGTAAACAGGGCTGTGATAGATAAGTATAAAAATATAATATTATCAGCAGACATTGTGTTACTGCAGCTTGAGATACCTATGGAAGCAGTTGAATATACATTGGAGCTTTGTAAAAAAAATAATGTGGATGTTATTTTAAATCCTGCTCCAGCTGTAGAACTTAGCAGTGAAATGATAGAAAATGCCACATACATTACGCCCAACGAGCATGAGCTTAAAATAATTCTTGGAAAAGACTGTGATACTGAGGAAGAAATGAAAAAATACCCCAATAAACTTATTGTTACACTGGGAGCCCATGGAGTTAAATATTTTGATGGAAATGAATTTAAGCATATATCATCTTATAAGGTTGAAGTAGCAGATACCACAGGAGCAGGAGATACGTTCTGCGGAGCACTGGCATCAGCTTTGGTAAAAGGCGACAGGCTGGAGGATGCTATAATGTTTGCTAACAAGGCTGCAGCCTATGCAATAACAAAACTGGGGGCTCAAAGCGGAATGCCCACACTAAAACAATTGATGGACGATAAATAAATAATTCCTTAAATTTAAAAATATTATTCACAGTCGTTGATATTAAAAAAATTGGCTTAAGCCAATTTTTTTTAAGTTTTCAGTCATAGTCAGCTATTTTCTTGCTGTTCAGTCATCGTTAATTGAAACCAATATAATAATATAATACTAAAACTGCTATATCTATATTAAATATTATTTCTTAAAACAATACTATGCTACAGTAACGTTGCTAGCCTGAGGTCCCTTCTGACCATCAACTATATCAAAGTTTACTTTTTGACCTTCTTCCAGTGTCTTGAAACCATCTGAAACGATTGCAGAAAAATGCACGAATACATCCTTGCCGTCATCACAAGATATGAAACCAAAACCTTTCTTTGAATCAAACCATTTAACTGTGCCTGTTTTCATTAAAAAAATCCTCCGATATTAAAAAAGATAACTGTATTGTAACAGCTTTTCCCATAAATTGCAATAAATATTTATAAAAAAATAAAATATTTTTTAATAATTAAGGTTTATTACTATTTTTTAAGCATAATAAAAAAAATCACACCTCGTGAAAATGTTTTTATAACGCAAGTTTTTTCAATATATAATGCATATATATGCATTATATATTGAATTTAATGTTGGTTTGCAATTAAATTTTTTTAATAATAAATTGAAATATAGATTAAGCTTTGATATAATTAATAGGTATAATATTTTATTAAATTAGGAAAATTAATTGGGTAGGGAAAATGATAAAACACTTTTTTAAGGTTTTTTTTACATCTGTAATTTTTATTTCGATTATTTTGAGTACAGGAGCCTTGGGATATATATTGTTTGTAGATAAAGATATTGTTATCGGAACAATTAAGAACGACTCCGCTCAAAAGCCGGAGCCATTGGAATTTTATGAATCAAGTTCATTTGACTACAATACGCCTATAGGTAAAGCAGCCAAAAAATCAAAAAGATTCAATGTTCTTGTAGTTGGACTTGAAGGAGTAAGAACGGATACAATGATGGTTCTGAGCTATGACATGGAAAATAAAAAGGCTGATTTGATTTCAGTCCCAAGAGATACCTACTATCCCCGTGCCGGTCATGACAGCCCGGATTCAAAAAAAATAAATGCCGTATATGCCCAGGAAGGAATTGAAGTTTTGGCATCTTCAGTTCAGGAACTTTTGGGAATACCTTTGGAAAAGTATGTTATTGTTGATTATGAAGCGGTGGTTTCCTGCGTGGAGTTATTGGATGGGGTTGAAGTTAATGTTCCGTTCCATATGGTCTACTCAGACCCATATGATGATCCGCCTCTGTACATAGACATACCGGAGGGCAATCAGCTGTTGAACGGTGAACAATCCCTAAAATTTCTCAGGTATAGAAAAGGATATCCAAACCAGGATCTTGGAAGAATAGAAGCTCAGCAGCAGTTTATTAAATCTGCGGTAAAGAAAGCCTTAGGACTTAAGCTTCCCGCATTAATAAAAGAAGCTTTCTCTCACATAGAAACAAATGTAAGAATCACTGACATTCTGAGTCTTGCAGGTGACATAGCAGGATTTTCAATTGATAACATTAATTCAAATATTATACCCGGAACGGAAACTCCTTTAGAAGGCTTGTCATTTTATATTGCGGATGATGATGCAATAAAGGTGATGATTAATGAAATATATGGCATAGCAGACTCTGAACAGGTTCAGAACACCGGCACCAACTGAATTGAAAGGCGGAAATATTAATGAAACAATTCTTTAAAATATTTATATTATCACTTGTTATATTTTCTTTAGTAACATCAGTGAGTATCTTCACCTATGTAAAATATTATTCGCCTGATGAAATGGAACAGGCAGAAACAAATGAAAATGAAGATAAAGATAAGAATGAAGAAGACATGGAATTTTATACACCCCTGGAAAAAGCAATGCATAGCAGCGACAAAATTAACATACTTCTTGTGGGGTTGGAAGGGCCAAGATCAGACACAATAATGCTTCTGAGCTTTGATAAAAAAACAAAGAAGGCTAACTTAATATCGATTCCAAGGGACACATATTATTACAGAGAAGGCTATGCCAAATATTCTGAAAATCAAAAAATCAATGCAGTCTACGGCATGGAAGAGGATGGCATTAACGCCCTTATAAAAGCTGTTGAGGAAGTAACCGGGATGCCTGTAGATAATTATGCTACAATAAAATACGAGGGCTTAAGAGCCGCAGTGGAAGCAATAGGTGGAGTGGAATTTGATGTCCCTTTCCACATGAAGTATACAGACCCTTATGATAAACCGCCTCTTTACATCGACATAAAACCGGGCAAACAGTCAATAAAAGGTGATAAGGCTCTGGAATTGCTAAGATTTAGGAAAGGTGACCCAGGCTATCCGGGCTATCCCAACGGTGACCTCGGAAGAGTGCAAACACAGCAGGAATTTATAAAGGCTGCCGTGAAAAAGGCTATGGGGTTAAAGCTTCCCGCCGTAATAAGTGCAGTATATCCACACATACAGACAGATTTAACGTTGACCGAACTGCTTGGACTTGCCACGGATGTCATAGGTTTCTCGGCAGAAAAGATCAGTACGGAAACATTGCCGGGTACGGATAAATATCTTGGCAATTTGTCGTTTTTTCTGGCAGACGGAGAAGAAATTACAAAATTAGTATATGAAATATATGATTTGAAATTATCAGCGGAGGCTGAACAGGATAATGAAGCAGAGGCTGATTAAATATAAGGAGGAGTTATGGAACCATTATTGCGAGACACTTATGTGGAAATAAATTTGGACAACATTGCATACAATGTGCGGAAAATTAAAGAGGTTGTGGGGGAAAATGTTGCAATAGCAGCAGTGGTAAAAGCTAATGCATACGGACATGGTGCCGTTGATTTAGCCCCTGCAATTATGGAAAACGGAGCTGACTATCTGGCGGTTGCCACTTTGTCCGAGGCTCTTGAACTTAGAAATCATTACAGCGATTACAATATATTTATAATGGGTTATACTCCTGATGAATACTTAGAGTATGTTGTTAAATACAATATAACCCAGACAATTTTTTCATTACATCAGGCAGAATTGCTGAATAGCCTGGGAAGAAGTCATAATAAGATACCAAAGGTTCAAATAAAATACGATACCGGATTTAATCGCCTTGGATATAAAGATTGTCAGGAAAGTATAGACGAAATAAATAAAATTTTTGACCTGGACAACCTTGAGATAGAAGGGATATTCTCTCACTTTGCTTTAGCCGGCAAAGAAGAAGATGATGCTCAATACAGGAAACTGATAAATGTGATAGAACAGCTTGAGAAAAAAGGAAGAAAAATTAAATACAAACACATTTGCGACAGTATTTCAGGAATAGATTATCCTCAGTACAGGCTTAATATGATTCGTCCGGGAGCAATAATTTATGGGCTGAAATCCTACTCAGATGATTCAGTTGTGTTAAAGCAGGCATTAACATTTAAAACAAGAATATACCACATTAAGACCATTGAAAAAGGCGAAGGTGTAAGCTACGATTATGCATGGCGTGCAGAAAGAAGAAGCTCTATCGGAACACTTCCTTTTGGTTATGCAGATGGCTATCCACGCAATATGAGAGACAAGGGCTATGTAACCATAAATGGGAAAAAGGCACCGATAGTCGGGGTAATCTGCATGGATCAGTGCATGGTTGATTTAACCGACATACCTGAGGCAAGAGTGGGAGACGAAGCGATAATTTATGGTGACGGAACAGGAAATACGGCGGATATACAGGAAATTTCGGAGCTTGCAGGTACGAATAAAAATGAAATAATGTGCAGATTTACAAGAAGGACACCAAGGGTTTATATTAAAGACGGAAAAATATATAAAATATTAAATTATTTGTTATAGGAGCATAAAATGGACATTCAAAAAAGAGTTAATGAAATATTCGAAGAACTTGTCAGTATCAGAAGGGACTTGCATAAGAATCCTGAGCTCAGTCAGAACGAATTCAGAACACAAAAGAAAATTCAGGATTATTTAAATCAGTGGGGCATAGAAAATTACCCATGCGCCGACACCGGAGTCGTAGGTATAATAAGAGGAAAACATGAAGGCAGGACAATTGGCCTGAGAGGAGATATTGACGCACTGCCTATAAATGAAAAAAATGACAAGCCCTATTGTTCCATAAATCCTGGAGTAATGCATGCCTGCGGTCATGACGCACACACAACGGTACTTCTGGGAGTAGGAAAGATAATCAAGGAGCTGGCAGATTCAGAAGAATCAATTGCAGGATCGGTTAAACTATTTTTTCAGCCGGCAGAAGAAACTGTGGGCGGCGGTGAAAGAATGGTGAAAGAGGGATGCATGGAAAATCCACATGTGGACTACGTACTGGGACTTCACGTAATGCCCTATATAGACGCCGGTAAGGTTGAACTGAAATATGGAAAGCTTAATGCCTCCACAGATTCAATCAAAATAAAATTGTCCGGGAAACAGGCTCACGGAGCATATCCGGACAATGGCATAGATGCTATTGCAATGGCAGGAAGTGTGATTACTTCATTACAGACCATAGTAAGCAGAAATATATCGCCACTTAATTCAGTTGTAATATCTCTTGGGAAAATTTCCGGCGGCGTAAAGGATAATGTAATAGCTGATGAAGTAGAGATAACCGGAACATTGAGAGCACTGGATGATGAAACAAGAAATTTTGCCAAGCAAAGAATTTCAGACATAGTTAATAAGACAGCTTCTGCATATGGCGGACAGGGTACAGTGGATTTTTACGACGGATATCAGGCACTTATTAACAATGATGAAGTGGTTGACGTAATTAAAGAAACAGCAGAAAAGGTTCTTGGCAGAGAAAACATAGTATTTAAAGAATTCCCAAGCCTTGGAGCTGAGGACTTCTCATATTTTTCAGATGTTGCCAAGGGCGGGTTTTTCCATTTAGGCTGCGGAAATAAAGAAAAAGGCATAACTTCATCAATTCATACAGAAGGCTTTGATATAGATGAAGAATGCTTAAAAGTAGGAGTTTTAATGCAGGTAAATAATGTGATTTCACTATTAAATAAATAATTACAGGAGGGAAAAATGAAAGTATTTATAAGTGTTGATATTGAAGGTATTACAGGTGTTACATCCTGGAGCGAAACAATATTGGGGAATTCAGACTACATACAGTTCGCAGAGCAAATGACAAAGGAAACAGTTGCGGCATGTGAAGGTGCAATTTCTATGGGAGCCAAAGAAATATTTATTAAAGATGCTCATGATTCTGCAAGAAATATAGATATTACCAAGCTCCCACGATGTGCAAAGCTAAGCAGGGGATGGGTCAATACACCCGATTCAATGGTTGACGGTCTGGATGAAACATTTGATGCGGTCATATTTATAGGATATCACTCAGCAGCGGGCACAGACGGAAGTCCATTGTCACATACCACTAATCAGGGGAATAATTACATTAAAATTAACGGAGAAAAAGCCTCCGAATTCGTTGTGAATTCTTATCTGGCAGCAGCTCACGGAGTTCCTGTGGTATTTGTAAGCGGAGACAAAAGGATTTGCGAAGATGCAAAAAAATTCAATCCCGGAATTGAAACAGTTGCTACAAAAGAAGGTGTTGGCGGAGCAACCGTAAGCATCAATCCAGATCTTGCCTGTGACCTTATCAGGGATGGAGTAATAAATGGATTAAAACACATAGAAGGCTGCAAAATTCCAATTCCCGAAAAATTTGAGGTTGAAATTAATTACAGGGAGCACAAGAATGCAAAACATGCAGCATTTTACCCGGGCGTTGAGCAGGTTGACTCCCATACCGTAAAATATACCGCAGACAGTGTAAGAGAGCTTGCAACCACAAAAATGTTCATACTCTAGCAATAGACAGCCCCAAATTTTAAAGTGCGGGGCTGTAATATTATTGTTTTATTTATGTTTTAATGATCATTTTCCGTATACTTCGGGTTTTTGGGATGGATTGCCAAAAAGTATGAACCATCAGTTCTCCACGTTATGGAGTATGTGGTTATGAAGGTAGTGAACTATATGGTGATTAACTGATATACAAGTCATAGATATTAATTATACGGATGAAAGATTAGATAGTTTATTATCTATTTTGAGTTGTAACTATATATTAGGGAGTGATTTAATGGTTGATTTAGTCGCAATAGGGGAACTACTGATTGATTTTACATACCACGGCATAAGTGAAAACGGCACACGACTGTTCGAGCAGAATCCCGGAGGCGCACCTGCTAATGTGGTCTGTTCAGCATCAAACTTAGGCTTAAGTACAGCGTTTATCGGCAAGGTGGGAAGGGATATGCATGGGGATTATCTGCGCAGGGTTCTTGAAGATAAAGGTGTTAATACTTATGGTCTTATAAGCACGGATGATGTGTTCACAACACTTGCATTTGTTGAATTATCCGAATCCGGTGAGCGCAGATTCTCGTTTGCACGCAAACCCGGCGCAGACACATGCCTTTTGGAAAGTGAAGTTAAGTATGAACTGGCAGAAGATTGCAGGATTTTTCACTTTGGCTCTCTTTCACTGACTAACGAACCTTCTCGCTCTGCCACAATAAAAGCAGTTAAAGCGGCAAAAAAAGCCGGAGCCATCATTTCTTATGACCCAAATTACCGTGCACCCCTCTGGAAAAGCGAGAATGAAGCCGCTGAGATCATGCAAAGTGTGCTTCATTTTGCTGATGTTGTAAAAATCAGTGAAGAGGAAATAGGGTTGGTAACAGGAGAAACTTCTCCTGGGGCTGCTGCAGAATCTCTTTTTCAGAAAGGAATCTCCTGTGCAATTGTTACGCTTGGAAGCAAAGGCGCATATACTGCGGTTAAAAACGCATCTTTAACTGTTCCTGTTCTTAATCCATATGTTCATGTAGTTGATACCACCGGCGCTGGAGATGCTTTTTTGGGAGGATTTCTCTATAAGTTGGTCAGGAGCGGAATGAATCCCATAGAGCTGAGTGAAACACAAATTCGAGACTTTACTGAATTTGCCAATGGAGTTGCTTCACTTTGCATTCAAAGGCGAGGAGGTATACCCTCAATGCCAACAATATGTATGGTCAATGATTTTCTTGGCCAGAAGGAGAATTATTATGAAACGCAGTGAAATTAACAATGCATTAGCAGAAATGGAGGCATTCATAAATGAATATCGTTTTGCTCTTCCGCCTTTCTGTAAATTTACACCGGAGGAATGGAAATCCAAGGGGAACGACTACAACGAAATCCGCGACAATATGTTAGGATGGGATATTACCGACTATGGACTGGGCGATTTTGGCAAGGTAGGTTTTTCACTGGTTACAATCCGCAACGGTAATACTGCCATGAAGGACAAATACGCTAAGACGTACGCCGAGAAGCTGCTCTATCTCAGGGAGGGGCAGTATGCTCCAATGCATTTTCACTGGAGCAAGATGGAGGATATCATTAATCGCGGTGGCGGAAATGTTCTGATTCGTGTCTACAATACTACACCCGATGAAGGACTGGACGAGAACAGAGAGGTGTATGTTCACAAGGATGGCAGGAAAATGAGTGTTCCGGCAGGAACGCAGGTGCGTTTAATGCCGGGAGAAAGCATTACAATACAGCCATATTTATATCATGATTTTTCGGTAGAGGAAGGCACCGGTCCGGTTCTGTTAGGAGAAGTGAGTCAATGCAATAACGACAATACTGACAACCGCTTTCTTAAACCTGTCGGACGGTTCCCTGCCATTGAAGAGGACGAGCTGCCCTATCGTCTGCTATGCAATGAGTACCCAGAATAACTTGTATTATAATCTTTGACAAAACTCTTTAAAATAGTATAATTATACTAACAAAAAATAAGGAGAAAACATGCTGCAAAAAGGAGAAACAATCGAAGCTGAAATAATAGATTTAAATCACATGGCTCAGGGAGTAGCTAAAATAGATAATTTTGTTGTATTTATAAAGGGAGCAGTTACAGGTGATGTTGTACAGGCAGAAATAAAGGAGTCGAAAAAAAACTATGCCGTGGGAAAATTGATAAAAATTATAAGGCTATCTCAAGTCAGAATAAATCCGCCCTGTGTGTACTATGAGCAGTGCGGAGGCTGCCAGCTTATGCATATGAATTACCTGGAGCAGTTGATATATAAAAGAAGCAGGGTAATTAATGAACTTAAAAGATCAGGAGTAAGCTTTGAAGAATCCATGGTAAAAGACACAATAGGGATGGAAGAGCCTTTCAGGTATAGAAACAAGACTACATTTTCAGTCAGTATGAAAAGTAATCAAGTGAGTATCGGACCCTACGAGCAGGGAACATATAATACTGTGGATATAAACAGTTGCCTGCTCCAAAATGACGATGCAGATAATGTCATAAGGGTTTTTAAGGAATTGATGATTAAACATGGTATTAAAGCCTATGATAAAAAAACAGGCAAAGGAACAGTAAAAAATATTGTAATAAGAACTAACAGAATGAACCATTTAATGCTCATAATAGTTACGTCGTCTGAAAATCTCAGGGATAAGGAAATGATTGTAAAAGATTTGACCTTAAGTATTCCAAGTATTAAAACTATTGTTCAAAACATTAACACCAAGAACACAAACCTTGTACTTGGCACTAAGAATATTACTCTTTACGGAGCAGGAACTATTACCGACACAATAGATGATTTAGTTTTTACTATTTCCCCGGAAACATTTTTTCAAATTAATTCAGTTCAGACAGAAAAACTTTATAAAACTGCAATAGAATATGCAGACATAAGCAAAGATGATACCTGCTTTGATATATATTGCGGCATAGGAACCATATCCCTTATGGCAGCCAGGCAAGCCGGAAAGGTCTACGGCGTGGAAGTTGTTGAGCAATCAATAATTAATGCAAAAGAAAACGCCAAAAGCAATAATATTGACAATGTTGAATTCTTTGCAGGCAAGGCAGAACAAATAGTCCCGAAGTTATACAGTCAAAATATTAAAGCAACTATAGTAATACTGGACCCTCCCAGAAAAGGCTGCGAAAAACAAGTCATTGATACAATTATAAACATGGCTCCCCAAAAAGTCATATACGTATCCTGCAACCCATCAACCCTTGCAAGAGATATAAAACTCCTGGAATCCGGAGGCTTCAAACTCCAAACAGCCCAGCCAGTAGACCAATTCCCGTGGACGGAACATGTGGAGTGTGTGATTCTGATGACGTATTGTGGTTCGGGGGACAAAAAGTAGAAGTTGACCACAACATATAGTGGTTTGAGGACGAAAAATGGGTCAAAAATCGGGTGTTTTATAGATGACATAGGGTAATTTGAGTGATGACAGATATAACTGGGAAAATTAGGTTGATAAATGGATGGTTGACTAATATACTATAGATGAACATTATTAAATTAATGTGAAATTAATTTAATAGAATACGTATATTAGGTGATTAGAAAGTATCACTTTTGAGGAAAGAATAGTGGAGGCATTGTATGTTAGCTTATTATGAAACAATTTCAGAAATTAAATGTTTACTAGATACAATTGATAATGCTATAGAAAAGAAACTCAAAATAATAGAAATTGAAAATCATCTTGAAGAGATGAATAAATATAGAATTTTCTATAATGTAGAAGATTTATTGGAGTATAATGAATTTGAATTACATATATCTGGCGAATATGATGAACTAACGATGCAAGAACCAAAAGATACTGTAGTAATTGCGTTTGATTTTAATATTATATCATTATTAGAAAATAAAACAGTCTTACAACATGAAACTATATGTTTTAATAAAATAGTTTTTGTGTATGATTTTAATATAAATTCTCATACATTTATTGATAATGACAAAGAGGACTTGAATAGTGAGTTCAAAAATAATATAAATAAGTTATATTTAATAGACTGTCTTTTTTGTAAACTTGTTACCCTGTCATTTGATTGGGATACTATAGAATTAATTTATAGTGTTTTTTTAGATGTGTTAATGATTTATGATTTATATAATGAGTTTAACTCACATTACTGTTACTTTGATGTTGTTTTTATGGAAAATCATGAATTTAATAAATTAGAATTTAACTCATGCGAAGCTAAGAGATTAGAACTTTATCCAGATCAACAAGATTTAAATATGGAGTCTATAAACATTAATTATTCTAAATTAGAAGAGTTAGTTATTAATTCTCATGAATATTACAATAGAGGATATAATGAGTATGATATAGAAGTTGTGGTACTATGTCAAGAAAAAGTACAATTGAAAATGAGAAAGCTTTCAGTATTTAA
>ENA-UOOK01002214-UOOK01002214.1-fermentation-metagenome-genome-assembly--contig:-NODE-2214-length-24324-cov-13.778236_pt1 | contig 24324 bp, 15 predicted proteins | sample MGYA00245777_ERZ724023 | MGnify/ENA primary metagenome ERZ724023 (study PRJEB28704, sample SAMN03018312) | fermentation metagenome | biome: anthropogenic terrestrial biome; feature: soil...
GGGGGGCACCCTCTTCAGAAAAAGGTAACAATGTAACATTTATACAAATTAATATAAAATATTAAAATCTATTTAATATTAACATATTATTCAATAAATAGTATGATAAGTTCATAGTAATATATGTAACATTTTGAACATTAAAAAAAGTGATTTTTCTATAAAAATGTAACATTTAGAAGAAAGTCATTAAAATTAAGTAAAAAGTAAAACATTATCTATAATATTTAGAATAATTAAATTAGTTTAAAAAAAAGTTAATGATTATTTTTATTTATATTCAAAAACTTTTATGAAAATAGAATTATAATTATATGAATAAATAAAATTATTTTATCAATTTATTAAATTTAATTTAATTAAAATTCATTAAAAAAAATGTGTATTGGGGAGGTATGAAAAAATTGAATATTAAAAAAATATACTTAGCAGATTTATTTACCTCTAATTTAGGTATAAGATTAAATGCTGAAAATTTATTTAAACAATTAGAAAATAAAGAGTATGAAAAAATTGTAATGGATTTTAAAAATGTTAAGTTTATGAGTAGATCATTTGCTCAAGAATATGGTTCACGAAAAAAATTATTAAATATACCTGTAACTGAAGAAAACATTTCTGATAATGTTCAAGAAATGTTTAATCTTGTGAAAACAGATGCAGTTAAAGTTTAAACATTACTAATTCTATTTATCTCTAAATTTTTTTATCCTACTATTTTTTTTTAGTATTTGAGGGTTGGGCTAAAAGTCCCTAAATTTATAATCAAAACATTCTTAAAAATGTTTAGATTATTAATTAAAGAAATTTTTTTATTAAAAAATCTATTTTTGCCCAAATCTTGCTTTTTATAAACCATTTATTTTTTGGGTTTTTACAAAGCCATTTTTTTAATTTTTGAGGTTGGGTCATAAAATTTTTTAATTTTTTTCTTAGCTTCGATTTTTTTTGTTTTTCTTTTATTTGGTTCTGGTTTTTTGGTATTTTTTAGGATTTTTTAGTTATTTTCTTGGTTTTTTGTTGTTTTATTTAGTTCGTTGTATAGTCTTTTGAGGTTGTGTCCTATTGCATGTAGTTTCATTTCTGTATTTACCATTTCTATACCTGTATAGTTGAATTCTATCATTTTTATGTTGCGTTTTAGGTGTCCGAATGGCCATTCGACTGTTTTTGATCGTTGTGCGTATATTTCTTGTGCCCATTTTTCATCCATTTTGTGCTGCATTCTGATTTTTGCTGGGTTTCCATAATCGGTTATGGTTCTGTAATGGTTTTTGGTTGCGCATATTTCTTTTACTTGGCAATCGTGGCATTTTTTGGTCCAGTAAAACTGTTTTTGTGTACTGTTTTTTGTTTTTGTATGTTCCTTTTAGATTCATTATTTGTCCTAATGGGCAAATGTATTCGTTTTTTTCATGATTATAGGTGAAATTGTCTTTTGAATATGGATTTTCTTTTATATTGTATTTTTTTAGGATTCTTGAGAGTTTTCGTGTTGATATGTATCCATCTAATTGTTTATGTTCTAAGTATTCTGCGTTTTCGTCTGTTGAGTATCCATTATCAGTGGATATTTGTGTTCCGGGATGTAATGGTCCGAAAATGTGTTCCACATTTTCGATTGCAGGTATTAACATTTTATGATCTGTAGGGTTTTGATAAACTTCGGCTGAGAGTATGAATCCTTTGTAATCGTCGACTGCTATTTGGTAGTTGTAATTAAATTCCCATTTGCCTTTTTTATTCAGCATCCAACGTGATTCTGGGTCGTTGACACTTATGACACTTTTTGGCTTTTATTTAGTTCCGTGTTGATGTGGTTGATTTTTTTTAAAACTTTTTGTGCAGATTCTGGATTTTTACTTGCTTGTTTGATAAGTCTTTTACTGGATAATCTGAGTTTATCTTGGTTTCTATCACCTTTAGACTCTTTTTTAACCATGTCATATATCTTATCAAATGTTTCTTTATCAGTTAAGTCTATTGGTACTTTATTACCAGATTCATCAGTTAATTGTTCGTCTTCGTCTTCGTCAAGTTTTATACTTTTTTCTATGATTTTTTTAAGTAGTTCTAATTGTTTTTTATCAGTTAAAATATTAATGGATGTTTTTGCTTTAATTTTAGTCCCATCAATCGCAATGTGATTTATTTTAATTAAATCCTTTTTTTCAGCAACTAAAATTGTAGTTTCAAATGCCTTATCAATTAATTCTTTATTATCCTTTTTAAACCGATTAATTGTGCGAAAATCAGGTTTTTGCATACCTGCAAGATACATATAACTCAAATCTGTATGAGTTTTGCCATCAATTTCCCTACCTGATAAGCCTCCATCAAATGTAGCCATTAAAACCAAACGTAACAACATTTTCCGAGAATAAGCACGAGCACCCGCAGTATAACGATACTGATTATCAATTTCATCAAAACTAATTCTATCAACTATGTTCTCAACCAAGTAACATGGATGATCCTTCGGAATTATCTCTCTTAAATCCGTAGGAATCAACATCTTCTGACCAATAGTGTCATCTCTTAAAACCATAAAAAAATACACCTACAATAATATTATCGTTAATAATACATTGTACAGCCTAATATATAAAATTAACTAAAAAATAAGCAAGAAAAAAAATAAAAAACAAAATAATTATGAGTCATCCTCTTTTTAGGACTAATAACTTTCACAAAAATTAAATAATTATAATTACTATTTTTTCTTATTTTTTTTAGTATATTGTTTAATTTACCATAATATAATAAAATATTTTTGTTCTGTTCTGAAAATATTAAAATAATTGAATTATAATAATATTTAAATAGTTTTTTGATTATATATATAATTATAAAAAAAATGTTATTTTTTGAGGTAAAAGGTTATGAATCCAAAGAATGAACTAGTTAATCTTAATGTTCGAGTACCAAAAGAGCTTAAAAAGCAAATTCGTATTTCTTGTATTCGTCAAGATTTGAGTATGCAAGATTTTGTATTGAAATTAGTTGAAGAATATTTTGAAAATGAAAATCATAAAAAGTAATTTAATTAGATTTTTAGAATTAAATAGAAAGATTTATTATATTCTTTTTTGTAAAGGTATTTTTATATGAGGTTTAAAATTACATTAAAATCTGAGGGGAAGAATTTTTTCATACCATTTAATTATAATTATCTTCTTTCTAGTATTATTTATAAGAATATTAGTGATTTGGATTTAGCTAGTAAGTTACATTCTAGTAAATCTTTTAAGTTTTTTACTTTTAGTCAAATTCAGGTTCCTAATCATAGAATAACTAAAAAGGGTATTATTTCTCGTGATGGGGTTTTTAATTTTTTTGTTTCTTCACCTAATGATTATCTTATTAAAACTATGATTCAATCTTATGTTGATGATAGTGTGGTTAATTTTAATGGGCAAAATGTTAATGTTGATCGGATTGAATTATTACCTTTACCTCTTATAAGTGATTCTATGACTTTTAAGACTATTTCTCCAATTCTTGTTAGAACTAAAAGGGAAGTTGATGGTAAGTTGAAGATTTGGGATTTAGAACCTGGTGATAAATTTTTCAGTAATTTGAGAACTAATTTAATTCGTAAATATTTGGAATTTAATAATTTAGAAACTACAAATAAGGAAATTAATTTTTCCTCTAAAATGCGTAAAGTTAAAAGTAGACGAATAAGTATAAAAACAGGTGAAGATATAACTTATCATAGAGCTTATTTTATGGATTTAAAATTAGAAGGTGACCCTAAATTAATAGAATTCGCATATAATGTAGGGGTAGGTGAAAAGGGTTCACTAGGATTTGGTATGTTAAATATTAATGGTAATGAGGGGTAACATATGATAAATGACTTAGTAGAATTTGGAAATTGGTTAATAAAAGAAGAACTTGATGGTTTTGGGGAAAATATACGGGATACGGATTATATTTTTGAAATAAACTATAGAGGTAATGAGTTTCATTTAGGAAACATTACACAAAAGAAAGAGTACAAGAAACATTTTTATAAAGATTCAGCTTTTAATAAGGATTTGTATCATACAACAACTCAAAGTAGTATAATACCATCAAATAGTAATTTATTAGGATTCACACCATTTCTTATTAAATTAGATATTAATTCTAAATTAGAAAAAAAAATAGATAGAAGTTTAAAAGCGAACCTTAATGGTAAAGACTTCACTGAAGTAGCAAATAAAATCATACCTGAATATAAAGAATCCTACTTAGATAAATGTAGTTTTAATACAAAGGAATATGGAAATTTAAAATATTTTTTTGAAAATGTTACATTAACTGAAGTGGAAAATTTAATAGCTAAATATTATCAATTTTTACAAGATAACTTAGAAAGTTTAACCAAAAAAGTTCAAGACTTTAAAAAGACTGAAGGTTTTGAAAAAAGAAGTAACTTTTATTTACTTTGTGTTTTTGAGGATAAATATGATTTAATTAATGACTTTTTTTATTACTACTCAAAATTCTTAATCTTAAGAGATAAAAGAATACTTGATTTTGATTATGGTACTTGCAGTATTTGTGGATCTAAAGGTGTGACTTATCCAAGTTTAGAATGCTTTGCATTCCGGCCTGAAACAAGTTTTAATTACCATGCGGATTTATTAAATTCTAAATTACATTTATGTAGGAAATGTAATTCAAGTATGGTTTATGCAATCAGTAAATTGAAAAATATTATGGGTAATAATTATTTAATGGTTATTCCAAAAAGTAAAAATAATAATAGTTTTAAAAGTTTTTTAAAGATTGCTAATGTTGAAACTAATAAGTTTGATATATTAAATCGTTTTTTAATTGATAATAGTAATGATTTTAATTTTGATTTAATGATATACCAAAAAGAAAATGTTGTAATGAGTATTAAAAAGTATATTACAAATTATAAAGCATTTCTTGTTAAATTTGAAGATTTATACTTATATGATGGAGGTAAACTAAATTATTTATTTAAAGAAACCTTATCAAAAGAGGATATAGAAGAAAAAAATCAAATTCGAAATTATTTTGATTTAGAACCAATATTTAAAGAATTTTTCTATGATATAAATGATGATGGGAACTTTAAGTTTCCTAATTTATGGCATTTTTATGAAATATTCACTAAAGATATAAGTGGAAAAACAGGTATCTTTTCAGGTTTTGATTCAAATATTACATCAATCTTTATTACATATATGAATAATATTTTTGATTTTATTTATGAATTAAACCCTGATGCATTAAATAAGAAAATGATAAATGAAATAGTTTCAAATTCAATAATCGGATTAGAGAAGAATTCAACTATAAAAAAGGATTATTATTTTAATAAAATTAAACAATTAAATTATTATTTCATGTTAAAAAAAGAATTTATGGGTGATAAAATGTTAAGTGATGAAAATGTTAAATCTTTAAAAGGAATTTTAGGACAAGAAAATAAGGATAAAACTATTAAAATAGACTATAATGCTGTTGATAAAATATTAGAAACAGATCCTGCATGTAAATACTTTTTATTAGGCCAATTCATTAAACTTATAGATGATACTAAAAGAAGTAGTGATAAAAAACCTATTGTTTTTAATAATTTTATTAGTAATGTGAATCGTAACAATATACGAAAAATTTTCGTAACTGAAATTTTACAAAAAAATAATTTTTATATACAAAAAATGAATAAGAAAGGAAAATATGTATTTAGTATGCTTGAAAAGGATATAGATTCAATTTTCAATGAAGAAACAGGTTTTGATTATGAAGATTATGTACTATTACTTTTCACAGGCTATTATACAACTAATATTTTAAATAGTGGATATGTTTATAAAGGAGATGAATAAAATGGCAGAAGAAAAAGTAAAAAATTATTATCAAGGAATCTATTTAACCGAAACTGTAATGGGTAATCCTAATGGGGATTTCATAGATAACAGTCCAAGAAACTTTGATGGTAAAGTTTTCACTACAGATAAATGTATAAAATATAATATACGCAGATATATTAAAGAAAATGTGGAAAATCTAGAAAATAAAGAAAATGTAGTTTTCTTTTATCCAAGACTAGTTGAAGGAGCTAATTTTGAGGATGCTAAATATCAAACACGTGATGATGTGATGAAAAACATTTTTGATGAAGACTTTGATAAAATTTTAGAAAAAGCATCAGACGTTAGAATGTTTGGTGGAACATTTAGTTTCAAAAAAGATTCTAAACAAATTTATGGCCCGATACAATTAAGTTATGGTTTAGATTTAAATGATGCAGAAATTAAACGTTTACAAATCGGGGCTCCATTTGCAACAAAGTCAGGTTCACAGAAAACTAATGGATCTGAATATGTTGTTGATGATGCAATAATAAGCTATGATATTTCTATTAATCCGAATAATTATCCAAATCTTTTACGTGAAGAAGATTTAGAATTGTTTAAGAAATCTTTATGGTTTGGAACTAACCTTCGTAAAAGTACTAGTAAAAAAACTGATTCTAAATTTTTAATGTTAATTAAATTTAAAAACATATCAAATATTGAAGGTAAGGTTTCTGCAATAAGTATTGGTGAATTAAAAGAATTAATAAGTATAACTAATAAGAAAAACCGAGGTATGGGTATTGGGCAAATTGAATTAAACATGGATAAACTTTTATCAAAATTAAATAAATATGATGAGTATATTGAAAACATTGATATTTACTTTGATGAAGATGAAATCCAATTAAATATACCAGATAATAGTAAAATCAACAAATTCACCCCTAACGATTTAATATAAAAATGTTAGGGAGGGATGGTGAAAAATTATATGAAATATCAAAATATCATAGAATTAGATATTTGGAGTAGATTTGGATGTTTCACTAAAGGATTTGCAACTAGTGGAGGTGTACTAACTTACCTTATCCCTCCAAAAACCAGTATTATTGGAATGATTGGTGCGGTATTAGGGATAGATTACAATAGTTATGATATTATTGATGATTATACTATTAAATGTGAAATTGAAGATTTATATGATATCAAAATTAGTGTTCAACCATTATTTGATTTAAAAAGTAAAAGAGTAACCTTTAATAATGTATCTAATTCAATAATAAATATTCATCAAGATGTTCTAATAAATCCTTACTATAAATTATACTTAAGTTTTCCAGATACTTTAAAAAAGGAAGAAGAAACATTTATTGAACGTTTGAAAAACAAAACAACCATTTACTCATTGTATATGGGTAGAAATGAATTTCCCCTAAATTATGAATTAAAAAACATAATCCCTTATGAATCCCAAATCATCACAAAGGACAATATTAATGATTTCTTTAATAATCCAGTTGAAATTCATGGATCATTAAACAGGGAACTGATTAATAATACAAATTTAGTAACTAACAAATCAAATAATGAAGATGCAACTATTGTTCTTAGTTTCCAATCTAAGAGTGGTATCCGGAATCTCCAAAGTTATTTTGAATATATTATTAAAGATTATCCAATAAAAAGGGAGAATTTCACAGATTTTAAATTCTCAACAATCTCTTTTTATGGAGTGGAACTTGGTGAAAATTGTTACTTTGACCAGTTTGAACTTAAAGACTCATGTGCAATTGAACTTTCAAAAATTGGGGAAAATAAATGGATCAACCTAATATGAGCATTGAGGAGGTAAAATATGAACCATTATCATCAAGTATTAAAATAAATAATGATAAATTCATATTTTACGCTCATCAATATGAAATCTTAAATGATCACTTAAGTAAAACACTTATTGTTTTTAATAACTTAATAAATAATGATGTGATTGTAAATTTCCATAAATCATTACAAGGTGAAGGTTTTATTAATTTAGATTTTAAATCTTTCACTGAAATTATACAGGACTTTGTATTTTTCCATGATTATGGGAAATTATCATTTAATTTCCAGTTAAATAGATTAAATAAAAATATTCCAAATATTCATAAAGAACAAGAAGATTTCATTAATAAATATTGGAATTTAGTTTTTGTTAAAGAATTAGATCCTAATCACTCTTTAACTGGTAGTATTCTTTTTTTATCAAAATATATTAATATTGATAAGGTTAATAAACCATTTATCCTACTTTTAAGTTATATAATTTATGGGCATCACTCTAAATTAAAAGATGTATACTCTGAGAATGAATTTGCGTATTCTTTAAAAGGGAATACAGAATTAACTTATAAATTATTACTCATGTATTTAGGTATTGCATCTAGTGAAGAATTAAATACTAGTTTTTCAGTTAAAAATATGCAAGATTTTCAAAAAAATAATGGAGCTACTTTTACTAGGGATAAGTTTAAAAATTCTTCAGCAGTTTCTTTTTTTTATAATTACATTTATTCGTTACTTATAACAAGTGATGTTATTGCAAGTTCTAAAGCAAATTTAACACTAAAAGAACTTAATTCTAAAACATTCACTAACAATATTAGTTCTAAACTTTTAAAACGAATGCAAAACTCATTTTACAATGTATCCTATAATACAAATTGGGAAAACCCTGTAAAACAAGTAGAAAACATTAATGATTTACGATTAAAAATGTTACAAGAAGCAAGTACTAATTTATCTAAATCATTAAAAGATAAGCCAAGTAATAGGGTTTTCTTTTTAAAGATGCCTACAGGTGGAGGTAAAACTAACACATCAATGAAACTTGCAATAGATATCATATTTAAGACAAATGCTAATAGGATAATTTATAGTATGCCTTTTATTAATATTATAGAGCAAAATTATGATAGAATACGTGATGATTATGGTTTAAGTGAAGATGATTCAGAAATTAGGAAGATTTATTCAGCAACTGAAACAATTTTTACAAGTAAAAGTGATGAAGATAAATCAAGGATTATTTTAAATGACCAATTTTTCAATTATCCTGTAATCTGCACAACTTTTGTAAGTTTATTTAATACTCTTATAAATAGTTATAAAAGTAATAAATATATGTTAAATAGTTTAAGTAATTCAGTTATTATCCTTGATGAGATACAATCTTTACCACTTAAAAATTGGAATAGTTTATATTACCTTATTAATGAATTAGCCTTAAACTATAATACTTATTTTATTATAATGAGTGCTACATTACCAGAATTTAATGATTTAAAATTAGATACATCCTCTAAGATTTCTTATTCTACCGATAATTTAATAGAAAATCCTAGTTTTTATTTTAACCATCCACTTTTTAATAGGACAGAAATTCAGGATTTTCAAATTTTAAACATAGAAAATGAAGATTTCATTAAATATTATATTACTAAAATTAAAGAAAATTTCGATAAAGGTTATAATAAAGGTTTAATAGTTTTAAACACAATTAAAACATCCAGATTAATATATGAAGAATTATACAAGTATCGTAAAGATTTAAATTTCAGTATAGATCTTTTAAATAGTAGTCTACTTAGTCAAAATAAATCAACAATTATTGGAAAAATAAATAATCCTCAAAAAGATGATGATTCTAATTATATTCTTGTAAGTACTCAAAGTATTGAAGCAGGAGTAGATGTTAGTTTCGATTTTGTTTTTAGAGATTTCGCAACCTTAGACTCTATAGAACAAGTAAGGGGAAGATGTAATCGTAATGGGGAATTATACGAAAAATATGATAATTATAATCAGAAAGGAAACATTTACTTAACCAATATCCAAGATTCCCATAATAAATCCTATTATGAATACATTTATGACGATAAAGAAAAAAGCACACGTATAAAAGAAACTAAAAACATTATAAAAAACCAGAACTATGATTATAATGACATAATCAACTATTATAAACATGTATCAAAAGATATTAATAATTTAAATGATTCTAATGAAGATAAATTCATATTAACTGATCGTGAAAATATAATAAACTGGAATCAGTTAAAATATTCAAAATTAATGGATAAAAAAACTGGAATACAAATTATTGATGATTCCCTAAGTCAATATTCAATTTTTGTAGAAACAGAATTACCAATAACTTATGATTTAGAATTAACTAAGACTATTGAAAATATGAATTTAAATGAAATTCAAGACTTGTATAAAAAAGAAAAAGATTATTTTTTATTCACTTATTCTGAAATTAAATATCTTAAGGAAAAAGATCAAGATTTCATTATAAAAAACTGTATAAGTGGAGAAAAAATATTAAAATTTTATGAAAATCAACTAGAAATATTAGAAAATGAGAATTATCTTAAATATAAAATATTGAAAAAAGAATTTTCATCAATTTTAAACAAGTTTATTTTCAATATAAGCTTAAGTAATGAAGAATTGAAAAGTGAAGTTGAAGATGACTTAAATCACTTATCCTACTTTTATATTATACCTAAAAACATGATAGGGGATACTGAAAATGATTTATACTCCTTAAATAAAGGTTTTAATTATGAACCTATATCAACATATTTTGGTTAATTATACATAAAACTATGAGAAAAAATAGGGGATAAAATAATGTGTGAATGGGTAAATGGGGTTCAAATAAATTATTATTTTATTTGTAAAACAAAATTATGGCTTTTTTCACATCATATTAAAATGGAACAAGAATCAGATAATGTTTCATTAGGTAAAATATTACATGAAACTACTTATAAAAAAGAAAAAGAATTTTTAATAGATAATAAAATTAACATAGATTTTATTCATAAAAACAAGAACATACTTGAAGTACATGAAGTGAAAAAATCAAATAAAATGGAAAAACCAGATAAATACCAATTACTCTACTATTTGTACTATTTAAGGGAAGTAAAAGATGTTAAAAATACTATTGGGTACTTAGATTATCCTTCAATTAAGAAAAAAACTAAAATAGAATTAAACCATGAAAATGAGGAGGAACTTAAAAAAATCATTAAAGAAATCAATATTATAAACTCTACTGCTATGATTAAACCTAAAAAATCAAAAATATGTCGTAAATGTTCTTATTTAGAGTTCTGCTTTTCATAAAAATATTTTAAAACTTTTAAAGGAGGATATTATTGTGAATAAGAAAAATTATTACCTCTTATCAGAAGGAATACTAAAAAGAAAAGAAAACACCATATATTTCATAAATGAAAAAGGTAAAAAACCATTACCCATTAACAAAATCTATTCAATCTATGCATATGGACAAATAACATTCTCATCACAAGTCATGAGCTTATTTGCTAGAAACGGAATACCTGTACACTTTTTCAATTATTATGGATATTACAATGGTACATTTTATCCTAGAGAATCATTACTCTCCGGTGATTTGATAATAAAACAATCCATCTTTTACATAGAAAAAGATAAAAGGTTAGAACTAGCTAAACTTTTTGTGGAAGGATCAGCAAAAAATATACAAAAAGTATTATCCTATTATAAAATAGAAAATCAAATAGAAGAAACATTAAAAGGACTAAAACAAACCAAGAAAATTACAGAAATCCTAAATGTAGAAGGAAGAATCCGGGCAGAATACTATACAAAATTTGATGAAATCCTACCAGAAAAATTTCATATGGAAGGAAGAAGTAGACAACCACCCAAAAACATGATAAACTCCTTAATAAGTTTTGGAAACAGTATGATGTACTCAACAGTCTTAACAGAACTATATAACACTCAACTAAATCCAACAATCTCTTATTTACATGAACCATCTGAAAGACGATTCTCCTTATCCTTAGATTTAAGTGAAATCTTCAAACCATTTTTCGTAGATAGATTAATATTTTATTTAGTAAACAAGAAAATGATAAAAGAAGAACACTTCAATCAAGACTTAAACTGTTGCTTATTAAATGATAAAGGACGAAACATATTCATAAATGAATATAATAAAAGATTAGAAAAAACAATCAAACACAAAGACCTAAACAAAAAAGTATCATACCAAAGATTAATCAGATTAGAAGCCTACAAAATCAAAAAACACATTTTAGGAATCAAAAAATACAAACCATTCGTAATATGGTGGTAAAAATATGTTTGTTATAATAGTATATGATATTAAAGTAGAAAGAGTAAATAAAGTCAAAAGTTACCTTAGAGAAAACATTTACTGGGTACAAAACTCCGTATTTGAAGGAGAAATAACCCCAAGTGAATATGAAAAAATAACCAAAAAATTAAAAGAAATCATAAACGAAGAAGAAGACTCCATAATAATATACAAATTCCCAATGGAAGACATGATGGAAAGAAAAGTATTAGGAATCGAAAAAGCACCAATAAACACAATACTATAAAATATCATCCACTAAAAATAAATAATCCTCCCCATTTTAAAAAAAACCACTAACACACTAATCGTTAATATCTATTTTTCAAAAACAAAACCTTTTTTTATCAAAAAATTATATTCTCTAAAAGTTATTAAGGATAACTATTTTATATTTAAATATTTATCTCCCTTTATAAAAATAAAATAAACCTTAAAAAACTAATTTTAACTTTTTATTTTAATATTCACTCCAAAATAACAAATTGTTGATTATTAAATAAAACATTCTCTATTCAGAACCGAAAAAAATATATCATCTAAAGAAGAATATATCATATGATACAAGTAAAATAAGGGAAAAATTCGCCCTGCTTGAATAAGACTAATATAGGATTGAAATTCTTCATCAAAGGAGGGGATTTTAACTTTAACCCAATGCTTGAATAAGACTAATATAGGATTGAAATCTGTATAATCATAAATCTCACCCTCATAAAGTATTGCTTGAATAAGACTAATATAGGATTGAAATTTTACAAATCAAAACATTAACCGTATCAGGATTAAAGCTTGAATAAGACTAATATAGGATTGAAATTGAAGTAAAAGAAACAGAAGATGAAAAATTATTAATGCTTGAATAAGACTAATATAGGATTGAAATAAACAAACCTCATACAATCAATTAAAAATATAAGCTTGAATAAGACTAATATAGGATTGAAATTTGAATCTGCATTATATAACTCCAATGCAGACTTGCTTGAATAAGACTAATATAGGATTGAAATACCTGCAGATTTAAAGTCCTTAAGATACATGGGGACAGCTTGAATAAGACTAATATAGGATTGAAATTACATTATTTATTCCTCCATATCTGCCCATAGGTGAGCTTGAATAAGACTAATATAGGATTGAAATAATTTCATTTCTTTTTATCTCCTTTATTTATCTTTATGCTTGAATAAGACTAATATAGGATTGAAATCCTAAAGGTGTTACGGCTAAATGTTAGTGGGGATATAGCTTGAATAAGACTAATATAGGATTGAAATTCTATTTAATGTTTTTTGTGCCGTGTAACAAAAGTTAGCTTGAATAAGACTAATATAGGATTGAAATTTTGGAGTTATTAAAACACTTTATATTGATTAAAAAGCTTGAATAAGACTAATATAGGATTGAAATAGCTCTCAAACTTGACTTAGTCGACGACATCAATAGCTTGAATAAGACTAATATAGGATTGAAATTAAACCAAGAGAGCCAACTATAATGTAATTTCCAGTGCTTGAATAAGACTAATATAGGATTGAAATGTTTCCTAAAGGGAACAGCAAATTAAATAAATCTATTGCTTGAATAAGACTAATATAGGATTGAAATATTAAGAATGAGACACAAAGAAAATCCTATATCCGAAGCTTGAATAAGACTAATATAGGATTGAAATAAACCTTTATATGCTCTCGTGTGCAATATTCAATTGGCTTGAATAAGACTAATATAGGATTGAAATTGAAGTAAAAGAAAATACAGAAGATGAAAAATTATTAAGCTTGAATAAGACTAATATAGGATTGAAATCAATTCCTAAAAGGATGTATTGCAAGTATCCTATTAGCTTGAATAAGACTAATATAGGATTGAAATAAAAAAAAAGATTTAAAAATTAAAATCTTTTATGCTTGAATAAGACTAATATAGGATTGAAATAGAATATATAATGGAACATAAAGAAGACATTTTAAAGCTTGAATAAGACTAATATAGGATTGAAATTAAGTACACAACTCGCGAATTTGTGTTATATAGATATGCTTGAATAAGACTAATATAGGATTGAAATAAACAATATGCCCCTTATCAATATAATCATTAACACTGCTTGAATAAGACTAATATAGGATTGAAATCATTAACTGGAAAATTCAGTTACACAAGATACGAACGCTTGAATAAGACTAATATAGGATTGAAATTACCAATACTTATATGGTGGGCAAATGATGAATACTGCTTGAATAAGACTAATATAGGATTGAAATCCTTATTCTAATTGTAATCTTATTTTTTGGTTATTTGGCTTGAATAAGACTAATATAGGATTGAAATATTATTCGGAGGCTATGAAAATCTTCCGTGTGGTTGCTTGAATAAGACTAATATAGGATTGAAATTGAGGATGCACATCCATATACCCGCCTTCATCATCGAGCTTGAATAAGACTAATATAGGATTGAAATTAATAATTATAATAGATTTAGCTAAAAAAATTAAGTGCTTGAATAAGACTAATATAGGATTGAAATCGGTTAACCATTGTCCATTAACTTGAACAGCATTATAGCTTGAATAAGACTAATATAGGATTGAAATAAAAATCTTAAAGTAATATCATATAAAGGTTTAACTTGCTTGAATAAGACTAATATAGGATTGAAATTGGAAAATTGGTCAGTGAGACAAGTGAGACACCCAATGCTTGAATAAGACTAATATAGGATTGAAATATCTCGGTGTGATGAAAATACTACGGCTAACTTCTTGGCTTGAATAAGACTAATATAGGATTGAAATTCTTTCTAAATATCTTTTGTTTTCTATTTTTTCACATGCTTGAATAAGACTAATATAGGATTGAAATCTTGTAACTCCTCCTGAGTCAGGAACATATACTTTAAGCTTGAATAAGACTAATATAGGATTGAAATCAAAAAATAACTTCTTTATTGTGGTTAATATCGAGCTTGAATAAGACTAATATAGGATTGAAATTCATTAAAAAATAACTCCTCTACTTCCTCCTTATCTAGCTTGAATAAGACTAATATAGGATTGAAATTGTTCTCTCCTTAAAACAAGAACAATTTTCAGGATTGCTTGAATAAGACTAATATAGGATTGAAATTTTTATCTGTTTCATGTTTAACTTGTTGTAAATATTGCTTGAATAAGACTAATATAGGATTGAAATTACCTTAGAACAAGGTCAGGGTTTCTTGATTGTACATGCTTGAATAAGACTAATATAGGATTGAAATTCAAGTCCTGTTTTATTATTCAAACTAATAGTATCCCGCTTGAATAAGACTAATATAGGATTGAAATTTCTAAAAAACTCCTCACTTAATATATATTAAGCTTGAATAAGACTAATATAGGATTGAAATAAATAAAAGACATATGTAAAGAAAACAAAACAGACCGGCTTGAATAAGACTAATATAGGATTGAAATTTTCTTATTCTGAAAATAATATTTTCTAATACTCTGTGCTTGAATAAGACTAATATAGGATTGAAATCATTTAAGGAATATACTTTTTCCGTATTCATAATAATGCTTGAATAAGACTAATATAGGATTGAAATAAAGTAATTTAAAACAATAGGAGCTAAAAAATGAAAAGCTTGAATAAGACTAATATAGGATTGAAATTTTGCATAGAGAAGCTGTTACTGATAAAATCCATGCTTGAATAAGACTAATATAGGATTGAAATCCCACAATTGGTTTTCTTATTATGTAGAGGATTATGCTTGAATAAGACTAATATAGGATTGAAATAAAGTTATAATTGGAGAAATAGAAGAATGTGCTGATTGCTTGAATAAGACTAATATAGGATTGAAATTTCTAAGGCATTTAAATCACCATCAAAGGTCATAAAGCTTGAATAAGACTAATATAGGATTGAAATTTCTCATCGTAGAGAATTTAAGGATAAGGTTAAGAAGCTTGAATAAGACTAATATAGGATTGAAATCTTGTAACTCCTCCTGAGTCAGGAACATATACTTGCTTGAATAAGACTAATATAGGATTGAAATTTGAATGCTTCAACTTTTAACACTATTCAGAATGAGTGCTTGAATAAGACTAATATAGGATTGAAATGTAGTATTATTCTTCTTACTGATTTGTAATTTATGATATGCTTGAATAAGACTAATATAGGATTGAAATGTTGGGATATTAACACTCATTGTGGTAGGTGCTGTGTGCTTGAATAAGACTAATATAGGATTGAAATTGTTATTAGGTTCTAATTCGCCTAATAATTCTGCTTGAATAAGACTAATATAGGATTGAAATGATGGAAACGGCGGCTGGATTGTTCAAGATCTAGAAGCTTGAATAAGACTAATATAGGATTGAAATTTAGCTACGGAATTGGCAAATATCGGAGTAATACTTTGCTTGAATAAGACTAATATAGGATTGAAATTAATTATTACGTCCACATCGTCCATGAAAAAATCAAGCTTGAATAAGACTAATATAGGATTGAAATTAAAAATCAAAGCACCTAGCGGTGCGGAGATCCACTTGCTTGAATAAGACTAATATAGGATTGAAATCAGAATGTCGCAAAGGCAATAAGTCGGCAGGAGTGGCTTGAATAAGACTAATATAGGATTGAAATAATGAATCCTTGTTGACAAGTTTTACTTTTACTTCGTGCTTGAATAAGACTAATATAGGATTGAAATTTTGTTTTCGTACATAACTGAATGGTGCTAACCAACCCGCTTGAATAAGACTAATATAGGATTGAAATCGAGTTGTGCCAGTTTGCAGGAGCAGAAGCTTGCACCTCGCTTGAATAAGACTAATATAGGATTGAAATCAAGAAATGAATATGATGCTTCAATTGAACCTGTATTGCTTGAATAAGACTAATATAGGATTGAAATAATATCTATTCTGTTTTGGTCATCTATCTCAAAATAGCTTGAATAAGACTAATATAGGATTGAAATGCATTAGCTATAACTGATAGTATGGGTAGAACACGGCTTGAATAAGACTAATATAGGATTGAAATTCTTCATCAGTATCAACGAAGTGTACTACTTCATCGCTTGAATAAGACTAATATAGGATTGAAATAATTTTTATACTTCTCTTTCATTAAAAAGGTAATTAAAGCTTGAATAAGACTAATATAGGATTGAAATCCAAAAGTATTCTCAATAGTCTTCTTATTCAATTTATTGCTTGAATAAGACTAATATAGGATTGAAATTCCAATCATTCTTAATAGCATTATCCCGGAACTTCTTGCTTGAATAAGACTAATATAGGATTGAAATTGTTTTATTATCCCGTGATTATGAGATTAGTGAGATGCTTGAATAAGACTAATATAGGATTGAAATTTATCTAATCAACTCGTATCCTATTTTTATAATATTTGCTTGAATAAGACTAATATAGGATTGAAATAAAGGTGCAACGGATAAAAAAATATGAAAAAAAATCTGCTTGAATAAGACTAATATAGGATTGAAATTCAGTTGGATTTAAACTAAAAATAGTTCCCACACCTGAGCTTGAATAAGACTAATATAGGATTGAAATGTACCTGAAGTTGATTATGATATTCTTTAACTCCTCAGCTTGAATAAGACTAATATAGGATTGAAATAATAATCACCTTCTCTTTTTTCAAAAATATTAAAATCGCTTGAATAAGACTAATATAGGATTGAAATAGGAACAATTCATAAAAGACTTAACAGAGTGATGATGCTTGAATAAGACTAATATAGGATTGAAATCTTAATGCAGGAGTTAATGTTGCAGTAATAAGGAATGGCTTGAATAAGACTAATATAGGATTGAAATAGAATAGTATAGGTAAATATAAGGAAATCCTCGCAGCTTGAATAAGACTAATATAGGATTGAAATTACCCTAAATCGCCTGTATTTGTTGCCCCATATAATTGCTTGAATAAGACTAATATAGGATTGAAATTTACTATCAGTTGTGGCTGTTCCTTTCAATACTTTATGCTTGAATAAGACTAATATAGGATTGAAATGTTTTATCAAATTCTTCATTATACACTACTAATCTGCTTGAATAAGACTAATATAGGATTGAAATCACTAGCACCTATATTAACTGCTTTTGATAGTCTTTGCTTGAATAAGACTAATATAGGATTGAAATAGTAGGGTTTTCAATTAGTAATTCAACAAACTATGGAGCTTGAATAAGACTAATATAGGATTGAAATAATTTTTAGAAGATAAAACTTATAATGGTAGTAAAAGCTTGAATAAGACTAATATAGGATTGAAATTTCTTTCTAATCCCTCTTATATTATTTATAATTCTTGCTTGAATAAGACTAATATAGGATTGAAATCAGAATGGGCATTTATCAAGCCAAGTATGAGTAGTTGCTTGAATAAGACTAATATAGGATTGAAATTCAGATGCTACAATTAATAAGGGACAAACAAAGATTGCTTGAATAAGACTAATATAGGATTGAAATTGACAAAGCACAATGTGTCTTCGATAACAATATAATGGCTTGAATAAGACTAATATAGGATTGAAATAAAATATGGTTACTTGGAAAAAGCTAGGATTAGGAAGGCTTGAATAAGACTAATATAGGATTGAAATATTCATTAGTTTTGCTTTCAGGTTTACGTGTTGGCTTGAATAAGACTAATATAGGATTGAAATATGACTTGTTCAATAGCAGCCATATATCCTTCAATGCTTGAATAAGACTAATATAGGATTGAAATTATAAATTCACTCCAATATTCCGTGGTGATGATAGTGCTTGAATAAGACTAATATAGGATTGAAATTACCTCCCGATTCGATAATATTTCCATTCACTAGGAGCTTGAATAAGACTAATATAGGATTGAAATCTAAACACAGCATTAAACACATACACATTCACAGGCTTGAATAAGACTAATATAGGATTGAAATACCATACTGGTTTAGTAATGTGTTGGTGTATGATTCGCTTGAATAAGACTAATATAGGATTGAAATTAATAGTGAAGTATGGATTTATGGGGAAAACAATAAATGCTTGAATAAGACTAATATAGGATTGAAATCATCCTCTCCCTCAATAATGATTGGGTCAGTATCTCTGCTTGAATAAGACTAATATAGGATTGAAATGTATCCTAAGTGCTTATGACAATGAATATGTATACTTGCTTGAATAAGACTAATATAGGATTGAAATAAGACAATCAAAAACACTAAAATACAAATACCCAGCTTGAATAAGACTAATATAGGATTGAAATTATGTACTCCATCAAGATCTATTCCTTTTAGTACGCTTGAATAAGACTAATATAGGATTGAAATTACATTGTTGGAGCAGAATGTAATAATAATTATGTGAGCTTGAATAAGACTAATATAGGATTGAAATCAAAAAAAATAATAACACTATAAAACACAACACGGGGGCTTGAATAAGACTAATATAGGATTGAAATTCCGTACACCCTTCGTAATAACTGTCCCCCTCAAATGGCTTGAATAAGACTAATATAGGATTGAAATATTACTAAGCGAACAACAAGCCGTATACAACCGATGCTTGAATAAGACTAATATAGGATTGAAATGCAGTTACAGTTGAAAATGTTGTAGTAGCAACCCCATGCTTGAATAAGACTAATATAGGATTGAAATTTTCTTGTTGTCCTATTTGTTCAAATTGTGCTAAACTGCTTGAATAAGACTAATATAGGATTGAAATAATGGGAAGGTACAAGGTTAGGAGTTAAAAGAGAAGGCTTGAATAAGACTAATATAGGATTGAAATTCAACAGGAGGTAACAAATTACCAATAATACCCTGCTTGAATAAGACTAATATAGGATTGAAATTTGGTTCTTAACTTGTTAAAAGCACGTAATGGATGCTTGAATAAGACTAATATAGGATTGAAATATATTGGAAAGCTATAATTGGACTTGGGTGAAGGCTTGAATAAGACTAATATAGGATTGAAATTCTTTCCAGGTGTTGCTTTTTTTCTATTTTTTCACATGCTTGAATAAGACTAATATAGGATTGAAATAATTAATATTTATGCAGCGGAAAAAATAAACGCGCTTGAATAAGACTAATATAGGATTGAAATGGACTAATAACAACAACCAGCACCAACTACATCCTAGCTTGAATAAGACTAATATAGGATTGAAATTATAAAAGAATATATAGGAACAGAAAACGAACTCAGCTTGAATAAGACTAATATAGGATTGAAATAACATCACAGATAAACTATTCATAAACAGTACTGTAACGCTTGAATAAGACTAATATAGGATTGAAATACGGTCAAACCCCAGAATTATTCCAAAATTGCAAAAGCTTGAATAAGACTAATATAGGATTGAAATAGTGGTTTTAATGTATTTGATCAACAATCTGATGCTTGAATAAGACTAATATAGGATTGAAATTATAAATTACTGGTTTTTTGAAAGAGGTTTAAGGCTTGAATAAGACTAATATAGGATTGAAATTACTTGTAGCAGTATACTTTTTACTAAGATTACTTGGCTTGAATAAGACTAATATAGGATTGAAATAAAATATATAATGGAACATAAAGAAGACATTTTAAAAGCTTGAATAAGACTAATATAGGATTGAAATATACTCAAAAAGAAAAAGAAGAATACGACCTACAAAGCTTGAATAAGACTAATATAGGATTGAAATATAAATACGGTTTTATCAGATTTAATGGAGATTAAGCTTGAATAAGACTAATATAGGATTGAAATTGATACTTGACAATAATGGTGACCCAATCAATCGGCTTGAATAAGACTAATATAGGATTGAAATATTAGAATATGAGGGAGTGAATTATATACGTGAAGATGCTTGAATAAGACTAATATAGGATTGAAATATCACAAATCTTCTGTGCAGTAGGTTTACACTTACTTGCTTGAATAAGACTAATATAGGATTGAAATATAAGGATATAATGCAACAATATCTTGGTCAATAGCTTGCTTGAATAAGACTAATATAGGATTGAAATGTTACTTATGGTTATTTAAGTTATTGTACATTCTGCTTGAATAAGACTAATATAGGATTGAAATTTAAGTAAATGCATAAATTGCCCGTGTTACAATTGTGCTTGAATAAGACTAATATAGGATTGAAATGTAAATTTAGTAAATATAAAGTAACACGAGTAAGCTTGAATAAGACTAATATAGGATTGAAATCCCGGCAAAAAATGAAACACATATAAAAGAATATATGCTTGAATAAGACTAATATAGGATTGAAATACAGTTACAATTAATTTATTATCATATTTAGTAACATGCTTGAATAAGACTAATATAGGATTGAAATTTATAAAAAAAAGTAATAACAAAACCATTATAAAAGTGCTTGAATAAGACTAATATAGGATTGAAATACAGTTACTAGTACATCGTACATTTTAACACACTCCTAGCTTGAATAAGACTAATATAGGATTGAAATTCAGTTAAATACAATTCACTATTATAATATTTACTTAGCTTGAATAAGACTAATATAGGATTGAAATCATAATACTTCAAATAGTATTCTCTTGCTTGGTGCTTGAATAAGACTAATATAGGATTGAAATAATGATTGTTTGCTTCATGCTCGTAGAAATGCTGATGCTTGAATAAGACTAATATAGGATTGAAATAGATTATCTAAATCAGACCCTATAGCTGTATTAACAGCTTGAATAAGACTAATATAGGATTGAAATTTATAAGTTCCATTTACATAGGAGTGTCCAAATGATTGCTTGAATAAGACTAATATAGGATTGAAATGGTTTTGGGGTAAGTATTGAATACCCTGCAAATACTAGCTTGAATAAGACTAATATAGGATTGAAATTAATTATTAAGAGTTATATTATAAGTAGCATTTCCCCCGCTTGAATAAGACTAATATAGGATTGAAATTGTTCATAAAGGTTTATAATATTACTAGTATTCGCTTGAATAAGACTAATATAGGATTGAAATTAACAAATAATGGTATTAACTGGGGACAACAAGAGCTTGAATAAGACTAATATAGGATTGAAATATCCATAAAGCACTAGACACCACCACAACCACTACTGGCTTGAATAAGACTAATATAGGATTGAAATTATCAATTAATCGTATCTTAAAATGTTTATTAACCTCTCGCTTGAATAAGACTAATATAGGATTGAAATATACTTAAACCGAAACTTATGCCGAAGTCAAGCTTCTCTTGCTTGAATAAGACTAATATAGGATTGAAATTTCATTAATATAGTAGTAGTTATTGTTCGTAGTTCTGGCTTGAATAAGACTAATATAGGATTGAAATACCATTATATTTTTCTTCTTCTTCTAAATTTTTAAATGCTTGAATAAGACTAATATAGGATTGAAATCAATAATTTTAATATTATTTTTTAGTGGTTTAATTGAAGCTTGAATAAGACTAATATAGGATTGAAATTTATTAAGAGGGCTTACAAATTCATCAACATATTCTGGCTTGAATAAGACTAATATAGGATTGAAATTTAACTTGGCCAATTGTAACTGGAATTAATAAAAGTGCTTGAATAAGACTAATATAGGATTGAAATTTTCCTCATCTTTCTCCCCCATCTTATCGAAATAGTGCTTATTATTTTAATTCAACATACAATTTCTTATTAAAACTTTCTCCCCCATCTTATCGAAATAGTGCTTGAATAAGACTAATATAGGATTGAAATATTAAAAGATGTTGACGGTAACTTATTAGCAGACCGTGCTTGAATAAGACTAATATAGGATTGAAATTTCCTTAAGTACTGATTCAGTTACTCCTAATTGACCGCTTGAATAAGACTAATATAGGATTGAAATTAACATTTGGTACAGTTGGAAAGGTACGGGGGATTGTGCTTGAATAAGACTAATATAGGATTGAAATTGTCCCTTCTTCTCCTGCTTTTCGTATATGTTCTATTGCTTGAATAAGACTAATATAGGATTGAAATGAGAACAGGTTTTTATGAATAATTTTTATATAGTGTGGCTTGAATAAGACTAATATAGGATTGAAATTTCGTTGTAGCATGCTATCAGTTGATTCTATACTGTTTGCTTGAATAAGACTAATATAGGATTGAAATTTTTAGGAAACTTTACAAAAGACACAGATCTTGAAAGCTTGAATAAGACTAATATAGGATTGAAATACTTTTAATATGAATATTATTGCTAATCCTTCACAGTGCTTGAATAAGACTAATATAGGATTGAAATTCGGTAACAACAATTACGATTACCTTGAAAAGTTGAAAGCTTGAATAAGACTAATATAGGATTGAAATACTGTAATGGATATGACAACAACTGATAGTAAATAAGCTTGAATAAGACTAATATAGGATTGAAATCTACGATAAGCTACAAAATTATCTTCATCAGTTCGGGCTTGAATAAGACTAATATAGGATTGAAATTAACATACCCAGTAATAGAGCATGTCTTGACCGTACAGCTTGAATAAGACTAATATAGGATTGAATTAACAACTTCAGGTTCATTAACTTCTGTAACAATTTTTTGATTAAATAAGGTTAATAGGGGATTGAAATTCGAATTTATTTTTAAAACCGGTAATAGTGTGTTTTATTTAAATTGGGTTAATATAAGTTGAATTTGATTAGGATAATTTTTTACTTTTAAAAATTATTTTTGAATATATAATTGAAATTAAGTTGTAAAACATTTTGTTTTCATTAGATATATATTGAAATAAGATTAATATAAGATTAAATTAGGTAAGTGTTCATTTTTTGAAACATTTATTTTATTTGAATAAGACTGATTATAGGATTGAAATTAATATAATTTATGTGAGTATAAAATTATTTGCATTTGAATAAGACTAATTATAGGATTAAATTTTTCATTCTTTAAAGTTAAATATAAAGTATATAAAATCTGATTATATTTAAATATAAATAGGGGTTATGTTTAGTGTATTACATGATAAAAGTTTTTAAAAATTTTAAATGAAAATGAGGTTTTATTGGATTTAATAAGTTTAATAAAAATATAGTTTTTTGTTTTATTAAATATTAAAATTTGAAAAAATTATTTGGTTTTTTTGAGGTATTAAATTTTATTTTTTGAAAACCTTTTTATTTTATTAGTCAGATATCATAAATTAATATAATTATTTTTTTGTGAGGTATTAATTTATTATGA
>ENA-UOOK01002217-UOOK01002217.1-fermentation-metagenome-genome-assembly--contig:-NODE-2217-length-24311-cov-5.535703_pt1 | contig 24311 bp, 25 predicted proteins | sample MGYA00245777_ERZ724023 | MGnify/ENA primary metagenome ERZ724023 (study PRJEB28704, sample SAMN03018312) | fermentation metagenome | biome: anthropogenic terrestrial biome; feature: soil; material...
ATACTTTTAATCTCCAAGGGTATTCTTTGGTGATTAAAAGTATTGGGTTTTTCACCTTTCACATAATACAACAATGAATAGTGAGAGGGATAGAGCCTGTTTCTAATCGGAAAGCTATACTTTATATCCACCGAAATCCAATGGCGAAATGTTAGATACTTATTGAGAATAGAAGCGATATGAGTATTCCACTTTGGTAGATTCCATACGAAAAAAGAACCTCCCTCTTTTAGTAAATAAACACATTTTGAAACCCAGTTTTCAGTCCAGACTAAGTATTCAGTTTCATCCTTGAAATCATTAATACCTGATTCGTACTTCTTATTCAAGTTAAACGGTGGATCTGCAAAAATCAAATCTACCGATTCATTATCTATATCCTCTATTAAATCCAAACAATTTCCCTTAAACATATTTCCGTAGGATGTTTCGAAAACCTTGGAATATTTTTCCTTGCTTTTTGATTCATGTATTTCCCCAATTATCTCATATATTGATGAAGCGTTTTTTTGAATTTCAGCAAGTATAGAATTATTCAACATTCCCAGTTGAAGTCGTAACTGCGTTGCGGTCAATTTTGAATTTATTAAAATTCTATCCAGATCACTATTGATCGGGAAAACATTAGAATCGTTATAATATCTTAGTTTAGAAACACTTATACCTGTTTTGTTTGCAAATGTTTTTAGTTGTAAATCATCGCTTATACCTAATGCATGAAATAAAGAACCTTTTAACACTATTCAATTCAACCCCTTGTTTTTTCTATAATAATAACTCCTTTTAAAAAGGATATCATGATAAATCAAATTTGTTAAGGTGTTCTGCAGACTATAGTCCGTAGACTATCGATCTCTTTTTTATTAATCTATTTTTAAGGAGGGTTAAAATGAGTCCATTAGATGCTTTTAGTTCAACTCTTAAACGCTTACGAAAAAATAAATCTTGGTCGCAAGAGAATCTTGCATATTATTGTGGTTTAGATCGAACCTATATAAGTTTACTCGAAAGAGGTCTTCGCAATCCAACATTAACAACTTTATTTTCTTTAGCTAATTCCTTAGGTTATAAGCCACATCAACTTGTTTATGAGATTGAATCCGAAATGGAACTTAGTAATGTGGGTGATTCTAATGAAAATTGAAAGATTTGAACGATTAATAGATAATGGTAATTTTAGTGAGTCTAAAGACTGGAGAATAATAAAACAACATATTACCCAATCGATTCAAAAAATTGAGTGGCCAATTGGTTCCGGTTCATTCATCCTTTTTAACCAGTATGGTAAAGCGCGTGGTCAAGGTAATGGTGTTAAACCAATAAAAAATGCTTGTATGAATCATTTGTCATCCTTAGGCTGGAATTTGGAAACGAAACTTGATATTGCTACTCTAAAACGACCCGGACCAATTGACGCAACCTACAAAGTTGGTGAAAAATTATTCTGTGTTGAATGGGAGACAGGGAATATTTCTTCTAGTCATCGTGCTCTTAACAAGATGGCTCTAGGAATTATCAAAAATATTCTTATTGGTGGTGTACTTATACTTCCTACTAGGGAAATGTACAAATATCTAACAGATCGTGTCGGAAATTTCCCCGAAATAGAGCCTTATTTTGATTTATGGCGGAATTTAAAAATAAATGAAGGTTTCTTAGGAGTTATTGCTATTGAACATGATGGAGTCAGTGATCATGTGCCTCGGATACCAAAAGGAACTGACGGACGCTCTTTAGCCTAATCAATAGTTTATTTTTGAAATAGAATAATATATTCAGTACGTAATTTGTTTGCGATCCCAATAATTCTTCTTTCGATTTTCCGAATTAATTTGAGTTTGTATATCCTCCCAATCTCAATTATGACTTCATCTAATCCTTGGACCTCATTTACTGGTTTTTTATGAATTTTGCTTAATTGGTTGCTATTTGTACCAATAATAATTGTACAGATTTTCCCTGGTCGTAATACACGAGCACATTCCGACATAATTAATTTAATATCTTTAAGATATAATTCATATTTTTCTTGAAGTGTTTTACCACGTAAACCAACCATATTTTCATTAATACTCTTAATATTAGCGCCTAAATACTTTAAATGAAATAAATCATTCTTCAAATAATCAATAGCAAAACTATATGGTGGGGAAAATATTATCCCATCAATACTATTATCCTCTAGGACTACTCTTCGGGCGTCCCCTTCCATTGGTACAGCCTCAGCTAGTTCATTTTCTATACCTGTAAGGCTACCTTGAATTTTTTCAACTACAAACACATATCGTTCCAAAATATCTCTAAACTGATTAAGATGGTTCCCCTTTTCGCTCCTTTGTACATATCCAACACTATCCAAATAAGCAAGTAGTAACAAATTAAATACTGAAGTTTGTCTATATTCTTCCGGTAAATCAAAATTAGTTGTTGCGTCCGGGGAACCATTATAACCTTTCTGTTTTTTATCGAAATAATAAAAAATAATTTTGTAATCGTCTTTAACTTTTAATATTAATTCATGCGGTATCGTTAGAGCATCTAGCTTCGTTTGAGTCATAAACCGACAAAATGGACTAATGTCTATTCCGATTGACCTTATTCCCATTAATTTCGCTTCTATTAATGTAGTGCCCGAACCCATCATTGGATCAAGAACCAAATCTCCTTTTTTCAATCCCATAATATTAAGCAACGATTTAATCATTTGCGGATGAAATTTTCCTCTATAAGGAAATAAACCGTGAGTAGCATATCCTGTTTTGAATTGATTTAAATTAAAGTAACTCTTTAACTTTGAAGATGAATATTGTGATAGCTTAACAGGTTCCCCTTCACACATTAAATAATGATGAGTTAATATGTCGTCTACACTTGTAAAATAGGCCCCATTCTTAATAATTTCCTTGTTGTCAAGAATTTTACTTTCTAAATAAGCTAATTCTAACTCATATGTCTCGGTAACACTAGACAATAACTCCATACCTTTGGGAAATAACAGAGGATTTATTCCTTCTTTTATAATTTGTATTTTATCTTTTAGTGTCATGGAAAACACCACCTACATAGTTTTTATTTGATTATAACAAACATATGTTCGGTTTGTAAAGATAAAATAATATAATTATGTTTAAAAAGCTGTTTTAGATTTTAAACGGTTCTTCATGAAAAAGAATATATGCGGTTTTCCAGTATTAGGCTCATCCCGGACCACCGCTTTCACCCCAAAAACCGCCTCCACGTTCTCCACGGTCAACACCTTCTCCGGCGAGCCTTGGGCGTAGATCCGGCCTGCTTTTAACAGAAGAAGGTTGTCACAGTAACGACCGGCCAGATTTAGATCATGGAAGACCGCAATGATGGTCAAACCTTGCTTGCGGATTAATTCCGCCATTAAAGCACAGATCTCCAAGGTCTGGCTGACATCAAGATGGGAAGTGGGTTCATCTAAAAGCAAGAGACGGGGTGTCTGGGCCAGCGCCTGGGCGATCAGTACCCGCTGGCGCTCACCGCCACTCAGCTGGGTAATCGGTCGGTCGGCCAGTTCCCAGGTTTTTGTCATTTCCATCGCCCGGCGGCCGATCTCCCAGTCCGCCGCCTGCTCTCCGCTTAGCGCGTGCAGATAAGGAAAACGCCCCATCATCACTACTTCCCGAACGGTAAAGGCAAAATCCGCTGCCCACTGCTGGGGAACAACCCCCATCATACGAGCCAGTGTTTTCACTCTGATCCCACGCAAATCCTGATCACAGAAAACCACCCGTCCATCCGTGGGTGTCAAAGTCTTATTCAAACATTTCAGTAAAGTAGTTTTTCCGGAACCATTCGGTCCAATGATTCCGGTGAAGCTTCCCGTTGGGACCTGAAAATTCAAATCAGCCAGGATCGGCTGCTCCCCGTAACAGAAGGACAGTCTCTCTACGGAAAGGATGGGTATAGACGGAACGAGCATGCACTACCCTCCCTCGTGGGGCTTTTTTCCGTTGTATATGCTTGAATTTTCCCAACCCAGTATTTTTAATCGCGCTTTAGTGCAATGCGCGCCGACTTTTCTTTAGTAAATAAAGGAAGAATGGCCCGCCGATTAAGGAAGTCAAGACGCCAACCGGTAGTTCAACCGGGGAAAGGACCGTTCGCGCCAAACTATCGGCCACCAAAAGGAGTAATCCCCCGGCCAGCGCCGAGGCGGGGATTAAATAGCGGTGGTCCGGACCAATGAAGAGACGAACAAGATGGGGCGCTACCATCCCGATAAAGCCGATGGAACCACTTACGCTCACCGCCGCCGCCACTAAAATAGAGGCGGTAAAAACCACCCGTCGCTGGAAAACTGCTACTTCTAGCCCCAGCTGATGGGCTTTATCCTCCCCCAAAAGCAACAGATTGAGTTGCCGGGCAAAACTACGGCTTAAGAGAAATGCCACCAGTAGATAGGGAAGGATCATTTTCACCTCCGCCCAACGGGCATAAGAAAAACCGCCCATCATCCAAAAGACAATTTTCGCCATTTCTTCTTGCCGAAAATAAAGCAGTAACGAAGTAAGCGCGGAGAAAAAAGCGCTAACGGCAATTCCGGCCAGGAGCATGATGGTCGGAGCTGAACGGTTCCCCATCCGACCTAAACCATAAACAAGCGCCGTCGCGAGGATTGCACCGGCAAAAGCACAGAGCGGTCGGGCGCTGAGTCCGCCCAGGTGCAAGCTGGCGTTAGAAAGGACGGCGATCGTTGCCCCGAGCGCCGCCCCGGAGGAAGTGCCGAGGACGTAAGGATCGGCCAGGGGATTACGGAACAAGCCTTGAAAAAGAACACCAGTCACTGCTAAAGCCGCCCCGACCATTACGGCCAATATGACCCGGGGCAAGCGCAAATCCAGGAGAACCTTACGCTGTAGCGGATCAAGGGGAACTTTGAGCTGAACAGGGCCAAGACATAAGGCGACAACCGCGGCCACTACCAGTCCTAGACTTAACCCCACCATCAGCAACCGGTACTTTGACTTAAACTTCACTTTTGCACCTGTTCCCGGAGGAGAGCAAGATCGGCCAACGCTTCAATCAGCCTTGGCCCTGGTCGGGAAAAGGTATCAACATTAATCTGGAAAACTTGATTGCCCCGGACGGCCGTCAGTTCCCGGAAGAAGGGATCCTGCTCGAAGATGGCCGGGTTCATTTCCGTTAAGATCAACTCAGGATTCTCGGCCAGAATATACTCTAAATTGATCTGTCCCCAACTAAAGCCAAGTCCGCCGCCGATATTCTCCCAGCCGAGAAGCGTGACTGCCTCATCCAGAAAAGTACCGGTCCCGGCGGTCCACAAGTCAGACAAGTCGCTGCCAATGGCAATTAGCACCTTCGGCTTTCGCCCAGAAGACTTCTCCTCCGGGGCTAGCGCAGCAAGGGCTGCTTCTAACTCTGTAACTAACTGCTGGGCTGCGGTTTCCGTAGCGGTTAATTGGCCAACCAACTGGATCGCCTCGGCTAAAGCGGCGAAGGAGACCGGATTCAGAGCAAAAGTGGGGATCCCTAATGTGGAGAGGTTTTCAACCGGATCTTTCCCATTCAAATTGCAGGCTAACACCAAGTCAGGACGGAGGGAGATGACTCTTTCTAGATTTAGAGGAGCGATATTGCCGATCCTCGGTTTGTTTTCCACCGCCGATGGATAGTCACACCAGTCTGTAACCCCCACTATACGGTCGGCCAGCCCCAAAGCAAACAAGATCTCCGTATTTCCGGGCGAGCCGGAGATGATCCGCTCCGGAGGCTTATTAAGGCTTAGGGTCCGCCCAAACTGGTCGGTCAGCTGTAATGGGTAGGCACTGGTCGTAACCGCCAGCGCTAAAAGGAGAACCAGCATCCCGCTTAGTTGCCCGCTTCTGATCCGGATTCTGCTTCTACTCAACACGTAATTTCATCCTCTCCACACGATAACGCCTGTTTTATAACTGCTCCACCCGGGGTTTAAACCCTAGCCTCCGGGTGATGGTTATGTACTCTTCATCAGTGATCGCTTCCGGTTTCTTGCCCAAGCAGGCAACGGTGACCGCCTGAATCACATTACTGCCGAAGGAACGTCCGCCAAGGTTAGGGGTGGTCGTCACCAGGGTTTTTACCCCCCGTGCTTTTAGATCCGCAATGTTCTGCATCGTCACCGTATTGGTAATAATGATCTTGCCACTAAGGTCATGGGGCATAAAGCGTTGGATGTAAAGATAGTCACCGGCAATAATCTCAGCTTCTTCATAGTAACGGGCAAATTTAGTAGCATCTTCCACTTGCTCCTCTTTCTTACCGGTGGGATAAAGCCATTTAAAGGGAAGGAGGCAAACCGTCGGGGCAATTGTCTGCACCACCCGGTGAAAGGTTTTATAACCCCGCAATAAACAGGGCAAGCCAAAAGAGAAGACTAAATCACCACAGTTTAAAGGGCAATCCAATTCAGCAAAGGCTTTGGCCATGCTATAGCGGTCAAAAGCAACCGTTAGTAAGACCTTTTTTCCACGGACCGGAACGATTCCTTCGCGGTCAAGGTCCAGGATCACCTCGCGTTCCAGCACTTTCTTCCATGCTGTCCCATCCACCAATGGGGTTTGCCGTGCGGTCTTGAGTAACGGCGACGCACTACGCAGAAAATAGGTTTTCCGTCCGACCGGGAAAAACGCCGTAATGCCACCAATCCCCATGACATCGACTTTTCCGTCCAACTGGTGGATGGTTTCCTCCATTTTCTTCAGGTCGCCATCCATCCCGATCCGTTCGATCAAAAATTCTTCTCCCAACAGTTCCATCGTGACTTGGTGGTCACGGGTGGAAGAGCCGAGACTTACACTGACCACGTGTTTCATCAGACTCCTCCTTACTACATTTTTTGACTCCGCGGTATCATTAACAAATGATTTTCGCTAAAAGGACACCAGTCCCTGCTTAGAAAATAGCTCATGTTGTTCACTTAGCAAAAAAGAGTAGTCGGCGTGAACAACTTAAGTATAGCGCCTTTGGGGCTTGTCATTACCCTGGCCTTGATTTTCATCCTTTCAGGTGTCCTGGCGGTAGCCAGGGTGAATGACTACCTGGTTTTGCTAAATAACGTCTATAAGTTAAGGATAACCCATTTTCTCCACTTAATGCCTTCTTGTCATAATCTTCCTCTTTGTTACATATCTTATTAGTAAAAGGCTTGTCCAGTAAAAAACAGGCCTCCAAGGGGGAATTATGATGACGATTCGCATTGAACATTTATTACGCCATACTGACTTTAATCTTGTTCGTTTCTTACACTACACCTTCCAGGGTAAATTACGCACCGCAACGCTACTGCTTTACTTAGCTTGTCTCAAGTCTTTCCCCAAGTGGGATCGGGATGACCTCTATGAAAATTGTTATGCCAAAACAATCTTGATTTATAAGGCCTTTGTTTAAGTCGCTCACGCCGACTACTCTTCCTTGCTAAGTGAACAACATGGACTATTTTCTAGGTGGTTCCCACTCTCCCCCCACCGACATATTATAACGAATAAGATCAGTGGAAGAAAGGAAAAGGTGGATGGGACAGCATAAATACACAGAGATCGCCCGACAGTTCCTGGGGATTCCCTACCGGCATGGCGGCCGCGACGAAAACGGTCTCGACTGTTTGGGGTTAGCCCATTTTTTCTACAAAGAGCTAGGGATTTCCCTCCCAACCAGTGATGGTCTGGCTTACACAGCCAATTGGTATCAAGAAGATCCTGAACGTCTTTTGCGTGGCCTCCTCAAAGTCGGCAGAGCAGTTGATTTAAAAAAGGAATCCTTAGAACCGGCGGATTTAGTTTACTTTCGGGTCGGCGGCACGATTACCCACGCCGGGGTGATGATTGACCCGCATTCATTTCTGCATGTCATGATCGGTCAGCAGGTTCATATTACCTACCTAAATCCGGCCTGGAGAAGGCGTTTACGGGGGGCGCGGCGCTTAATCTAAAACAGATTTTTTTTGTATTCCGTATAAAGCTGCTTGAGTAACTTCATCTCGGCTTCAATCTTCAGCTGTAAAGAGGAAGCCAATGGATAATCGCGCGTTGCGATCGCTCGCCGTAATTGCGTAAATAAAGAAGTATAATCTGCGCGGTCTTTAAGTAACTTCAAGCGCAGTTCATGAATGCGCTGCCAGCGGCTTTGATCGAGCTTTGTGTGGACAATCTGTGTTTCTGCGACTAAACCCCTGATCACCTCGGCGTTTTCCGGAAGAATGCGGTCACATAGTTCAGTCATCCATTGGTTTAGCATTGCCAACGAATATGATTGAATAATCCGCTCCGTAAAGACGCCCTCTTTGGTTAAAACAGCTGTTTTCTCCGCATACTGCTCCAAATTGGCCAGCGTCTCCCAGACAGTAGCCGGCGGAACCCCAAAAAGACGATCCCGTTCCTCCTGAGTATAAGCTTCAAAAACATCTTCCTCACTTCGATAAGCCCGCTCCGCTTCTAAATAGCCGAAGGTTTCTCCCGCTTTTTTTGAACATTCCCGCTCCAGTTCGGCGCTGGTCCGCCCGTGTACTAGCCCGTATGTAATCCCATCCAGCATCCCCTGGTAAAGGGCAGCTAAAGACAGATAAATGTTGGAATGGGGGTTCGGGGAGCGCACCTCGAAACGGGTAGCAGCCGGGTTGTTTTGTTCCCGGATTAAACCCACCAAAACAGTGCGGTTCCGCGAAGGAAGGTTCACATTGTGTCCGACGGAAGCTACGATACAAACCGGAGCTTCAAAGCCTGGCCGTAACCTGTTAAAAGCGTCGTTAGACGCGTTGATAAAAGCGCCGATCGCCTCATAGTTTTTGAGGATCCCCATTAAGGCGCCCCACCCGATCGGACTCAGAAAATCCTGCTGAATATCGGCCGGTAAAAATAAATTCCGTACAGAACCGTCTTTTAACTTAGCCGCTAGCCCTACATGGGTGTGGCCACCACTGCCGGCTACTTTTTCCATGGGTTTCGCCATAAAAGTCACTTCCAGGCCATGGCGGCGAAAAGCCTCTTTGATCAGCATCCGCGCCAATAGCTGGTTATCAGCGGTTTGCAACGCATCGCTGTAGCGCCAGGTAACCTCTAATTGCTCCATAACGTGGGTCAAACCACCGTCTTTACCAATCTGCGCCGTTACCCCGCCTACTTCCTTATGGCCCATTTCCGGCTGCAAGCCATAGGCCTCCAGTAAAAGCAGGGAGTATTCTAACGCTGTCCGCACTACGCCTTTAGTTCGCTTCCAGTACTGTTCCCTTAACACCTGGGAAACTGAGAGTTGTTCAATATCCGCTTTTTCATTCGGTGTTTTTACCCAAAACTCCAGCTCCGTTGCTGAGGTTAAATAGATTGAATTAAGCTCTTCGAGCTTAATTCCCAGTTCCCGAAGGGATTGAGGATACTGCTTAAACAAGCTCATCAATTCCCGGTTGACCCTTTCCACTGCCCGCCACAATATGGAACGGGAATCGATCCGTTGGCCACCATGGATTAGAAATGAAGGGATCCGCAAAGTGCCGACCGGTAATTGAGTTTTCGGGTCAAGATGCTCGTAATTATAATCGATAAACCAACTAACCGAGGTATCCGCCTCAAAATCGACTTTACCGTCGTTGAGAGTGGCAATCCCCGGCAGGACAACACTGGAACCATCAGTGTGGATCTCCCCGCACAAAAACTTATCGATGTCTTTGAGAAAAATGGAGACGGGAATTTTGGCATCAGTATCATTCCCCCCCAGGTCCACACCGACCATGGAAACGAATTTGATCTCCGGCCGTTGGATCAGCAGTTTCTTCAGTGTATCCGGATTGCATTGGTCGGGAGTGATAAAATATAAAAGCCCAGCAGTCATTTCCACACCTTCTTATAAAATAAAAGTAACTTCAAGCCAGAACATAGCATAAATGCTTTTCTTAAAGTAAAATTATCTATAATTATAGCACGAAGCGGCAGCGCGGTCGTTAGAAAAAAGTTAAAAATGCTGTATAAAACGATTAGTTCTACACAAAATAGAAATGCCCTCTTCTCAAGGTATAAAGGGCACAGAAAGAAAGAACCCGGTTCTGGTGACTGGGTTCTTTCTTTGATCATATAGACCCGATCAAGGGATGACTTTTCCCCTTTCCTCTTTTAACCATAATTGAAAAGGATGCCCGTTATCATTATCCATATAGCTTTAACCTTTTTGATCAAGGTTTTTGCCCCTTTTTCACTAATTATATTAAGAAATTGCATAGACTCCAGATCAATACAGTCGAAAAGCAGGGGGGTACCACTATGGAACCACGTTTAAAGCAGATCCGAATCGCCTCCGGTGTGGGGATCATTGGTAATGCTTTGTTGGCATTAGCCAAAGGAATTTTGGGGTTCCTCGCCGGAAGTCTAGCCGTAATCGGTGACGGCATCGATAGTGCGACCGATGTTTTAAGTTTCGTCATTATCTTTTTTGCCCTGAAGATTATGGCAAAAGCCCCCGATGAGCAACACCCCTATGGACACCACCGGGCGGAAGCCCTTGCCACCCTAACCATTGCCTTTATAATTCTCTTTGCCGGAATTCAGCTTTTCTTCATTTCTCTGCTGAAAATAATCACCGCCTCCCAGAGTAGTCTCCCATCCTTCTTGGCGGTAGCCGTCAGCGGGGTCTCTATTATCGGTAAGCTCCTCCTCGCCCTTTATCAGTTTAAAGTTGGACGCCAAACTGAAAGTTCGATGTTGATCGCCAACGGTCGGAATATGTTAACAGATATTTTTGTTTCCTTGGGGGTTCTCCTCGGCACGCTCCTCACGATCATGCTTCGGATTCCGTTCATCGATCATCTCGTGGCGATGCTGATTGGCCTCTGGATTGTCCGAACCGCGATTCATATCTTTCTTGACGCCAATACCGAATTGATGGATGGCGTCAAAGACACCTCCATCTACCAAGAAGTATTCGCCGCCGTTAGTCAAGTGGAACAAGTCTCTAATCCACACCGGACCAGAATTCGGAAATTGTCTAATCTTTATCTGATCGATATGGACATCGAGGTGGACGGCTCCCTTACAGTAGCCGAGGGACACCGTCTGGCCGTGGAAGTTGAGCAAGTATTGCGTAACAAAATCGACAATCTCTATGACGTTGCTGTTCATGTTGAACCCAAGGGTAATATCGAAACAGAAGAGAAGTACGGATTATCACCACAGGAGTTTTTTTAAAAAGAAGAGAGCCCGGGGAAATTATCCAGCTGCGGGATGATCCCACTCTCCTCCACATGATGATAACCGTAGAGTTCAAGGAGCCAGTTCCGCCAGTGATCCAAACCCACTCCGCTGCGGCAGGAAAGATTAATGGTGGCGGCAGTGGGATTAACGGTCCGGAGGCAATTTTGAAAACGGCGCACCGAAAAATCGGTGAACGGTAACAGATCCACCTTATTGAGCAGAACCAGTTCCACCTCTTTAAACAAGCGAGGGTATTTTAAGGGCTTCTCATCGCCTTCCGTTACGCTAAAAACAAAGACCCGGAAGCTATCATCATCGTTTTTGGGCAAGGAATAACCGGTCCGACCCGAGAATTCGTAGAACAATAGTTCTTCCCGCTCATCCCCTGGTGCAAGCGGAGCGCGAAAAGGCTCATTGCTCATTTCGGCCGTAATCCCCGCTGCTTTCAATCTTTCCATATCATACAAGGAATTTTGCTGATAATAAACGGCCCTGATCGCCAGTCGACCACCGAGGGTCTCGTGGGTCCTCCGGATTAATTCTGTCTTCCCCGACCCGGTATTACCTAACAGATAGATCACCTTTGCCATGATCCACCTCCTCCCCTACTATTATTACGCAAAAGATCCATTTTTAAGCAAAAAAAAACGGTTTCCCGTTTAAAATTCATCCCACCGGTTTAAAACCTCATCTTTTCCCAAGACCACCATGGTGTCCCCGGGTAAGATCGGGCTGTCGCCATCAGGAGAAACAATAATTTCGCCCTCTCCTGCCCTTTTCAATAAAAGCACGGTAACCCCGCGCCGACTGCGTAAATTCAATTGTCGTAATGTTTTCCCGTGAAAGCTTGGTGGCGCCTTCAACTCTCCCAAACGATAATCTTTCGCCAAATCTATATAATCCAAATAATTATTGCTGAGGACACTATAGGCCACCCGTCGGCCCATTTCCAATTCGGGAAAGACTACCCGGTCCACACCGATCTTCTCTAAAACCTTAGCTTGAAGCTCATCACGGGCTTTAGCGATCACATAAGGAATACCCAGTTCCTTAAGGAGCAAAGCCGCCAGGATATTGGCTTGCGCATCCTCGCCGATGGCGACAATGCCCACATCAAAATTGTGGACTCCTAATGAACGTAACGTATCAATCTCGGTGGCATCAGCTTGAATCGCATGGGTTACTACTGCCGCTGCCTGTTTAACCAGATGCTCACTCTGATCTACGGCCAGTACTTCCTGGCCTAACGCGACCAGGTTCGAAGCAATGCTAAAACCAAAGCGCCCTAAACCAATCACCACGATCTGTTTTTTCACCGTGCACACCTCCTCAAACTAACCGATAATTACCCGCTCCTCACTGTAGCGGATCGCCATATTGGTCTGCCAATGGTGGGTAAGCGCCACGACGATGGTGAATAAGCCAACCCGCCCGGCAAACATCGTGCCAATCAGTAACATTTTACTGAGTGGGGAAGTTAAGTTAGGGGTAACACCTTGACTTAAGCCAGCGGTACTGAAGGCGGAAGTCGCCTCAAAAAAGAGGGCAAGAAAGGAAAAGTCCGGCTCCAACCAACTCAAACAAAAAGTAACTACCCCCACCAGAGCGCTGGAGATGAAGGCGATGGTAAATGCTTTTAAGATCACGTCCGTCGGCAGGCGGCGCTCAAAAAGTTCAACATCCCTTTTTCCTCTAATCATAGCCCAGACGGCTAGAATCAGCGTAAAAAACGTGGTGGTTTTGATTCCACCCCCAGTGGAACTGGGCGAAGCGCCAATGAACATTAAGATGATGAGCAAAAAGACAGTGGGGTCGTGCAGCGCCGTAAGGGGTAAGGAATTAAACCCGGCTGTCCTTGGAGTGACGGTTTGAAAGAAAGTACTGACGATTTGGGCGGAAAGCGGCTTTTCGCCCAGGGTTCCAGGGTTATTATGCTCCAAGCTAAAAAAAGCAAAAAAACCGCAGACAAGCAAGGTGGCCGTGGCGAGCAACCCCATTTTTGAGTGTAAGGATAGTTTTTTTCCGGAAAGGCGTTTGCCCAGATCCACCAAAACCGGAAATCCCAAGCCCCCAATGATAATTAAAAACGCGATCACCAAAGTAAACCACTCCCCGGCATAGGCCGTAAGACTGGAAAAAGGACCGCTAACCTTTCCAAAAAGATCAAATCCGGCGTTACAGAAAGCCGAGATCGCATGAAAGATCCCATAATAAAGGGCGTTAGGAAAAGGCATGAACGCTAAAAAACCCACCGTTAAAAGCAGCGCGCCAATCCCTTCACAAAATAGAGTGGTCTTAACCACTTGGCGCACCAACTTGACCAGTCCGGAGAGGTCATATTGGTTAAAAGCTTCGCGGATTAAAAGTCGATCACGGAGTCCGATTTTTTTACCCGCCATTAAAAAAAGGGTGGTGCTTAAAGTCATAAACCCTAAGCCGCCAATTTGGATCAGAGTAAGGATCACGCCTTGGCCGAAGGCGGAAAAGGCGGTACCGGTATCAACCACCACCAACCCGGTAACACAAACTGCCGAGGTCGCGGTAAAAAGGGCATCAAGATAGCTCACATCAACTGACCCCGTCGTCGCCGCCGGTAGACTTAAAAGTAAAGATCCCAAGAAGATGAGCTCGAGAAAGCCCAGCACCATAATTTGAGCCGGTGTCAAACCACCCAAAAGCTTATGTAGTTTTTCCACTTTTTCCTCTACTCCCCATTAAGCTGTCTGTGTTGCTGGCAAATAAGCCTTATCCCCGTTTGCAGACGGCAACCCGGGGCCAACCGGCATAATCGGAATAGGAAAGAACCTGACCAAAGCCGGCCTGCTTTGCCATCTCCTTCACCGCTGGAAATTGGTCATGGCCGTGTTCTAAAGCGAGAAAACCGTCCGGGGTCAGATGGGCAGGAGCCGCCGTGACAATCCGCCTTAGCACATCCAGGCCGTCGGTACCACCATCCAGAGCCAGACCGGGTTCATTTTTGACTTCCTTTTCCAACGTGGGAAGCACCGCCGAGGGAATATACGGCGGGTTAGAAATGATGCCTGTGTAAACCGGTTGGTCGGGGTAGGGCAAAGCGGCAAAAAGGTCACCTTCATAAAAAATAATCCGCCCGTCCAGATGATGGACTTCGGCATTAGCCGCCGCCACCTCCAGCGCAGACGAAGAAAGATCAGTCGCCTCAATTTGATATTCTGGTAAGTAATGGGCGAGGGCGATCGAAATGATCCCGCTGCCGGTTCCGATTTCTAAAAGGCGACCGGAAGCTACTCCCCGGCACAACTCAACCGTTTTTTCGACTAACAGTTCGGTCTCCGGCCGGGGAACCAAGACCGCAGGCGTAACTCGAAATTCCCAACTTAAAAAGGACTTATTGCCCGTAATATAAGCCAGCGGCTGACCGGAGAGACGCTGGCGAATCAGATCTTTATAACCACTAATTTCCACGGAGTTTAAAGGACGATCACCATCGGTATACAAACGCAAACGATCGGTCGCTAGAAGATGGGCCATTAAGAGTTCGGCTTCGAGCCGGGCGGCCGTCAAACCCCGTTTCGCAAAAAAAAGGGCGGTTTCCCGTAGCACCGACCCTACGGTCAGGTTCATGCTACTCCTCCTTCATCCACCGCCTGCAACTTCTCGGTTTGTTCAGAGATGGTCAACTTCGAGATGAGCTCTTCCAATTCTCCAGTCATTATACTATCTAACCGATAGAGCGTTAAGTCGATGCGGTGATCAGTAAGGCGGTTCTGAGGAAAATTATAAGTTCGGATCCGCTCACTGCGATCACCGGATTTTACGATACTACGGCGGGTTGTAATTAATTCTGCCTGCTGCTCCTGTTGCATTTGGTCGAGCAGACGCGCTCTTAAGATCTTGAGAGCTTTTTCCTTGTTTTTAAGTTGGGACTTTTCATCCTGACAGGTAACCACCATTCCGGTGGGGGCATGGGTGATCCGAACCGCTGAATCAGTAGTATTGACACTCTGCCCGCCATGGCCGGAGGAACGATAAACATCAATTCTGAGGTCATTAGGGTCCAGCTCGAGTTCGATCTCTTCCGCTTCCGCCATGACCACTACCGTTGCCGCTGAGGTATGGATCCGTCCGCCAGTTTCGGTTTCCGGAATCCGCTGGACACGATGGACACCACTTTCATACTTCAGCTGGCTATAGGCACCTTTGCCTTCGACCATAAAAATAACTTCTTTAAACCCCCCCAACTCAGTGGGGTTTGAACTCATTAGTTCCACCCGCCAGTTCAGTTTCTCCGCAAAACGATTATACATCCGAAAGAGATTAGCCGCAAACAAAGCCGCCTCTTCCCCACCGGTCCCTGCTCTAATCTCAACCAGTACGTTCTTCTCATCATTGGGATCCTTCGGCAACAGCATCACCTTTAACTCGGCTTCAACTGCTTCCATCTGCGCGGCTAAAGTTTGCAGTTCCTCCTCGAGCAGTTCGACTTCATCCGAAGAAGGGTTTTCCTGCAACATTTCTTTGGCCACCTGCTGATCACTTTCCATTTGCCGATATTGACAATAGGCCGTAATGATGGGTAATAGATCAGCATGGGCTTTCGACAGCTTTCGGATTTCGTCAGGGTCAACCGCAATCTCCGGATCGGCCATTTTCCGCTCTAACTCATTAAATTTCTCATTTAAAACTGCCAGTTTATCAAACATGAAACTACCTCACTCACCATTGGGCTTTTTGTGTTGTCCTTACCATAAGCTTTTTGCGTTTTACTAATAACGCAAAAAGCCTGGTTTAGACTGGGGCCTCTTGTTTATTGATGGGCAAAACATTATTATTATTATCCTCCAACGTTAGAACTTCTCGCAACGCTAAAATAGCAACTTCAAGTTGTTCCTCGTCGGGTTCACGCGTGGTTAAACGCTGCATCATCAAACCGGGCCAGCTTAGAATCTTCCATAAAATAAAGGCCTGGTGCTTACCGGAGATTTTGATAATCTCGTAAGAAATGCCGGCGATCAAGGGGAGTAACACAATACGGGAAACAAAACGCATCACCAATGTCTGTTCCCCCAAAAATGAAAAAATGATGGCGCTCACGATCACCACATAAAGGAGAAAACTCGTTCCGCACCGGGGATGAAGGGTTGTTTTGGTTTTCGCGTTCTCGATCGTCAGTTCATCGCCCGCTTCGTAGGTATGAATCACCTTATGCTCAGCGCCATGATAAGCGAAGACCCGTTGAATATCGGAAAGCTGAGAAATAATGGCAACATAGGCAACGAGAATAACAGCCCGGGTTAGTCCTTCAAAGATGTTACGCCAGAAAATCCCCGGTAACACCCGGGCAATTAAACCGCGGAGGAACAGCGGCAGAGCGACAAAGAGTACAATCGTCAGTCCAACCGCAAAGAGGATCATTAAAGTCATTTCCCAAAAGGTTAGTTCTTCCTCCCCTTCGGTGTCCATCACCTGATTCGCCGAATATTGTAAGGAGTTCAAACCAAGAACCAAGGATTCGCCAAGCGCGACGATGCCACGAATAAAAGGTAAACGTAAGATGGGATGCTTTCGCGTATAGGAACCAAGCTTTTCACTGATCACGCAAGTCTGGTTATTCCCTTTCCGGACGGCAATCGCATAATGATGACGACCACGCATCATTACACCCTCGATCACCGCTTGCCCGCCATACTGGTATTTATCCGCCATTAAAATTCACCCCTTATCATTAGGGTATAATAGTTTAAAAACAGAGCGGATCTGCTCTGTTTTAAACTTACTTTCCAGCTTTCTCCATGCGTCTTTGGAATTTTTCAACTTGTCCGCCGGAGTCAACAATTCTTTGTTTACCGGTAAAAAAAGGATGACAGTTCGAGCAGATTTCCACGCGGATCTCTTTTTTTGTCGAGCCGGTTTCAAAGGTTTCTCCGCAGGCGCAAGTGATTGTTGCTTTCGCATACTGAGGATGAATATCCTTCTTCATCAGGAACCACCTTCTTATCGATTTTTAACTCTGCTATTATACCATAAGCGACACTTTTCTGCAATAAGCCTCTTCAAGAGAAGCCTTTTAACGGGCTTTTCTCTGTAAAACTGCTACTTGATCCAACCTTTCCCAAGGCAGATCCAAATCTGGGCGGCCAAAATGGCCATAACTGGCAGTTTGACGATAGATCGGTTGGCGAAGATTTAGGTTTTTAATGATCGCCGTTGGGCGCAGATCGAAGACCTCCTTCACCAAGGCCACAAGTTCAGGGGCTGGCAGCTGTCCGGTGCCAAAGGTATCAATGGTAATGGAGACGGGTTGGGCAACACCAATGGCATAGGCGATTTGTAATTCGCATTTTCGGGCCAGACCGGCGGCAACAATGTTCTTCGCCACGTAGCGGGCGGCGTAAGCGCCGGAACGGTCCACTTTAGTCGGGTCTTTTCCGGAAAAGGCGCCCCCGCCATGGCGGGCCATTCCACCATAGGTATCCACAATAATCTTCCGTCCCGTCAACCCCGCATCCCCTTGGGGACCGCCGACCACAAAACGGCCAGTGGGGTTGATATAATATTTGGTCTTGCCATCAAGAAACGCTTCGGGAATAACCGGTTTGATCACTTCTTCCCGGATGCCCTCTTCCAGCGTACTTCGCTGAACTTCGGGATCATGTTGTGCCGAAACCACAATCCCGTCGACCCGTACAGGCCGGTCACCTTCGTATTCTACAGTCACTTGGCTTTTACCGTCCGGGCGAAGAAAGGGGAGGAGCTCTCCTTTACGCACAGCAGCCAGTTGTCGAGCCAGACGGTGTGCCAGTGCAATCGGCATTGGCATATACTCAGGGGTTTCATCGGTCGCATACCCAAAAACCATCCCCTGATCCCCAGCGCCAAGCATACTCTCCTCACCCGTGGCACCGTTTTTTACTTCTAAAGCTTGGTCGACCCCTAGAGCGATGTCGGGAGACTGCTGATCAATGGTTGTTAGCACTGAACAAGTCTCGCCGTCAAAACCATATTTGGCCCGCGTGTAACCGATTCCTTTCACTACTTCCCGCGCAATCTTCGGGATCTCAACATAACAAGCGGTGCTGATTTCACCCATAATCATAACTAACCCGGTGGTAACCGCAGTTTCACAGGCAACCCGAGCTTGCTGGTCCTCTGCGAGGATGGCGTCGAGGACGGCATCGGAGATTTGATCGCAGATCTTATCCGGATGGCCTTCCGTCACTGATTCGGATGTAAACAAATGCTTTTCCAATTTGTGACCTCCTTTATGTCAATAAAAAACCCTTCATGCTCGGAAGGGTTGAAGAGACTCATCTTCCAAATAGTGGAGGGATTTAGCACCGTTTGGAAACTTGTTTCCAAGGTTGCCGGGTTTCATCGGGCCCTTCCCCTCCACCGCTCTTGATGAGTTATTATTTACTTTTAGGAAGATTATAAACCTTTTCTACCAAAGCGTCAAGCAGATCAAAAGACTGTCTTTTCCGTCAGGTTGATGCCAGGATCTCCGCCAATTTAAATATTTCAGGTTCGACCTGTTTCTTGCGGGCAATCGCATCATCCATTGCTGAAACCTGAACATCATGATCAACCCAACCAACCATCTTCCCATTTTCACCGGCCAAAAGCACATCAACGGCTTTCGCCCCAAAGCGCGTCCCAAGAGTAAGGTCTAAAGCCGAGGGTGAACCGCCCCTTTGAATATGTCCTAAAATTGTAATCCTGATGTCTTTTTTAACTTTTAAGTTGAGGTAGGTTCCCACTTTAAAGGCGGCGCTTTCAGTGAAAGAGCGACCGCTAAGCGGATCGCCATAGACTCCCTCCGCGACCAAGACGATACTATGTCGGCGACCAATCCGGTTGACCGTATGGATCCGCTTAATCACCTGATCCAAATCCGGTTCGATCTCCGGGACCAGTACCGCATCAGCCCCACCGGCCAAAGCGGCATAAAGGGCAATAAAACCAGAGTTTTTACCCATCACCTCTACCACATAGACCCGGTCATGGGAGACCGCTGTATCGCGGATTTTAGTGATCGAATCAAGCACGGTATTTAACGCTGTATCAAAACCGATGGACAGGTCGGTACACTGAATATCATTGTCAATCGTTCCCGGGATGCCCACCGTCGCAAACCCTAGATTGGATAACTCCCGGGCTCCCCGAAAGGACCCATCCCCACCAATGACAATGATGCCTTCGACACCAAGATTCCGCAACTGGATTGCCGCTTTTTCCCGCCCTTCCACCGTTTGAAATTCTTTTGAACGGGCAGAATGAAGAACCGTTCCGCCTTGATGCAAAATTTCAGAGACCGCCATCGAAGTTAATTCCATAATTTCACCAGTTATAAGGCCTTGGTAACCTCGTTTGACCCCAAATACTTCACACCCGGAGCTGATGGCAGTCAAGGTCGCCGCCCGAATCGCCGCATTCATTCCTGGGGCATCACCACCACTGGTGATAATCGCAATCCTTTTCACGCATAAGACCTCCTGTAATAATAAAAATAAGTATGTATTCCTTTATTCCTCTAAATAACGACCGAGCTGACGGAATTTCTGATAACGCATGGACAATACAGTATTCAGATCATCATTGATTAATGGGTAGAGATTTTTAAGCAGACTTCCTTTGATATTCGCGGCCATTTCTTCATATGCCGTATGGGCTCCGCCTAATGGTTCCGGGATAATCTCGTCAACCACCTGCAGTTCCACTAGATCTTCGGCGGTCAAGCGTAATACTTCCGCTGCTTGCTCCGCTTTAGAGGCATCTTTCCAAAGAATCGACGCGCAACCCTCGGGAGTAATCACGGAATAATAGGCATTCTCTAGCATTAAGACCCGGTCGCCAACGCCAACTGCCAGGGCACCGCCACTCCCGCCTTCACCGGTAATTACCACGATAATCGGCGTCTTTAACCCTGCCATCTCCATAATTGCTTTGGCGACTGCTTCGCCCTGTCCTCTTTCTTCTGCTTCTTTGCCGGGAAAAGCGCCGGCCACATCGACAAAGGTAATCACCGGCCGACCGAATTTTTCCGCTTGTTTCATCAACCGGATCGCTTTTCGGTAGCCTTCCGGATGGGGCATCCCAAAATTCCGAAAAATATTTTCCTTTGTATCGCGCCCCTTTTGTTGTCCGATAATCGTGACCGGAATATCCTCAAGATAAGCAAGTCCACCGACTAAAGCCGGATCATCCCGGTATAAGCGATCCCCGTGCAATTCAATAAAACCATGGAAAATCAGCTCAATATATTCTAAGAAAGTAGGCCTTTTCGGGTGTCTCGCAATCTGTACTTTTTGCCAAGGCGTTAAGTTCTTGAAAATTTCCAATTTCAAACTACGGGCTTTTTCTTCCATCCGCCTAATCTCTTCCGACATGTCGATCTGCTTTTCTTCCGCAAAGAGTCGGATTTCTTCGATCCTTTTTTCCAGTTCTTTTAATGGTTTCTCAAAATCCAAATTATAATTGCTGACATTACTCATTGATTAATCACCCTTTTCCGTCTCTGATGGTAGCGCAGTAGGCGGGCGAGGGTATTGCGGAGTTCCTTTCGGTTGATAATCAGATCGATCATCCCATGCTCCAACAAAAATTCAGACTTTTGGAAACCAGCTGGCAATGTCTGGCGGGTGGTCTGCTTAATTACACGCGCTCCGGCAAAGCCAATTAACGCCCCTGGTTCGGCAACTACGATATCCCCTTGCGAGGCAAAACTGGCAAATACTCCCCCGGTGGTCGGATCGGTCAAAACCGAAATATACAACAAAGCCTGTTCAGCCAGGCGGTTCAGCGCTTGGCAAGTCGTAGCCATTTGCATTAAAGATAAAATCCCCTCATACATCCGGGCGCCACCCGACGCGGAAAAAGTCACCACCGAGAGTCCGTGTTCCGCCGCATACTCGAAGAGCCGTACGAGCTTTTCGCCGATGGCCGAACCCATCGAACCACCGATAAAACCAAAATCCATCACGCCTAACGCCAGGGAAACACCGCCGATATTCCCGACCCCGGTCACAACCCCTTCCTCTAACTCGGTCGCTTTTTTGGACTTCGCCAACTTTTCCTGGTAGGCGGGGAATTTTAATGGATCGTCGGAGGTAACTGTCGCAAACAACTCCTGGAAACTACCGGGATCCACCAGATAATTAATCCTTTCCCAGGCGCCAATCCGGAAATGAAATTGGCATTTCGGACAAACCTTAATGTTTTTCACCAAATCTTTATGATAAATCATTTGATTACATTGATCGCATTTTACCCATAACCCATCTGGAACCTCTTTTTTGGATGGTTCATGGAGGGAACTATCCGGCACTTCCCGTTGCCTAATTGTTACATACTTTTGTTTTGACCGAAAGAGATCTTTAAACACCCACTTATCGCCTCCCTCATCTTGCTGATCACTTAAGCCAAAGACATCCTTATCATAGTTTATCTCTTTCAAGTTATTGTTTATTCCCCATCACTTCTCTCTTATTCGCGATACAGGCGAACTTGTAAAGCTTGATTCAATACCTCTTGGGCTTCTTCAATTTCTGCTTCGGTCACTAAAACCTCGAAATTGGTATAAGTCCCCACCTCCACCGTGCGTAATCCGATGGGGCGCAGGCGAATTAAAATCCCTTCAGCCTCCATAAAATCTTTGATCCGATTAGCCATCGTTTGGTTCGGAGCAACATATAATACTGTCCACAACTTTTTTACCTCCACAAAAGCAAAAATCGACGGGAAATGTTACCTTTCTTACATTCGCTTTGAGGTTGAATTTTCCTGCTAGAAGGGAAGAATCCTCAGTCGTTCTCTCCCATCTCTTATAGCTTTTACCAGCAGGAAACCGCGTTTTGAGTAAGAATTAGATCTTTATATGCTGGTCGTTCACCGTAGCGCCTGCGGTTTAGTTTCACAAAAATTATAACCGCAAACACCAATAACCTGATATAATTTAGTTAGTAGTCGCTCACACTATTTAGACACACTACAGAAAATAAAGTCACAAAAAATATTAAAGTGCACACTTAGTTTAAAACTGGAGGTTTACCATGTCGTCCGTTAAAAAAATGCTAAAGCCAACTTTCATCCGTAAAGGAATGCTCATCACCCTAACCATTGGCCTAATCACAATGGGTGGTTTACTATTCTCCTCAACAACGACGGCGACTTGGCATAGTCTACGCCTAATCCATCCGAAAAACATCTGCTTGATGCTGGGTATCGTCGTCCTCTCCTGGTTGGTGGAAGGTTTACGGGTTAAAACCATTGCCCATCTCTTAGACGAAGAAGTTGGGTTTTTTACACTACTCCGGATCAATTTGGCCTCAATTTTTTCCGGTAATATTACTCCCTTGTATTCCGGAACGATCCCGACCCAAGTCTATCTCTTACACCAACATGGCATTTCCATCGGAAAAGCTTCGGCCATCGTGACAATTCGCCTCTCCTTTACCAGCCTTTTAGTCTCCATTGGCGGGCCGATTCTCCTCTATATTTTTCGTGGAAAACTCCTTGATGAACTCGGCCTTTCTAACCTTACCGAGTTTGTTGACTATATTCTCCTCCTTGCCTTGGCCCTCTCTGCCCTATTACTATTTCTTCTTTTGCGACCACGTAAAGGTGAATACCTGATCAAGAAGGTGTTCGGGTTTAAATTCGTCCAAAAGATCTTCGGGAATAAAGCGGAAACTCTACAGGAAAAGATCCTGGCGGAAGGGGAAGAGTTCCGGGCGGCGCTGGGTACTTTGTTTGTCGATAAAACCCTCCAGGTCCTGTTCGTCTTCTTTCTAACCTTCTGTTCGTGGCTGTCAACGCTTTTAATCGCGCCCGCCATAATGATGGCCTTTGGGGTTAATGTTCATGGTAAAATATTCCGGATTATCCTGCTGGAATGTGTGATCCATTTCTTGCTTTCTTTCGTTCCGATCCCGGGCGGAAGCGGCGCAGCTGAAATCGGTTTTTTTTCCATCTTCGCCATCTATCTGCCCAAACACTTGCAGGCAATCTCGGTTACTCTCTGGCGTCTTTTAAGTTACTATCTCAACACTTTGGTGGGTGGACTCTGTTTTCTCCGTTTATTCAGAACGAAACAGGATAAGCAGTAGGTTTCTCCAAAGTAACCGGCCCCAACTTTCCCAGACGAAAATCATTCCAAACTAGTTCGGCAGCACGGAGTAGATTTACTTCCCCGCCTTTCTGCAGGCAACCACGGCGTTTACCGATCGCTAGCAGCAGGGGATAGGAAGCTTCTGCTATTTCCTCTGCCCCGAGCCCATAGTAATGCCCTAGTTGGGCGGGGTAGTTCTTCTGGAGCCAACTTAAGAAAGTCAGGATTAACTCTTCGGTCTCCAGGTTCTCCGGGTTAATCATTCCAACAATGGCCAGTTTCAACCCGGTCTCCGCATCGGCAATTTTCGGCCACAACAGTCCCGGCGTATCAAGAATCTCCAAATTCCCTCTTTTCACCCATTGCCGACCTCTGGTGAGCCCCGGCTTCTCACCCACTCGTGCCGCGCTCCGACGGGCTAAACGGTTCAAAACGGAGGATTTACCGCAATTCGGAACGCCAACCACCCCCAGACGCCACACCGGCTTCTGGGGCAACTTATCGCTCCCGACCTGGTCAATAAGGGCTTCTAAAGCGGCCAGCTTTTCCCCAGTCCGGCCATTAAAGGGCAGTACACTTTCCCCCGCCGCTCGATAGTACGAAATCCACTGGGTGGTTACCTTCGGATCGGCCAGGTCGGCCTTGTTCAACAAAATAATGCGGGCCTTTTTTTTGATTAAGCCTGACAGATCCGGATTTCTGCTGCTAAAGGGGATCCGCGCATCCGTTACCTCAATAATGAGATCTAATAGTGGCAGTACCGCTTTTAAGTCCCGTTTCGCTTTGGCCATATGCCCTGGATACCACTGAATATCCACTGCGGTTCCCTCCTTCTTCTTTACAGTTTAACCCTAATCGGTTTCTTTTTTCCCCCTGGAATTCCTGCTTAGAAAATAGCCCATGTTGTTCACTAAGCAAGGAAGAGTAGTCGGCGTGAACAACTCAAATTATAGCGCCTTTGGGCTTGTCGAGTCTCAACTTTTCGCATCCGGTCTATACCAAGCAAAACGCTTTCGCAGGCTTTC
>ENA-UOOK01002219-UOOK01002219.1-fermentation-metagenome-genome-assembly--contig:-NODE-2219-length-24310-cov-8.409730_pt1 | contig 24310 bp, 21 predicted proteins | sample MGYA00245777_ERZ724023 | MGnify/ENA primary metagenome ERZ724023 (study PRJEB28704, sample SAMN03018312) | fermentation metagenome | biome: anthropogenic terrestrial biome; feature: soil; material...
ACACAAAAAATAGTGTAGCAGTCTTATCGATATCGAAAAATAATTTAACCCTAATTAAAGAATCAATTAGATAGAAAAGCCTTTTAAAGGCTTAGAGATAAAATAAGACCCGTATAAAAATAAGTATAAAAATTTAGACAGAAGGAGGAGTTAACAGAGTTATCCATGATGCAACGCAACATTGAAAAAAAGAATGGATTTATTCAGGGAAATCAGTAAAAAAGAATTACCAAACTTAATCTGAACATTAAAATTCTCAGAAAGGTTGTAAAGAAGAAATAGATTTTTATAATAACAGACAGGAAAAAGGGAAGATATTTTATACAAAAAGATAATTTGATCTACTCAAACTAAAATCATTATTGAGATAATCTGGATTATTCAGGAACGAGGGATTCACTACACCAAAAAGAAAGCTCCTGAATTGAAACATAGTGGCAAATACCTATCTTTCCGGTTCTCATTTATCATAATAGAAGATTCTAGCAGACCAGCCGGAAAAATGTCCAAAAGACTTATCTGAAAATCCTGAAGATTGATAATGAAATAGGCTGAATTAGCCTGAATACACGAAAAATAAAACTGGGAAGCCAGAAAAACATTAAAACATTTTTATGAGGAGTCATATGGCCGGAAACCAGAAGTTTCCATCTGACCTGCTGTTTGTTGTAGGTCTCGTAATTCTTACGGATATTTTCGTACTTATTCCTGTACTCAGTGAGAGTTTTATTCGCACAGTCCTTGGCCTACCGCTGGTATTATTTCTGCCAGGGTATGCCCTTATAGCCTTACTATTTCCAACAAAAAACGGACTTGAAGGAATTGAGAGGGCAGCACTTTCTATAGGAATGAGTGTCGCAATCGTCCCTCTTGTAGGACTTGTACTTAATAATACATCATTCGGGATCAGAGAAATGCCTCTTCTTGCAAGCCTCTCTGTGTTTATTATCCTGACATGTGCAGCCGCATATGTCCGCAGGAGAACGCTTCCAGAAGACAAAACCTTTGGAGTCTCTTTCAAAGCTTCTGCCCTTTCTCTGTTATCTGAAGTTCTGGGAAAAACAGAGTCATCAACGGAAAAAACCCTCAGGGTATTTCTGGCAATATCCGTTCTGGCCCTTGTAGGAACTGTGGCTTATGTAACCATTGTTCCCCACGAACAGGAACCATTTACCGAATTCTATATTCTCGGGCCCGAAGGAAAAGCTAATAATTATACTACGGAGTATGTACAGGGAGAAAGTGGGACAGTCATAATAGGGGTCTCAAACCATGAACACAGAGCAGTAAACTATACCCTGGATGTCAGGCTCGAAAATAAATCACTGGCTCTGCCTGAGAACCTGAGGCATATACAGCTTGACGACAATACGACCCTGGAAGAACCGCTTGAGATAACCCCCTCTATTGAAGGAAAAAATATGGAGCTTCAGTTCCTGCTTTTCAATGATACCGAAAAGGAAGTACCTTACGAGGATCTGCGCCTCTGGATAAATGTTACCAGGGAGGCCTGAAGATGGAGACATATGAGAATCAGGAGATGAGAACACCTGAATACCGGGGAAAATATGTACCTGGAAATAGGCCAGTATCAGAGCCTGCAATAAGGAATAAAGGGCTTTACCTTATTGTTCCGGTTTTAGCTATCGCTATTGCGGAATTTATGATATATTCTGGAAGGATTATAGAAGCCATGGAGGTACATGCAGCCCTCCTTATTGGGCTATCTCTTTCCATACTATATATAAAAAACGTGGAGATCCAGAAGACCTACCAGGCTCTTATCCTGCTGCCAGTCCTGCGACTTGTAAATCTCTCAATGCCAGCGTTTTATGATATTACCCTTTATTCATTTGTCTTTATCTATGGACTTCTCACAATTCCAGTAACTATCGCGCTCACCAGCCAGGGCTTTACCCGAGAGCAACTTGGAATAACCTTCAGAAGAATAGGTATCTATATTCCACTTTCGATCGTTATCGGTCTCCTTCTTGGAGTAGGAGAATACCTTATAATAGAGACAGACTACTTAATTCCTGATCTTTCAATAATCAGCCTTTTGATGCTTACCCTTATTATGGTCTTTTTAGTAGGTCTTGTTGAAGAAATCATCTTCAGGTCCATTCTGCAAAACAGGCTTGAAATGTTTCTCGGAAGCCGGGGAGGCATAATTATGACAAGTGTCCTGTTTGGACTAATGAGTTCAGGATATGGGAACATAATTGAAATTTTCTACGCTTTCTTAGTAGGTTTTATTATAGGATATATGTTCTACAAAACCCGAAGCCTCCCTCTGGTCGCAATGATCCACGGTTTCATAAATGTTTTTCTCTTTGGGGTTATTCCTCATTTACTTTAAATTTATTGAACGGAAGCAGAGAATAAAGCTGAGTCAAAAGATGAGCCAGGATAGAAAAGTAAGAAGGCAGAAAGAAAGCGGAAAAAATTATTTTTAGTAAATTGATAGGGAAAATGAATTATCATCAGTTTTTTAAAAAAGTTTTATCTCTTAATGCTTTACGTTCAAGATTTTAAAGAGCCCTCCAAAAATTAGAAGAGAGCTACAAGCTTGTAAAGGATAATTGCACCGAAAGAGAATAGAAGCGGAAGGATTCCCATATTCAAAGAAGTCTTCACAGAATCTTCCCAGAGCTTTGACAGAGGAAGAAAATCTCTGAGAAGTAGCAGTAAAATCAAAGCCGCTGCAGCTACTGATGCACCTTCAGGGACTCCTGGCGTGACCATCATTTTTAGTGCACCTGAAGAAGCAGAAGTTGATGAAATTAAACTAAGCGTAGTTAGGACTCCTCTAGTTGATTGACGTATAAGAAAATCAAATGTACAATCTAATATAAAAACCCTCCTCCATTTAATTTCCCGAACTTAAACTATAAAATGTAAAGAAAAAAATAAAAAGAGGAGGCAGAAGGCATTTATTTTCAAACCGTTCCCGACAATCAGAGCAGAATAAAAAAGTAAATTTATAAATTTCAAACACATGGGAAACCAGTTATAGCTTTTAGATATCTTTGAATTTGAAAACATATAATACTATTTTGGGCACGATTAGATAATTTTTAAATCGGAGTACTATCATATAAAATTATTACTGTAGGGTTTGGCATTAAAAACAGTGTTGCAGAAGAATCGAGACAATGTCAAGAAGACAGTGTAAAAATAACGACAGAGGACCACGAATACATGTGCAGAGCAATTATGCAAAACGAACGCGACAAATTAAATAAATCGATCAAAAAAATGAGAAATGTTTGGGTGGATAGATAAACCAAATCAGTTAAATAATTATAAAGTATATTCAAGCTAAAAAATTTAGATAGTTACGAAATTGAAGGGAGTGAGTACAGGGAAACATTAATTTCCCCGGGGAGACTGAACAATAAATAGCCAGATAGCCCGGGATAGAAAAACAAATACATACAATCAAATGTGTGTAAAATATTAAGGATGTTTTGATCCCGTTCGAAATATATCAAATGAATGTAAAGTATACGAAAAGGGGAACAATATGAATCCAAAACAATTCAAGATCCATAATTCTTCCAGGATTTATGGCAACTCCGTGATCGGAAAAGATACAGTTGTTCTGGAGAAAGTAATACTGGGGTATCCAGAACACAAAGTCCTCATGGAAATTCTCAAAAAAAATATGGAAATAGAGGACTTCGATTTTCCGGGCTGCACTATAGGCCCTAACTCGATAATTAGAGCAGGTTCTACAATATTCTCCAGTGTAAAGACTGGAAGAAATTTCAAGACCGGACATAACGTAATGATCAGGGAAAACACACAAATAGGAGACAATGTACTTATCGGAACGAACGTCATCGTAGACGGAAACGTAAAGATAGGAAACAACGTCAGCATCCAGGGAAATGTATATATTCCAACGAACGTGGTTATTGAAGACAATGTATTTATTGGACCATGCGCTGTTCTTGCCAACGACAAATATCCTATCCGTAAAAAGTACGAACTTAAAGGCCCTGTTTTGAGAAAAGGAGCATCTATTGGCGCTAACGCGACTCTACTCCCAGGAGTGGAGATAGGAGAAGGAGCAATGGTTGCCGGTGGAGCCCTTGTAACAAAAGATGTGCCTCCATGGAAACTGGCGCTCGGTGTGCCTGCCAAAATACAGGAACTCCCTGATGATCTCAAAAAATTAAATATGATATAAGTATATAGAAAAACCAAAAGAAGTAGAATAAAGCATTATTAAGATTAATAAGAGGTCCGAAAATGATCCCAATCGCCAAGCCCCTGCTGGGCAAGGAAGAGATTGATGCAGTAACGGAGGTCCTGAGCTCAGGCATGATCGCACAGGGACCAAAAGTAGATGAATTTGAGCTTGCTTTTTCCGAGTACACGGGCTGCGAATATGCAGCTGCTGTAAACTCCGGTACCGCAGCTCTGCACATTGCACTTCTTGCCCACGACATTGGAAAGGGAGCAGAAGTAATTACAACTCCTTTTACATTTATTGCCACTGCAAACAGCGTCCTTTACACCGGGGCAAAACCTGTTTTTGCAGACATTAAACCGGATACATACAACATAGATCCTGAAAAAATCCAGGAAAAGATCACTTCAAAAACAAAAGCCATTATTCCTGTCCACCTTTACGGCCAGTCAGCAGATATGAAAGCCATAATGGAAATCGCTGAAGACCGCAAAATTGTCGTGATAGAAGATGCCTGCCAGGCCCATGGCGCAGAATGTATGGGGAAGAAAGTAGGCAGTTTCGGGACAGGAGCATTCAGCTTCTACCCGACCAAAAATATGACAACAAGCGAAGGCGGAATAATTACAACCAATGACAGGGAAATTGCAGAAAAATCAAAGATGATCAGGGCTCACGGCTCTAAAGTCCGTTACCTGCATGAAATGCTGGGCTTTAACCTGCGCATGACTGACATTGCAGCCGCGATTGGACTTGCCCAGTTAGGAAAACTGGACGGGTTTAATGCTGCCAGGCAGAAACATGCAGCCATGCTTTCAGCCGGACTTAAAGGCGTTTCAGAGATTGTGCCTCCAATAGTAAAACCCGACTGTACTCATGTATTCCACCAGTATACAATAAGAGCTAAACAGAGAGACAAGCTGGCAGATTTCCTGAAGGAAAAAGGCATAGGTACAGGAGTTCATTACCCTATACCCATCCACAAACAACCCTATTACAAAGAACTGGGGTACAGGGATTCCCTGCCTGTTTCGGAGAAAGCAGCAGAAGAAGTTCTTTCCCTTCCCGTACATCCGGCTTTATCCAGAGACGACATGCAGAAAATAATTGAGGAAGTCAAAGAATTCTATGCAAAGGCCTGATTAATTTCCAGGCCGTAACCGCATTTTTAAAACAGGAAGTGAAACCTTGATCAGAGTAGGAGTAATAGGCACAGGTGCCATGGGACAGAATCACGTCCGAATCTACAGTGAAATGAATGGCGTGAAGCTTGCCGGAATATCGGATGTAGACAAGGACAGAGTCGAAGCCATGGCTGCCCAGTTTAAAACAAAAGCCTTTACAGATTACAAAAAAATGTTTGCCGAAGGCCTTGATGCGGTAAGTGTTGTTGTACCCACAAAACTGCATAAACAGGTGGTCCTTGATGCCCTGGAAGCTGGCCTTCATGTTCTTGTTGAAAAACCAATTGCAGACACGGTTGAAAATGCAGACCTCATGATTGAAGCTGCAAAAAAAGCAGGAAAAGTACTCATGGTAGGTCATATCGAACGTTTCAACCCTGCCGTCATAAGGCTCAAGGAGATTATAGATTCAGGAATTCTGGGCAAGATAGTATCTATTTCCACAAGGAGAGTAGGTCCCTATAACCCGAGGATAAGAGACGTTGGCGTAATTCTGGATATCGGTGTCCATGATATAGATATCATCTCATATCTTTACGGCAAGAAGATAAAGGGGGTTTACGCCATTGCAGGTGCAGACATACACTCTTTTGAAGACCATGCTTCAATTATCCTGCGTATGGACCACAACTTTGCAGGTGTTGTAGAAACTAACTGGCTGACTCCTCATAAGGTAAGGCATCTGACAGCAATAGGGGTCAAGGGCGTAGCCTATCTGGACTACATTGACCAGACAGTTGAGCTGCATGATAACGGCTGGATAAGGAAAGCAAAAGTTGAGCCAAGTGAACCACTGAAAAACGAACTCGCCTATTTCAGAGACTGTATTCAGACAGGTAGAGAACCGAACCCCAGCGGTGAAGATGGAAAACACGCGCTTGAAGTAGCAATGGCAGCCATCAGGTCTTACGAAGAAGAAAGACTGATTGAAGTAGGAAAGTAAACCGCACAAAAGATAAATTGTAAATGAACCAAAAATCCGAAAACCTCAGGGAAAAAGAGAAGAATATTTTAAAAACAATATCGGAAAGTGATAATTATGAGCAGATTAGAAAAACTTTTAAAGGAACGCGGCTCTATAAAAAAGATCGGTGTGCTTGGCATGGGATATGTAGGAATCCCTGCTGCTGTCCTTTTCGCAGATGCTCCCTGTTTTGACAAAGTCCTCGGTTTCCAGCGCAACTCAAAAAGTTCAGGATATAAGATTGATATGCTCAACAGGGGAGAAAGCCCGCTTAAAGGAGAAGAGCCAGGTCTTGAAGAGCTTATTGGAAAAGTTGTAAAAGCAGGAAAGTTTGAATGCACACCTGATTTTTCAAGAATCTCCGAACTTGATGCAGTTACACTTGCAATTCAGACACCTTTTGCAAATCCCAAAGATCTTGAACCCGATTTCAGCGCCCTTATAGATGGGATAAGAAACGTAGGAAAATACCTTAGACCGGGTATGCTTGTGGTCCTTGAATCCACAATTACTCCCGGAACAACCGAAGGAATGGCAAAGCAGATCCTTGAGGAAGAGTCCGGATTAAAAGCAGGAGAAGATTTTGCTCTTGCGCACGCCCCTGAAAGGGTGATGGTAGGCAGGCTTCTGAAGAACATAAGGGAACATGACAGAATCGTGGGCGGAATTAATGAAGCAAGCACAAAGAGGGCTGTTGAGCTGTACTCCCCCGTGCTCACGGTCGGAAAAGTTATTCCGATGAGTGCAACTGCAGCCGAGGTTACAAAAACCGCAGAAAACACTTTCCGTGACCTTCAGATTGCAGCAATCAACCAGCTTGCCCTTTACTGTGAAGCTATGGGCATAAATGTCTATGATGTCAGGACAGGAGTTGACAGCTTAAAGGGCGAGGGCATTACAAGAGCTATCCTCTGGCCCGGAGCAGGAGTTGGAGGCCACTGCCTGACCAAAGACACATACCACCTGGAAAGGGGAGTTAAGATTGGAAAGGGAGAGCTTGACTATCCTGAAGGCGCGGATTCTATCTACGTGCTTGCCAGAAAAGTCAATGACTTCATGCCTACACACATGTATAACCTGACTGTTGCAGCCCTTGAGAGGCTTGGGAAGAAGATGAAAGGTTCAAAGGTTGCAATACTCGGATGGGCATTTATCAAAGACTCGGACGATGCCAGAAACACACCTTCAGAACCTTACAGGGACCTCTGCCTGAAAGCCGGGGCAAACGTTATGGTACACGACCCGTACGTTGTCAATTATCCTGGTGTTGAGATTTCGGATAACCTCGAAGAGGTTGTAAAAGGCGCAGACATTGTAGTGATACTTGCAGGGCACAGTGCGTACTCTGGCTTGAAAGCCGATTGGGTAAAGAAAATAACTGCAAAAGCAAACCCGGTTATTGTGGACGGGAGAAATGTCATTGAGCCGGATGAATTTATTGGAAAGGGATTTGTTTACAAGGGGATTGGGAGGGGAGACAAAAACTCACATAAAATTAAATGAAGGGGAGAATTCCCCTTTTTAAAACATTAATTTGTTTTTTATAGGGAAATAGGGCGAAAATTATGTTTGACAAACTTAAAGAAAACGAGGAACTCTGGGACCTCTATACAAGGAAAGAAGAGTACAGCGTAACATTTCGTGACGCGTATGAGAGGTTCCCTTACTATCTGAGCAGTCACAGGAATATTTTTGAGCCAAGGGTTTCTGAATTTCTGGTAGAAAACGGGCTGAAACCGCAGTATCCGGACGGAAAGAAGTTTGCTGTCTGCCTCACACATGATATTGACGCGATTTACCCATCATATCCGATTGTCGATTCTGTCAAAGCTCTTGCCAGAGGGAAACTTGTCGAAGCAATGAAAGCTCCTTTCTCAAGAGTTAACAGGAAATGGAACCCATGCTGGAACTTCAGGGAAATACTTGCTCTGGAAGCAAAGTATGATGCAAAATCCAGTTTCTATTTTCTTGCCCTGAACCCTGAAGAAACGGACTTTAATTACAATATTAAAGATCTTGAGTCCGAACTTGGTTTTATATCCGACAGCGGATGGGAAATCGGCCTGCACGGCGGGCACGAGTCTTACAACAGCCTGGAAGATATCAAAGAGAAAAAAAGGCGGCTTGAGGAAACTTTAGGAAAAAAGGTTATCGGGTATAGAAATCACTATCTAAGGTTCAGAGTACCTGATACATGGGAATTATTGAGCAAAGCAGGCTTCAAATACGATACCACACTCGGATATTCGGATTGTGCAGGCTTTAGAAACGGGATGTGCCATCCTTTCAGACCTTTTAATTTAAACGAAGGGCACCAGATTGATATTATGGAGATCCCGCTGGTGATTATGGACCGTTCACTTTTGAAGGACTACATGCGCCTTAATGTTAAGAAGGCCTGGGAATGTGCAAAGCATCTCATAAACACGGCTGAGAAATATAATGGTGTGATCACTATCCTCTGGCATAATAACACGTGCATTGAGGGAGAGACTCTTAAGTATTACGAAAAAGTTATTGAGTACTGCGCCGGGAAAAATGCCTGGATTACCAGTGGAGAGGAAATCTATAACTGGTGGACCAGTCATGTTGAGCCCGGAATCTAAACTGATAGTGATATGGATCTAAATTGATAGTGATATATTACTGCTGAAGAAATCATATTTACTAAATAAAAAGATTTACTAAATAAAAAGGAAAACAACATCAACCCCGGCAGCTTGGAGAAAACTCTTTTTTGCAGGAAATACGGCTGCCTTAAGTGATTAATCTGGGTGATGTTGACAGAAAGAGTTTGAGCTGTTAAAGAGTTAACAGTGACTTTCTGTTAAAATATATATAATTATTTTACCCGTTAGATGTAACTATAGTTCTCTGGCAAGCGAGAGTTACAGGTTGTCACTAATGGGAAAAGAGTGCTGTTGAGCCATATGAGTATATAAAGGATAATTTGTGTATAGGGAATTGGAAAGAGAGGAAAAAAGGCATCGGGTAAAAAATTGTTAAAAACTGAGGGTACTGAAATTATGAAGATTTAAGGTTTAAATAGGGGGATGTACCCGCAGAACTTAAACAGTCCGCTTCCGAAGTTAAAAGTTTTCAGTTACCTGGCCCAAAAACGACTTCCTTCAGTAGGGTACCGGCTATGGATGAAAAGACAGCAGAATCAGTAGAAAAGCCGCCTAAAAATGAAAAGAAAGCAAGTTTTGCATCGGACGTGCTCACACTCGCAGGCGGAACAACTATTGCTCAGATCCTTGCGATTCTGGCAGCCCCTGTTCTGACCCGCCTTTACGGACCTGAGGATTTTGGAGTCTGGGCTCTGTACATATCCATCACCAGCATTATAAGCGTTATTTCATGCCTGAGATATGACTATTCTATAATGCTGCCAGAATCAGACAAGGAAGCAGTAAACCTTTTAGGTCTTAGCGTCCTTGCAGCTCTGGCTGTAACCGGACTAACCGTGCCAGTTATCTGGTATTTCAAAGCCCAGATAGTTGACCTTTTGAATGCCCCTCAGATAGAGGGCTATCTCTGGCTTGTGCCTCCTTTCGTGTTCGTAAATGGAATTTTTCTCGCGCTAAATCACTGGAACTCAAGAACGAAACTCTTTAAGAGGTTATCTTTCTCAAGGATTTCCAGTTCAGTTTCTACGACCGCGACCCAGATAGCCCTCGGGCTTGCGGGAAGACCCCCAACCTCAGCCGGTTTAATCGGCGGCAGCCTTGCAGGCCAGTCTGCAGCTACATTCGTGCTTGGGGGACAGATCTGGAGAGATGACAGAAACCTGATAAAAAAGAGCCTGAGCTGGAAAAAGATATATGAAGGAGCTGTACGGCACCGCAACCTTCCACTTATAGACAGCTGGTCTGCCCTTATGAACTCCATCTCCTGGCAGCTTCCGGCTTTTCTCCTTTCAGCTTTTTTTACTCCAGCCGTAGTTGGCTTTTATTCCCTGGGGTTCCGCCTGCTCCAGCTGCCAATGAGTTTTATTGGCAGTTCGATTTCACAGGTATTTTACCAGAGGGCATCAAGAGCGGTATCTGATGGCACTCTCAGTACTCTTGTCGAAAGCGTATTCAGGATGCTTGTAATTATAGGCATGTTTCCGATATTGATTCTCACAATTGTCGGAGGCGATGTCTTTACCGTGATTTTCGGAAAGGCCTGGACAGAAGCAGGAGTCTACGCCCAGTTCCTGAGCCTCTGGGCTTTTATATGGTTTATTTCATCCCCTTTAAGCACGATATACCTGGTTGTAGAAGAACACCATTTCGGCTTCAGTTACAACTTTTTCAACCTAACAACCCGCTTCCTGTCCCTTACAATTGGCGGCATTCTCGGAAGCGCACGTCTAGCCCTTATCCTTTTCTCCGCATCGGGCATTATAGTGTATGGATACATGTGCCTGAAAATGATGTATTACTCAGGGGTAAAGACCTCAAAAGCCCTGAAAATAGTATTCTCAAACCTGGTCCTCTTTATCCCTGCAGGAGCATTCCTGGCGGCTCTTAAGATTGCAGAAATAAATCAGACCGTTCTTGTTATAGTTTCAGGTTTGATTATCTGCATTTATTATTTGTATATATTAAAATCCGATAAACAGGTAAAAGAGATAATAAGTGAATTCAAATCTCCGGAAAAAACATAAAAAGCCTGGATAAAATATAAATAGACTTTTCTGAAACATATTAATATTAAAGCTACCTTATAGCGTGATAATTTGCATCAAAGGCTCTGGAGTTAAAAAGTAAAGTCGTATAAACATGATAGTTTATCATATATCAAGAGATCATATCAAATCACTGAAAAATTTAGAATAACGAGATCAAAATCTTGATTTTCAGAGGGACCACTTTCGTGAAATTAGTTTTCAATCCTCTTTATAGAAATAGAAAGAATCTAAAACTCCTGTTATGGCTTTCTTTATTAGTATCTTTGATTGTTATCCCGGGGACCGCTGAAGCTAACCGCTGGGAACTGATTCCTGAAAAACCGGTAGTAGGGGATACGATAGAGATAAAAGGAGCTAATTTCACAGGGGAGGCGGCAGAGGTGCTGGTATCCTTTGAAAAGGACGTACCGGTCTCAGAAGGCAGATACGAGTATTTGCTTGAAAATGTGGAAATCCCACCCGGGTTCAAGAACCTTTTTAGCGTACAGGCAATAGGAGCCGATGACCTGAACGTGAGAGTAAAGATGGTCCTGTGGGTAAGCAGAACTGCAAAAGCAAAAGAAGGAGTTGCAAGTGTTTCACAATCTGCCGTCCCGCCTGGGACTTATCAGATAAGGATAGACGGAAAGTCAAACGCTTCAGATGTCAAACTCAAGATTACAGGCCTCCAGCAGGTGAAAGTTGATTCAGGAAATTTCAGCTATAAGTATAACACCAGATCCATACCCGCAGGCAGTTTTGAAATAAAAGTAGGGGACGTTACAAAGCAGGTTAACCTCCAGCCGGCAGAAAACCTGCCTTCAGACGTAACACCTCAATCAGGCCAAAAAGAGAACTCAAAAGAAGACTTTTCAGGGGATTGGAAAACCTGGAATATACTGGTTGGAGGAGCCTTAACCGGAGTGATATTGCTCCTGTTTTATTCAAGGATTAAAAAGCGTTAAACAGGAAACAGTAAATTAGGGGTGCTATAATTGAAGAAGAGAACAGGAATATATAATGGAATTTATAGTGGAGTATTCAGGTTAACCCTGATAGTTTTAACTCTTATTTTTGTACTTAGTTCTGTGTCAGCGGCATTTTCAGTAGAAGAGCCGTGGATTTCAGTTATTGAGAAAAACGGGAACAGTGTGTATTTTGCAGACCACAATGAGAACCTGACTGAAGGAGGCTGGATCCTTCTCAGCGGAGGAAATGAAATTCAGCTCCCACAACCTCTTAATTTTACATACAATGGGACAGACAGCCTTAAGAGTGCGGGAGCGTCACTTAAATTGAGGTCAGAGGCCTCCGAAAAAGAGACTAAAATAGCTTTTACATACCCGTATACTACTCATCCAATTTACACTGAAAAAGACAAAGTGGATGTGGATTACAAAGGCCCTGCAGCTTTTGGGCAGCAGAAAGTCAATATTTATCTGGTTGAAGGGCTTGACCTGACCTCCCTTGATGAGGCTTTCACAGACGTCAGGGACGAAAACGAAGTGAGCCTTAAGGAAGTCTTTGACAACAGCACGAATTCTACAACCCCTGTATCCACTGTAACCCTGAACGAAAATGGAGACCTTCCCTCTTCCTTTACTCTTGGCCCCCTCCCAGCTGGCAGCTACGGATTACTCATAATGCTTGCAGGCGGCGAGAACGAAAATCCTGAGTTAGAGAGGAAGGTCCTTTCAGCGACCTGTTTTGAGGTCCTTGAGTATGAACTGAAAATCAAATCCCCAAACAGCCTTAGAGAATGCAATAACCTTGAAGTCAATCTGGACCTGAAGAAAGCTCCGGCTCAGGGGAACTACACATACGGTGCCCTGCTGATAAGGGAGGATGCCTATCGCGCAGAAGTAAATGTCAGTTCTAATGGGACGAGGGCAGGAACCAGAATCTTTGTGAATGGAATAGACATCATCGATGAATTCGATGTTAACTCAACAAACTATGAATCAAAACTCGGCAAATATGAACTCCAAACCGAAATTCAGACTCTTATAGGAGAAGGAAACGGCACAATAAGCATAGGTGAAGAAAACCAGAATGCACTTTGCCTGACAACTTTCGACCTCCCGCCCGGAGATTACCTCCTCTTTGCAGGCGCCTATGAAAATGGCAAATGCCTTATCGGCATAGACCAGACAGAGGTATCCATTAACGATGCCAAAAAATCGCACGGATCAAACAAAAAACAGGAATCAAACACCGACATCTCAACAGAGAGCCAGGCCCTTCCTACTCCGAAAACCGACCAGTCAACTCTTGATACCTCAAGCTCATTCGGACTAGAGGACCTCGAACCTCAGATTAGAGGAGAATCACTTCAGGCAGCAGCAGTCATAAAGAACCCCCCAAAACTGGCTTCCTTCCTTATAGGTTTTATAGGGACACTTCTTATCGGGATTTCGGTAATGAAGAGAAAGAACTAACCCTGGAAGGAAAAAAATTTAGGGCTTGAAAGCGGCATAGAGAAAGTTAAATTTAACTGAAAATCTCCCCGCTTTCAAATTTTAATTTTTTCCGCTCCCTGAGGATCAAAAAGAAAATATGAAAAGATTTAAGGTAAACAAAATTGAAAAAATAATTATTAATGAGCCATTAGTGACCGGATATTTTGCTCAGCTTTATTCAGGAAATAACTTTTGATTTAATAAGGGCTAATTCGCGTTCTATGGTTGAAATCCTGTTATCAAGATGAGACCTGAGACTCTCACGGCTGATGCGGATTTCGGATGTGATTTCCACCCTGGCGAGATCGATCTTATTGCCCAGAACATCAATTTTCCCGCCAAAAGAATCTACTTTTCCGCCAAGGACCTCAATCTTCCCACCAAATGAATCAATCTTCCCACCAAATGAATCAATCTTTCCTCCCAGTACGTCGATCTTTCCGCCGAGTAAATCCATTTTCCCCCCCAGGGAGTCCATTTTTCCACCGAGGACATCAATTTTCCCGCCGATTGAATCCATCTTCTGGCATATGTTTGAATTCATTTCTCGGATATACCGCGCAGCTACATCCATTCTCTCATAAGTTGCTGTGGTCAGATCCTCGTCTCTGATAAGCTCAAATGTTTTATATTCACCAGTTGGCTTTTTGTAGGTCACCTCAATATTTTCTACCCGGATAGGATATTGAGTGACGTTAATTTTTTTGAGCAATTCGCTAATAGCGGTTTCATCTCCCTCACAGACAACCTGCACCGTCCCATCATCAAGGTTTTTAACGAATCCATTGAGGTTCAGATTAAAAGCAATTTCATCAATAAAGTCTCTAAAACCTGCTTTTTGGACTCGACCATATACTTTGATCTCTGCACGTTTCTGCATATGAGACTTATTTTGCTTAAAAGAAGATAAACTTTATTCTCGCCCGAGTCCCGTCTCGGGAGGACGGTGTCCTTTTCGCTGCGCTCAAGAGGACTAATTAAAGATCTGGTTGCCGATCTTTAAAACAGGTTAAGCTATTGATTTTTGTGAACCAGCTGATGTGAGATCAACCTGTTTAACGAATCCATGGATGTTTTCTTCAACTTTGAACCAGTCTACGAATTTATTCAGGCCTTTTGTGATATTGAATAATGGGCTGTATCCTATCATCTTATTTCCGAGGTCAACAGCCGCCAGTGTGTCTTCAGCATCTCCTTTTTGCTTACCTGCATATATTACTTCAGATGTTGAAGAGGTGATGGACCTTAAGTTTTCAATCAGGTCATTTACACTGATCCGGTTTCCCCCACCGATATTCAAAACCTTTCCATTGGTTACTTTGTTGTTGAGGAGCCTTTTGTTCGCTTCTACAACGTCGTCGATGTATGTGAAGTCCCGGGTCTGTTCGCCGTCACCAAAAACAGTAATGGGTTCATTTACGAGCATTTTCCGGGTGAAGATTGAGATTGCGAGGTCAGGCCTCATCCTTGGGCCGTATACTGTAAAATAGCGTAATGAAGTGGTGGGGAGACCGTATACTTCATAAAATACCCTGCAGTAGTGCTCTGCAGCTAATTTGCTGACGCCGTATGGAGATACTGGCTCTGTTGGGTGCTGCTCATCAAAAGGCAGGTATTTTACTTTGCCGTAAACAGAAGAAGATGAGGCATTGATAACCTTTTTTACACCCGCATCAAGAGAAGCTTTGAGCACATTCAGGGTGCCCAGCACATTTACATCGTTTGGCTTAAACGGATCTTCAACTGAGATCCTGACACCTGCCTGGGCAGCTTCATGGTAAACATAGTCTACCGTGCTATCAATAATATCTTTCATTCTTGAAAGATCGGTAATATCAGCATTGATAAAAGCGGCATTTCCACTGTTAAGGACAATATCTATGTTTCTCATTTTGAGGTCAACAGAATAGTAAGGATCAAGGTTATCGACAATAATGATCTCATGACCATCTTTTGCGAGGTTTTCTGCGATATGAGAGCCTATGAAACCTGCACCACCTGTAATCACTATTTTGGACATTTAGATCAACTCTTGTAAAGCTGGACCGTTTTTCACGGAACCTTTTCAGGGGGGATTCTCAATTGTTGATTCTCAATTACGTTTCTCCTTCCGTTTTTCCTGAATTTTCTGAGAGAGGAGTTTGAAAGTAATTTTGAAATACTGCCCGGCAAGATCGAGAGTTCTTTTTGATGGAGCCTGACCTTCTTTAGAGGAGGGATCTGCTGTCGATTGATACTTCTTATTGCAGTAAGAGAGGAACATGCTACGTTTTTTAGTAGAGTTTTCCTTTTACACCCAAATTTTTCTGCTTTTTGTAATTGGCCGGGAGTTCCTGCTCATAAGCAGTCCTTCGTCCATTCAAACAGCCCCAACTAATTGATTGATTATTAAATAAAATTAAAAGGTGTTGGCGATATATAAAGAGAATGGTAAAAATAGAAATTAAGTTACAACTATTAACGAACTAATTAAATAAAAATCAATAAATTAATTTGCGTAAATACTCAAGTTGAATGCCTGAAAAACCAGAAAAGATGAGCAATTAAACAAATTCGGCCCTTATAGCCATACCTGCAAATTGGCGGGACTACAATAATTCCCTGAGGATAATAAACACATCTTCAAGGTAAGGGAGACCTTCAGTAAAGGTGCCCGGAGTTGGGGCATGAACTTTCTGGAAAAATTTTAGAATAACTGAAACTAAGAAAAAGAGGTAAACTGAAAGACGACGCCTATCACCACAGTAACCCTGCTTTAAGGCCCTGAATGAGTGCCCCCGCATTAGTTACTTCAAATGCATGATCAAACACGATATTGAATGCAGGAGAATTCCGGTAAAAGACATAAAAACTCCGACAAGAGTTAGCAGTATCATCAGCATTGTAGGCCCGAAGTTAAGGCCCCCGCCGAGAAAAAAATTCCGTAGAAAATTGAGCCCCATGTAAAACCCGCCCACCCCGAGAAGAAAACCGGGCAGGGTGAAGTAGTAGAGAGGCTTATTGTATTCCATATCCTTGATGATCTTTAATAGAACAGTAAGCCCGTGCTTTAACGGGTTTTCGGTCGAGCCGTCAACGTCATACCTGACGCCTATTGGCACCTCTTTTACCTTTAACCCGTACCTGCCTGCGTCTGCAAGCATCTCGCTTTCTATTGCCATTCCCTGTGCATTGAAGCGGAAAATATCCATTATTGAAGCGGAAAAGGCGCGAAACCCGCTCTGGGAGTCGGTAATTTTTATGCCGGAGTTCACAACCGTGGCTTTGTCAAGAATAGTCTGGCCTATGCGCCGGTAAGCGGGGGTGTCCGTGTCGCGTCCATTCAAATAACGGCTCCCATTCACCATATCAGCAACTCCCTCCAGGATGGGGGCAACGAGCTTTGGGATATCAGCCGGGTTGTGCTGCCCGAATTGCGCCTCGGGAGTACGCGGTCCTTTTCACTCGCTGCGCTCGTTCAAGAGGACTACTTTTAAGACTTATTTTTTATATTTTCCGCAGGGCCCCTTTCAACCTATACCGAAGCAACCTTAGCAGAATTTAAGCAGCCCACCCCCTGAAACCTCTGTACTCCTCCCCTCAAGTCCCCAAGCCCCTGCAAATTATCCCCTCAGCTGATACATGCCCTCCCCTTCCGGAAACCCTTAACTTTTTGAACCAATTCCCCAGAGAGTTTTAATCATTTTTTTATAAAATTCACCGGGCCACCGCAAAACTTTCTAACTATATATGAAAAACCGAGAGTATGAATAAAAGAAGTCTGCCAGAAAAATTAAGGAGCGCTGGCTGAGAATCTGATCCTGATCAGACCTTGCGATTGCAGCAATTTCGGTCGTTCTGTCCGAGCTGCCATCGTCAACAACCATTACCCTATCAGCGTACCGCCTTGCAAGAAGGACAACGATCCCTATGGACACTTCCTCGTTATAAGCCGCAAGAATCACGGTAATGTGAGTAAAGACAACAGGCTTTTATTTGAGATGATTCTAAGGCATAAAAAATCGAAAACTCCCCCCAGAACCATTTAAATAATAATGGGCTTTTTAAAAGCCGATAAAAAGAGAAATAACCAGAAATGAAGATTTTTAAGTCAAATAAAATAAACAGAACAAATGCTTTTAAAGTTAGAGAGAGTTAAATTTTGCAAATAAGGATAAGCACTTAGAGAATTTAAGTAAATAAGAGAGATATAAATAGGTTATTTGGTATAAAACTTCATATTATATTATGGGAAGATTCTTATATACTTATTATTTGTTGGAAAAATATGAGAATTGGGAGTAAAATGGGACATATAGAGAATATACTAACTGTCGATGTTGAAGATTGGTACATGACTACAGATATCTCACGCTGGGGAGAATTTGAAGATAGGATTGTAGCCAGTACTGAAAGGATCTTATCCATTTTGGGAGACACAAAAGCAACATTCTTTGTATTAGGATATGTAGCTGAACACCACCCGGAATTAATTTCACATATTCATGAGGCTGGCCATGAACTTGGTACCCATGGATATAGCCATAAACCAATCCAATCACAGACACCGGATCAATTTGAAGAAGAACTGCTAAAATCTATGGAAATTATAGAATCCATTACGGGCACAAAAGTATGTGGACATAGAGCATGCCAAGCCTCAGTAATGAAGAGTACTTCATGGTCAATAGATATTATGGAAAAGTGTGGAATAAAATATGACTCCAGCGTTTTTCCTGTGAGGACCCCCCTATATGGAGTTCCCGACGCACCTTTATTCCCATACAAAATATCTGCAGAAAAGATTTGTGGAGGATCTGAAGGAAGGATTTATGAATTTCCATTAAGCGTTTGCAAGCTACCATATAAGAATATACCAATCGCCGGTGGATTTTATCTGAGATTATTTCCTTACTGGTTTATAAAAAGCTCAATTAAAAGGATAAATAAAAAAGGAAAGTCTGCAGTAATATATTTGCATCCCTGGGAAATAGATGTAGGGCAGCCTAAATCCTCAGAGTTCAAATGGTATCATTACTACAACTTATCTGCAATGGAACCTAAAATTAAACAACTACTAAAAGATTTCAGGTTTACATCTATAAGGAATTGGTTACAAAGTGATAGAAGTATGGAAACACTTTGAAATAATTAATAATAATAATAATAATAATAATAATAATAATAATAACAATAATAATAACAATAATATGAAGGACAAAACGATATGATCCCTTTTAAGCCGCTCTTATAATTATACTATTTTTTATTAAGATAGCTGGTTTCCGACTTCAAATGTTTCTGTTTTTATTTTTGCTATGGAATCTTTTTGATTCATTCCATCAAACAGTATGTTTCTAAGATGGTTATCTTCCAAGGAAAGAACTTTTAATAGATATTCGAGTACGTCAACTTTAAGTTCCTTATTTTCCAAGGCAAAGTCTATTGTTGCTTTAATGTACCCTAATTTGTCCCCGGTGTCAAACCTTTTCCCTTTGAATTCATATGCATAGACCTTTTGTGTCTTACTCAAAACCCGAATACCATCAGTGAGTTGAATCTCATTCCCTACTCCAGCTCCTGCTTCCGTTATACAGTCAAAAATTTTCGGGGTGAAAATGTAGCGCCCAATTGCTCCGATATTTGAAGGTGCTTTCTTAGGATCAGGTTTTTCCACGATATCATCAAGCACGTACAGGGAATCGTCAAGAGGCTTGCCCTTTATAATCCCATAGCTGCTCAGTTTTTCATAGGGGACTTCTTCAACCGCAATTGTGGACCTGCCATATTTTTCAAATATATCAATGAGTTGAGCAGTACATGGCTTTTCATTAACGATGATGTCGTCTCCCAGAAGCACAGCGAAAGGCTCATTTCCGATATGTTTTTCCGCCCTGAGTATAGCATCGCCAAGACCGTTAGGCTCCTTCTGCCGGATGTAGTGAATATCCACAAGAGAGGAAACCTCCTGGATCAATTTCAACATTTCAGTATTTTTCTTATTTGCAAGGTGCTTCTCCAGTTCGGGAGACTCATCAAAATAGTCTTCAATAGCCCTTTTACCTCTGCCTGTAACGATGATTAGATCTTCTATTCCTGAGTTAATAGCTTCTTCAACAACATACTGGATTACAGGCGTATCAATGATGGGAAGCATTTCCTTCGGCATGGACTTTGTTGCAGGCAAAAAACGAGTCCCAAGACCTGCTGCGGGGATTATGGCTTTATTTACACTCAAAATGGACACTCCACAAAACTAGAAAACATATAATATCTTAAAAAATTTAAAGTTTTTTATTACATAGTGAGAAATTTAATAAAGATATCTGAAAAATCCTGAGGCTCCTTCAAAAACCCAAGCCTTTCAATTCCATTCACAAGCTCGTAAATATCTTCCCCCTCAAAAATCCCATATTTAGAGAGGTCTGCCGGAGAAAGCTCCCGGATTTCAGAAACTTCAGAATAGCAGGTATTTACCATAAATCCCTCATCGAGAAGGTAGTAAGCCCCACCTCCAAACTTCCTGATAGGTTCATAGATAGAAGAAAAACGGCTGCAAACCCAGTTTGCCATCTTCAGGGTAGTTTCGGACCGGTTAATTGTGATATGCCCGTAATCCGGAGGCACAAGCACCACATCCCCCTTTTCTGCCTCTATGACGACCACATCCAGGACTTTACTACCTTCCACCCTTTGCAGAAGGTAAACTGCCTCTCCTTCCAGTACCTGGTAGACTTCAGGATACGAAACCTCTGCATCTGGAGCCCTGGGGTGGTAATGCCCTGCTGTTTTTACATATTCTTTCCCCAGGCGGGCAGGGGGAATAACAGTAATATCGTAGCGGAGGCCGAACTTCCGCATAAGCTTTAGCTCCTCTTCATCCTGCGCAAGCTCCCTGTACATATAATATAGATTGAAATAGTCTGCAGTTTGAAGCCAGTCCTTATCAGCAATGACTTCTTTCATGTCGTAAAGGGTTCTTACATCAGGAGTGCGGACGGTTTCCCCAAAAATTAACATGCTTTGCATTTTTCCCTCAGTGAAGGTTAAAAAATCATTTTTAGAACATTACTTCGAAAACCTTTATAAAATATAGAGTTAATTTGAGAAGGTTATATTTCAAGACCATACTATAAAAATTTTTTTACTAACTATAAGAAAACGAGATTATAATTAAAAAGAAAATAATCAAAAAAACAAAATCGATAGATAATAACTACAAACCAAATAACTTAAATAATTACAAAGTGTAATTCTTTAAAAAATAAGATAGTTGCAGAGTCCCAGCAACCGGACTGGACAAAACAAGGACGCAGAAAAAATATGAAGATTGCAATTATTCTCGGCACAAGGCTGATCGAACCCCTCGGTTACCTGGAATTTTTACATCTCGAAATCGGAGCCAGACTCATCCTTACAGACAGCGGAGGCGTCCAAGAAGAAGCCTGTATCCTCAAAGTTCCCTGCGTAACGCTTCCGGGATAATACCGAGAGGTCGGAAACCGTGGATGTTGGCGCGAATTTGATTGCCGGTTGCCGGGAAAAGATCCTTGATTGTGCAAGAAAGATGATCGAGTCTGGGTGCGAGTGGGAAAATTCGTATGGGAATGGGAATGCTGCGAAACTGACTCTTCAGAATACAGTAAAACGCAAATAACAGCGACCTTTAATGATCTAGGCAAATCAACGATTCCATGTACGTTTTGAGGATGGTAAAGGATATGCTTGTAGGCATTGAGAAACCGACAATTACTGTTTTCGGGATTGCATATAAGGGAGATATTGCAGATACAAGTGGTACTCCGGCTAAGAAATTTATCAAGCTTGCAGAAAAGGAAGGTACAGGGTTAAGATTTATAACCCGTTTGTGAAGGAGTGAAACTATCCGATTCTTGGGTTGGAAGAGGCTGTTGAGGGGAGTGATTGTATTGTGGTAATGACGGATCATTCAGAGTTTAGGGAGATGGATCCGAGAGGATTTTGTGGGAAAATGAAGAAATTGAATATTTTTGATTCTCGAAATATTATAGATGGATTTATCTGGGAAGAAAAAGGGTATCACATAAAACCATGGAAAAGAGTTGGCAAAATAAGTATAAATTTAAAAAAATAGATAAAAGTACTAGTAAAAGCATAAATCGAAAAATTAACATTTATTATATATAAGCAGGCTCAAGATAGACAACGATTTTAGATATGCCGAGGGGTTTTGTGAATATTATCCGAACAATTGTAAAAAACGCCACTGCGTTAATCATAATGCAGATTACAACTATGTTTTTGGGCTTAATATTTTCAATATATTTAGCGAAGTATCTTGGAGTCAGTGATTTTGGGAAGTATTCTTTTGCTCTATCTTTTACATCAATGTTAGCAATTATAGTAGATGTAGGGTTCAATCAATTAACCGTTAGAGAGATTTCAAGAGATAAAACAAAGTTAGGAAAATTTGTGGGAAATATTATCCCCCTCAAAATTTTTTTGTCATTTATATACTCCATGATAATTTATTTGTTACTCGACTTAATGAAGTATCCATATGATACAAAAATTGTAGTATATATTTTTGTGATATTCACAATACTAAATTCATTTGGAGGTTTTTTTAAATCAATATTTAATGCGTATGAAATAATGGAATACACATCATTTATATCGATATTAGAAAAAATCATTATTGTTTCTTCAGGAGTGACACTATTAATTTTGGGACGTAGTTTGATAGAAGTTGTATCGATGTATCCGATAGCTGCATTAATAAGTATTGTTTTATGTTCCGCCATATTGATAAAAAAAATATCAAATTTTAAGTTTGAACTGAATTTACCCGTTTGGAGATATTTATTTACATCTTCAATACCATTTGGAATATTTAGCATATTTATTGCAATAAATTATAGAATAGACACAGTGATGCTTTCAATATTAAAGGATGATACCACTGTTGGCTTATACAATGCAGCTTATACTTTAGTTCTTGCGTTAAACTTCATACCGGCTTCATATATAAACTCAATATTTCCTTTGATATCTAGGTTAAGCGTTGATAAAAATAGTTCATTAATTATTGCATATGAAAAATCTTTAAAATACTTATTAATCATAGCAATTCCACTAGCAATCGGCACAATTATATTGGCAGACAAACTCATTTTTTTAACATATGGAGAAGGATTTAAAGATTCATCTTATGCTCTTCAAATACTAATAATCGCTGTAATACCTATATTCATTCATAATGTACTTGGAGCTATAATTTTAGCTATAAATAGAGAAAAAGATGCTATACCAATGTGGGCTGTTTGTGCGACTATGAATATAACTTTAAATTACATGTTGATTCCAAAATATGGGTTCGTAGGAGCATCAATAACAACGTTAATTTCAGAGATTGTTATTTGCCTTCAATTTTATCACTTTGTAAATAAAAATTTTTATCGAATTTCAATTCAAAAAATCATCTTTAAACCCTTAATAGGAGGGTTATCAATGGCGATTTTTTTATTATTTCTTAGAGAGATCAACATAATTATTTTAGTTATTGCAGCTAGTTTGGTATATTTTGCAACTATTTATAAGATAGATATATTTTCGGAAGAAGATCTTAACTTATTAAGGAAAATAGTAACAAGATCCTAAGTTTAGAGTGTAAGCTTTAAACTTCATTGAAATATTCCAATTTCCGTTCCCGAAAATTCAGTTGAGGAAATAATTGTGGATCTTTGAGCAATGTCAAGGCCGATTTACTTTTCCCCACCTTTCGATATAAAGTTTACTCAATTTTTCATAAACTTTTTAGAAATTACTGGTAGATATTTCTTGTTTTTAGACCCTGTTTCTTCCTTTCTTTGAGTCTGTAACTTTCCCCTTTGATGTTAATCGTCGTACTATGATGGAGAACCCTATCAAGTACAGCAGCCGCTATTACATCCTACATTCGGCAGGTTAACGTAATTAGAGATATATATTTTCACATTTTTCTCCCATTAGCCCCAATATCTTCCAGTGAAGATCCTCCATATTCAATATTTCTGACTCTATTTCTCCTTCTTTCTGAGTACTAAGTTCTGTAATTCCCTGGAAATTGAAAAATATCCATCTCATTGTAGGTCTTTTTGTTGGTTTCCCTTTTTGATCTGGAACCGTTTCATTTTCTTCTTCTAATTTAGTCCTCAGTTTCCATTCTGCAATAGAATAAATCATTAAGCATAGAACCATTATCATGGTTAATGCTTCAATTCTTCCTTTCTTCTTGAGGTAAACTTTCGATATGCTAAATGTATCACTTTTCAGGAATCTGAATCCTTTTTCTACGTTATCCTGTCCTTTGTAATACTTCAGCATATCTTCAGGAGAAAGACTGACATCATTACTTGCAAGAATAAAAAGTCCCATTTTCTCCATTTCTTTCAAAACAAAAGCATCATTGACTTTTATATCGCCATCAATCCTGTAATAGATCTTTAATTTCCCATCTTTAGAAGGTCTTCCTCTTTTACCCGTTTCACGTTTTTTAATGGTCTTTAAATCCAACTTTTCAAACGAAACAGAAGGGAAATCTGCAATCCATTTCTCTGCGGCTTTTAATGCATCCTCTTCGCAGAAGAAGTCCTCTCCTTTCAGCTTTTTAAAAGACTTCTCTGCTTTTTCAACCTTTTTTTCAAGCTTCATCCTGAGAGTTCCCTCTTTCTTCTCTTTCATCTTGTGAGAAAGCAACAAAACCCACTTTTGTTTGATTCCGCCATATTCCACAAAGGTTTGATAGAATGAGTACCTCTCATCACTTTTTAGCGTTTGCAGGTTCAGATTTGCAGCTAGTGTCGTGACCATTTAATTATTTCACATAATACTTTGACATTTTCTCATCTG
>ENA-UOOK01002220-UOOK01002220.1-fermentation-metagenome-genome-assembly--contig:-NODE-2220-length-24302-cov-4.016786_pt1 | contig 24302 bp, 25 predicted proteins | sample MGYA00245777_ERZ724023 | MGnify/ENA primary metagenome ERZ724023 (study PRJEB28704, sample SAMN03018312) | fermentation metagenome | biome: anthropogenic terrestrial biome; feature: soil; material...
GGTATTGACTTCGATTGTTCCATCTTATGATAGATGGTCTGAGCGTCTATCAGGCGGCATTTGGAAAAATCGAAGTCAATACCGGACCTCAGAAATTCCTCTGCCAGCAAAGGCACGTCAAAGCGATTTGAATTAAATCCTGCAAAGTCACAGCCTTTAAATGTCTCAGCCAGTTTCGGCGCCAGTGCTTTAAAAACAGGCTTATCTTTTACTTTCTCATCATCAATACCTGTCAGTTCAACAACTTCAGAAGGGATATGCTTTTCCGGATTTATGAGGTAATCACCCCGTTCTTCTTTGCCGTCCGGTTCAGCTTTGATAAAGGAAATTTGTATAATACGATCATGGATTAAATCCAGACCAGTAGATTCGAGATCAAAAACAATAAGGGGTTTGGTTAAAATGAGTTTCATTTTTCTATTTTTAGTCGTTCAGCAGCATTGGCATCAAGAGCATTAATATTTCACTGTTTTCCGGTTGCGTAGCTGGATAGACTATACCTGCGCGGGAAGGGTCAGCCAGTTCCATAATGATTTCATCACTCTCGAGGTTGGTCAGGATTTCCTGCAGGCTTGTACCTTTGAAACCGATACTCATGCTCTGGCCACTGTAGTCACAAGATAACTGTTCTTTGGCTGAAGTAGCGAAATCCAGATCTTCTGAATTAAGTTCCAGTTTTCCATTTCCCAGTTGGAAACGAACAAGTTCACTGCTTTCACTGGCGAAAGGAATGACGCGACGCAGAGCACTAAGCAAACTCTTACGGTCTATCGTGAGTTTGTTAGGGTTATCATTTGGGATAACAGAATTATAATTTGGATAACGGCCTTCGATGAGACGGCAGTTTAAAATGCTGTTGTTGAATTTGATTTCTGAATTATGCCCGTTGAAGCGGATTGTCACATCACCGCTGTCTCGATTCAGTATATTTTTCAGAAGGGTAGAAGGTTTCTTCGGCAGGATAAAAGCGCTTGGAGCATCACTCTTGATTCCATAGAATTTGTTGCGCACCAATTTATGTCCGTCGCTGGATACAATATTCAGACTCTCTGCAGTGAGGTCAAAATATACACCATTCATTACCGGACGCAGTTCGTCATCTGCTGTGGCGAAGAGAGACCGTGTAAGATTGTCTACCAGAATACCTGCATCAAGTGTTATGGTTGTCGTATCTTCGCTATCTACTTTCTGGGCGTGGGGATATTCCTCGGCACTCTGGGCAGTAAAACTGTATAGTCCGTTCAGATATGTAACCTTGATATTGAAAGTATCCATATCAATATCAAAGTTGAGTGGTTGCTCCGGCAATTCTTTTACAGCATCAAGGATCGTGCGACTGGGGATAGCAAAGTCGCCATCACCTTCTGCACTGTCCAGCTTCAAAGTGCTCTGCATAATATTTTCACTATCACTGGCTGTGATGGACAGCAGACCATCACTGACCTGAAAAAGAAAACAATCAAGGATTGGTAACGAATTCTTGCTGTTGATCACTCGGGAGAGCGTGTTAAGGCAACTACTCAGTGCCGTACTGGATAATGTAAATCTCATGAGTATGTATTTTTATGTTTTGTGCGAATATTATTCAGGATATTATCCTGCATCTTGTAATGCACAAAAATACGAAAATATGTGTAGATAAACAAAAATTAGCTTAGAAAATTTCTGTTTTTAGAACTATTTTAGTAATTTCGCAGTCTAACAATCAAATATATAAAAGTATACAATATGGAAATTCAAGGAAAGATTATTGCGGTTCTCCCAAAGCAGGGTGGTACATCAAAGCGGACGGGAAATCAGTGGGCATCGCAGGATTATGTTATAGAGACTCATGAACAATATCCTCGAAAATGTGCTTTCCGGGTCTTCGGTGAAGATAAAATTAACCAGTTTGCTATCAAAAGTGGCGAAGAATTAACAGTCTCTTTTGATATTGATGCCCATGAATACCAAGGTCGCTGGTTCAATAATATTACTGCCTGGCAGGTACAGCGTGTTGATCCTGCTGCTGTTCAGGCTAGTATAGAGGGCAGTCAGCCTCAGGACAATGCTGCTCCTTTCGCTGCCGGTGCTTCTCCTGCATCTGCTAATGGTGCCCAGGCTCCTTTCCCTCCTGCTCCAGAAGATGCAAATGGCAGTGCAGACGATTTACCTTTCTAGGGTTATATTTTAAAGTAACTCGTCAGCGGAATTCATTTAGTGCTATACCGATCATCAGTACGATACATGATCTTCTCTCCCTGTTTGATTCCACTAACGGATATAAAAATAGTATTTAGTAGACGAAAGCGTGTTTCAGGATGAAATATATTCTTGAATATTTTACATCCTGATTTTGAATAGTAGAAAAAGCTGTTTTCAACTCCATAAGACAAGAAAAGGAGTGAAAATGGCTTTTTCTTTTTTTATTATTGAGAATAGGGGATAGCAACCATTCATTTGTTTTCAACGGATAGTAGCCTTTTGCAGGAATTTTTGATATTCTCGTTCGTAACCGTTGAATACATTAATGTCTACTTCTCCATGAATGCCTTGCACACGGCCATCAGGACACAACTGCCAGAAGGCCAACCGTATATCCGGTTTATATTCTCCATAATGAGCAATCCAAATATAATAGTTTCGTTTAATGTCCGGAGCACTGTTCAGATATTTATTGACGAATATTTGGTTAATATACAAAATAGGTCTTGTTCCGGTATAGTGCTGTACGATTCCTAACCAAGTACGGATACGGCTGAAAAGAACTTTTGCTCCTCCCATTTTCCGGATTTGGCTCGGGTAAGGTTCTACATCAAGAACAGGTGGAAGATCACCTTTCTCGAATCTTGACCGTTTTAGATAAAATCTCGCTTGTTCTGCCGGGCTGGTATGGATGGAGAAAAAATGGTATGTACCCACACGGTATCCGTAGGCCTTGGCTTTTCTGTAGTCGCGGTAATAATACGGATTGAATACATTTATCCCTTCTGTGTTTTTGATAAAAATGAATTTTAGGGGATAGTTGACTGTACCCGTTATGGCTTTCTTGCTTATATCACCAAGATGAGTGATGTGCAGGTTTGCCCAGTCTATCGCATAGTAATGTTTGCGCCGGCGACCTTTGATATGTTGATATTTAGAGAGGTCAATGCCGTACACTCGATCGGAATTATAGACCAATCGTTCTCCCAGATAGATATTGTTTTTCCATTCGCCTATACGGAGTCTTTTTTTGCGCGATACAGAAAAGCCGAAACCATTGCGCTTGCCGTCAGCCCAGTGTCCTTCGTAGTATGAACCGTCATTGTCCAGATGAGCACCCTGGCCGTTGGGGAGAAACTGATGGTTAAGTTCTCCTATATACACTCCTGCTGAATCCGGGCGTTCATTCCACTTGACGCGATCTCTTATAGATTTGCTTGTGCCAAGGACGATGTATCGGGCTATAGGTAAGGGTTGACTTATTATGCCTTTGGGTTTCTTCTTCAGGTCAGTTTGAATGATGAGGAAGTGATGGCGCAGAGTCTTGGTAAGGTGGCAGTTTTCTTCTATGGTGTCCCCTTTCGTGTTCTTGTATACAACTTTGAAATAGACCTTATAAGCGATATGCAATTGGGCACTGTCCTTCTTCACTTTGCTAAGCGTATTCAACTCCTGTTCGATCTTCCGGTATTGCCTGATCTTCCGTATTCCGTAATCCGCTATCATTCCATACCCTACATCACGCACATCGTGTACGTGGGCATAGTATCGGAGATCATCTACGATGTTATGCAGATTAATGATTTGATTCTTAAGGGAATCCACATGAACCTTCAGGAGCTTCTTAACCTCTTCAGGACTATACTTGTGTCGGGCAAGAGAATTGTCGAAGACAGTGAGCAAATGTCCTCTACAGGAAGGAATTAAGGCCCATCGGTCAATCCAGCATGCAGCAGTATTGAGGGTATCTGTATTGAATGATAGAACAGGACGCCCTTTCAATGTAAGTTCATAACATGAAATACACTTGACTTTAGCCTCACTTTTGTAAATTTCTTTATGGTCAACTCTATAAGTTGAAATGACAGTGATCAGGATAGCTGCCAGTAATAGTGAAAAACTGGCTATTCCAAGTTTTTTCTTAATAGAAACAGGTTTAATCTTTTCTTGCATTTACACGCAAAAGTACATAAGATTTTTGGGATTCATTTATAAAATTCAGAATTTATTGTTAACTTTGCAAAATCTGGAATTTTGCAACTACAAGCAATCGAATTTAAACATACGATATGGAAAAATTAGTCATCAATAGTTTTGAGGAATTCTCCGCTCACTTAGGCGAGCAATTAGGTGTTTCTGATTGGGTAAAAATTGATCAGGATCGAATTAATCTTTTTGCAGATGCTACACTTGATCATCAGTGGATCCATGTTGATGTAGCCAAGGCTAAGGAGGAGAGTCCTTATAAGAGTACTATTGCTCATGGTTATCTGACACTTTCCCTTCTTCCTTATCTATGGGGGCAGATCATTCAGGTAAACAATCTTAAAATGATGGTTAACTATGGTATGGACAAGATGCGTTTCGGCTGTCCTGTTCTTTCCGGTTCCAGACTTCGACTGGTCACCAGTCTGGCTTCAATAGAGAATCTGAGAGGTATCTGCAAGGTTGGTATTGATTTTAAAATGGAAATAGAAGGGCAGAAGAAGCCTGCTTTGAAAGGGCTGGCGAGTTTCTTGTATTATTTCAAGTAAGGTTCTTATTTCACAGACAGGTTAAGTTTGGAGACTGAATTTATAATCAGGTAATTCGCATCATTCATATTGTATCCGTCTATTTTTCCACCGTATGATATCTCTTAGATGATTTATTTTGTAATTGCTGTTACTATTGTCTATATCATTTACATGACATATAAGAAGGGAGAGCCGCTGTCCAGTATTTCCGAGATTTCTTATGTGGCTAAGCATCATTGGGAATTTATGGCATATATGCTCTTTCTGGCTGTCTATGTCCTCCCTGTAATGTACAGGAAGAGTTCTCCTGGTACGCGTTTTCTGACCTATTTTACAGCATTGGGAATGCTTATGGCTATTATTACGCCAGTATTCCGTACGCATGGCGCCATTTTTCATGATGTGGGTGGAGTAATTACCTGTGTGGCATGTCAGACTTGTATCCTGTTGAATCGTCCGATTCTCCTTTTGGCTTGGTTTCCCTATATTTTCTTTTTCCTTTTTATGAGAAAAGAAATTCATAGTCATCCGGTGTTCTGGGCAGAGATGACGGTTTTGGAAAACATGTTTATGTATAGTTTGATCTGATCCTGCGATCAAATGTTCTGAAGGTCTATGGTGCTGGCTCTTACTTTTTGGAAGGGTAGCAACATAGGTACTAAATATAACAAGAGTTATTCTTTTTATTATCACGATAAATCGTTGATTGGACAATAAAAATATCAGGATTCACCCCAAAGAAAATAAGAACAAAAAAGGGAAGTATCTGTAGTGATATTTCCCTCTTGTGACCCCGCAGGGATTCAAACCCTGAACCTTCTGATCCGTAGTCAGATACTCTATTCAGTTGAGCTACGGGGCCTATTTTCTTTTAAGCGATTGCAAAGGTACGGTTTTATTTTCTAAAAACCAAATCTTTTCAAAACTTTTTATAACCACTTATCCCTGTAGTATAGTCTCAGGAAAAAGTGGTTGGAAGTGTTTTAAACTTTAATCATCTCTACTGACCGTTTCATAAACTTATCTAAGGCTTCTCCTTTGAGCATGCCGTTCTGAAGAAGGGACAGATCGATGAGTTGATGGACAACAGCATTGCCTGCAGCATAGTCATCCAGAATCTTATTCCTCTTTTCTCGTTGGTCATTGACAGCCTTTTCGGTATTCTTGAGATCATCTTTTTCTGCCTGTGTGATTTCCTCGGTTTTCTTTTTACTTTGCTCCTGATGAATCGCAGACAGACGAGCCTGACAACCCTTCAACTCACTAAGGATAGGTTTCAGAGCTGCTGCATTCTTATCTTCTTCATCATCAACGATTTTCTTAACCAATGGATGATCACTATTGATAACCAGAACGTAACTGTCCGGCATTTCGTTGTAGAAACCCATACCCGGCTGGAAGTGACTCATGGTCTTCATCCGACGCATATATTCACTTTGGGTGATGACAATGGGCTGACTCTTTTCGCCGAGTGCCTGTACCTCAACCATAAATTGGGCCTTATCCATTTTGGGAATCTGAGAATGAAATACTTCTGTCAGATTGTCACTTTTATCCTTGTCCAGATTTGATTCCTTTGGTGCATCCTTAACAATCAAACGGTCAATGACATCTGCATCAACCCTGCTGAATCGTGTTTTCTCAAATTTCTGTTCAAGCATGCTCACCATAGGCACATCCAGTTCGCCGTCCATAAGGAGTACACTATAACCTTTGTCTTTGGCAGCCTGTACAAAAGAATATTGTTCATCCTTGTTTGTAGCATAAAGATAGATGAGATTACCGTCTTTGTCCGTTTGATTCTCCTTGATTAATGTTTTGTATTCATCGAAAGTGAAATGCTTGCCCTCGACATCTTTGAGGAGTGCAAAGTCTTTAGCGCGATCATAGAAATCTTCACGGGACAGCATTCCATAGTTGATGAATATCTTGAGATCATCCCATTTCTTTTCATAGTCTTTACGGTCTGTTTTGAAAATCTCCTGGAGTCTGTCAGCTACTTTCTTCGTAATGTATACGGAAATCTTTTTCACGTTAGCATCACTCTGGAGATAACTGCGGCTTACATTCAGAGGAATATCCGGTGAGTCTATCACACCATGGAGCAAGGTCAGGAAATCTGGTACGATTCCTTCGACATGATCTGTTACGAATACCTGATTACAATAGAGTTGAATCTTATTGCGTTGTAAGTCTATATTGCTCTTAATACGTGGAAAGTAGAGGATACCTGTGAGTGTAAAGGGAAAGTCTACATTCAAGTGAATCCAGAACAGGGGTTCATCTTCCATCGGATATAAAGCCTTATAGAACTTTTTGTAGTCATCGTCCTTCAGAGTTGAAGGCTTCTTCGTCCATAAGGGTTCGATGTCGTTGATGATGTTATTCTCATCCGTATCAACTTGTTTTCCGTCTTTCCATGTCGTTTTCTTGCCGAAAACGATGGGAACAGGCATAAACTTACAATATTTGTTAAGGAGTTCTGTGATTTTTCCTTTTTCAAGGAATTCCTTGCAGTCATCGCTGATATGAAGGATAACATCGGATCCCCGATCAGTCTTGTCTGCCTCTGATATTTCGAACGACGGACTACCATCACAACTCCATTTTACAGCTTTAGAGCCTTCCTTATAGCTTTTGGTTATAATTTCAACCTTGTCACTGACCATAAAGGAAGAATAGAATCCTAATCCAAAATGTCCGATAATGGCATTTGCATTATCCTTATATTTAGTCAGGAAATCACTAACTCCGGAGAAGGCAATCTGATTGATATATTTATCAATTTCTTCTTCCGTCATACCAATGCCCCGGTCACTGATTGTAATGGTTTTTGCTTTCTCATCCAACTTTATATTTACGGTCAGATCTCCGGCTTCTCCCTTGAAATCACCCTTTTCTGTGAGAGTTTTTATCTTTTGGGTTGCATCGACCGCATTGGATACCATCTCTCGCAAGAAGATTTCATGATCAGAATACAAAAACTTTTTAATAACGGGAAAAATGTTTTCCGTAGTAACTCCAATATTACCTTTCTTTGCCATATAAATATGATGTTTTTAATTATGATTCTAATTTGTCTGTTCTTGGTCCGTCTTAGGTGAAAACTGCTCTAAGGAGTTTTGATTGGTCTTTAGCGGGTAGTCTTAAGATAGGATGACTCTCTGTTCACTATTGCAAAATATGTGCCAAAAATGATAAAGGATGTGGAATATGTTTTCATGGCAGGATTTAAGTACTTTTTCGTTCATAAGCCTATTGGAGAAAATGAAACTGGAAAATTGCTTATAAAAAAATCAGGTTCTGACCGAAAGTCAGAACCTGTATTAAAGAATAAGGTTAGAATTTAGTAACCTTTATTAGTAGCACACTCAGTTGTTTTTGAAAGCCACGATCTCTGTCAGATTCTTGTCCATATAAAAAGTCTGGCGGTATTTTGATACCTTACCGTCGTTGCGGGTAATCTTATACCCTACGGTGACAAACATCAATGTAGAGGTTGGGACACCATACTGAATGTGAGGATGAAACTCCGGCAATTGGCGAGTGACCTCATGCATCTTTTCTATACGGCTTTTTGTCACGAGAGAAGTCGAGTCCAGTTTGCCGTAACTATCATCGCTAATGTCTCCATAGACCAGATTCTCATTGAGAAAGTTTCTGATCAGGACCTTGCTCTGATGCTGTCTGCCACATCCGGAGAAGAGAAGCAGGGACAGGGTTAGGATTAGAACGACTCTTGCTTTCATCAGCCTTCTTAATTTTTCAGATTTTTCAAGATAAGGAGCAGATGATCCCAGACCATCTGGACAGTTGGGATATAGAGCATCTCATCCGGTGTATGAACATTCTTCAGGGTAGGGCCGAAACTGACCATGTCCAGATAGGGATATTTCTCACTGAAGAGACCACATTCCAGACCGGCGTGAATACCCCGTACCTTTGGTTCCTTATGGAAGAGTGTTTTATATGCTTCTACTGCTACCTTTACAAGTTTGCTGTTCGGATTCATCTTCCAGGCAGGATAGCCGTCTGTCACTTCCACTTCAGCGCCAGCCAACTGGAATACGGCCTTGATGGAATTGGAAATATTATCCAGATTGCTCATTACGTTAGAACGCTGGCTTGAGACGATGACAACTTTGTCACTGTCAGTTTTTACACTGGCTATATTGCTTGATGTTTCCACCATCCATGAAAGCGCTTTATCCTGGCACATTGCAAAGACACCGTTATCCAAAGCCTGCAAAGCTCGTATCAGAGAGACAGAAACTTGTTGTGGCATGACAGTCTGGGCTTTTGTTTCTTCAAGATTCCAGACCATTGTAGTATCTGTGACATGAAATTCATCCTCGACTTTTGACGTAAATTTTTTCCAGTCTGCTTTCACTGCTGTTTCCTTGTCAGAAGGAATAGCAAATAGGGCTTTACCGTCACGAGGAATGGCATTGTGCATTTTCCCGGAGTTGAATTGAGCCAGATACAATGTTCCTTTTTCTTGTTCAATAAAGAGGAAACGTGTCAGGATCTTAATCGCATTAGCGCGCTTCTTTTCAATATCGTCACCGGAATGACCACCTTTGAGGCCTTTTACCGATGCTTCAAGAAAAGTGTATTTTTCCGGTGCGTTCTCAGTATGAAATTTGAAAGTTGCAATGGTACTTTTTCCACCTGCACAGGATACGAATAATTCACCCTCATCTTCTGAGTCCAGGTTGATCAGGTATTTTCCGGTCATGAATCCTGGCTTCATCCCAATGGCACCTGTAAGTTGCGTTTCTTCATCGCGTGTGAATACACATTCTATAGGACCATGTTCAATATCGTCGCTGTCAAGAATGGCTAATTCTATAGCATCGCCAATACCATCATCTGCACCTAAAGTTGTACCCTTGGCTTTGAGCCAATCACCATCCACATAAGTCTGGATAGTATCCTTGGAAAAATCAAAATCGACATCTACCAATTTGTCACAGACCATATCCATGTGGCATTGCAGGATGACGGTAGGGTAATTCTCGAAACCCTTAGTGGCAGGTTTACGGATCAGTACGTTACCGGTTTCATCTACTTTTGTTTCCAGATGGTGCTTTTTGCCAAATGTTTTCAGATACTCAATCATTTTTTCCTCATGCTTTGAAGGGCGAGGAATTTTATTGATTTCAGCAAATTGCTCAAAGACACGAGCCGGTTTAAGTTCACTCTTGTTCATTTTGTTTTCTATTATTAAAAAAAACTTCTTTTTATCCCTTTTTTATTTTGTCAATTACTTCAAAACTATTATCTTTGTCATCGTTTTAGCCATGAAGTTAATTGCAAAAATAAGGAAAATGATTGAAATATTACTATGCAGCGTGTTAATTATTGCTATCAGTTTTGCTTTGTTAGCGATTAAGTTACTTTTTAAGAAGAACGGAAAGTTTTCTTCTCCACATATTGAAGATAATCCAGCCCTGCGAAAGCAAGGTATACATTGTGTGCTTGAACAGGATCGTCAAGCTCATCGTATCTGATTATATATCCGGATGATAAGAAGTTAACTCTGAAAAGCTCAGTTTTACTCGTTTTGAAAAACAATAAGAATTAAAATAAAAGAAATGAAAAAGAACATTTTGGGAACCCTGGCCGTAGTTGCGATTGCTGCTCTCGGTATGACATCTTGTAACAAACAGCAGCCTCAGGTAGAACCTGAATCTGAAACTTCTAAGGCTCCTGCGAGTCTTAAAGTTGCCTATGTAGAGGTTGACTCTATTATGACGCAATATACTTTTGCAAAACAATTTTCTCAACTGCTGCAGAAGAAGAGCGTTAATATTCAGAATACCATTAATGCAAGGGGACAGCAGTTACAAGCTGCAGCAGCAAATTTCCAACAGAAAGTACAGCAGAATGCTTATACTCGTGATCAGGCACAGGCTATTCAGGAAGGACTTCAGCGCCAGCAGGCAGATTTGCAGAGTTTGCAACAGCGTTTAGGAAGTGAATTTCAAGCTGAGCAGAGTAAATATAATAAAGCTCTGCATGATTCAATCGCTCATTATCTGACTATATATAACAAAGATAAGAAATATTCCATCATCTTCAGTAAAAGTGGTGACAATCTTCTGTATGCCAATAAGTCTTATGATATTACAAATGAAGTTATAGCTGGTTTGAATAAAGCTTATAAAGGTAATCTCAATAAAACAGAAAAATAAGAGGTGAAGCAGGGTGACCAGAGAGGAACGTTATCATTATATTCTCAGTTACTTTAGAAGGACTGAGCCTCATGTAACCACACAATTGGGATTTGGGAGTGCTTTTCAGTTATTGGTAGCTACCTTGTTGAGTGCCCAGTGTACGGATAAACGTATCAATGAGGTGACTCCTGAATTGTTTCGCCATTATCCGGATGCCCGTTCTATGGCAGAGGCTTCGCAAGAGGATATCCTGTCTTATGTACATTCAGTCAGTTATCCGAATTCGAAATCACGTCATTTGGCCGATCTGAGTCGTATGCTTGTTTCTGACTTTGGCGGGGAGGTTCCTTCAGAGCCGGAACAATTGGTCAAATTGCCTGGAGTAGGGCGTAAGACGGCGAATGTGTTACAGGCGGTCTGGTTTGGCAAAGCAGTGATGCCCGTTGATACGCATGTCTATCGGGTCAGTCATCGGATGGGACTGGTTCCGAAGACTGCTGATACTCCTCGAAAGGTAGAAGATTACCTGACAGGGCATATTCCTTCAGCAGACTTGGCAAATGCTCATCATTGGCTGTTATTGCACGGCCGCTATATCTGTAAGAGTCAACGTCCTGAATGCGAGAAATGCTTTTTTGAAAAGTATTGCCCTAAACTTCTTGTAGGAAGTAAGTTGGATAAATAATTTGATTTGAAATATTTTTTATAGAATTGATGATTTATGCATATTCTTCCGATTGACCATTTTCTTAAGAGCATTGCCGCTCATAATGACCGGACTTGGTTTGCAGAACACAAGGACGAATTTATAGTCAGTAGAGACAATTTTGCGGAAGGTTTAGATCAGGCAATAGCAACGATATCCAAGTTTGATCCTGAAATAGCCCATTTAACGGCGAAGGACTGTATGTATCGTTTTTACCGTGATACTCGTTTCTCTCCTGATAAATCTCCCTACAAGAACCACTTCGGAGGATTTATTTGTGCTCATGGGAAAAAATCTCTTCGGTGTGGTTATTATATTCATATACAACCAGGGCATAGTTTTATTTCCCAAGGTTGTTATTGGTTGCCAACCAACATATTGACTTCTGTCAGAAATGAGATCATGGGTAACATTGATACGTGGAGAAAATCTGTCGAAAATGGTAAATTCGTCGCTCTTTTCGGTTATCCGAATGAAGGAAAGATTGATGAGAATGGTCTTGTAATTACCGATAAGGGATTTGGCTTCAGCCATTTAAAGACAGCACCTAAAGGCTTTCCGAAAGATTATCCTTTCATCCAATACTTAAGAATGAAAGATTTTGCTACTTGGATTCGTGTCGATGATGATTTCTTTGAAGGAGATCAGTGGCTTGATAAGATTGTAGAAATTTTCAAGGTCGGCAAGCCCATGATGGATTTTTTGAATGAGGTTATTGATGATTATGAATAGAATAAAGAGTATAATTTATTAGACACCAATTCTGGAATTGAGATTATAAAAAATGCGAGCAGATTTTTGAAACCTGCCCGCATTTTTTATAAGATTTAGAAAGAAAACAAATATTGTTTTGATTTGTATTATCAGTTGACACCGAATATATTCATGATCCGGTTGATGACCCTGTCAATGGTTGTAGAATCAGTGACCTGATTGATTTCTTTCTCTATTTTATGTTCTACATTTTTCTGAACCTTGTTACTGATCTGAGAAGCAATACGGTCAGCAGTTTGATTCGCTGACTGGTCAGGATTACTGTTTTCTTTCTGGTCAGAATTCTGTTGTTCATCTTGTTGGTCAGCATCATTATCCTGTGGCAACTGGTCCTGATTCCGGGATTGAATATCCATTTGATTCGGGTTAGTTTTATCGAGGGCCTTCAGTATATCATCTTCATTAAGGGTATGTACCTTGCCCAGAATACCGAAACTCACGGTGTGATCCCTGCCATCAAAATGGACAGTTGTCTTTGAGAAAAGAAGATAATTATGATATTGCAACAAGTTGTCCATAGCCGTATCAAAGAATGTACCTGTAATCATACGTGTGAGCATACTGAATCCCTGAGTAAAGATGTCATCTGACTGTTCATTGGGATTATCATTGGAAGCTTTTTCAATGGCAGTAGTGAGTTCACTCTTGATGGCATTCTCATGATCTTGTTTGTTCGGATTTGTAAAGATAAAGAATAGTAAGGCAACAATGATTATTGCCGAGGCAATCAACCATGGGGTATGCTTTTTCTTTTTTTTATCTTCGTTGAGATGTTCATCTTGCGTTCCAGTTGGAGGAGTTGTAGCATATTCCTTTTCACCATTGGCGTTTTCTTCTGATGCTCCCATTCCCCCAGAGGTGTTATCAGTGGTATTCTGTGGGTTTTGATTTGCATCGGAATCAGGTAATACCGGTGGCTGATTTTCAGGAGAATAAGGAGGGGGTGTTTGTTGAGGACCTCCGGTGATAATGTATTTAAGTTGTTCTACCTGCCATGCAGGAGTCCAGTTTGACATACCTTCGGCCCACACAAGCGTCTCAGAAGTTATATGCTTTTGAGCGAGTTGATTAATGGTAAACGGACCGGTCTGTTTACCATTTTCAATCATGAAATATTCCATGCTTATATGCTAAATGATTAATATTAAATTTAGTGTGTTGTTTTCCACCATTCAGTTTTTTCTTTTCCTTTCAGAGCCACACGATTGATACTTGGATCAGAAATGGCAATACCGCAATAATTTGTGATAGGAATAAAATTATCATCACTTCTCAATGCCGTGTAGATGGAACTCGTATGGGCTGTATTGCGCACAAGAGACTGGATTGCATCCTGACAGGACTTTAAAAGTGCCTCATCTATCTTCTGATGGTTAGTGTCTGTAAGATGATTGACATAATCATAGAGGTCATAAAAAATAGGAGAGTTGTATCCTCCAAGGACCTGGATTTTGCCTAGAGAGTCTTCCGAAAGAGAATAACTCTTGTTGATTTTCTTCATAATAGCCGCTAGCCCATCCATCTTTCTGCAGTCTATAGCCGAGAGAGCACCATAAGGATACTGGTAATTTTTATAGAAATCATAGAATTCACTTACCAATGAAGTATAAGATGGTGCCTGAGAACTCAAGTTGCTCCACATTTCTTTGTAAGGCATTCCTATATCCATGACCTCACTGGTGGAAGCTACCAGAAAATTAGTAACATTACGTAGAGTGTATGCTGTTTCCACGTTGGCCATATAACAGTCATCAAAGAGGATGTACTGGAATTTAACTCCTGCACCGGCTATTCCTTCTGCAAGAGTGGGTATATCTGTAGCATAATTTTTCAGATCAGTGACACTGCCGAAAAAGCGAGTTTTGATTTTTAAGTTTGCTAGTTTGGTTTTTAAATTTGTTAGTATGTATGATGTGGCCATTGCCTCATACGGATAGTGGGTCCAGTCATCCTTGTATGTCCACCCAGTCCCATGGCTACCTATAATCAATGCATAGTTTAAAGCAGGAGCATTTGTTTTCATGTCGTTCAGGATTTCTGTGATACCTGATGCAGAAGTATAAAAGTTGCCTGTGTAGTCTTTAATCGATTTATGTATGAAGTCACCTCGGTTGTAAATGATCTCATAGAGTTGAGAGTTAATGGCAGAAGTGCTTAGAAATACCAATACCTTCTTATTGCTAAGACCTCCGGAATTTTTGATGCCCTCTTCTATGCTGTCCAGATTCTGCAGGAAAATGGAGTAGAGTCCATTATCCGAATTAGAGCCTGTCCATGGCATATATACGAGAATGGTTTGTTGGTTAATACCACTATTGTCACCATCCGTAATTCCGTTTCCACTGCTACAACTGCCTAAGGCAAGTAGCAGTAAGAAACAAGATAAAAATATAATGAAGCGTTTTTTTTTCGCTTTCATATTATTTGTTTTTCTCGAGCTCAGCTATCGTTTCTTTTAAGATCTGAATTTTCCCCTCTGCGTCGTCCTGTTTTTTACGTTCACGATTGACGACTGCTTCTGGAGCATGTGATACAAAATTCTGATTACCGAGTTTGGCTTTTACTCCTTTCAGAAAACCTTCCAGGTGTTTGAGTTGTGCCTTTGCTTTAGCTATTTCAGTATCAACATCAATCAAACTCCCGATAGGAACTGCAAATTCGTCTGTACCGACCATGAAGCCACTGGCATCTGCCGATTTTTCTGTAACAGTTGCTATTTCTGAGAGATTAGCCATTTTCTGGATGATAGCACTCCACGCATCAGCATGATGGTGATTGACCGACTGTAGTACAAGTTGTTCTTTCGGAGCAATATTTTTCTGATTACGAACAGTCCGGACACCACTCACCACCTGTTTTACTTGTTCTATCTGAGCACACATCTTCTTCTCTGCATCAGTAGGCAAAGCGATTTGAAGCGTTGAACTCATAATACTTTCACCGTCTTTACGTGGATAGATATGCTGCCAGAGTTCTTCCGTGATAAATGGCATGAACGGGTGGAGCATTTTCAGAAGACTCTCGAAGAATTTCAGAGTAGCGTCGTAAGTCTTTTTATCAAGAGGTTTACCATATTCCGGTTTGATCATCTCCAGATACCAACCGGAGAATTCGTCCCAGAACAAACGGTATATAGTCATCAAGGCTTCAGAGATACGATATTCCTTGAACTGTGCATTCATTTCTGCATTGGTAACTTTCAAACGTGCATCAAACCATTTGACGGCAATTCCGCAGGCTTCTGATGGTTCGCTGTTATCTGTCTGCCATCCCTTTACCAGACGGAAAGCATTCCAGATTTTATTATTGAAGTTGCGACCTTGTTCACACAGACTTTCATCGAATAGGATATCATTACCGGCTGGAGCACTCAGCATCATTCCCATACGTACCCCATCGGCACCATATTTATCAATCAGCGTGATCGGGTCAGGAGAGTTTCCCAGACTCTTACTCATCTTACGCCCCTGTTTATCTCTGACGATTCCAGTAAAATAGACATGCTTGAAAGGATAGGTACCGCGGTATTCATACCCTGCCATAATCATACGTGCTACCCAGAAGAAGATGATATCAGGACCTGTTACCAGATCATTTGTAGGGTAGTAATATTTGATATCATCATTATCAGGATGGTTGATGCCATCGAACACTGATATTGGCCAGAGCCATGAAGAAAACCAGGTATCCAGACAGTCACTTTCCTGTTCCATGTCTTCTGCTTTGACAGCCGGATTCTTCTTTTGGGCCAGTTTTAATGCATCTTCTGCATTTTCTGCTACCACAAAGTCCTTATGTCCTTCTACAGTAGTATAGTAATAAGCCGGAATGCGATGTCCCCACCATAATTGACGGCTGATGCACCAGTCTTTAATGTTTTCCAGCCAATGGCGGTAAGTGTTCTTGTATTTTTTAGGGTAGAACTCTATCGTATCATCCATCACAGGAGGCAGAGCAATAGCTGCAAAGTGCTTCATGCTCAGGAACCATTGTGTGCTCAATTTCGGTTCTATAGGCACATTGGTACGTTCTGAAAATCCTACTTTGTTGTCATAGTCTTCTACTTTCTCCATCAGGCCGGCCGTATCAAGGTCAATGGCAATCTGTTTTCTGACTTCCATACGATCCTGTCCTATATACATACCGGCTGCTTTGGAGATAGTTCCATTGTCATTGAAGATATCAATGGTTTCCAGATGATGCTTTAAGCCAAGGGCATGGTCATTTATGTCATGGGCAGGAGTGACTTTCAGACAGCCTGTACCGAATTCAATGTCTACGTAATCGTCTTCTATTACTGGAATTGACCGGTTGACGAGAGGTACGATGACATGCTTTCCTTTGAGCCAAGTGTTCTTCTTGTCTTTTGGATTGATGCACATTGCCGAGTCACCCATTATGGTTTCAGGACGAGTAGTTGCAACTACAGCGTAAAAGCCCTTTTCATCTTGATGAATGACATTCTCTTTATCTTCACGTTTGCAATCTTGCTCTACAACACGATACTTCAAATAATAAAGTTTGGAATGTTCATTCTTGTAGATTACTTCCTCGTCAGAGAGAGCAGTCTGAGCCTTCGGGTCCCAGTTAACCATCCGTGCCCCGCGATAGATATACCCCTTGTGATATAGATCTACGAAAACTTTAATGACTCCTTTGCTACGGGTCTCATCCATGGTAAAAGCAGTTCTGTCCCAGTCGCATGAGCATCCCAGCCGGCGCAACTGTTTCAGGATAATACCTCCATGCTCCCGTGTCCATTTCCATGCTTCATCAAGGAATTGCTCACGTGTCAGGTCAGATTTCTTGATACCTTTCTGAGCAAGTTTGTTGACTACTTTAGCTTCGGTAGCGATGCTGGCATGATCGGTTCCCGGTACCCAACAAGCATTTTTCCCTTCCATACGAGCATGCCGTACGAGAATATCCTGTATAGTATTATTCAGCATGTGTCCCATGTGCAGCACCCCTGTTACATTAGGTGGTGGAATAACGATGGTATAAGGTTCACGTCCGTCAGGATGAGAACTGAAGAGTTGATGCTCAATCCAGTATTGATACCATTTTGATTCCACTGTTTGTGGGTCATACTTACTTGCTAATTCCATTTTATATATTGATTTTAAATTCCTTTTGACTTTCTCCGGAGAACGTGATAAATTATCTTTATGTACCTTTTTGCAATAAACAGGGTATGTGTTTCCCGTTCTCTTTATAGTAATATAATGGTGCAAATTTACTAATTTTCTTTTTAAATAGTGAAAAAATCAATGATTTAATATTTCGTTTTACGAAAATGTATGAATGTATAGGTTGCGTATTCTAATTATTTTGTACCTTTGTGCATATAGAACGTAAGTTGAAATCTGTTAAGTGAAGAAAGTGCATAGTAGAGAAGAAAAGTTAGAGGCTTTCGGACGGTTGCTCGATGTACAGCATCGTCTGCGCAAGGAGTGTCCGTGGGATCGTAAGCAGACCTTTGAGAGTCTCCGGCCTAACACGATAGAAGAGGTATTTGAACTTTGTGATGCGGTGATGAAGAAAGATTACCATAATATCATGAAGGAACTTGGTGATGTCATGGAACATATCATCTTCTATTGTCTGATGGGAGATGAAGATGAGGAGTTTGACATAGCTGATGTCTGTAATCAGGAGGCTGACAAACTGATGTTCCGTCATCCCTTTATCAACTGGCTGAAAGATACTTCAACTTCTTCCCAGGCCTGTCCGAAATGGTGCGTAAGCAATCCTATGCTGAAAATCAATACGCAAGGGCAAGTTGTCTATCGAGAGGATACCGAACTGTTGTCACAGCGGGATTCTTCACGAGTCAGTACGGAAGATACCCTGAAATCTCAGTCGAATACCGATAGAATCCAACCTTCAACGGCGAAAGAGGTAGAATCTACCTGGGAGCAAATCAAGCAGAAAGAAAAAGATGGTAACCAAACAGTCTTAGGAGGTGTGCCGGACGCCTTACCTTCTCTTATCAAGGCGTATCGGATTCAGGATAAAGCCAGAAATGTAGGATTTGACTGGAAAGAGAAAGAAGATGTGTGGGATAAGGTCAGAGAAGAATTAGGAGAACTTGAGGTTGAGTTTCGGAGAGAGGATCATAACCGGTCAACAAGAGAATTGGGCGATTTCCTGTTTTCAGTTATCAATGCAGCAAGACTTTATCACCTTAATCCTGATAATGCATTGGAGCATACTAACCAGAAATTTATCAGACGTTTCAATTACGTAGAGAAAAATATAGAAAAAGCAGGTAAGTCCTTTAAGGATGTTACCTTAGAAGATATGGACAAACTTTGGAATGAAGCTAAAAAAGAGGAACGATTATGAAGAAAAGCATTCTTTTTATAAGTATTGTTCTTGTGAGTGCTTTTGCATTTACAGGTTGCAAAAATAATAAACGTACACATTCTGTCAAGTCGTCAAATGATTCCGCTGCTGTCTGTGGTACAGATTCTACGGTATATGGAGTTTGTGGAGATGGAACGGCTATGCATACGCTTGAACTTTTTACCGACGCAGGGGATACGGTCAATTATCTTATTGATGACGATGATACACAATCCGCTGTCAAGGGAGGACTTTTTGTAGGAGATCGAATGGCTGTGATAGGACATAAAGGTGATGGGGAATGTATAGCGACAAATGTTATCAATCTTACTGCTTTGATGGGAAAGTGGACCAGCATTGACAAAAACTTTGAAATTCAGGAAGGTGGAACGGTGATCAATTATGTCAAAGCAGAGACTCATCCCTGGACATCGTGGAAAATATGTAATGGGAAATTGGTTTTGAATAGAGATACATTCCTGGTAAATAATTTAGGAGCAGACAGCCTTTATTTAGAGAATAAGGATGGTATCTTTGCTTTCAAACGTAAAAAGTAGCAGAGTGGAACCTTTTAAAGTACATATAATGGGGTGTGGCTCGGCCATGCCTACGCTGAGACACCATCCTTCTTCTCAGATTATAGAGATTCGTGGAAAACTCTTTATGGTAGATTGTGGTGAGGGAACGCAAATCCAACTCCGTCGTTACAAAATCCGTTTTCCTAAAATCTCTGCGGTATTTATCTCCCATCTCCATGGAGATCATTGCTTCGGTCTGTTGGGAATGATGAGTACTTTTGGAATGGTAGGAAGAACTGCTCCGTTGCATGTCTATGCACCAGCAGATTATGAATCGATGTTGAAAGAAGAAATCAATTTCTTTTGTCAAAGGCTGGAATTTCAGATAGAATTTCATCCTATCGATACAACCAGCCGGAAAATCATATATGAAGATCGGAGTCTGACGGTTGAGACCATTCCCTTGGAACATCGTATACCCTGTTGCGGCTATCTTTTCAAAGAAAAGCCTACTCTTCCTCATATCTGCAGAGATATTATAGATTGTTATAATGTTCCGGTATCCCAGATTAATAATATTAAGTTGGGTGCAGACTGGACTACAGAAGAAGGGGAAGTGATTCCTAATAATCGTTTTGTGGTGCCTTCTGATCCACCGCGTTCCTATGCTTATTGTAGTGATACCAGATATATGTCTGATTTGTATAAGACGGTCAAAGGTGTCAATTTGCTATACCACGAGTCGACTTATATTCAGGTAGATGCAGAAAGGGCGAGAATGTTTTATCACAGTACAGCCCGACAAGCTGCTCAGGTGGCGAAGGCTTCAGGAGCAGGAAAACTGTTACTGGGACATTATAGTGCACGCTATGATGATGAAAAGATTATGCTCAGTGAGGCCAAGAAAGTATTTCCAAACAGTTGTCTGACCCATGAGGGGGATACATTCGATGTTAATAATCTTTAATGTTTCAAGGTCTTTCTCGATGGAATGTTCCGTTTTTATATCTTTGCATAGAATTATAATTGAAGCGAATCTCGGATAATTAAACATAGAGAGTATTTATCATCTTCGTCTTGTCAGGCAGGTGCTATACTTAAAATAGGAAAGAGAGCATTCGCAGGGTTGTTATTAGTCCATATTTGTTTTGAAGTTTTTTAAGTTTCTGGTACCATTATTATGTTTGTTTTGTTGCTTGTCTGCATGCGAGAATAAAGTAGCAAATCCTAACACACGAATATCCTTAGATTCGTTTGAGGGGTTAAAGTCTGATCATTTCGCCTTGAATTCTTTTCGTATTAGAGCTGAGATTGACAGTTGTATGGCTAAAGATAAAGATTCTTTGACTACGGATTATTGGGTCCGGCGTTATTATCTTAATAAAAATGCTTTTATTTGGATTGATCGTCACGGACTTGATGCTCGAGCTGATACACTTCTTTCCTGGTTAAGAGGAGTCAAGGAGATTGGATTCTCACTCCGCAAGTTTCGTGTCAGGCAGATAGAACGTGACTTGGCGAGAGTGCGTCTTCTGCGCTTTGACAGCATCAATAACATCAATGTTGTCATGGGTCGGTTGGAATATGATCTTACAAAAGGATATTTCCGGTATGCAGTCGGGCAACGGTTTGGATTTATGAATCCGAAGTATGTGTTAAACCGTTTGGATCCTATAGATACAACATTGTCAGATGATCCCTCTAAGATAAAATACTATCAACTCTTTGATATCCCAATGGAGCATGCTTCTAAGCGATTCTATGCTTTGGCTCTCCGTAAGGTGGCCCGGGATAGCGTGACTGAGTTCCTTCGAGAGATCCAACCGGCGAACCCATTTTATAAGAATCTGCTTCATCTTTTAGGGCGAGAGCGAAGAAAACGAGAGAGGAACCTGATACTTTGCAATATGGAAAGGTGTCGATGGCGACTGCGGGATGATCCTCAACGACATCAGAAGTATATCGTTGTTAATATTCCATCATTCAAGCTTGATGCGGTAGATGGTTCTTCTGATCTGACCATGCGCGTGGGGTGCGGAACGAGTGAGACAAAAACGCCACTACTGACGAGTTCCATCTATCGGATGGATATCAATCCTCAGTGGATTATCCCGAAGAGCATTGTTAAAAAAAATGTGGCTCGGCATGCTGGTCAATATGCTTATTTTGAAAAGAAGCGATTTTTTATTGAGAAAGGAAATCAAGGTGAGTGTGTTGATCCTCGTCTTGTCAGCAAAGATATGTTGTTGAGTCCTGACTATAGTGTAATCCAAGAGGGAGGAAAAGGAAACTCCTTGGGCAGAATTATTTTCCGATTCAGAAATAATTTCTCAATCTATCTTCATGATACTTCTTCTAAAGACTTCTTTTCCAAGGAGGATCGTGGCGTAAGTCATGGTTGTATCCGAGTGCAGAAACCATTCGATCTGGCAGTCTTCCTTCTAGACAAAAAAGATTCTCATAAGATCGAGCAGATCCGCTATTCGATGTCAGCAGATGTGTCTTCACTCCAGCATCATTTTGATGACCAGTCTGTTACAGACCAAAATGAGGAAAGGAATCAAAGAGAAAGTTCTCTGGATCACAAACTGTATGTTCATTCAGTGAAAGTGAAGCCAGCTGTTCCTCTTTATATAATTTATTATACACTTTATCCTGCGAGAGATGGGCAATTGATTCGATATAATGATATTTATGGTTATGATGATGTGATTCTACGTTTCTTAAAAAACTATCAGTGAATAAAAACGATGCAGAAATTTTAGGTTTACTTGGATCTCCTGCTACTTTCAGAAAAGGATTTGAGCGACTTATCAATGTGTACAGTGAACCATTGTACTGGAAGATCCGTCGCATCGTCTTGATTCACGAAGATGCTGATGATGTCCTTCAGAATACCTTTCTTAAGATCTGGTCAAAGTGGTCACAATTTCAGGGTAAATCCAATCTCTCTACATGGATCTATAGAATAGCCATCAATGAAGCTATCGATTACCTGCGTCGTAAAAAGAATTTAATAGAAATAAGTCCTGATGATGACCTGACCGTAGCTAATCGTCTTTTAGCGGATGACTACTTTGATGGTGATGAAGCAGAAGCATTGCTTCAGGAAGCTATTGCTCGTTTGCCTGAAGTGCAGCGTACTGTATTCAACCTTCGGTATTATAATGATATGAAATATTCAGAGATAAGTCAAATATTAAATACTTCAGAAGGTTCTCTTAAAGCAAGCTATCATTTAGCGGTGCAAAAGATTACAAAATTTTTGAAGTTGAATGATTAAACTTTTCATTTTCATTCGCGTCTAATTCATTAGGAAAGGAATACGAATATGAATAACAATGAATCATCTATTAAGAGGCAGTATGGCAAGAATCAGCCTTTTAAGGTACCTGAGGGATATTTTGATGATTTCTCCAAGCGTCTTATGGCTCAGTTGCCAGCTCAGAAACAAAACATTTCCGTGTCCTATCCTTGTCTTTCAAGGGTGCGGTTAGTGTTTAAATACCAAATATGGCGTATCAGCCTTATTGCTGCAAGTGTAGTTGCAGTCTTCTTTTCTTTGAATTTTATCTTTTTCAAGAAAGATATGCAACCGGACCAGACTGCACAAAAAACTGTTCAAAAGATTACAGTTGATCAGGCTGCTGATTATGCAATGATGGATAATGAAGATATTTATGCGGATCTTGTAGATGATAATACTCATTAGTCAATGAAAAGAATATTATTTTTATTTTTTATTTTTGTGATAGGTGGATTGGTTCCTGTTTTTGGTCATGATGGCTTTAATCCTGAACGCTGGCAGGCGGAGATGGAACAATATATTGTAGCCAAAGCGGGCCTAACACCTTTGGAAGCATCTGAATTCTTCCCTGTTTACAGGGAATGGAAAGAGAAGGAGAGGGGATATTTTGACCAGCTCCGGTTTTATCGTCATATAAATGTTAACGATCCTCGTGTTTGTGCGGAAGCTATTTATAAGCGTGATGAGATTGACTTGAATATTAAAAAGTTACAACAGATCTATCATAAGAAATTTCTGAAAATTCTTCCTGCAACAAAGGTGTATCGGATAATTCGTGCTGAAGATGAGTTTCACCGTCAATCCTTCAGGAAATTTATCTTTCAGGGTGGCGATAAATAGTTCCATCTTAAGAGGATATATTTGATAAAGGAGTATCTTTGATATGTAAAAATGCCATGGCTAATATTAATTCGTCATGGCATCTTTTTATTGCATTTAATAAATGACGCTTTTGTTTTATCCTCTTGATTTTTCCTAATAGTTAATTATAAAAATGTGAATGTATCGAGCATTACTATTCTGTTTTCAAAATTGTATTTCATTTCTACTTGTTTTGATGTTTTGGCTTCCAATAATCTCTTAATGTATAATCTCTGCAGTTTTCCAATCATTAGATTATTTGTCAGTTAATTACATATTATTGGGTGAAGAACTTCTCTGTACTGATTGTTTTTTATAACTTTGCAACTTTGAATTTAGAATCGGTAGGTTTCTGTATATCATGGTTACCATATAAAGGACAGTGGTAATGTTTGAAAACTGCTATCGTATCAGAGGTTAGGATAATGTATTTATAGGATACATCAATGGTGTTAATAGTTTTATAGTTATAGATAAGGATTTAGTGTTTATTTTTGTTAAAAACAGCTAGGACAAATAGGGGAATTTCAGGATTTCTTTGTTTATAGAATTGAAACGAATAGGGAGCTCATGTCTGTGAAGTTGAATTACGACTGAACTTTTACGGTTGATTTTGTACAATTAAATTTTTAAAATGAGAAAGTTGTTTTTTTTAATATTCCTTTTGTGCTGTGATTTGTTTGTAAATGCACAGAGCAAAAAGTGTGGTGTTGATGGCAGGGATCAATTTAGGCAAACTTTCTGGTGATGTAGATGATTAAGGTGTCAAAAGATTTTATCAAGAATTAATGATTAAGGTATAGATGAATGTAAAAAGATTGGTATTAACATCCTATTGTATGTTACTAGTAGGTATCACGCCTATGTTGTATGCCCAAAAACAAAAAGAAAGATTGGGATAGATTCTAT